>DGYFJ06201__coassemble_886_pt1 | contig 17279 bp, 14 predicted proteins | sample DGYFJ06201__metabat2_high_PE_004 | metagenome-assembled genome bin DGYFJ06201 | reverse complement strand
GGCATGCGGGAGATAATAGTGACCGAGATGCTCAGCCTCGATGGTGTCATCGAAGCGCCAGGCGGTGAAACCGGATACCGCAACGCCGGGTGGACATTTAACGATGTGGAATTCGACCCGGCTGCCTATGAGTTAAAAGGCACGGAGCAAGAGGAAGCGGGAGCTCTGCTCTTGGGGCGTAAAAGCTATGAAGCCTTCGCTCCGATTTGGCCCAGTCGGGAGGAATTTGCGGGCTATAACGCCATGCCACGTTTTGTTGTCTCCACGACCTTAGAAGGCGATGATGAGCGTTGGCCAGCAACAATCCTGCGCTCACTCGATGAGGTGAGCGCCCTTAAGGACGGTCAAAGTCGCGCAGACTTTTACCGTGACTTTGATGGTCCGTTGCTGGTCCACGGAAGCGCCACGTTGGTGAGGTCTTTGCAGGAAGCGGGGCTCATCGATAAGTACTACCTGCTGGTATTTCCGCTGCTGCTGGGTGCGGGAACGCGGATGTTTAGTGATGTTAGCTTGCCCACCCAGCACCTGGAGTTGGAAGGACACGCACGCTATTCCAACGGCATTCAAAAGATGATCTATCGCGTAAAGAAGTAAAAGACACAGGAGGGTGAAGTCTCATGGCAACTTTTACCAAAACCACGCATACCCCTGACCAAGCCCACGCTGAAGCAGCAGGGTTGAAGTGGTTGGCAGCCGCGACGCCGGAAGCAGAAAAGTCCGTGGTCAAGGTCGTGGAAGTCAGCGGCACAACGCTTGTGGAACAGCGCGTGGAAACGGTACGCCCGGATCCAGAATCAGCATTTGAGTTCGGCAGAATTTTGCGCGGCATCCATGAGGCCGGGGCAGAGGCCTTTGGCGCGCCGCCTGAAGGCTGGACGGGAAAGAACTACATCGGTCGCGTTGAGCAATCGTGCACCCCGACGGATAACTGGGCGGAGTTTTACACCGAGCAACGTGTGCTGCCGTTCGCGCGCCGGGCACGTCTTCAGCCGGAAATTAAACAGTTGGTGGAAAAGGCGTGTGAGAGCATCGTCAAGCATGCGAATACCAGCGAATTTGATGTGCCACCTGCACGTATCCATGGCGACCTGTGGGCAGGCAATGTGCTTTTTAGCCCTGATGGCGTGGTGATGATTGACCCGGCGGCGCACGGCGGGCACCCGCACACCGACCTAGCGATGTTGGAGCTTTTTGGCACCCCGCACCTGGTTGATATCCTTGCCGGCTACGGTAACCCGGATGTGGATTTTGCCCTGCACCAGCTGCATCCCTTGGCCGTACATGCGATGACTCATGGCACGGCTTATCACCGCCCGCTAGCCGATGCCGCCGCAGAAGTCGTGCAACGTTACGGGGATTAGAGGGTGCCGAAGCTGACCGGACCTTCAGGCATATGGCGCTTGTGCCCGCCGCGACGCCAGTGCTTTTCGATGACCTCTGCGGCCTCACGAGGTACCTGCTTGCCCTCTAAATAATCATCAATGTGCGCATAAGTAACGCCAAGTGCCTGCTCATCTGGCAAACCTGGCTTGTTATCTTCCAAATCTGCGGTAGGAACCTTGCGCCAGGTGTCCTCCGGGGCCTGAAGATGCTGCAACATTTGTGCGCCCTGGCGTTTATTGAGTCCCTCCAATGGGAGAAGGTCTGCTGCGCCATCGCCCCATTTGGTGAAAAAGCCTGTGACATTCTCGGCAGCATGATCGGTGCCGATGACCAGCAGATTCTTTTCGCCAGCTACGGCATACTGCGCAATCATGCGCAAGCGTGCCTTGATATTGCCGCGGTTGAAATCACCTAAATCTTGCCCACCTAAACTGTGCGCGACCTGGTCATTGAGTGAGGCAGTAGCGCCTTCGATATTGATGGTGAGGCTGTGGTCCGGCTGGATGAACTCGAGAGCCACCTGCGCGTCATCTTCATCGATCTGCACGCCATGTGGCAGGCGCAATGCATAGAACTCGGCGCCTTCAACTTGATCAACGGCGATTTGCGCAAGCTTGCCGGCCAAGGTGGAATCCTGGCCCCCGGAAATGCCTAAAACGTAGCCTGCGGCGCCGGTGGTTCGGAGATAGTCGACCAAAAACTCCACGCGTCGGGCAACCTCTTCGGCCGCATCGATGCTGGGCTGTGTTCCTAAAGTATTAATTATGGTGCGCTGCAGATTATCCATGTGGTCATTCTAACCCGAGCAGCAATTATTGTTAGTGGTCATCTTGATGGATTCAGTACAGATTGCTCTCTAAGTTTTAGCCTTACGCGGTGCTTTAATGGACTGTTGTGAATACCGACAAATACGTAAAGCTAGTTGCCCTAATTGCCGCATTGGGAGGCCTGCTCTTTGGCTATGACACTGGAGTGATGTCCGGTGCTTTGTTATTTATTAGCCCAGATTTCTCCATGACGGCCCACCAAGAAGGTTGGGTTACCTCCATGCTCTTGGTCGGTGCTGCGGTTGGCGCACTGGTTGCCGGTCGGGCGGCCGATGCCTGGGGCCGGCGCACAACATTGCTTATCGGTGGAGCGATTTTCATCATCGGCTCGTTGTGGTGCGCGCTGGCAGGTTCCATCTTTGCGCTCGGTGCCGCACGCACATTTCTAGGTGTAGCCGTGGGCGGTGTTTCTATTGTTTCGCCGATGTACATTGCCGAGGTAGTGCCACCGGCGATGCGCGGACGCCTGGTCTCGCTTAATACTTTGATGATTGTGGTCGGCCAGCTTGCCGCTTATTTGGTTAACTCTGCACTTGCGACAACGGGCAGCTGGGAGTGGATGCTTGGGCTGGCTGCGATACCCGGTGCAATGTTGTTTATCGGCATGCTCTTTGTCCCCGATTCACCGGTCTGGCTGGTATCGCGTGGGCGAATTAACGAGGCAGAGAACATTGCCGCACGTTTAGGCATGCGGTTAGAAGAGCTCACCCCGCCTGAAAGCAGCCGCGGCGCTTCAACAGAATGGTCGGTCCTGAAAGCCACGCGGTGGATCCGCATCACGGTGCTTTTAGCGATGCTCATGGGCTTAACCCAGCAGATTACCGGCGTTAATGCCGTGGTCTACTTCGCGCCCATCATGATGAACCAAGTGGGTATTTCTGCGACAAACTCGGTCTATACCTCCATTGTTATCGGCGTGGTCTCCGTTATCGCCTGCATGGTCGGCATCAAGGTAGTAGACCGCATCGGCCGCAAGCGACTATTGCTCATTGGTCTTGCCGGCAATACCATCTCGCTATTTATCCTGGCGGGCGCCTATTCCTTTGCTAATGGCTCGGTCTTTTTCGCCATGGTCTCGCTCTTTTTCATGGCTACTTTTATCGCCTCGCAACAAGCAGCTGTATCACCTGCGACCTGGTTGCTCATTTCTGAGCTTGTTCCCGCCCAAGTCCGCGGCTTAGGCATGGGCATTGCTGGCTTAAGCTTGTGGGTGACCAACTGGGCTGTGGCGCAGTACTTCCTACCGCTGGTTGAGTGGCTTACGGGACCTGTCGCCTTTGCCATTTTCGGCGTGCTGGGCATTATTGCGATGGGTTATACCCGCGCACTAGTGCCAGAGACGATGGGAAAGTCTTTAGACGAGGTTGGGGCTGAGATGCACAACCGCTATGCTCATAAGTGACATTGAATTTATAGGTTCGACCCCGGGTTTGCGGGCAGTGGGATCTGCAGATTCGAGCATCGTGTTGATTGTCTTATTTTGTCTTCACGGTGCTATAGGGTAGTATTTTCCCTCGTGTCATGACCGGAGTTTTCTTTAAACTTCGGCGCGTGCTTGAACAGTATTAACCGCAGTAAATCTGATGATTTGCCACTCCCGGCGAATCAGGATGCGCATAACGAAAGGAGCGCCCGATGAAGGTTCGCAAGTCGCTTCGGTCGCTGAAGAAGAAGCCGGGCGCCCAGGTTATTCGCCGCCACGGTAAGGTCTTCGTGATCAACAAGAAGGATCCACGTTTCAAGGCTCGTCAGGGCTAAGATACGCGATTTAGGCAAAGGCCACCCAAGTTATCCTCGTGATGACTCGGGTGGCCTTCGCTTTGCCTTCACAAGCTTTTCGATGTCCGCTGCTCCGATTCACAGCAGTCGCGAGGGGCACTTGCACCTGATGGCAGCTGCGGGAAGTCGGGCAGCTAAGATTAATTCGCCGCAAAACTAAATAGTTGTTACCCCTGAGGTCTCTGTTGAAGATGGGGCAGAAGTTGCTTCATGCGCGAGGGTGCTGTGAGGTTTGTCTCATTGAGATTGGCAAAATCGGCAAAGCTGCAGGTGGTTTCGCGAATGCAGTTTTTAAAGACTCTCATCGATGTGATTACCCGTTGGCCCGGCGGCCTACATGTGGGGTGTGGTGTGGGGCCATCCTGGTAATTCCATGCGTGTAACTACTACATGTTGTGATGGTTGCAGGTCAGCGGCACAAAGTATAGTGTTGTGGGTATCGCTCAACGGGGCAGCAAACACCGCTTGAGAATTGTTCTTTATCCCTCCGCTAGGGCCACTTAGCGGCTCGCACGAATATCAAAGGTTAGGTCAGCACAATGTCTATCACTCTTTACACCAAGCCAGCTTGCGTCCAGTGCACCGCTACTAAAAAAGCCCTTGACCGTGCTGGTCTGGCTTACAACACTGTTGATATCTCCCTCGATGATGAAGCACGTGATTACGTTATGGCGCTGGGCTACGTTCAGGCTCCAGTTGTAGAGGTAGACGGTGAGCACTGGTCCGGCTTCCGCCCAGAGCGCATCAAGCAGCTACAGGCCGCTTAAATAGCCCCAACTTAAGGGCGCAGCCCGGGGTGAGCGCCCGCTAAAGTACACCCCGGCACCGCTTCCACAGAGGCTAAGTAATTCTTGGAAGTATCTAGAAAGTTTTAAAGGAGGGAGTCGGCCGTGCTGGTCGTCTACTTTTCCTCCGTCACCGACAACACCCATCGCTTTGTGCAAAAGCTCGACCTACCGAATGTGCGGATCCCGCTGCGGTTAAAGGACGAGCCTTTAATAGTTAATGAGCCTTATGTTTTGGTGTGTCCAACCTATGGTGGCGGAGTTTCACTTACTGGTGAAAATAGCCGGCCTGTTCCGCGACAGGTCATTCGATTTCTGAATAATGAGCACAATCGCAGCTTTATCCGCGCAGTAGTGGCCGGAGGAAACAGCAACTTCGGTGCTGATTTCGGAAAAGCTGGTGAGGTTATTTCCGCCAAGTGCAAAGTGCCTTATGTTTACCGCTTTGAGATGATGGGCAACGAAGATGATGTCCGTATTTGCCGCGGGGGACTAGTACAAAACGCAGCCAAGCTGGGGCTTGAAAAACAAGCCAGCTAAAACTTAATGCCGTGATTACCATGAGGTATTACGACCGCAACACCTTAGACAAAACCTAATGAAAGGCCGAGTGCTTCAAGTGACTCAACAATTGGGCAAAACCGTTGCCGAGCCGGTAAAGAATTCCGAGAAGCTAGACTTCCATGCTCTCAACGCACTGTTGAACCTGTATGACGAAGACGGCAAAATTCAGTTCGATAAAGACCGCGAAGCTGCCAACCAGTACTTCTTGCAGCACGTTAACCAAAACACGGTCTACTTCCACGACCTGGAAGAAAAGATTGAATACTTAGTTGAAAACAAGTACTACGAGCCAGAAGTTATCGAAGCTTATGACTGGGAATTCATTAAGTCACTGTTTAAGCGCGCTTACAGCTTCAAGTTCCGCTTTAAGTCATTTTTGGGTGCCTACAAGTACTACACTTCCTACACCCTAAAGACCTTCGACGGTCGTCGTTACTTGGAGCGCTTCGAAGATCGCGTGTCGATGACTGCGCTTTTCCTCGCGGACGGTGACACCGCAGTTGCCGAAAGCATGGTTGATGAAATCATGTCGGGTCGCTTCCAGCCAGCAACCCCAACCTTCCTCAATGCTGGCAAGGCACAGCGTGGCGAGCTTGTTTCCTGCTTCCTGTTGCGCATCGAAGACAACATGGAATCCATCGGACGCGCTATTAACTCCTCCCTGCAGCTGTCCAAGCGCGGCGGTGGCGTTGCACTGTTGCTGAGCAACATCCGCGAATCCGGTGCGCCAATTAAGCACATTGAAAACCAGTCTTCGGGCATTATCCCGATCATGAAGATGCTGGAAGACGCATTTTCTTACGCTAACCAGCTGGGTGCGCGTCAGGGCGCCGGTGCAGTGTACTTGAACGCTCACCACCCAGATATCTTGAACTTCCTCGACACCAAGCGCGAAAACGCTGACGAGAAGATCCGCATCAAGACCTTGTCTTTGGGAATTGTCATTCCAGACATCACCTTCGACCTGGCTAAGCGCAATGAAGATATGTACCTGTTTAGCCCTTATGACGTTGAGCGCGTCTACGGCAAGCCATTTGGTGATATCTCCGTTTCTGAGCACTACGCAGAAATGGTCGAAGACCCACGCATTACCAAGAAGAAAATCAACGCACGTCACTTCTTCCAGACCGTTGCTGAGTTGCAGTTCGAATCCGGTTACCCATACATCATGTTTGAGGACACCGTAAACAATGCGAACCCAGTAAAGACTGGTCGCATCAACATGTCGAACCTGTGCTCCGAGATTCTGCAGGTTAATTCGCCTTCCTCTTTCAACGATGACTTGAGTTATGAGGAAATGGGCAGTGACATCTCCTGCAACCTCGGCTCCATGAACATTGCTTTGGCGATGGATTCTCCAGACTTCGGTGGCACGGTCGAAGCTGCTATTCGTGGCCTGACCGCAGTAGCGGACAAGACCGCTATCGATTCCGTCCCATCGATCCGCCACGGCAATGACCAGTCTCATGCCATCGGCCTGGGCCAGATGAACCTCCACGGCTACTTGGGCCGCGAGCACATCTACTACGGCTCTGAAGAAGGCTTGGACTTTACCAATGCTTACTTCGCCGCAGTTTTGTACGCAGCACTGCGTGCTTCCAACAAGATTGCCAAGGAGCGCGGCGAGACCTTTAGTGAGTTTAAGGACTCCGACTACGCTTCTGGCGTATTCTTCGATAACTACGATCCAGCAGAGTTTGCACCACAGACCGATAAGGTCAAGGAGCTTTTCGCTAACTCCACCATCCACACCCCAAGTGCGGAAGACTGGGCAGATCTAAAGGCTGAGGTTATGGAGCACGGTCTCTACAACCGCAACCTGCAGGCAGTTCCACCAACCGGTTCGATCTCCTACATCAACAACTCCACTTCCTCGATTCACCCAATCGCTTCCAAGATTGAGATTCGCAAGGAAGGCAAGATTGGTCGTGTCTACTACCCAGCTCCACACATGGACAACGACAACCTTGATTACTTCCAGGATGCATACGAGGTCGGTCACGAAAAGATCATCGACACCTATGCAGTTGCTACGAAGTACGTCGACCAGGGCTTGTCTTTGACCTTGTTCTTCAAGGACACCGCGACCACCCGTGACATCAACCGCGCGCAGATCTACGCATGGCGCAAGGGCATTAAGACCTTGTACTACATCCGCTTGCGTCAGATGGCGCTGGCTGGAACCGAGATTGAAGGTTGCGTCTCCTGCATGCTCTAAAGCTGCTCTTCATCGCTGCCAATAAGTAGCGCGCGAAGATAGCCGAAAGCCTGAGATAGCTTCACACAATGTGTTGCTACCTCAGGCTTTTAGCGTTTTCACTGCTGCGCTAGCGGTAGAGTTGCTCCGCTTCATCGCGGCTGTCTAAAAGAACGCGGCGCGAAATATTTTGCGCATCCACGTGGTTTCCAGCTTTAATGGCTTCCGCCAATTCCACGTGTAGGGCTGCGGTCTTGCCAATGGGGTTGCGCTTTTGGGAACCGAAGACTGAGCGACCTTTCAAAATCGCGAGCAGCGAAGGCGCCAAGGAAACAAACATCTCATTATGTGAAGCCGTAAAAATCAGAGTGTGGAATTTGAGATCCACTTCGAGTGCTTCTCCTACCCGCGATGATGGGCGCTCCTCTAATTCCACCAAGCGGTGAGCGAGTGCCAGAATTTCCGCACGCTCATCATTGGTTGCCGCACCCGCCGCAACTGATGCCGCAATGGGCTCAACGGCAAAGCGCAGTTGATTGAGCGATCTTTGCTGTGCCGGTCGAGCCTTATCGTTGGTTAAGCGCCACCGAATCACCGTTGGATCGAAGCTGACCCAACTTGTTTGGGGAAGAACCGTGAGGCCTACGCGCGGCGAAGTTTTAACCAGTCCCATGTGCTCGAGTGTGCGCATGGTTTCACGGGCGACCGTGCGCGAGACATCGAATTTTCTTTCAATATCTGTCAACGTGAATGTCTGCCCAACTTTCATCACGCCGGCCACAATATCTGTACCAATAGAATCTAAAACTGGGTTCACCAAAGGCACACGCTGTGAATCAGTCATAAACGTTTAACCTCCCAGTAATTCGGCGTTTGTACAAACCTAGTATGGCTCATTTTGCGCCATGAGTGGATACTGGGTTCAGTAGCTAACGAGCAAACTTCATCGATAAGCGAAAAGCGTAGCGAATGTATGCCGAATGTGGCTTGCTCACGAAGGCGCCAAAGCGCGAACGGAATCACATTATCCGCAGGTAAACACGGGTTAGGTCGCCATGGTCTTCATGAAATGAGCCGGAAGAAGCTGCCTCATTGAGATGCGGCACCCGAGGCGGCTGAAGGGTTAGTTATTGGGTATGCTGGGAGGCTGAAATAATAAAACTTTCGAGGTAGAGCAGGGTAGGTTGATTTCGTGTCGAATGAATATGACGAGTACATCGCTAACCACACAGATCCGGTAAAAGCGATTAACTGGAACGTCATTCCCGACGAGAAAGACTTGGAAGTTTGGGACCGTCTGACTGGTAACTTCTGGTTGCCAGAAAAGATTCCAGTATCCAATGACATTCAGAGCTGGAACAAGATGACTCCGCAAGAACAGCTGGCCACCATGCGTGTGTTTACTGGCTTGACTCTCTTGGACACCATCCAGGGCACGGTGGGCGCAATTTCTTTGCTGCCCGATGCTGAAACCATGCATGAGGAAGCGGTGTACACCAACATTGCCTTCATGGAATCCGTACACGCGAAGTCTTATTCCAATATCTTTATGACCTTGGCATCGACTCCGCAGATTAATGAAGCATTCCGCTGGTCTGAAGAAAACGAAAACCTTCAGCGTAAGGCAAAGATCATCATGTCTTACTACAACGGTGATGACCCACTGAAGAAGAAGGTAGCTTCCACACTTTTGGAATCCTTCTTGTTCTACTCCGGTTTCTATCTGCCGATGTACCTGTCCTCGCGCGCGAAGCTGACTAATACCGCTGATATTATTCGCCTCATTATTCGTGATGAATCCGTGCACGGCTACTACATTGGCTACAAGTACCAGCAGGGTGTCAAGAAGCTTTCTGAGGCTGAGCAGGAAGAATACAAGGCATATACCTTTGACCTTATGTACGATCTCTATGAAAACGAGATTGATTACACCGAGGACATCTACGATGACTTGGGCTGGACCGAAGACGTTAAGCGTTTCCTGCGCTACAACGCTAATAAGGCGCTAAACAACTTGGGCTACGAAGGTCTCTTCCCAACTGATGAGACCAAGGTATCGCCAGCGATCTTGTCTTCGCTGAGCCCGAACGCTGACGAAAACCACGACTTCTTCTCTGGTTCTGGTTCTTCCTACGTTATTGGTAAGGCCGAAGACACCACTGACGATGACTGGGACTTCTAAAATAGCCTGCTAGGAATAGGTGGTTATTGCCTGATAAGCGGCGGATGATTCACGTAGTGAGCCTCCGCCGCTTTTGTGATCGTGGGCCTTGCCCAAAGTATCGAAAATGCTTGTGATCGGCGAAAATGCCCATGAATTTATTCTTGGCAAGCTTTGCTAATGGCCGCGCATCATTCTATTGGATGACAACAACTGGGGGGTTGAAGCGGGGAGTTGGGGGAGGTTTTGCCAGGGAATTCAACGGAAAACTGTGGCGTATCCCACCTAAATTTATGGAACCGTTTTGAAGGCTCATTCGTGCGCCCCGTCCGTACTGGGACAACAGCGTCACTTTAGTAACAAAGCCCTAATCAGACGGGGGAGGGAAGATTATGATGAGCTGGCAATAAGGGAAAATAGTGCCTAATATAAGGCAGGTAAACCTTTAAGCACTTCAGGTTTGGTTCTGTCGTGCTTTGTATTCAGGAGGAAAACAATGACCGCTGTGGCGCCACGGCTAGACGATTATGTCCAGCCAACTCGTCCAGAGCCTTCCGGAAATGGAAAACCCGGTTCAAAGGCCTGGATGATGCTGACCACCACCGACCACAAGCAGCTAGGCATCATGTACATCATCATGTCCTTTGGCTTCTTCTTCCTCGGTGGCTTGATGGCACTGCTGATCCGCGCTGAGCTTTTCACCCCGGGTCTCCAGTTCCTTTCCAATGAACAGTACAACCAGCTGTTCACCATGCACGGCACCGTAATGCTGTTGCTGTTCTCAACCCCAGTCGTTTGGGGTTTTGCGAACTTCGTGCTTCCGCTGCAAATCGGTGCTCCTGACGTGGCTTTCCCACGTCTGAACTCATTCGGTTTCTGGATCACGTCCGCTGGCGGACTTGTTATGCTGTCTGGTTTCTTGACCCCAGGTGGCGCAGCTGACTTCGGTTGGACCATGTACATGCCTTTGGCTGACGGTGTTCACACCCCAGGTGTCGGCGCAGACATGTGGATCATCGGTGTTGGCGCAACCGGTATCGGTACCGTGCTTTCCGCTATCAACATGATCACCACCATTTTGACGATGCGTGCACCGGGCATGACCATGTTCCGTCTGCCGATCTTCGTGTGGGGCATTTTCATCACTGCTGTTCTGGCGCTGCTGATCTTCCCACTGCTGCTTGCTGCAGCACTTGGCGTTCTTTACGACCGCAAGCTGGGCGGCCACATCTACGACTCCGGCAACGGTGGCGCAATTTTGTGGCAGCACCTGTTCTGGTTCTTTGGACACCCTGAGGTCTACGTTATTGCGTTGCCTTTCTTCGGTATCGTCTCTGAAGTTGTGCCAGTATTCTCTCGCAAGCCACTCTTCGGCTACGTCGGCATGGTTTTCGCAATGCTCGCAATCGGTGCACTGTCGATGGCCGTGTGGGCACACCACATGTTCGTAACCGGAGCAGTTCTACTTCCGTTCTTCTCGTTTATGACATTCCTGATTGCGGTTCCGACCGGTATGAAGTTCTTCAACTGGGTCGGGACCATGTGGAAGGGTCACATCACCTGGGACACTCCAATGATTTGGGCCATGGGATTCATGGGCACCTTCCTGTTCGGTGGTATGACCGGCGTTATGCTGGCAGCCCCAGCACTGGACTTCCAGTTGGCTGAGTCTTACTTCCTGATTGCACACTTCCACTACACCGTATTCGGTACCGTTGTATTCTCCGCATTCGCTGGCGTGTACTTCTGGTTCCCTAAGATGACCGGCCGTATGTTGGATGAGCGTCTAGGCAAGATTCACTTCTGGCTGACCTTTATCGGTTTCCACGGCACGTTCCTTATTCAGCACTGGGTTGGCAACATGGGTATGCCACGTCGCTACGCCGACTACCTGGAATCTGATGGATTCACCATCTTCAACCAGATTTCCACCGTCTTCTCCTTCATCCTTGGCGCATCTGTCATCCCACTGGTATGGAACGTATTCAAGTCCTACCGCTACGGTGAGATTGTTACTGTTGACGACCCATGGGGCTATGGCAATTCTCTCGAGTGGGCAACTTCATGCCCTCCTCCACGCCATAACTTCAATTCTCTTCCGCGAATCCGTTCTGAGCGTCCAGCTTTCGAGCTACACTACCCTCATATGGCGGTTCGTCAGCGTGCCGAAGCCCACGCGGGTGCAGCACATTAGAGATGGATTGATTTAGCGCGCTTGCACTAAACATCCTCCTGACATTAAGCCACCTCCCGATTCCCCGGGAGGTGGCTTTGTCGTATCATGGCTACGTGATATCTACTCATCTATTGATAATTGTTGGCCCATCCATCCCAGACGATCTCCTAGCAGATTTTGAGAAGCTAGGAGTGGTAATCCTCGAGCAACGCCCAGTGCCGACCGAAACACTAGACGGGGTCGAACTGGCGGTTGAATTTGAGGGCTCAGCAGCAGAGCTTTCTGCAGTGGCATCTGAGCACGGGGTAGATATTGCCCTGTTACCAGTGGGTAGTTCCGTCTCCCGCGGTCTCATCTGCCTTGACTGTGATTCCACCTTGATTACCGGAGAAGTCATTGAAATGCTGGCGGCGCACGCCGGTAAGGAAGCTGAAGTAGCGGAGGTGACTAATCGCGCGATGCGCGGAGAGCTCGACTTCGCGGAGTCTTTGCATGAGCGCGTAGCAGTACTCGCGGGATTGGACGAATCCGTAATTGCATCAGTATCGCAGGCCATTGAATTAACCCCTGGGGTAAAAGATGCCTTGGCAACGTTGAAGACCCAGGGTTACCGCGTAGCTGTAGTTTCCGGCGGCTTTATCCAGGTACTAGAACCACTAGCGCGCGAGCTGGATTTGGATTATGTCCGGGCAAATACTTTAGAAATTGAAGACGGCCGCCTAACTGGTCGCGTGACGGGCAAAGTCGTAGACCGCAAGGCAAAAGAAGAATTTCTGCGGGAGTTTGCAGCGGATTTAGGCTTAGAGATGGAACAGACCGTTGCAGTTGGCGATGGGGCGAATGACATCGACATGATCAACGCTTCCGGGCTAGGTATTGCCTTTAATGCGAAACCAGCGTTGCGCGAGCACGCCGATGTAACAATCAACCTGCCAACCTTGGCGGGGTTGGTGCAGATTCTCGGGGCTAGCTCCTTGGGAGATGACAAGTAGTGGCACCAGAGTTCGTCACAGCACACAAGCTGCTTGTCGATGCCTGCACTGGTCGTTCCTGGCGCGACATCGATGAAGATCCGCAGCATCCAGAAACAGTCCAAGCGATGCAAATAGCGCTGAATTTGCCCAAGTCCACTCCGCCATCACGCATTGAGGTCCTAGAATCTGCGGCGCGTGCTGTCGTTGCTGTGTGCCTGGATGAAAGAGCAGGCCAAGATGGATTCTTCGCGGAAGCATTAGGGCAGTGGTACGGCCACCGTATCCGCAAGGTCGCACGACGTGCGCGCAATAAGGCCTGGGACGACGTGCAAGGTCTGGCCGGAGTAACGATTAATAATCAAGCCCGGGCTTTTATTCCTTCAGCAGTAAAGGATGTCCCCGCGCCGATTGCGAAACTACAAATCGGTCATACTGATCTCCCACACGAAGAACTCGGCGCCCCTTTAGCTAATGCGCCGGTGGTTTATGTGGATAACTCCTTGGAGATGACCGCGGGTAAAGCAGCAGCCCAAGTCGGACACGGGTCGATGCTCTACGCCGCGTCCTTGAGCGCGCAAGAGGCCTGGGAGTGGAAACAACAAGACTTTATCTTGAGCGTGCGTGAAGTACCCCGTGAAGTCTTTAACAAAGCCCTCGAGGTACCTGAGGCCGTGGTTATCCGCGATGCCGGATATACCGAGGTAGCACCCGACTCCGCGACGGTGGTCGCCCTGCCTTCGCCGTTAGAGAACTAGGATGCCACGAGGCGCTTGAGAGCGCCACGCACGGTGTCAGGATTGGTCGTGGGCCAAAACTGCGGCATGGAATTTTTCAAGAATCCGCCGTAGCGTTTGGTTTCCAAACGGTTGTCTAAAACCGCAACAACGCCGCGGTCGCTGGTGGAGCGAAGCAAACGACCGGCACCCTGGGCCATGAGCAGGGCAGCGTGGGTGGCAGAGACTTCCATAAACCCCTTGCGGCCGGCGGCATTGGCAGCCTCCGTTCGTGCTTGCAGCAGCGGCTGGTCCGGGCGGGGAAAAGGAATGCGGTCAATCAGCACTAAAGAACATGCTGGACCAGGCACGTCCACGCCCTGCCATAGGGTTAGTGTGCCAAAGAGGCAGGAATTTTCATGCTTAGAAAACTTCTCCACTAGCGCACCAGTGGTGTCTTGTCCTTGGACGTAGATTTCAAAAGGCACCTGCATCCGTAGTTTCTCTGCGGCCTCTTCTGCTGCCCGACGCGACGAAAATAGCCCTAAGGTGCGCCCGCCTGCAGCCATGATGAGCTCTTTCATCTCTTTTAAGGTCTCTTCGGCAATTCCATCACGGCCAGGGGCCGGAAGATGAGAGGCCACATATAAAATGCCAGACTTTGCCGGATTAAAGGGCGTGCCGGCATCCATGGAATCCCATGTGCCCTTCGGCATTCCCCACTGCGCAGCCATTGCATCAAAGCGGCCACCGAGCGCCAGCGTTGCTGAGGTCAGCACGACGGTATTTTGTCCAAAGAGGTTCTCGCGCAGCATGTCTGCCACCGATAATGGGGCAACGGCCAAAGAAGAATCATCCACCCAGACCACGTCATCTTGGTCAGCCGCATCATCGGTGTCAAAGACTTCCAAGATGCGGTGAATAGTTTCCGCCATCTCTGATAGGTGGTTGGTCAGGTTCTGGCGTTCAGCGAATTTCTCCGGGTCATTGGTGGATTCACCTTCACTAGGGCGCGAAACAGCAGTCTTGCACTCAATTATCGCAGTGGCCAAGCCATCGAGCTGATTCTTGGATGGCTCATCCATATCCACCCACCGGCCGGAGTCGTAGGAGTCGATGAAGATCGCAAAATCATCGGCAAGCTCTGCTAGACGGATATCTTTGCCTTCAGCACCTAAAGACTTAGCGCGATTCGCGGCCATCTTGATGGCACGAGCATTAATTTCTGCAGTGGCCACGGAGGTAATACGAGCATCCAGCTCGTGCGCCTCATCCACAATCACCACGTCATGCTCGGGCAAGATATTGGTCTCAGCGGCGGCATCGATAGCCAAAAGTGCGTGGTTGGTCACCACGATATCGACCTGAGATGCCTTCTGCTTGGCCAATTCCGCGAAACAATCCTCGCCCTGCGGACAGCGGGATGCTCCCAAGCATTCGCGTGAGGTGACAGATACCTGCCGCCACGCGAGATCGGGAACGCCGGGGACTAAATCATCCCGGTCACCAGTTTCGGTTTCATCAACCCACTCAAAAACCCGCTTAACGTGCTTGCCGGTCCAGGAAATGTCCTCATCCTCGAGCAGCGTTTCATCAGGCTCAAACCCTGCCTGCGCAACCTTGTTAAGACAAGCGTAGTTGTTGCGGCCCTTCATAATCGCAAACGTAGGTTTGCGTTGCATATGTGGCTCCAGTGCCTCCACCAACCGGGGAAGGTCGCGCTCTACCAGCTGGCGCTGCAACGCAATGGTTGCGGTAGAGACAATGATGCTGGAGCCAGTATTATGCGCATGACGAATCGCCGGCACCAGATAGGCTAAAGACTTGCCTGTACCGGTGCCAGCTTGCACAGCCAAGTGGCGTTCGGACTCTAAAGCTTTAGAGACAGCTCGAGCCATAGCGTGCTGGCCATCGCGGCGTGCACCACCCAAGGCAGCTACGGCTTGGTCTAGCAATTCTTCCGTTGTCTGATTGAGGGGTTCGTCATTCACCTCACCGAGTCTAAGCTATCTGCGCAAATCCCCGAAACGGCTTTGCCTACTGTAAAACGCTTCGAGTTATTCAAAGCCCACGTAGCGGGTGTGCACGGCAGGTTCATCGCGGGTCAGCGCTAGGCCTTCCCATGGCAAGGTCTTGATGCTGTGCGCCAGGTACTCGCGGGATTCATCAAGGCTTGGTTGCTTGTCGACAATTTCCCCGTCCCGAATCAATGGCACCGTCAGCATCTTGGAGCTCAAGTGACCGGTATCAGGCTCCTCGCTATCGAACGGGAAGATGATCTCTTCGATAGCAACGCCAGAGGAGCGGTAGGAGCGCAGGGCGCGCTTGGCCCCGCCGACGGACTTTTTCGCTTCAGAGCGCTTTGCGACGGGATGCCCATCGACTTCCACGATTTTGTACACCATGCTCGCGGTTGGCGCGCCAGAACCGGTGACTACGGAAGTACCCACACCGTAGACATCCACTGGGTCACCGCGCAGGCCAGCTATTGCAAATTCATCCAAGTCAGAGGAAACCACGATCTTGGTGTTGTGCGCACCTAAATCATCGAGCTGCTTGCGCACGCGGCGGGTGATTGCGCCTAAGTTTCCAGAATCAATGCGTACTCCGCCTAGTTCTACGCCAGCGACCTCGATGGCGTTATTGACGCCCTGGGTGATATCGAAGGTATCTACCAAGAGGGTGGTTTTGACACCGTGGGCTTCAATTTGGGATTTGAAAGCGGCCTTTTCATTCGCGCTGCCATCGTCATTGACGTGAGCCAAAGTCCAGGAGTGCGCCGCGGTACCCGATGCTGGAATGCCGTAGCGTGCTGCAGCTTCGAGGTTAGAAGTAGATTCAAAGCCCGCGAGGTAAGCCGCGCGTGCAGCGGTAACTGCCGCCTGCTCATGCGTACGGCGCGAACCCATTTCGATAATCGGGCGGCCATCGGCTGCCACCACCATGCGGGAGGCAGCCGAAGCCACCGCGGAATCGGAGTTCATAATCGACAAGATGACGGTTTCTAATAAAACGCACTCGCCGAAGCTGCCGCGAACCGTCAGCAGCGGAGAGTTTGGGAAAAATAGCTCGCCCTCGCGGTAGCCGTCAATCTGTCCAGAAAAGCGGTAATTGCGCAGGTAATCTAATGTCGCTGGATCTAAAAAGGTCAGGGTTTCTAACTGTTCTTCCGTAAAGCGGAAGTTCTTCACTGCCTCCAACACGCGCGGAATGCCAGCGACAACACCGTAACGACGTTCATTAGACAACCGGCGCGCGAAGACTTCACAGACAACTGGGCGGTCAGCGGTGCCATCGGCAAGCGCTGCTTGCAGCATTGTTAGCTCGTACATATCGGTGAGCAGTGCCGTGGACGGAGCCGTGGATGGAGCCGTGGAGTGGGAATTATTAAACTTAGGGTTCACAGCGAACAAGTCTAGCGCGCGATAAAGCTAATCGGCGGCATCTTGCGCCAAACGCGCCCATTAATCAAATTGCAGAACGAGCCACACAGTGTCATCGCCTGCGGAGTATGCTGCTGAAACTGCCATGTGCACACTCGATGGCTCCATAAACACAGCGGCATGTGGCTCGGAGTTGCGCAGCCTTTCGATGAATTCATATCCGGAAGCCTCGGCAAGCGGCAAATGCGCCTGCAGCATGCTGATATTTTCCTCGACTGGACCTTCTTGCCCCGTCACAGCATTTTCTTGTGCCTTATACTGCGCTGCGGCCTGGCGC
>DGYFJ06201__coassemble_849_pt1 | contig 18258 bp, 16 predicted proteins | sample DGYFJ06201__metabat2_high_PE_004 | metagenome-assembled genome bin DGYFJ06201 | reverse complement strand
AGCATCGATACGGAGTTGGCTTCTGCGGCTTGGCGAATACCCGCCGCTTCTTGCTCGAAGATATCGGGGATTCCGATAATGTCCTTAACATGTTCATCGCGGTCATGGGCCACCACCTGCAGGTAGGCGCCCATGACATCGGGGATGTGCTGTTGGATGATGCTTGATATCGATGACTTCGCGACCCCAGACTCAGTAAAGCACTCCCAGTCTTCGAGCACTCAGTGGATTTCTTCGTACATATCCCAGAACTTGATTTGTACTGCGCGCGGGGTCATTTCATTAAATATGAGCAGCTGAGCGTACATCACTTCTTCTAGCTCATACGCTTGCTCTTGTTCAGTTAAAGGCAGCGGATCGGCTTGCTTTTTGGGTGGTGTCAACAGCGCAACGCCTCCATATGCTGCCGCTGCGACAACTGGCCATAAAAAGCCAATGCCGACAATAAAATGCAAGCCGATGATTCCTCCTGCAGCTACTATGCCGCGGAGGTTTTCACGCGAGCCCAAGAAACCAGTTTCCTTGGCCCTAGGAAACTTCGGTGCACTCGGCGTAATGGATGCGCTTTGCGCCGTGATGTCCGCAAGGGTGCGGGGCATGTGAGCCAATGGCGAATGCCCCTGAGTATGGCGATCGCGGGCGGGATGATTTTGGTAAGCACGAATCTCCTTGAATATCTCGTTGAGGCCGCCATCAAGCGCGTCGAAGAATCGGCGACCGGTGTACTCAGCGAGCTCGCTTAACTCTTTGACATCAGCGTCGCCGTAGAGAATAACAAAGACCGGTATTGGTTTCTTCTCTCCGCGTAAGCCGTCGTAGTACTGCTTTAACTCGTCGTAGCTGCGCCCGGAGGTATTCTCTCCGTCTGCCATGGCCACATAGCGGTTGGTGGCAAACCGCGTCGCATCATAGTCGCCATCAAAGTTGCCGTGGGCAAGTTCCTGGGTATTGGCCAAGGTGTGATCGGAAAATTCCATGTGGATATCGATGCCCAAGTCAGACGATGCCGCAGCGATGGCTGGCTCCAGGTCTTCGAGTTCAGTTGCCGCAGCAATGACTAAAGGCTTAGCGCTTGACGAAACCCCATCCGCGCCTTTAGTTCCAGCTCCGCCAAAATTGAAGCCGAACTCAAGAATTCCACCCGTAGAGCCGCAGGCGGCCACTACTACTCCGGTGAACGTCACTAGCACTGCGGTAAGCCACTTTTTTATTTACATCAACCTTTCAAGTTCTTCCGCCCACGCGGTGGCCTCCTCCAACCGTGCTGCAGGCACTACTGACTGCAGCGGCGGGCTGCAAATCCGTATTCCGCCAGGACTTGCTGCACATGCCGGTTGTCCTCGAATACCTGGAAGAACTCCTCTGCTTGCGGGGGCGCTTTGGTGAGCGATGAGTTCATGTTCAATATTGACGGTGGGCGCAGGTTGATAAGCGCAAATTCTTGCGCACGCTTCGGCCGACTAAGGACTAGCGCGAAGTACTGGAAATCAGAGGCCACAGTCATCGGAATCCCCTGCCCATTACTGGGAATAAACTGGTTGAAAGAATCCCCACTGGAATCTTCAGTCAACCCTTGCGGCTGGACTATAGGCTTTTCCTGGACCGTCACTTCGGCGATGGTCGCGGGCGTATCCAGATTGTCGTCCATCACGCCGTGCGCCATAATTTACGCGAATTGCGAGGAAGAGAAAGAGTGTGCGGGATCTGAGGCCTGGACCCCAACTGCCAACGGTTATCGGTAGCTTTCGGTGACCTCGCGCCAGCGCTGCCCGCCGATGAGGAACCTCAACAACCTTGCTGGCTCTGCCTGGAAGTTCTGCTCAGCGCGTTCTACATAGCTTTGGGCTGCCAAGCCTTCGGCAACATCACGCCGCGCCACGGTGGCATATTCAACTTGAGATATTCCTGCGGTGACACCGAGCCGCCTACAAAACCTATCAGTTCCCCATTACCGGAACTGGCCGGGAAGTAGAAGTCATGCGTTGAAAACTTAGCCAATCAGGCACTGAACTAGCCGCGAATTCTCCCCAGCACACAGAAAACCGCACGTCCTCCCCCGCTCTTAAAAAGGCGCGAGAGGACGTGCGGTATTTTATAGCGCGGTACTTTTACTTGAAGGTGTCCACAACGGAGCTAGATGGACGACCGATGAGGTCTTGCAGATCGGTGCTCTCAGAGTAGAGTGCACCCTTTTCGATAACTGGGTCTGCTCCAGCGAGACCAGCTGCGAATTCGGCAGGAACACCGGCATCGAGCAAAGACTTCTCGTATTCCGCGACGGTGAGGTTGACGTACTCTACTTCCTTGCCGAGCACCTCGCCGACCTGGGCGGCGATTTCTGGGTAGGTCAAGGCAGGAGCGCCAGCGAGCTCATAATTCTTGCCAGCGTGTCCCTCGGTGGTGACAACGACAGCTGCTGCTTCTGCGAAGTCCTGACGGGCAGCGCCCGATACCTTTGCCTCACCTGCTGCAGAGAAGAACTTGCCCATTGCCTTACCGGTTTCTAAAGCGGCGGCATAGTTTTCCCAGTACCAACCGTTGCGCAGGTTAGCGTGCGCAATACCGCTTTCTGCCAGCATCTTTTCAGTGGCTGCATGTTCTGGCGCCAAGAATAGCTCGGAGCTATCCAGGTTGAGCAAGCTGGTGTAGGCGATGAAAGATACGCCGGCTGCCTTAGCTGCATTCACGATATTGGAGTGCTGACCAATTCGCTTGCCCACCTCAGATGCGGAGATAAACACCAGGCGATCAACGCCTTCCAGAGCCGCGGTCAAGGCAGCTTCGTCATCGAAAGTCGCGACTGCAACGCCTACACCGCGCTCTGCCAAAGGTTGAGCCTTTTCTTCATTGCGCACAATAGCAACAATGTCGGATGCGGCAACATCACGTGCCAAGAGCTTATCGATGACCAGTCCGCCAAGGTGGCCAGTTGCACCAGTAACTGCAATACGCATATCTTTCAATCTCCTAATTTCAAGGTTTCTTTGGGTACAGCGATAAAGATAGCACTGTCAAAAAGTAAGTACAATACTTTATTTAGAACCTTTTAAGGACTAAGGTAATGGGCATGTCCACTCCGCAGAACACCCCAGATCCCAAGCTTTGCGCAGATGTATTTTCTTCCCTGTGCACTTCCCGTGGCGCACTTCAGCACCTCACGGGTCGTTGGGGATCGCTGGCCATGGTGGCGTTGCTGGAAGCGGATTCCCCTATGCGCTTTGCTGAGCTGCGCCGCAAGATCGACGGCATTAGTGACCGTATGTTGTCGCAAACCCTCGGCCAACTAGAACGCGACGGGATGGTCAACCGGGCAGTGCGCAGCTCCATTCCGCCGCACGTGGACTACTCGTTGACCGAACTGGGCATCAAGGTCGCGCGGCCACTGCAGGAACTGACCAAGATCATTGAATCGGAGCTCGATAACGTCATGGCGGCGCAAGAGCGTTTCGATGCCAGCGCATAAATGCAAAAGGCTGTTCTCCCACCACATCGACGGTGGGAGAACAGCCTTTATTCTTGCTTAGCTGTTTCCGGCTTAGTTTGCAGCCTGCGTTCGCACTGGGGTATTTGCCCAGGTGCGGAACTCGGCATTGAGCTTGTTGACGGTCTCGCGCTGTTCATTAACGCGCACCGCGGCAGTGCCGCCCTTGGTGGAGCGTGATGCGACAGCACCGTCAATGGTGAGCACCTCACGAACCGCAGGGGTCAGACGTTCATCGACGCGCTTGAGCTCTTCATCGGTGAGATCGACAAGGTCCACTCCCCTGGATTCCGCCAAACGAACGCATTCGCCGGACGCCTCATGCGCTTCGCGGAAAGGAACGCCTTCGCGCACCATCCACTCCGCCAGGTCAGTAGCCAAAGTAAAGCCCTGCGGTGCTAGCTCACGCATGCGGTCAGTGTGGAATTCCAACGTGGAGACCAGACCGGTCATCGCTGGAAGCAGCAGGTTAAGCTGTGCCACCGAGTCGACTATAGGTTCTTTATCTTCCTGCAGGTCACGGTTATACGCCAAAGGCTGTGCCTTGAGCGTGGCCAGAAGCCCTGCCAGGTTACCAATCAGTCGTCCGGTCTTACCGCGGGTAAGCTCCGCGACGTCAGGATTCTTCTTCTGCGGCATGATCGAGGAGCCAGTCGACCAAGCATCGCTTAAGGTAACGTAGCCGTATTCTGGGGTACACCAGTAGATGATTTCTTCGGCAAAGCGCGACATATCCACGGCAATCTGCGCCAGGACGAACGCGGTTTCCGAAGCAAAATCACGGGATGCAGTAGCATCCAGCGAGTTTTCCGCAGCAGCATCAAAGCCGAGTTCTTCAGCAATCGCCTCAGGGTTCAGCTGCAGCGAGGACCCTGCCAACGCGCCAGAACCATAAGGAGAAATAGCCAGACGCTTATCCAAGTCCTTCAGACGGTCAATATCGCGAAGCAGTGGCTGCGCATGCGCGAGCAAAGAATGCGCCAGCAGTATCGGCTGTGCCGCCTGCGAGTGCGTCTTACCCGGCATGATTGCCTCTGGGTGCTTTTCAGCCTGGCCGGAGATAGCTTCTACCAAGTCAGAAACTTGCAGCGTGATATCACGGATGGCATCACGCACCCACATGCGGAACAAGGTTGCCACCTGGTCATTGCGGGAACGCCCCGCACGCAGACGACCGCCTACTTCCGGACCAACGATGTCAATGAGACCGCGCTCCATGGCGCCGTGCACGTCTTCATCACTGGGTGCTGGGCCAAATTCGCCCGAAGCTACCTTGGCGCCGAGTTCGTCGAGGCCGTTCAACATGGTCTGCAGGTCGGCATCGGAAAGCAATCCTGCACTGTGCAATACCTTGGCGTGTGCCTTCGACGCCAGCACATCATACGGTGCCAACACCCAGTCAAAGTGCGTCGATACCGACAATGCCGCCATGGCCTCCGACGGACCGCCGGAAAAGCGGCCGCCCCACAGTGCGCCTTCATTGGTCTTATGTGGCTGCATAATGGCTAACTATCCTCCGAGGTTATTAGAAATCGTGGTGATTACTGGCCGTTTGCGCTGGTTGGGAAACCACCGTCACGGTCACGCTTGTTAGCGATTTGGGTGGACAGGCCGTGCAGCTGAACAAAGCCCTTCGCGGCAGTCTGGTCGAAAGCATCACCGGTGTCGTAGGTAGCCAGAGAGAAGTCGTACAGAGACTGTGGCGAACGACGGCCGTTGACGATGATCTGACCTGCGTGCAGCACCAGGCGAATATCGCCGGTGACGTGCTCCTGAGACTCGGCGATGAAAGCGTCCAAAGAACGCTTCAATGGGGAGTACCACAGACCGTCATAGACCTCTTCAGACCAACGAGCATCCGTCAGACGCTTGTAGCGTGCCAACTCGCGCTCCAAGGTGACATCTTCCAGTGCCTCGTGTGCACGAATCAGGGTGATTGCACCTGGCGCCTCGTAGATTTCACGGGACTTGATGCCAACGAGACGGTCTTCAACCATGTCCAAGCGGCCAACGCCCTGTGCACCTGCACGACGGTTCAGCTCTTCGATAGCCTGCAGCACAGTGACCTGCTTGCCATCGATAGCTACTGGCTTGCCCTTTTCGAAGGAGATAACAACCTCATCTGGAGCATTGCCCAGACCTGGCTCCTCGGTGTATGCGTAAGCATCCTTGGTCGGCGCGTTCCACAGATCTTCCAGGTAGCCAGTTTCTACCGCGCGACCCCAGACGTTTTGGTCAATGGAAAATGGCGAAGAAGCAGACTGCTCAATAGGAAGCTTGATTTCTTCCGCGAACGCAATCGCCTTGTCACGGGTCCATGCGTAGTCACGAGCGGGCGCGATGATGTCCAAGGATGGATCCAGAGCGCGGAAAGAGACCTCGAAACGGACCTGGTCGTTGCCCTTACCGGTGCAACCGTGGGAGACGTGAGTACCGCCGAATTCCTGCGCAGCCTGAACCAAGTGCTTGGTGATCAGCGGACGAGAAATTGCAGAAACCAGTGGGTACTGCTTCATGTACATACCGTTAGCCTGGATGGTAGGCAGGCAGTACTCATCAGCGAACTCGTCCTTGGCATCGATAACGATGGACTCCACCGCACCACAGTCCAGTGCACGCTGGCGCACGGATTCCATGTCTTCACCACCCTGGCCCAAGTCCAGGGATACAGCTACAACGTCACCTCCGGTCATCTTCGCCAGGTAAGGGATGGCAACCGAGGTATCCAAACCGCCGGAGTAAGCAAGCACAACACGTGCGTTCATATTTTCTATCTCCTTTTAATCCAAGCTGTAGCTACAGTGCTACTGCGCTACACATTAGGCTTTCCTGCTCCATAATACGGCTACTACCAGTAGCTGGAGTGCAAGACATCTTCTCCTGCAAAATATACACGAATATACATAATATACAAAGTCGGTGGATATTATGCGTAAGCTGATCTATTCGCTTTGTTCTGGGTGCGAGCGCGCGAGCTTTTCTGCCAATTCTGCGCCAGTGAGCGGATCCCGAGCGAGCACGAAAATCGTGTCATCGCCGGCGATGCACCCTACTACTTCTTCAAAACCGACCCGGTCGATAAAACTCGCGAGGTATTGTGCCGCTCCCGCGGGAGTGCGCAGCATGGCAATGTTGCCAGAGCTATCCGATGACACCACCAATTCATCGATCATTCTGCGCAGCTTTTCGCGCGGTCCATTGACCTGATCAACAAACTCATCCATTTCCCCGCCGACGGAGTAAAAGGACCGTCCGCCGTCGCGCTTGACCTTCTTCGCGCCCAACACGTCCAAATCGCGCGAAAGCGTTGCTTGAGTAATGTCAATGCCTTCATCGAGCAAGAGATCTGATAGTTGCACCTGACTGGTCACGCGGGTCTTGCCTAAGATTTCCAAAATCTTGGCCTGACGGGCGTTGCGGGTCTTCGGCATGGTCATAGTATTTACCTTAAACCTTTTATGCTTTCTCCGACGTTGCCTGCACGGAAGCGGCCTGCGCTGCTTGGTCCAGCAGCCACACCATTAGTGCCTTTTGCGCGTGCAGACGGTTTTCAGCCTCGTCGAAGACGCGGGACTGTGCGCCGTCGATAACTTCTGCGGTCACTTCATTACCGCGATATGCCGGAAGGCAGTGAAGGAAGATAGCATCCGATTTCGTCTGTGCCATCAACGCTTCATTGACCTGGTAAGGCAAAAACGGGGTACGGCGATCTTTGCCGTCGCCTTCATGTCCCATAGATACCCAGGTATCGGTGATGATGATATCGGCACCTTCGACAACCTTCGGGTCATTGCTCACCGTAATTGTCGCCCCAGTCTGCGCCGCGCGGTCTTGTGCGCGGTCGACAAAGTGCTGTTCCGGCTGGAAGTCATCCGGCGCACAAATCGCGATGTCTACGCCCGCAGTAGCAAATCCGATGAGGTAGGAATTCGCCATATTGTTGGCACCATCGCCCAAGTAGACAGCCTTCTTGCCGGCAAGCTTGTCCACGCCGCCAAACTCTTCAGCACAGGTCAATAGGTCGGCAAGGATCTGGCATGGGTGCAAATCATCGGTCAACGAGTTAATAATTGGCACGGTCGATGTCTCAGCCATATCGATGAGGTTTTGGTGGGCAAAGGTACGCCAGATGATCATCTCGGTAAAACGCGACAGCACTGCCGCGGTGTCCTGCAAAGTCTCGCCCTTGCCCAGCTGCGAGTTTTGATCCGTAGCCATGATCGCATGCCCACCCAGGGCCGCGATGCCAGCTTCAAAAGAAAAGCGCGTACGCGTTGAGGTCTTCGAGAAGAGCAATGCCACAGATTTCGGCCCTTCAAGCGGGCGGTACTTGAAAGGTTCTTGCTTCAGCTCCAGCGCGAGTTCTAAAACTTCGCGCTGTTCTTGCGGGCTCAAATCGTCATCGGCAAGAAAGTGCCGGATACCGCCAAGACCAATTTCTGGTTGGTGCGGGATGGTCTCTTCGCGGGTGGTTGTGCTCATTCGAGGTGTGTCCTTAACTTTTATCTTGGGTCTTTACTTTTCTTCGGCCGAAACCACGTCGAAGACAGCCGTGATTTTCTCAATCGCTACGTCAATATCTGCGTCAGCGATAATCAGCGGAGGTGCGATACGCACGACGTTATCGCTGGGCGCATTAATAATGAGGCCGTGCTCCAGTGCCTTTGCCACAGCTTGTTTCGCGACTGCCTGCTTCAACACGACGCCCAAGAGCAGTCCGCTGCCGCGGACGTGGTCGACCAGCGCCAGTTTTTCTAGCGCCGCGGTAAATTTTTCGCCCTTGGTCTGCACATCGGCAACAAACTGTTCGTCCACAACATCCAACACTGCATTAGCAGCAGCACATGCAACAGGGTTCCCGCCAAAGGTAGTGCCGTGGCTGCCAGGGCCAAACAAGGTTGCAGCCTTACCAACACCAATGCACGCACCGATAGGCAGGCCCGCGCCAAGGCCTTTAGCCATGGTGATGACATCAGGAAGAATCCCGGCCTTTTCAAAAGCGAAGAAGCTTCCTGTACGGCCGACGCCGGTTTGGACTTCGTCTACCATCATCAAGATTCCGTGCTCATCGCACAGCGCGCGAATATCCTGCAAGAATTCTATGGTCGCAGGAATAACGCCGGTCTCACCTTGGATGGGTTCTAAGATGATCGCCGCAGTATCAGCAGGATTAATCTCCACCAATGCGCGCAGGTAGTCAATATCGCCATAGGGATAAAATTCCACGCCACCTGGCAAAGGACCGAAGATGTCGCGCTTAGAAGGCTGCCCGGTCATCGCCAGCGAGCCCATGGTGCGGCCGTGGAAACCATTATTGGCGGCCAGGATGCGCCGGCGCCCAGTCAGGCGCGCCAGCTTGAAGGCTGCCTCATTGGCTTCTGCACCGGAGTTAGAGAAGATAACGCGCGCGGAATCATCGCCAACCTTGTCCTTGAGCCGTTGCGCCAGCTTTACCGCTGGTGGCGACGCAAAGAGGTTACTGACGTGGCCAAGCGTTGCCACCTGCGTGCTGACCGCCTCAACGACCGCGGGGTGGTTAGTGCCCAAGGAATTCACGGCAATACCTGCGAGCAGATCGAGGTATTCATTTCCCTGCTCATCGACAAGATATGCACCGTGGCCCGAGACAATACCCACTGGTGGGGTGCCATAGTTATTCATCATGGCGTCTTGCCATGAGCCAATTAGTGTTGCATCAGGGGTGCTCACTGCGCATCATCCTTCCTAAATACGGTGCCTTCGGGGTACCGGGAGCGTTCAAAATTATCGGGCAGAACCATGGTGCCAATACCGCCCATGGTCAAAAGTTCCAGCAACACCGCGTGTGCCAGGCGTCCATCAATGATGTGGGAAGCTGCTACCCCACCCTTGACGGCCTTCAGGGCGGACTCCATTTTCGGAATCATGCCCGCATCCAAACCGGGAAGCATTTTTTCCAAAGGCGTTGCTTCAATCTTAGAAACCAACGATTCCTTATTCGGCCAGTCGGTATACAGTCCTTCGACATTGGTCAGCATCACTAAACGCTCTGCGCCAATGGCTTGGGCCAAAGCGCCAGCGGCCGAGTCAGCGTTGATGTTGTAGACCTCGCCGTCGGTACCAGGTGCAATACCGGAGACCACAGGAATGCGACCCGCTTCGATTATGTCCATGACTGCGGAAGGATTCACGTCCGTAATATCGCCGACGAGGCCAATATCAGTCAGCTCACCGTCGACGTTGACCATGCGTTTTTTCGCCGTAAACAGCCCGGCATCTTCACCGGAGGTACCAACGGCATAAGGGCCATGGGAATTGATCAGGTTGACCAGATCGCGGCCGACTTGACCAAATAAAACCATGCGCACAACGTCCATGATTTCTGGGCTGGTAACCCGGAAGCCGCCTTTGAATTCGCCTTCAAGCCCAATCTTGGACAGCATCTCATTGATCTGGGGGCCACCACCGTGCACTACGACGGGTTTTGCCCCCACGGTGCGCAAAAACACCATGTCAGCAGCAAAAGCACGCTTGAGTTCTTCGTCGACCATAGCATTGCCGCCGTATTTCACGACGACAATCTTGTTGCGGTAGTGCTGCAGCCACGGCAAAGCTTCAGCAAGCACCGCCGCGCGGACGGTATCAGTCATTCCGGCAATCATTATTATCTTCCTTTAAGAACTGTAGGCCGAGTTGATTTCCACATAGTCATGCGAAAGGTCGGTGGTGCGAACAAAGGCAGTGCCCTCGCCGCCGGTGCCCAAATCAACTAAGACATCGATATCGGCACCGCTTAAGTCAACCTCGCGGGCACCAGGAGCACCGGTCGATTCCACGCACACGGGTTGGTTGTTGAAAAAGACCGAAATATTATCCGGGTCCATCTCCGCATCGGCCATGCCCACTGCAGCTAGCACGCGACCCCAGTTCGGGTCGGAGCCAAACATCGCACACTTAAACAAGTTATCGCGGCCCAAGGTACGCGCGGCATTGAGCGCTTGGGCATCAGAGCCCGTGCCCTTGACCGTAATCTTGACGCGCTTGGTCACACCTTCAGCATCGGCCTGCAGCTGATCCGCCAGGTCCGCACAAGCCTTCAAGATGGCCTCGTCCAGCTCTTCTTGGCTCGGTTCGACGCCCGAGGCACCATTAGCCATGACAATCACGGTGTCATTGGTCGAAGTGGAGCCATCAACATCCAGGGTGTTAAAGGTGACATCGCAGGCCTTGCGCAGTGCTGCATCGAGCGCGGCAGGGCTTGCTTGGGCATCGGTAGTAATGCACACCAGCATCGTCGCCAACGACGGCGCCATCATGCCCACGCCTTTGCCCATACCGCCCACGGTCCAGCCTTGGCCGTGCACGACGGTTTGCTTCGGCACGGTATCAGTCGTCATGATTGCTGCGGCGGCACCAGCACCATGGCTTTGTTCGGTGCCCAGGTTTTTCGCTAGCTTGTCGATGCCCCCATGTACCTTATCCATCGGCATCAATTCCCCGATGAGACCTGTGGAACACACAGCGATATCGGATACGTCGACTCCCAAAGCAAGTGCTGTATCTTCGGCCATCTTCTTGGCATCGGTCATACCTTGCGCACCATTGCACGCATTGGCATTGCCGGCGTTAAAGACTGCGGCCTTGAGCTCATTCGGGTTGCCGTCTTTAAGCGCTGCTTGGGTGACTTTCACCGGTGCAGCGACAACCCGGTTGCGGGTAAAGACCGCTGCCGCGTCAAAGCGTGGCCCCTGGTTGACCACCAGTGCCATATCTGGATTGCCGGATGGTTTAATGCCTGCGGTGGTCGAAGCCGCGGAAAAGCCCTGCGGCACAGTCACACCTTGTGGCGGCGTTTCGGAAGTAGTCATTGCGCTTATCCTTTTTAAAAAATAGTAGAAAGTTTTATGGTGCGACTGCAGCTAGCGGCAGACCTGCGGTTTCAGCAAAGCCCAGCGAGAGGTTCATGCACTGTACTGCTGCTCCTCCGGTGCCTTTAGTGAGGTTGTCTAGTGCAGAGGTGATAACGAGCTTGCGTGCGCGTTCATCCACATGCGCCTGAATATGGCACATATTGGTGCCCACAACGTTTTGAGTTTGTGGCTGCTGGCCGGCTGGGAGAACGTAGCAGAAAGGTTCATCGGCATAAAACTCGGTGAAGACCTTGGTGACTTCTTCTTGGGTGATGCCTTCTTTTAGTGGCGCGGTAATCGTTGCGAGGATACCTCGCGGCATCGGTGCGAGCACTGGCGTGAAGCTGACATTCAGTGGGGCTTCAGAAAGTGGGTTGAGGTTTTGAATAACCTCTGGGGTGTGACGGTGCGTGCCGCCTGGGGAATAAGCTTTGACGCTTCCCATGGTCTCTGCGCCCAGCAGCGGAACAGAAGCTTTCTTACCTGCACCAGACACGCCAGTCACGGCGATAATGGTCAAGTCAGGTTCAATGAGTTTGCCCGCGACTGCTGGCAGCGCGCCCAGCGTCATGGTGGTGGGGAAACATCCCGGGACCGCTACCCTTTTCGATCCTTGAAGTTGCTCACGGTGACCAGGCAACTCAGGAATGCCATAAGGCCAGGTGCCTGCGTGTTCAGAGCCGTAGAAATCCTCCCAATCCTGGGCATCTTTCAAGCGGAAATCAGCAGCACAGTCGATGACCACGACGTCCTCGCCCAACGCTTTCGCGATAGGTCCCGAGTGCCCATGTGGCAAACCTAAAAAGACCACATCGTGGCCAGCGAGGTTTTCCACCGTGGTATCAACAATCGTGCGATCTGCTAATTGGGGTAAGTGCGGCATCAATTCCGCAACGGACTGGCCAGCATTGGAATGGCCAGTTAATGCCCCAATTTCCAAGTCGCCGGAGGCATATGCCGGGTGGTTAAGAAGGAGGCGGAGAATCTCGCCACCGGCGTAACCCGTGGCGCCTGCGATTGCAACTTTATATGTCATGCACACCACGGTAGTAAATTATGCAAGACTCCGCAAACTATACATGGAAATTTCCTTCAAAAATTTCCATTGGAAGAACTTAATGTATGGGAATACGAATGCACCACGGAAAAGCACATGCGCAAAGAAAGACCGCGTTTCTACTTACCCAAGGTAGTAGAAACGCGGCTTCTGTGTCAGCGCGAAAGAAAAATTCTTAAGCGCGCATTTGTGCGCCTAAGCGCTCGCTTGCCAATTCGGCAGCAGCAAGGCGGTGCGTGTTTACCTCTTCATCGGTAAGCGTGCGGTCCGCGGCGCGGAAGAACATCTTAAACGCCAAAGACTTCTTAGATTCGCCGAGTTTTTCGTCGCGGAAAACATCGAAAAGCTCAACGCTCTCAAGCAACTCTCCCGCGCCTTCCTCCAAAGTGCGACGAACCTTCTCCGCTGGCAGCTCCTCATCCACGACCAATGCGATATCCTGGTGCAAAGTTGGGAAAGATGACAGCACTGGTGCTGGCAGGTTCTCAGAAAATGGCAAGGCGTCAATGTCCAATTCCATCGCGCACGTGCGCGCTGGCAGGCCCATGTCCTTGACTACCTGTGGGTGCAGCTCGCCGGCGTAGCCAACGATTTCACCCTCGACCTTCAGCGCTGCACAGCGGCCTGGGTGCCATGGCTGAACTTCTGCCTTTTCTACATCCAGTTCGATATTGGCTGCGCGCGCAACCTGACGTGCAGACTCAATCGCATCAGCATAAGAGTATGCGCGACCGTTACCCCATGGACCTTCAAATTCCACGTTGCCGGCGCCCACCGTTGCCACGTGCAGCGGCTGTGCTGGCAGCGTGTTGATCAGCTGGTCGATTTCATCATCAGATGGACGCTTGCTGACATCTGGCATCGGTGTGGAGTCCGCACGCTTGAACGCAACCTGCTGCACGCCGAAGAGCGTGACATCGTTGCGGCCACGGGCTACGTTGCGTGCAACTGCGTCGAGCATATTTGGCAGCAGCGTCGTCGACAGCGCTGACTTATCTGCTTCCAATGGGTTTTGTACGCGCACGACGTTGCGGCGTGCATCATCGGCTGTCAGCTCCCAGGTATCAAAGAGTTCATCATTGATAAATGGGCTCGGGATGACCTCAGCGTAGCCAGCGTAAGCCAGGGCGTGACCAATAGCGCGCCGACGCTTTTGCGCTGGGCTGAGCCCACGGCTGCCCACAGTAGGAATCGGCAGAATCGACGGAATAGCATCCAGGCCTTCTAGGCGCAGGATTTCTTCGACCAAGTCGACATCTTCTGCGATATCGGTGCGCCAGGAAGGAATGGTGACATCGAATGCCTTGCCTTCATCAAAAGCAGCGACCGAGCATCCGACCTCTTCCAGACGCGCCACGATGGTGTCATTGGAGTATTCCACGCCTGCATAACGCGATGGCTTGGAGGCATCAAGAGCAACAACCTTCGCCTCCGGTACCTCACCGACTAAGGTGCGGGCATCTTCGACGTGCCCACCGCCGTATTGCACCAAAAGCTCACACGCCAGATCCAGCGAGTATTCCACAATCGCTGGGTCTACGCCGCGCTCGAAACGACGCGATGCTTCGGAGCTGAGCTTGTGACGACGCGAGGTACGCGCCACGGTGATTGGATCCCAGGTCGCTGCCTCGAAGTAGACATCGGTGGTGTCATCGGAGATTTCCGAAGTAGTTCCGCCCATGACACCAGCGAGCGACTGGATGCCGTTGTCATCACAGATGACAACGTCTTCGGCGAAGAGTTCGCGGTTGACGTGGTCGAGGGTCTCGAACTTCTCCCCTGCCTGGGCATTGCGGACAACTAAATTGCCTGCGACCTTGTTGGCATCGAAAGCATGCATCGGCTGGCCCAAGTAAAGCATGACGTAGTTGGTGACATCGGTGGCAAGGTTAACCGGGCGCTGGCCGGCCAGCATGAGGATGCGCTGCATCCAAAATGGCGACTGCGCTTTAGGGTCAATGCCAGTTACCTTGCGCAGGCCAAATCGAATCGCCTTGGTTTCCTCGCGCAGGTCAATGTCGATGAGACTGCCAGAAGCTTGCGAAACCTCGCCGACAGGGTCGACGAACTTCAGGTTGAAAGCCGAAGCAATCTCGCGGCCAAGGCCACGCATGGACAACGCATAGCCGCGGTCTGGGGTGACATTAACGTCGAAGACGGTATCTGCACCGCCCAGAAGTGGCAGCGCATCCTGACCGATGTACTCAGCGAAAGACTCATCCAAGGTGATGATGCCCTCGGACTTAGCGGTAAGACCAAGCTCTGCTGCCGAGCAAATCATGCCGTTGGAGATGTGACCATAGGTCTCGCGGGCAGCGATTTTGAAGCCGCCCGGCAACTCAGCGCCTGGCAAAGATACCGGAACCAGCGAGCCTTCGTCGAAATTGCGCGCACCGCAGATGATCCCCTGCAGTTCGCCGGTGCCGTTGGCGTCTCCGACGTCCACCTGGCAGTAACGAATCGGCTTTTTGAACTCGGTGAGTTCTTCGATCTCTTTTACGCGGCCGATGACCACGGGACCAGTGATTTCTGGCAGTGGTTCATAGCCTTCGGTTTCGAAGCCGACGCGGACGAAGCCGGAGTCGAGTTCTTCGCTTGAAACGGTCCAACCTGGGTTGTGTTCACCGAGGACGCCGTGAAGCCAGTTTTGTGAAATAAGCATGTGGGTTTTCCTTCCTCGGGAATCTTAAGCGTGGACGCCGAATGGCAGGGTGAAGCGGACATCGCCTTCGACCATGTCGCGCATATCGGACAGGCCGTTGCGGAACTGCAAAGTGCGTTCGATGCCCATGCCGAAGGCAAAGCCTTGGTACTCTTCTGGGTCGATACCGACAGAGCGCAAGACATTCGGGTTAACCATGCCGCAGCCGCCCCATTCGATCCAGCCGGCTCCACCCTTCTTATTCGGGAACCACACATCGACCTCGGCGGATGGCTCGGTGAATGGGAAGTAGTTGGTGCGCATACGCGTCTTGGTCTCTGGGCCAAAGAGCTGGCGCGCGAGGTGGTCCAAGGTACCCAGCAGGTTCGCCATGGTGAGATTCTTATCGATGGCAAGGCCTTCAATCTGGTGGAAGACCGGAGTATGCGTTGCATCCAGCTCATCGGTGCGGAATACGCGGCCGGGGCACACGATATAAACCGGCACATCGCGATCCAACAGGGTACGCACCTGCACTGGTGAGGTGTGCGTGCGCAGAATCTGCTTGGAGCCTTCCTCGCCAACGTAGAAAGTATCCTGCAGGGTACGCGCTGGGTGATCCGGCTTGAAGTTCAAAGCGTCGAAGTTGAAGTACTCTGCTTCAACCTCAGGGCCTTCAGCCACTTCCCAACCCATGCCGATGAAGATATCCGCCACGGCCTCATTCAATGCCGTGATTGGGTGCAAAGCACCGGTCTGGAAACGGGTGGTCGGAACGGTGACGTCAACGGACTCAGCGGCGAGCTGTTCTTCGCGCGCCTTTTCTTCGAGTACCTGGTTAACGCCCGCAAAGTGCTTTTCTGCTTTACCGCGCGCCATGTTAACAAGGCGACCGGCATCTTTGCGCTCAGCCTTAGGCAAGGTTCCCAGTGATTGGCGTGCCTGGGAAATAAAGCTCTTGTCCCCCAAATATCCTCGACGTGCTTCTTGCAGCTCGTCGAGGTTGGTTGCTGCATCAAAAGCGGCGATTGCTTCTGCAGCCGCGGCTTCTAATGTTGCCTCATTAATTTCTATCTCTGGGGTAGCAGACACGTGCCCTTCAACCTCTTTAACTTGGATGAAAACTTCATAAAGATAACGCAACCATCCTACAGTCCCCCACTTCGAAGTACACAGCTAGCCCCACTCAAGCAGAGATTTTAACGGTTCTGCGCTTTGGCAGACTCATACAGACAAATACTCGCTGCGGTAGCCAGGTTAAGCGACTCTGCGCGGCCGCGTAGTGGAATTTTGACGCGGATATCGGCGGCATCGAGAAGCGCTGGGCTCAAGCCATGCGCCTCATTGCCAAATAGCCATGCCGTGGGCTTGGTCAAGTCCACCTCATCCAATGTCGCATCGCCCTGTGGGGCGGTCGCCAAGATCTGCAGGTTGGCAGCACGCAATTTGCCCAGAACATCTTTGACATTGGTATCGCGCGCGGTAGGGATATGAAACAAGCTGCCTGCCGATGCTCGCGCGACCTTAGAACCCAACGGATCCACGGTTTCGCCAGCGAAGATGACGCCATCTGCGCCCATCGCATCAGAGGTACGAATCAAGGTGCCCGCGTTGCCCGGCTCAGAAGTCTCCACCGGTACGGCAAGAAGCTTCGGCTTGCCATTGAGAATCTTTCCCGCCGACCACAGCACGGGCTTACATACTGCAAAAAGCCCGCTGGTGGTCTGGGTATCCGAAAGGGACTTCGCTGCCCTATCGGTGATTGGGTGGACGTAGACGTCCATGTAGCCAGCGGCGGTGACAATCTCCGCGAATTTCTCCGCTGCGCGCTCAGTCACGAAGATATCGGTTGCTGCGCCCGTAGAAACTGCGGCATCCACGGAGTTCTCGCCTTCAACGAGGAAAGCATTCGCCTTCTTTCGCGCGGAAGAGCGATGCAGCTTCGCTGCGTTGACGATGCGCGGGGTGCGTTCGGTAAATGCTTGTTCAAAATCCAATGCCATGGTCTTTAATCTACCAAGCACAAAGAAACCCACCCTGTTTAAGTCCAGGATGGGTTTATAGATTAGTTAATTAGTTCGGGTATTAGCTAAGAGGCACACCGTTTGGGTCGACGCCGTACTCTCCGTGGCGGATGAGAATTCGGACCAAGTCAACGAATGCCCAGATGCCCACGATGGCGAGCAGCACGAAGCCCACGATCAAAATGGCGGTAAACCATCCAATGATGGTTAGCGAGAGCTGTGCGATTGCGCGGCCCTTGTATCCCAAATAGAAATTGTGCGCGCCGAGGGTGCCCAGGAAAAATGCCAGCAACAAGGTCGCAACCCATGACTTCGGTGGTGTCGCATACATCGCCGATTGCGCCTGACCATAAGGCGCTGGTGCACCTGCCAGTGGATGCTGTTGGAAAGCATTGAACTGCGGGTACTGCGCCTGCGGATTATTCAGGGATTCCTGATACTGCGCATAGGACTGCGTCTGGGGTTCTTGCTGCATGTGTGCATCAAAACCATCAGGGGTTGGGTCAAAGGAACTATAAGGGTTGGTCACGTGCGACCGCCTTTCGGAATGTGGGCACCATTCTGCCAATAGGGATTGAAGCAATAGGGAATGCGTTGAAACACTGAGGACACCCTATCACGGTGGACTTGAGCAGCCATCGCAGCAGAAGGGCCATTGATGCCGCCTAGATTGCTCCGTTTTCACGATGTAAAACTTTTTACCATAACCACCAACTGACTCTTAAAGCAATGACTTTTCAGCCCTATTTCCAATCGGCGGCAAATCTGTGGATAACTTTGAACCTCAGGTAGTGCGACACGGCAGTTATCCACAGGAAAAAATCTTTGCACTAGCTAGGGCTTGCGTTCGCGTTTTAGTGTCGAAGTTATGAACGGACAACAAATAATAAAACTCTTCTACACCAGCGGAATAACCATCCTCCGCGATGTTTACGAGTGCTCCCCTTATGACCTCGCCGGTGGCCTGATGTCAATCAACACCGCACGAAAATACACCCGGCTATCCACAGTATTCTTCGGCCCTGCGGATTCTCCCAAGGTGCAACGCGACGCAGTCGCACTCGCTGAAGCGAGGCAATTAAGTCTCGAATACTTAGAAATGGTCAACAAGCACGCCAAGAAACTCAACACCCGCGGCGCTGCCTGGAAACTACGTGCAGAACTTA
>DGYFJ06201__coassemble_831_pt1 | contig 18611 bp, 14 predicted proteins | sample DGYFJ06201__metabat2_high_PE_004 | metagenome-assembled genome bin DGYFJ06201 | reverse complement strand
AACAGCGCGACGAAGACGCTGCGCTTGTTCCAGGGCGCATGTCCGTGGAGATTCTCGGGGTACTAGGCTACGAGCCTTTCGATGTCGAAGTAGAAGTCATTCGACCTGGGCGCACCATCGAACTTGTTGAAGCGGTATGCATCCAAAACGGGCGACCTGCCGTGCGCATGCGCACCTGGTTTATGGCACAGACGGACACCTCTGCTATTGCTGGAACCGCGTTCTCGTCGATTCCTGGTCCTACGGTAGAAGAGGCACTTCCTGGCCTGGGAACGAACTGGAGTGGTGGGTTCGTGGAATCTATCAATGGATACCGCAAACCAGGGGAGCTCGGCCGTGGCTTTGCGTGGTGGCAAACTGATACCGAACTTATCGAATCCGAACCAGTTTCTAACCTGGCCGCGTTTATGGGGCTAATGGATATGACCAATGGCATCGTTGTGCGCAAAGATCCCAGCGAAGTTATCTATCCCAATGTTGACCTCACCGCGCACCTGTTCCGGATGCCTGAAGGCAAGTGGCTGGGCGCCGATGTCAGTGTGAGCTTCGGAGCCAATGGCATCGGCGAGACCCATTCCGTGATCCACGATGAGAACGGCCCCGTCGGGACCTGCTCGCAGATCCTCACTGTCCGCCCACGTACGTAGTCGACGCATATAACTTTCAACTGGCAATACAATGCACAGCGCTGTAAACTTTCCAGCGCTTGTGCAGAACAGCGATAGTTTTCGGGGGAAATCTACGAACTGGTATTGTCCTACCCCTTACCGGTGGACCACTAGCCCAGTTGAGACCGGCGTCACTTATATGACCAGGGTTGAGACCACAAGGATTTTCAGCATACCTCTTCCACCAAAAAATGCTGCGGGTTAAGCTTCACGTATAAGAAGTTACCGACAGCAAAGGAGATTAGATGAAAGAAAATACGCATCATATTTCTCGACGCAACTACGGTGAGCATCCTTAAAAAATAGAAGCGGCATAGCCATAATCCAGAACTTCTAGCCACCAACAATTGTCGAAGTAGAGGAGCTACTAAGGATGCACAACGCGAATAGCGTCATCCCGAATCATCCTCAACAAGCACAGTTCTAACCGGTCAATCATTATCCACAGATAAGCAGCGGAATAACCACTGAATCGATCCGCACCTCGACCGCAAGAGTAGTACACCGCAAGTTGAGCCACATGATTCGGGATTTTCAATGGATAAACGCATATAAACTACCGATAGCCAGGCAATTTGTCTTAAAAGCTATCGGTAGTTTACTCTTATCAAGTCCGAAAGGTACAGGCCCCGTTCGTCTAGCGGCCTAGGACGCCGCCCTCTCACGGCGGTAACACGGGTTCAAATCCCGTACGGGGTACAAATCAGAGGCAGTCAGTAATTCTACTGGCTGCCTCTTTTGCTATCTGAATCTGGGACCGCGAAGGACAATCAACCAGAAGAGGATTATTACCTAAGCAAGATGATGAACATCCAAACCGATTCTCATCAACCTGCTTTTAGAGGAATAACCCTCCTTAATGGCTCGAAGCGCAGTTTCTACACTTTCATTCCGGCTTCGAACTCATGAAGAACCTCTGCGGCGCTATCACGACGGAGGATATTGTGGAAACGTTGGTTGCTAAACGATCTCAAACATGCATAGCAAGAGGTGTTTGAGTCACACTCACATTCTTCGACTCGTTTGAGAGCCTCAGAGAGAACTGTTTCAAAATCATCGACAATCTTTGCGGTCACACCGGCCCCGCCGGGAACCGCATCGAATAAGACAAATCTTGGCACTCCGTTATGCCAAGAGATTGTCCCATCGAGATCGTCTCTGTTGATCTCCAATGCTTCGGACGCTGACTCGAGGATGGCATATAGAGCGGATTGAAGCTGATGGGCGCCAAAGTTTGCCAAGCGAGGGAACGAGATGGTTGCGATATCGGTCTGGTAAACGTGACCCAATGACACCCATTCAGTTCCACCACCACAGTCCGAGCCAGTGCGAGGATCTCGGTGCTTTCGATTACCGGCGGTTGCATATCCGCCACACATGGTGCATATGTGGAACCCGTTCTCTCGACCTCGGTTCATCACAAGGATCTCAGCGCGACGGTGGGCCGAGACTGTTAGCTCGGAGCCACTGATATCGAAAGTCTGTTTATTGCCGGTCATTTCTCCAAGCTCTAGAACATGTGACTCGCGGTTCCACATGGTACGAGGAGGGTTTTCTCCCACTGCACGGGGTTTTTGCTCAGCGATGAATCCAAATCGGGGAATGAGAATATCAGTCTGCGAAGCGCTAAGCGGTTGGTGACAATTCCCGCATTCCATAGTGTCGAGTGCCGTGAATTTTTGGTACACGATTTGATTACAAGACTTACACTGCTTCAAAAAATAGTGATCGAGTTCGCGTCCTGGGAGTCGGCGAACTCCTGCAGAGACCCAAATTCGCCCACCAGCCACGACAGAATTTCCAGGTGCATAGTCTCCGATAGCAAGGGTTAGGTCGCGATTAAGCCTCACTTTGGAGCCGAGGTCACCTCCGAAGCTTGTATCCATCTCAACCGTATCGACGGGGAAGCCATATTTTGGAAGCAGGTTCTTTGTAGCTAGGAATCCGAGGGACTGCATGGATTCGAGTGTGTGAATCGTATATCCGAGTGCTTTTACCCTCCTATCCTTATTGGTGGAGAAGGCTTCGTTCCGCAATTTGCTGAGCAGCTCATGATCTCCGTTTAGAGAACTTTCTACGTCTCCGATGAGGGCGAGGTAATTGTCAATCCAGGAATCGTCGGTAATTCCCACCTCCTGGTGAAGAGCAGCTGGAACTACTCGTAGTAATGCTCCACGAATTTCTTCGGGCAGACTCGGACGTAGAAAATCAGTCATTAGACTGAGCATCCGTTGCTTGGGATCCTCATTCAGGAATAAGTCGAGGACTTGCTTCCAAGTATGGCCCTTTTCTGTTATTGAGCGGAGAAACTCCGCGAACACGATTGAATAACAGTGCCGGGTTGCGATGCGAACATTTTCGATTGAAAGATATGGCGTGCGCATGACCCCATCAATCATGTCAGTTGGGTCTTTGTATACGGCCATGTCGTGGGCGGCACGCTTGGCAAAGGTTAGGACGAAAGCTGCCGACCCTGCGCGTCGACCCGCGCGTCCTGCCCGCTGCACATAATTTGCGGTGCGCGGAGGCATGTTCCGCAGCATTACTGACTGTAATTCTCCGACGTCTACGCCGAGCTCGAAGGTTGTAGAGCAGGAGAGGACATTGATTTTTCCATTAACGAAATCTTGTTGGACATCGGCAGCTTCACGCGGAGTCCATTGTGCTGTGTGTTCTTTAGCACTAAGGGATCTAATATCAAGATTATTCGCCAACCAGCGATGATGATGGTTAACAAAATGTTCATCCTTCCGATTTACGACCTCAAGCGTTCCAGAGCATGATGCATTAGAACACAGTGATAGACAGTTATGCATTGTCAAGGTTCCGCAGACGGAACACGAATACCACGCGACGTTCTCACCCCGAACAACTTCAATTGCAGTTGAATCAATTACGCGCGCAGCAGGAGTACGACCGTAAGGTATGAGAACTCCGGAAGCTTCGAGGCCATCCCAAATTCTAGTGAGGATCTTATTAGCCTGCTCATTCACTCGATTCATATCGAAGAAACCAGCTCTCGCTTGCTTCTGAAGGATCTTTTGAGCGAGCTTTAATCGTTCGTTGTTGTGACCTGGGGCAGGCATCCAAGAGTAAAGCCTTAGGGTTTTATCTCCGCCTCCATCTTTGCGGAACGACCATCCTCCTCCGCGTGGAGCGAAGCGAGGATCTGTAATGTCAACGTCTGGCATCTCAATTCCGCCGCGTAGACGCATATCTGCAAGTAACAGGTTTATGAATGCTTCAGCATTTTCATCGTCTCCGAGTAATGTCGAAGCAATTTGGAATGCAACGCTCGATTTGAAAGAAGAGAGATCTACACGATATCCAACCAAACCTAGGCCTTCGAGCGACAAGTTTCTTTCGATACTGGTTGCCTCATTAAAAATCCATGGACTAACCTTTGGCCGTAATTGATCTTTCTTATTCTCAATTTGAGCGCGACCTACCTCCAAAACTGTTGAGGTAATCCAATCTTCGAGTGTTCCAAAAAGGGCTGGTGAAGCATCTGGAAGTGCTTTGAGCATAAGGCGGCGTTCAAGGATTTTTTGGAATCTGTCCTCCAGGTATGGTGCAGCAAAAGCTGCAGCTTGCCGTGAGTCGGAAAACATCAACAGCTTGCGGCCTTCTCCTACGAGTCCTTCGGACCCTTCAGCAGCTGGAAGCAGCTGAAATAAGGAGGTAGTCAAGGAGGCCGGCGTTGCATTGCTATCTGTCAAGAAACGCTTAATGAGGTCAGTCTTGCGCGAACCGCATTCAGTACAAGTCTCTTTAGTTTTTGAAGCCTGTTTATGAACTCGGACGGGATACATTTGAGCGGAAGTACACTCTTGACATTCATTTGCTTCAAATCCGTTAACGCGCCCGCACTCTATGCAAAGCTTAGTTAATGCAGGAATTTGTTCCTTGTCGCTGAAAGATGTTTGCGATTCAATGACATCATCTTCATTGAAATCTGAACTCTGCTCACGCGCTTGGAACACGGCCCATTGAATTGCAGGGTCGTCGCCGTCTTCTTGGGCAGGTGGAAGGAATTTTCGGCCAGAGTCTGAGCCGAGTAAGTGTACTGCTCCGCACACTGAGCAGGTTCCGAACTCATAGAATGGCCGGCTATTTGTTTGCGTCTCATCGCTTACTTTACGGTTTAGCACTACCTCCGGTGCACCGGATTCATCGAAACCTAGAAATGCTCCTTCGGTGGAGCGGACAAACATATGATAACGAGCAGAGATGGCAGGAATTCCTGTTGGATCTGTAGTCGCTGCACCGACAGAAACCAGCCGGTGAACTCGCTCCAGCGCAACCTTAGATCCGGAATCTGGCCAGAGCTCAACAGCAATGTCAGAAATGGATCGGGATTGGTCAAGACAAAGCTGACGCAATCGAACAATGTGTGCTTCAGAGTTCAGCGCTTCGAACGGAGAACAATCAAGATCTTCAGCTTTATTCATTAGGTGGGTTTGTAGTTCTAACAGTGAATCAGTTGCGTCAAACAGATCTACTGGAAACTCCCATGTAGCTTCTTGAAGCATTTCCACTCGTACGGCCTCAACGAGGTCTTGCCGGGTTTTGTCTTCTGGAATGAACTCGAAGGGCGCATCGAAAACTGCTTTGCCGAAATCCATGATTTCTTGCTTTTCGCCCTGGAGAGATGCCGATGTAGCGATGCATTGGATGGGAGATTCGGGGCGCTCGACGCGGTCTTTTAGGCGACGCAGTAGCATCCCGACTTCAGCACCTTGAGCACCTGCATACACGTGAGCTTCATCCATGACGAGGTACGACCAATTAGATGCTTTGGGACCATCGAATAACGTCGTATCATCTGGACGCAAGAGTAGGTACTCAAGCATGGCGTAGTTAGTCAGGAGAATATTTGGCGGTGTCTCCTGCATCTGTTCACGGCTGATCAACTCATTAGGCAGCGGTGGCTGCCCCTCATTCATATCTTTGTATGCTGCAAGAGCTTTCTTAGTCGATTGCTCAGTCTCACCGGTATAGCGACCGAATGTGATATCAGGAATGCCCTTTAGCAATTCTCGCAAGCGTTTGACTTGGTCATTGGCCAATGCGTTCATTGGGTAAAGTAGTAGTGCACGGACACCGCTGCCGAGAGTTCCTGCTTCTCTCTCACGAAGTAGATGGTCGATGATAGGAATAAGGAAGCTCTCGGTCTTGCCAGAGCCAGTACCGGTGGAGACAACGAGGTTTCGCTTGTCTTTAACCTTTTTTATTGCGCGTTCCTGATGCAGATAAAGCGGACGGGTAGCAGGGAGTGCTTCTCCTAACTCTTTTATAGCTTCGCTTAAGATGCCTTGGTCAATGAGCTGCTGGGCAGTAGAACCTGGTACGTAAGGTGGGGTGAGCTCCAAGAGCGGTCCCTTTGTCAGGGATTCAGCGGAGTCGACTGCGTGAGTTAGTGAGGCACGAATTGCTGGGTCTTTTGGCCTCAGGAGTGTCTTTAGATACCGGCGATAGTCCGAGTCGATGCGACTTGCAGCCTCGATTGGGTCAATATTTCGTCGTGAGTTCTTTGTCGCCTGGATTGATTCCGGGGGAACGACTTTTTCAGTTTGAGTGGTGTGTTGAGGACTATCGCTTGGCAATGCGTCTAGAGCATCGAGGTCGATAAAGTTCATGGTAGGGATTCCTTCCAGGGGATGGATTAATAGTTATGGTCAGGGGAGTATGTTGGATTGAATTTCCGTAAGAGCGCCATTGCTTGCGACTAGTTGTCGAGCTTCCTCCCGGAGGAGGTCATTAGTAGTCAATGTTGGACACAATTGAGCTAGTTCGGACCAGCGCCTCAGATTTGCTGATTGCAGAGGTCGGAACTTCTCGTACGTGCCATTCATCCCATGCGCGTGGGCGCGGCTAACATGTGAAAGAACCACCGATATAAGGGGCACCCAGGTCCACAGGTTTGTGGTCGGATCACTGTGCTTTTCTGCGAAGTTCCAGAGGCGCGAGGCGTACGCGTATGTCTCTGGCTGATCGATATTTGGAACTAAATTGATAGCGAGTTCCTTTAAGCGTTTCAGCCCCGTCAAGCTTTCGATTTCTCCACGATTTCGAAGTAACTCAGCCCATCCATGTCTCAACGCTATGTTATCGGTTAACAATCGTTCACCGTTGATATCGGAAAGTCCTGTGACAATTGGAGAGTAGTCCTCTAGCAGAATGCAGGAACTTACATCGTTAAGTATTTTTTCGACGAAATCTTGCTCAGTACTGAAGTCGCCGCTGAGAGTTGAGCAGAGTGCCGAACCGCCAGCTTCTTGAATAAACTGAAGTGAGTCAGAAAATTCGCTTGAGCGACTCGAGGATTTACCTGAGGTGGACAGGGTAACGACGTCGTTCATTTCTCCGAGCACTCCCACCCAAGGGACTGGGTGGAATTCATCGAGTGTGTCTTTTAAATTGCCGAAGGTCAGACTAAATAGTCCAAACCGGATGGCTAGGCTAATTTGACGTTCCACACGAACATTTGAACGCCCTAGAGCTTCCAAAAGCGCACGGGGGTCTTGAGAAAAGCTTTGGCGGCAGAAATTCTCGAAGTGCTCAACAACTTCTCTTGCTTCGTTCGTTTGATACCTGATGTAGCGAAGCGGGTTAAGACGCTCCCACAGATCTGTGTATTCATCTGGACTCGCAGTCACTGTCTTACTGATCCCTGAGAGCTTATAGGCTAGCCCAAGTATTTTCCCTTCACCATCAGGGGATATATAGTATCCCTGCTGCGATACCACGAGGGCGCGATCTGTCGGAGATTTTGGCTGTTGGCCTCGATAAGAATCATTTTGGGCGGTGATCTCTAATGCTAAAGGGCCGGCATTTACCAAAGAATCTGGTAATGAGGCCTGCCTGTTAGCATCAAAACTCACGGAAAAGGGCTCTTGATTCGCGGCGGTTAGCGGCCACAAGTGACCTCGAAGGAGTGCCTTACCAAGCGAACTACCGTTTAGCATAATCGTTGAATCTACAACCTCTGCAGTGCCAGTAAATACTGAACTGTCGAGCTGCATGATAGTCGAGGTGTGCGCGGGTCCATCGAGATCGAAAGCTTGGTATTGCTTATCGAACTGAGAAAAGCTGCCCCATCGCTGCCTGGCCCGCTTCTGGTCCTGGCGCGACGTATTTTGCAATCTCCATAGCTCTTTCGCTGTTTGTTTGTACCAACCGACGGAGATGGTTAATGAAAGATCTTCCGAACTAAACGAATGTTTCAGCTCAGAGACAGGTACGGCAAAAAGTTGGCGATTTCTTCGGGCTTGCATGGGGATTCGGACAATACTATTTCTGGCTCGAGAGTCAGAAACCAACAAGAAAACCGATCCTTCTACCCGCTGGGGAAATTGAATCTTAACTTGACCGGACTCGTCTATGTAACGAGATGGAACGACAGAGGGGAATGTATTCCAAGAGTGCGGAATATCTGTCCGGTCGATACTAAAACGCATCATCTTAGGAACAAGCTGAATCTCTAGCTCATACCCTTCTCCAGATGCAATTAGGAAGGACTCGGATTCTTCAGTATCCCCCACGGCTCGTGTTCCAGTAAATGGGATTTGAATGGGCTTATCTGGGGATGTTAAAGCCTCAAAGTAGACCTTGTTATATCGGTTGGAAGCTAAGTTTATGTTTGGATAGCGAAATGACCCTGCCGCGCCGTAATTAACGTTCAGCTGAAAACCTTCGGCGATATTGACGAATTTTTGAGTAACTACTAATCCATCTTTAATTAGTTCGACACGATAGCGGCCCACCCAGGCGTCTTCGAAGCTATCATCAAAAATTGCAAATTCCTCCCCTTCCAATTCCTCGAGTTGTTCATATTCGATTACCAGGCTCTCTTCTCCAACCGGAGGTAGATAAAAGATTCGCATTTCCCATTGAGCGTCGTCATGGGGCAATTTGAGACGGGGAGATTCTTTGTAGATTAATCCCACATCGCTACCGAGGACATCGGTGACAGTTTTGACTTGCAAATTCCACTCCGGCCCACGGGTACCAGGACTCCGAACACTTCGAGTTGTTGAGCGTGCTTCCGCTTCACCATTGGCCGGAATTCGAATATTGAGAGCGCGGGTTTTGAGAAGGTTCTCGAGGACGAAAACGCGCCAATCATGCCAAGAAATGAATTGAAGTTCTTCCTCGACCAACCTAACGAAAGGGTCATTTGCATCTGAGAAATGCGTATTTGCAGGTGCAAGTGCAAAAAGGTTATTCCTCGAAATCTGTTGTTGGTCATCGCAAAATCTGAAATCTGATCCGAAAAACGCGACCGGGAAGTCTGAACCGAGGAACCTGAGCGATGTTGTCTCTTGGGTAATTGATTGGGTGACATGAATGTGTCGCGCAGGCGAGGTCAGGACAATTTCCTCGCGGCGAAATTGTTGGTTTGAATTATCAAAACGTGGTGATATATGAAAAGTGTCGTGCTCTGCGTCGATAGTCCAACGGAGATCCTCGCCTTCGTCGGGAACAGCCGGTAGAACGAGCAGGACTTTACCCGCATCGGGGTCTAGCTTTAGATACGGTTGCTCTTGGGCGATAGCTTGTGGACGCCGCGTAGTACTTGGTGTGTTCTGTTCTCCTTGGAACAAGAACTGACGCAATTCGGCAAATGTATTTTCTGGTAATCCATTTGTGCCTTCAAAGTCCTTGTCGGTGTACCAACCTTTATTTATCTGCGAATAGTAGACGTACTCGACTACCCGGGCAAACATGTACGAAGCTAGAGATGGTTTAAGGCTAGATAGCCTTGAAAGCGTACGTGGCTTGCCTTGGTCCATGTACTTCTTAACTAGAAGCATCCCCTCTCGGTCGCCGTCCGTGGGGTCATCATCGTCGATAAGTAGGGCTTTGGAATCTGCGACCAGCTCGTTCATTTCCGATGTGGGGATGCCAGCGTGAAGTGTTGCCTGCATGACGTATTTGGTACTACCTAGATTAATCCCGTCGAATACTTCAAGGTGAAATTTTCGCAACCAATAACTGAGCTTGTGTCGGATAAATGAGGCAAGTTCAGGCGACTCTGGTACATCGAGTTGTTCCCAAAAGACTGGCCAGAAAGAATTGTCCCTAGATGTATGATTGCCTGCGTTTACTAGTGCCGAGATCGTCAGTCTAGAAAAGCGATCAAGCAATTTTGTTTCGTCAAGACCTTGCCTGCGGCTAGCCTTAATTCCTTCCCCGAGTTCTGCGGAAATCCAATCAAGCTCGGTAGGTCGAATTCCCATTTCAAAGAACATGTGTGGTCGCTCGTTGGAATCAAGGGTTCGCTCTCTTTCAAAGAGGCTATGTTCAGCGGAGCCTAGCCGTTCTTCAACCTGCGAAAACTGTTGCGCTTTCGCAACGAAGTCGACTGATGGTTTCCGGTGCCGAGGTTTGGAAGACATCGAGTTAATTCCTTGAAATTAGGGGGTAGGGGAATATGGATAGTGTCGTGCTCAAAGCATCATGTCAGTATTCTATTAGCTGTTCAGACAATCCGAGCATTCCTTTCGCAAAAATATTCTAGGCTTATTAGATTCGCGGTGCGCGACGATAGAAATCTCAAGAAAATTGGGCCTTTATGATCTACAAAACGCATTAGTTAGGACATTTCTAATCGAAAAGTGACGTTTGGAGAGCCCTTTCTCAATTTTAAGCTCGAGGGAGACCTACTTGCGAAATATACTTTTGTCCGACGTGCATCCTGAAGTCGGAGATTCGACTGCGGCGTACCTGCGAGACGAACGATTTGCATCCGAATAGAACGTTTCCATTCAAAAGCGTCAACTTTAGGTTTCTTGTAAGCGCATTTTGTATTGACGCGTGCATGCCCGAAGCTATGCCCTGTATGCCGGATACCTGGGTTAACGTGCATTCTCATTACAGATAAAATAGAAAAAGGGAGCCTCCGAGGTGCAGTAATTAGATAGGGGTTCTTGAAAGAAGGTCCGATTGGTCGGCGCGCAGCGGTTGCGTTTTAAAAGTTCCGTAATCCTTGGGGAATTGGTGCTCATGGCGCAGCATTATGTACACGATTTGCAAGACCTACATTTCAGCTCGGCTGATGTCCTCACCGCTAAGGAATTAGCCTGCAATTATTGCAACATTGGCCGATATTTAATTAATAGTTTGTTAAGTCGCGCGCGTTTACTAATTCTCTGTTACCGTAGGCGTTGTAGATGGCCTGCCCCATTCGAGCTTCCCCCGAGGCTTGGACAGTGTGCGCGGGCCATCTACCTTGTTTGGGGAAAGGCCTTCGTTAGGTCAGGGGAAAGTAATCCAGCGTACGAGCGTATATATGTTCGATCTAGTACGTCCTATGTCCGACGCCTGAGCTAACGTCAGGCTCATGACAATTGAAAAAGAAGCAGAGGCACCACAGGTGCAAGAATCAGATAGTGATTCTGAAAAGAAGTTCCGTCTCGTTGATGCACAGTGGTTGCGCGCGCAGCGTTCCGCAGTGAATGGGGAAGTGGAGCTTAAAGTCTTCCAAGATAAACTCACTGACGCCGCGACGTCGTTCCAGAACAGTCAAGGACATGGTGTCGGCGTCGCTATCGCCATGACTCTGGGAACTATCGTTCTTGGCGCCCTAGGCGTATCACTCGGTATTTTCATCATGGTCTTGGCCGGTGACTGGATTTCTTCGATGGCGGAGGGCTAAAACAATGGGTAAGGGTGGATCAGGCTGCGCTGCAGTCGTCGTTATTGTTTTTGTTATCGCTGTGGTGGTGTGGGCAGCAGCAATTGCATTTTGGCTCTTTGGTGGATTAATTGTTTTGGGATCTGTCCTGATGGCAATCTTCGGCATTGTCCATGCATGGGCCGAAGTAGCGCGCAAAAAGGAAAGTGCTCGCACCGCAGAAGTCGTGGAGCTAATGGCCCTGGATTGTGCTCAGGACCTTCGACGCTTGCAGTACCGTTGGGCTGAAGCTGTCACGACAAAAGGCATTGGTACGCAATTGGAAGAGCAATTGCGTTTAAACCCAGCCCTGGCAGAAAACCGAAGCCGTCAAATTGAAGCAATGATCGTGCTGGTTGAACAAGCGCCTGCAACCGAGCAGCGCCTCGAAGCGATTTCTCAAGCGGAAAGTTTCCGTCACGAGATGCAAACGCAGATGGCGCAATAAAAGCCCGGGTTCTAGGCGTTGTTTGTTAGCTCCATGGTTACGTGAGGAATGCCGTCCTCGTAGAAGACTTCGCTAACCGCAGTAAAACCAAACGATCCGTACCATCTTTGCAGCGGTGCTTGGGCATCCAAGACAAGCTTTAGCTCAGGGGCGATTTGTGCACAGCGTTCCAAGGCGTAGGCAAAGAGTTCGCGTGCGGCACCTGTGCCGCGATGCTTAGCCGCGACGACGACACGACCGATTCGGAGGGCATCTGCATCGCGCAAGATACGGATGGTTCCAGCAACTTCATCGTCGACGGTGACCCACAGTTGCTCGCTGTCTGGCTCTAAGTCGCGACCGTCAAGTTCTGGATAGGGGCAGTTCTGCTCGACCACGAATACGTCGGTGCGGATCTGCAGAATCTTGTACAAGATGCGTGGATCCATGGTGGAGATGTTTTCGTTAAAGAATTTGTACGTCATGGCTTGCTCCCTAAGAATTTGGTGATGATTGCGGAATTGGTAACGGCAGTTGTTTTGAGATCGTGGCTTGGGCTAATTGCGGTGTCTAGGCATCGGCAAGCGAATCGATCTCCTGGTTGAGAAGCAAACGCTGGGTATCCGCGCTGTACATTTCCGGATCCAGCGAGGACAGCGTGGCAAGCCCCTCTGTCAGGGCGATGAGCTTTACCGCGCAGGCTTGCGCCTCGGACTCTGAGACCGATGGCTTGAACTCAGTAACAAGACGCGTGATGCGCTGGAGCCAGTTGCGGTTGCCGGAAACATGGAGCTGACGAATCTCGCTGTCCGGTAGGGCAGCAGCTGCAAACCCCATCCAGACACGTGCTTCCTGCTGCCTTTCGGTATCCAAGGTAAGCGAGCCGGAAAGAACCTCGTACAAGGTGTCTCGCGGATTGAGGGCGAGCTTCTCCGCTTTATCGGCACGCGCACCCGTACGCATGTAAAGCACTTCCCGGGCATGAGTAAGCATTGCGGTTCGGGTCTTGAAATGGTGCATGAGAAGCCCAGTGGTGCACTCAGCTCGATCAGCCACACGTCGAACTGTCGTCGCTTCAATTCCATCATTGGCAACTGTTTCCCACACCGCTTGGGAAAGGCGCAGATTGGTGGCTTCGGTTGTGTCCACAGACAAAGAATATCCTCTCGTAACAACTGTTACGGAAAGGTTAGGTTTGTCTATTGGTGTTGTCAACGGGGAAGGGGTAGGGGTGTGATCGAGTATGGGCTGGCCTCTTTTTGGCTGGCGTCAGGGAAAAGAACGTTTCCTTAGTAAAGCACCCTTGAACCAAATCTTTTTCTATTTAAATGCAACCCGTCTGTCTGCTGTTTTGGTGGGTTTTGAAGTGTTTCGAAAACATTGTTTTGTAAATGTGTTGCGTACGTGAAAGAGCGTGCTATAGTTGTCTCCAGTAGGCGGCCTGCCCCATTCAAGTATCCCCCCCGAGACTTGGACAGTGTGTGCGGGTCGTCTACCCATATTTAGAGGAAGCCTCTTCGCAACGGTGAAGAGGCTTCCTCTCTTTCTTCTTCCAACTAGTGTGAAGTCATGAACAGTAATGACTTTTATAAAGGCATATGGGGAAGCCCTCAACCTCACCAGCCGCACCTGGTGTTCGCTGATGCTGGAGCGGTCTCAGGAAGCGATGGCTGCAACCGGCTGATGGGCCAGTGGACTGTGGAAGACGGTGTAATCACTTTCAGTCAGATGGCATCGACGATGATGTACTGCGAAAGTGTGGACACTTGGCTGCGTGGGGCAGTAACCGCGTATGTGCAAGGGGATGTCCTGCACATAGCCGACAGCGAGGGGAAAGAGATAGGGACATTGCCAAAGGATTACACTGCGGGTGGCTAAGCCGGTTTAGCTGCTCTTAAGCGGTGGCGAGTGTGCGTGGCTCGGTGTGAATCATTGATCGGGAGTTGGGGAGGGCCTTATCGATGGCGGCTTCGAGGGCATCGGCAAGCTCATGCGCGTATTCCACGGTCCACTCACCGGGCACGGTCATGATCATGTAAACGAAACGCTGGCGGCCAGAAGCCACGGTCTTAAGGTCTTCAATAGCCACGCCGTGTTCTGCTTCAAAGTCGGTGATGACGGCTTTGACAACGTCGACGTCTTCGGGTGGAAGAGCCTCACTAATGAGGTTACTTAGTGACTGTTGTAGGAGTTTGTAGCCGGTCCACAAGATGTTGACGCCAACCAGCAGAGCAATAACAGGGTCGAGCCAGAACCAGCCGGTAAACGCAACCGCGGCGATGCCGGCGACAACACCGACGGTGGTCCAAACATCGGTAAGCAAATGGTGCCCATCGGCGTTAAGCGCTGCCGAGCGGTAGCGCTTGCCGGCCTTGAGCAAAGCCAAGCCGACACCGAGGTTAATGAGCGTTGCGGCGATGGAGAGAAACAGGCCGATACCGACCTGTTCCAAGGGGGAGGGATCTAGCAGGCGGCCGATAGCGGTGTAGATAATCATCGCAGCGGCGACGAAAATCATGGCACCTTCCACAAGTGCTGAGACGTACTCGGATTTGCCGTGACCGAAATTGTGGTTGGCATCGGCAGGCTTAGCGGCGATGCGGGTGGCGATTAATGCCACGATGGCGGCGACGAGATTGACGACTGATTCCAGTGCATCAGATAAGAAACCGACGGAGCCGGTGAGATAAGCCGCGGCGGTTTTGAGCGCGATAGTTAAGATGGCGGCAGCGATGGACAAGAGCAGGAAGCGTTCGATGATCTTCTGCTCTTTTGCATGACTTGTCATAGCGGGACCTTATGCAAAACGGGTGCCGGGAGAGTTCCTGCCCGACACGAGGAATACGGGCAGAAGGTCTCGTTCGCTAACCAGTGGTGAGCTGGTGGCCGGGCTTAACGCCAGTATGTCGACCACTCATCGCCATAAAAATTATGGGTGTGAACTACTCCCCTTCGAAAGGGGAATTTTACACGGTGGGCACATGAAATCAAGACTTAAATGTTTAGCCCACAGAAGCGACGTAGGGTGGGGAATATGAACGACTCCACGCACAAGCAATTTCCACAACTTGTTGGTGACGTAGCGGAAGTACTCTCCGCTCCTGCGGGGGCATCAGGCTCTATCTGGAAACTAGAACCGCACACGCGCGGGCTTGATTGCAATGTGATTGCTATTCCGGCAGGCGAGGAAATCGGAAAGCACGAAGGACCCGACCTAGACGTGGTCATCGTCGTGCTGGATGGCTCTGGCGTGCTGGAGACGGAAGAAGAAACCATTAACTTGGAAAATGGCTCCATGGTCTGGTTGCCTAAGCTTTCTGTCCGCCGCTTTGTGGCAGGGGAGAAGGGCTTGCGTTACTTCAGCGTGCATACGCGTAAACGCGGGCTACAGATCGGACGTCCACCAGCCCACGACTAGAGCAAGCGTTCGGTAGAATTCGCCACATGGTTAATAAACCGCTTGCTCGCGCCCGACTCATCACCCAAGGTGTTGCGGTGCCCCTAGAAAGCAACGTGCCTGCAGGTACTCCCAAGCATGCGCAAGGGATTGCCGCTTACTTTGCTGCGACCCAAGGTCAGGATTTTCCGGGGGCAATTTCTTCTTTGGCGTACCGCATGGGCACTGGTGGTGCGTTAGACGCGGTACGTGAAGCGTTTAATAGCGGGCTTATTGTGCGTGGCTATCCCATGCGCGGCACAGTCTTTGTTACCTCCTCCGCTGACCTTGCCTGGATAACCCAACTTTGCGGCGCACAACGACTCAAAGCCATGGAGAAAAACCGTCCGCGCTTAGGCTTAAACAACTCCCATGTAGACCTAGCCGCGCAGATTATTCACGAGGTAGCAGGCAAACATGGCGCTACCCGTGCTGAACTCTTCGAAGCCTTTGAACAAGCAGGCATCCCCATGGAACCTGGCAATGGGTATCACCTTGTGCGCTCCATGTTGCATGCTGGCACGGTGGTGTACGGACCAATTGCTGAAGACTCTAACCGTGTGGAAAACCTCGTGATGCTAGCCAAAGACTGGCTCCCATCGGGTACAGACCTAGAGGGTGTATTCAACGGAGATGAGCATGCCGCGATCACAGAGCTTCTCCGCCGGTACCTCAACAGCCACGGTCCTGCGACTCTGCGCGACTTCGCTTGGTGGTCCAAATTGCCCCTGGGTAAGATTCGTAAAGCCTTCGCCGATATTCACACCGACTACGTCTCTTGGGGCGCAGCTACCAGCGCGCCGGGAAGGTCAACGGGTAACTCGGTACCTGGTGAGGAACTTTGGGTGCGTGAAGATGCGCTGGATAGAATTGCTGAACACGAAAAGCAAGCGAATGTACTTCGGCTTCTAGCCGCCTTTGATGAAATCATTCTGGGCTACCAAGACCGCATGTACATTGTTCCGGAGCAACACCATGCCGCTTTGGTGCCGGGAAACAATGGCGTCTTCCGGCAAGCCGTCGTGGCATCCGGCGAAGTAGTGGGCTTTTGGAAGCGTCAGGGCCCTTCAACAAAGCGCAAGATTGAAGTCGAAGAATTCAAGCCCTTGAGCGCGACTCGCGCAAAGCAGGTGCAGGCGCGATTTAACACTTATCCCTTTGCAAATTCTTAAGGTTGGCTAGAACATGTAGACCGCAGCACCCACGCCACCGAAACAGGTAATAAGGCTGTCTTGGCCGGTGACACAGTCCATGTCATAGTCTTGACTGGTAACTGGGCTGTGTGCGTCGACCGTGGTGGGCGTGGCGTCTCGCGCATTATCTTCTGGCGTGGAGCCTTGGATAAGCCCGGCGAAGACTTCGCCGGCAAATTCACAACTGGTGTTGGGTCCCACCGCCAGGCCATGGACTCCATAGCCATTGCCCATCATGCACAAGGTAGCGTCGCGCTCTCCCAAAGTTAGCGCATCGCCGTTGGTGATGTCCCCGTCTTTGAGTTGGTCATAAATCTGGCCATACAAAGCTTTGGTCGCCGCGGGATCACTTGTGCTTGGCGTAGATTCTGCCGCGCCGGCAATAGCCGGGGTGCTAAGCCCGGCGGCAATGATGCCGGCGAAGAGAATTTTGGCGGGTGTTCCGATGTGCGTGTTCATACCTGTCAAGGTTATGCCATCAAGCTGGCAAACTGACTGCTTTTGGGTAACGGCGCGGCGGCTTTTTGGCAAAGCTTGAAGCACTAGCCTCGCCGCGAATTTAGTACATGTAGACCACGGCATTATCGCCACCGGTACATGTGATGAGATTGCGCGCATCGGTCGAACAATCCATCGTGTAGGTCTGATTGGTCACTGGACTTGTTACTTCAAAGGCCTGCGGCATCGTGTCGCGGATGCTTTGTTCGGTCGGATTCAAGTCCGTAGTGGCGGCTTCGAACAGTTCCGATGCAAAATCGCAGCTGGTATTAGCACCGGTGGTCACTACATTGAGCCCGAAACCGTCACCGTGGATGCACAGTTCAGTGGGCTGGCCATCGATGGTGAAAGTGTCGCCAACGTTGCCGTTGTTGCGCATTTCTTCTGCCATCTGGGCCTGAAAATCTTCAGGGGTTAGTTCAGCTTGGTCTGGATGCCCAGGTTCCGGTGACGTGTTCTGGTCTTCTTCGGCGGGGATTCCGGTGCTATTAGAAGCTAAGTCTTCGGCTATTTCAGATTCGCCACCTGCATTGTCATCGGTGCCGTCGGTATTCGAAGGTGCTGTGGTGGTTTCATCAGCAGTGACTTCTTGAGTCACGGTAGATGTTGCTGCGACTTCTTCGTCAGCGGGTGCGCCGCAGGCGCCTAAGGCTAGTGCGGTCGATGCGGCAAATAGCGCAACTATACGTTTCATAATGAGGTCCTTCCTCTTGCTCTGTGGAGAGCGCGGTGGGATGTCTCTTCGCGGTGATAATTCGCCGACGTTTATGGCTGGCCACCCATTGTAATGAGCCTCACAGCGAATTTGTCGAGGGTAGACTCAATTGTTATGAGCGATCGACTTCTCCGTGCCATCAATGCCGCTGCCTGGGCGCATGACGGACAGTTGCGTAAAGGAACTGAGATACCTTACATCTCCCATGTGTTTGCAGTAATGCAGCTGGTTAGCCAGCAATCCGGTGTGGATGAAGATACCCAGATTGCCGCGCTTTTCCACGACGTATTAGAAGATGCTTCAGAACGCTATTCTGCCGTCACCATGGAAGAAGAATTCGGCGAAGACGTCGCGGAAATCGTGCAGTGGGTGACCAAAGATAGAGAACTGTTATCGTGGCGCGAGCGGGCAGAAGCCTATCTGGAAAAGCTCGACGATGCCCCGCGGGAAGCCCTGGTTATTGCTGCCTGCGACAAAGTACATAACCTAACGTCCATACTGGGCGATTATGAGGAGATAGGCGAACAGCTGTGGTCGCGGTTTAACTCTGGCAAGGAATCCCAACGTTGGTGGTATTGGGCAGTGTATGAAACTCTGCAGCGTCGTTTGCGTCGGTTGGGTTCTGCCGATATGCCGATTTTGGATGACTACCGCGCGCTGTTAGTGGACTTTGACGCAATTGGGGACGCTTAGCACAAACTTGCTTTTTCTATGAACAATGCGTGGTGGCGAGGAACTCTATTTACATAAAATCTCCTCAATATGTGCAATGTCTGTTGCGTAGCTTCATCGATCGAGGAGACAATTAGGTCTCGCGTATTCAATCCCTTGCATCCGCAGGGGTTTAAAGGTTAGCGCTGAGCTTTCCGGCAGCTTCAAGGAGTTGAGTGCCGAATTTCTTATAAGGAGAAGGCTTAAAGCGGTCGACGGAGCCGGAGATGGATAACACGGCGGCGAGTTGGCCATTGGCGTCCATGATGGGGGCGGAGACGGAGG
>DGYFJ06201__coassemble_812_pt1 | contig 19200 bp, 14 predicted proteins | sample DGYFJ06201__metabat2_high_PE_004 | metagenome-assembled genome bin DGYFJ06201 | reverse complement strand
AAGACTAAGTCCAACGCAGCGCGCGGGTTGGTGAAAAATTCCTTCGTCGCGCGCACAGCTTCGGTTTCTTCCCATGTGGGATAGCCGACGTTATCCTCCCCGATTTCAAGAATTTGAGCCTGGCGCGCTCCCAACAAAATCGGTGAATGGGTGGCAATAATAAATTGTCCACCGCGTGCTGCTGCCTGCTCAATCTCTGCGAGCAACGCCATCTGGCGAACGGCTGATAGGCCTGCTTCAGGCTCATCCAACATATACAAGCCTTTGCCATCGACGTGCTCGCCGAGGACATCAAAGATGGACTCACCATGGGAGCGCGAACTTAGATCCATCGTTGGATCCAAGTGATTACGGCCTGCGACCTCTTCCGCAACGCTATCTATTGCGAGCATCTGCTGGTGTGTTTCTGAGCGCAGGTAGTACCCACGCAAAATAGGCTCATCCAGCTCGCAGCGCAGATACCAACTCAATGCGGCTTCTGTACCCGTAGCCTTCGGTGCATAGGGGTTTCCAAAGCGCCCACCGATGACACTAAACCCCAGATTCAGAGCTAATGATTCTAAAAAGGTCGATTTCCCGGAACCATTGTCGCCGGCAATCAAGGTCACCGGACGGGTAAAGCGCATGCCCCCGCGGCTTTTAATATGTTTGATCAGTGGTAGTTTCCACGCCCACGGCGAGTCCACGCGCTGACCTGAAGCGTCAGCAGGAACCACCTGATCTAATTTCCACCGCAGATGCTGCGCGCCGCGCCTTTGCTCACGTTCTAGGGCACGACGGACACCGGGGATAGTTGCTGCGGCATCAAAATAGGGAGACTGCTCTCCCACCTCCTGCGGCGACTCGGGTGAAGATAAAAATTTCAGACTCCGCAGGATCATAAACCTAGCTCTTTTCGATAGTGAACTTACTGGCTGCTGCCGACACTACTTGAGGAGCTGGCATCGTCAGTGTCCTGAGCTCCATCTTCTTCATCATCGCCGGTGATATTAACCGGTGCGCTGACTAGCCCCGCTTCAAATGCCTTCATCACGCCATCGGCCTCAGTCGGGGTTAAGACTCCTTTGGTCACAGCTTGGTTGACCAACTCCATCAAATAAATCCGGGCTTGATCATGACTCATGCCCATCTCAAGGGCTCCTTCTGGCGCCGCCCCATTTGGCAGGCCCAGTGCTGCTGCCAGTTCGACCAAGCGGTAGCCCGGATACTGTTGGGAGTTTTCTTTCTCAGTCTCACCCGAATCAGCATCGGCAGCCGACTGCGTCCCCGCGATTGCCTCGCCGACCGTCACTGTGCCTTCTTCCGAATGGTTCGACGCGTAGTAAGAGATCATGGCAAAAAGAATTACGGAAATTACAATAACTCCACCCAGCCACAGCCATACCGCCTGCGTAACCATGTGACGGTTAGTGCGGCTGTTTTGCCCGCCGCTGTTTCGCGGGCTTCCTGATGGGGCTGTGGAAGAAAAAGCCATCCTCGGTGCCGTTGTCCTTTTCCTAGAAATTTTGTCAGTAAAGACAAGGTGTATAAAACGCCGCTGGAGGCGCGAGAGTAAGTATACTCCCGCGCCTCCAGCTTGTTCTAGACCTGCGTGATACTCTCAGCTGCCTCTACGCCAACGCCGACTTAGCTTTCATTCTCATCATCGGTGCCCTCATCACGCTTGTCTTCATCGCGACGGTTGCCGTCCCCCGGGCTGTACTCCCCGTCATTGCCGCGGCGCGACTGTCCCTCGTTTTCGCCAGCGGCATCCAAGCCATCGATATCGTCTTCATCAAGGTAGTTAAAGCCTGAGAATTCCTCATCAGAGAAACCTTGACCTGGAAAATCACGGAAGCCCTTGAGCTTTTCTTCGGTGTCCTGATCATCGCGCGCGGTACCTTCTGGATGATCGTCATCAGCACCAGGATTTGTAAAGCTGCCGTAGCCATTTACTGGCCCGCGCCCGCGCCTGCCGCCGCGGCCTCCGCCATTTTCCGTGCGGCGATCAACTTGTTCGTTGATGAAATCTGAAAGCCCCTTAAAGAAGCCTTCGCCGGCATTACGCAGCTCGCTAAAGTCGCCTCCGCCTGCTAAGCCAAAGGGATTCTTCTTGCCCCAGAAATCTTCAAACCGAGGCTCGTCGGTGTAAAAATCATCCTGAATTGGATCATCGCGGTGCTGCCCGCCACGGTCTTCCCCACGGAAATTGCCACGAGAATCACCGGGAGAGTCACCACGGTTCTTGCCGCGATAACCAAAATCGCGGAAGTAGTCCTCAGCTAGTCCGTAAAGAAAGTCCGCCGGTGGAAACTTGTTGGGATTCTTCCAATCGCTTTCGTAGCGCCCAGGATTATTTCTCCGCGGTGGTCCAAACGGCAATTCATCTTTCAAATTGTCGATGAAATCATTGATGGCCGTAGACAAATCAAAAGGCTTCGGCCCTCCTGAATGGCGACCATAGTCTGGTTCGAAGCCTTCAAAGTTGCGTGAATCGTCGAAGTCTTCACCAAAATCCTCATCTCCGTCATCGTCGGTGTCATTATCGAAGAAAGTGAAGAAGGTTGGGTCGCTGGTATCAATATCCGGTGAGATGGGGTCCTCAATGATTACGCGCAGCACCTGCTGCTCCTCATCGATTTCAATGGTGGTAGATTCATCTGCCCCGGCCGCACCCGCGGTGGATACTAAGGTGGCGAGGTCTTCAAAGGTGGCATTGTTTAACTCGATGGAAACGATTAGTGCCATGGTGTTCGGTAATCCTTCCGCTGGGAATTCTCCGTAAATGAAACGGATGCTCAAAAATGCTGTGCAGTTGTGTCAGTGCCGTTGTGTCTTTGTCTTCACTGCCCAGCTTAAGCACTCTCGCGACAACCTGAAAGGGTACGCGGCAAAGATCAGGGTTAAATCCGGGTATTTCTCAGGGGCGCATAGTCCTACAGACTCTGCGCCGAAGCTAAACTTGCGCATAGCTGCCCGCAGGTCCTATTTCTGTGGATAGCTGCCCGCAGGACCGAAAGGTCCGAGGACAGCTATCCGTGCTCGAGCGATTCCGCTTCGCCCCAAAAGACCTCGTCTACAACCCGGCGCGCATGCCGGGTGGCTTTGAGGTAGGCATCGAGGAAGTATTGGTTTTCATCGGGGTCCCAGCCAGCAGCACCAGCTACTTGCGCGAGTTGGCGGCCAGGGGTCGGCAGCTGGTCGACGCGTTTGCCGCGCACAAGTACCAGCGCATTGCGCGCATCGGTCGCCATCAGCCAGGCCTCGCGGAGGCTTTCAACCTGTTCCGCTGGCAGCACCTGGGTTTCCTCCAGGGCGTCCAACGTGCCCAGAGTCGACGGATTGTGTAATTCAGGGTGCTTGTGGGCATGCATCATGGTGAGCAATTGCACGGTCCATTCCACATCGCTTAAGCCACCGCGGCCCAGCTTGGTGTGGGTATTGCGGTCAGCACCGCGCGGCAGCCGCTCATTATCCACGCGCGCTTTCATACGGCGGATTTCACGAATGGTAGAGGCAGAAACACCGTCTTCCGGGTAGCGGTACTTATCGATGACTTCCATAAACCGCTGCCCTACTTCCTCATCACCGGCAAAAAATGCCGCGCGCAACAGCGCCTGCATCTCCCAGGGCTCGCCCCACTTTCGGTAGTAGCGGTCAAAGCTTTCAATAGTGCGCACAATCGCACCGGAGCGACCTTCCGGACGCAAGCCCAAATCGACCTCCAAAGGCGGGTCACCGGAGGGTTTGGCGAGACGGGTTCGCATCTTATCGATGATCCCTATCGCCCACTTCAACGCTTCTGGCTCTTCGATACCTGGGGCAGGCTCGGCTGCGACCATGACATCAGCATCGGAGCCAAAACCTAATTCCATGCCTCCAAGACGCCCCATGCCGATCACGGCAATGCGCGCGAGAGGCCGGGGCTTTCTCTCCTCGCCGGCTTCGTCCAACCGGCGGGCCTCGCCATGCATCCAGCCGCGGATTTCTGCGCGCAAGGCAGCTTCTAACACCGCTGCCCAAATGGTGGAAAGCTCACGGCAGACTTGCTGAACATCCAAGTAACCCAGCAGGTCGCCGGAGGCAATGCGCGCTAATTCTACCCGCCGCAAAGAGCGCGCCACATGCACGGCCTTGTCTGGGTCGCGGTGGCGTTTTGCCGCATTAAGCAGCGCAGAAGATACTTGCTCAGGAGTGGTGTCAAGCAGCTTTGGACCATCGGAGCCATCCGAGAGCTGCTTGACTACCTCAGGGGCCGCGATGATCAAATCCGCGGTATAAGGCGAAGTTCCTAGAATACTCATCAAGCGCTTGCCGACGATGCCCTCATCACGCAGCATGCGTAAGAACCAGGTGCGGTCGAAGGCGGCATCAGACAGCTTGCGGTAATTCAGCAACCCAGCATCCGGGTCGGCGGTTTCAGCTAGCCATTCCATCAAGGTCGGTAGCAAAATCGCCTGGATGCGGGCTTTGCGCGAGGTACCAGCAGCCAGTGCTGTCAGGTGCTCGAAGGCGCGGTCTGGAGCTTGGTAACCAAGTGCTGCCAGCTGCAGTTTCGCAGCTTGCGGGCTGAGTTTGAGCTCGGCCGGGCTCATTGCGACCACAGAGTTCAGGAGCGGGCGGTAGAACAAGCGCGAGTGCAGCTCCGAGATTTGCAGGCGCACCGTCTTTAAGTACTTGTTCATCATCGTCGCCGCAGAATTTGCGCCTTGGGCCATAAACCCAGAGACACTCGCGAGCCACTCTAAAGTGTCTTCATCGTCATCGGCCGGCATGGTGTGCGTGCGCCGAAAGCGCTCCAGCTGCAAACGGTGTTCTAGAAGCCGTAAGAATTCATAGGCCTCAATGAGCTGATTGCCATCATCGCGACCGACATAACCCGCGGCGATAAGTGCATCTAGGGCATCGACGGTAGCCAGGGTACGCAAGGATTCATCAGACCTGCCGTGGACTAATTGCAATAACTGCACGGCAAATTCCACATCGCGCAAACCGCCGACACCGAGTTTGAGCTCCCGGGTCTTGAGCGAATCCGGCACGCTTTCGAGCACGCGCCGGCGCATAGCTTGGACATCTTCCACGAAAGATTCGCGTTTCGATGCCTCCCAGACCATCGGCCCAATGGCGTCGGTGTACGCCGTACCGAGTGGCATAAAGCCGGTCTGCGGGCGAGCTTTGAGCTGGGCCTGGAATTCCCAGGTCTCTGCCCAGCGCGTGTAGTACTTAATGTGCGAATCCAAGGTGCGCACCAGCGCCCCGGATTTTCCTTCGGGGCGCAAATTCGCATCCACTTCAAAAAAGCAGCTGGTGCCAATCCGATTAAATTCCGCCGCCACGCGCGTGGCCTTACGCATCGCCTTTTGCCCGGCGTCATCACCCATCTCGATGGGCTCGGCTACAAAGATGACATCGACGTCCGAGATGTAATTTAATTCCTTGGCACCGCACTTGCCCATGGCGATAACCGCCAGCTGCATCGGTAATTTCTCCTCGCCACACACCATGCGCACGGCAAGGGCTAAGGCGGCAGTCAAGGCGGCATCGGCAAGCGCGGTGGTCAACGCCGTGACCGTGCGAAACTCCACCGTCGGTTGGCCTTCCGTCTGACCCTTGCGGGAGTAGAAACTGCCCGCCAAATCATGGGCAGCCAGGCGCATGATTAACGTGCGATAAGTCGATTTCAACAGTGGGCGTGCTTCTGTCTCTTCCATCCCGGCGCGATACGTCCCCGGGGCCGAGAGATCCTCCCTCGCCGGATCTCGATCTTGCTGTGAGGCACCGACGTTGGAGGTGCCCTCACCTTCGCTCTCCTCTTCAACGTATTCAGCGGGCTGGGCTTTGATGACACCCAAGAGCTCCTGCATCATCTCGGTGGGCTCCGGCAGCGGCAGGGCGAGTTTCTCCCACAAGTGTGGATTCGCTGCGAGGTGGTCTCCAAGCGCAGTTGAGCCGCCTAAGAGCGCGATGAGGCGAACGCGCAACGCTTCATCATCGATAAGCGATTGCGTCAAACGCTTTTTCTCTTTGTCTTCTAAAGCGGCGTAGATGCGCACCATGGTGTTAAGCGCCAAGTCTGGGTCCCCAGCCGAGGCAATGCACCACACCAACGGCAAGGCCTCATCTGTGTCCCAGCCCAGATCTTGCAGATCTTGCGCGGCCGTAGGACGCGATAGCCCCAAGGTAGCGGGCGAAGGCAAATCGATGCGCATTAAAAATAGTCCTTTTAAAGATTGAGGTTATTGGCTAATTCATATTTGGTGATCTGCTTTTGGTAGCTATGCCACTCATCCCACTTGGTGCGCAGGAAGAACTCAAAGACGTGCTCGCCAAGAACCTCCGCGACAAAGTCCGAGCCTTCCAGCATGCGCAAACTGTGGTCTAACGAGGTGGGCAAATCCTTGTACCCCATCGCGCGGCGTTCGCGGCGAGTTAGCGAGTGCACATCGTCTTCAGCTGGATCGCCTAATTCATAGCCTTCGCGAATGCCTTTGAGCCCGGCTGCCAGCAGCACTGCGTAGCCCAAATAAGGGTTGACGCCCGCGTCAACGGAGCGAATTTCCACGCGGCGAGATTCTTCTTTGCCCAGGCGGTAGGTAGGAACCCGTACCATCGCCGAACGGTTTGAGACTCCCCAGGTCGCTGCCCCCGGAGCCTCATTGCCAAATTGCAGGCGCTTATAGGAATTCGACCACTGATTGGTAATTGCCGTGAATTCCGGGGCGTGCTCCAAAATGCCCGCGATAAATTGCTTAGCAGTTTCAGACAAAGAAAATTCATCATCTGGATCATGGAAGGCATTAGATTCACCTTCAAACAGTGACAGGTGGGTGTGCATGCCGGAACCAGACCACTGTTCAAAAGGCTTAGGCATAAAGGTCGCACTTACGCCCTGGCGTACTGCTACCTGCTTGATGATGTAGCGAAAGGTCATGATGTTATCGGCCATCGTCATGACATCGGCATGGCGCAGGTCGATTTCTTGTTGCCCAGGCGCTGTTTCATGGTGCGAGAACTCTGTCGCAATCCCCATTGATTCCAGCGCCAAGATTGCTTCCCGCCGAAACAGCGGCACATCATTGTAGGTTGCCTGGTCAAAGTAGCCACCGTTATCGGTGGGCTGCAAATCTTCGATGTCAATGGTCTGCTTGAGAAGGAAGAACTCAATCTCCGGTGATGCCATGCACGTAAACCCATCGCCTGCCGCGGCCTGGACTTGCCGGCGCAAAATATGGCGCGGGTCGATCAAGGAAGGCTGGCCATCCGGCATGACCACATCACAAAACATCCGGGCTGCCTGCATATCCGGTACTTCTTGTTCAAAGGGCAGGACCTGGAAAGTCGACGGATCGGGCATCGCAATATTGTCCGATTCCGAAATCCGTGAGAAGCCCTCGATGGAAGATCCATCAAAGCCCACGCCTTCATCGAAAGCTGATTCCAGCTCCGATGGGCTCATTACCACCGATTTCAATCCGCCCATGAGATCTGTAAACCACAATCGAATGAAGCGAATATCGCGTTCTTCAACGGTGCGCAGGACGAATTCGTGTTGGCTACTCATAGTTTTGACCTTAGTAGAAACTACCCACCCGAGGTGACGTAAAACCCCGAAAGCGTTTGGTGAACCTTTAAAGAATGTGCGCAGTCTAAATAGATTGACCCAACGTTTTAAAAGTAAAGGAATTTTACTATGAACCGCCTGCACCATTTAGACCCGCATTTAGTACGCGCTTTCATCCACGACATTATTACCGTAGCTCAACGTGGCTGGATGCCACTGGACTTACAACACGTTTTAGGCCCTGCGGTAGCGGCCGTGTTAGAAAAAGCAACACCCCAAATCCCCGCGCGCATTGGGATTGGGAAAATCCGCCACGCCTGGCTGAGTTACCGTCCCAGCGACTTCGATTTGTCTTTAGCCACCACGTTAAAACCGCGCACGATTCACGCGTGGATGGATAAGCTTTACCGGCTGCCTTTTCTACGCGATGCCGAGGTGGTCTCCTCCGCTGAGCCGCAATTTAGCGACCCGAAGCAAAAGAAGATGCATGACAAGATTCAGGGCTTATTAGCGAAGGCCGAGTCCACCCAATTTGAAGATGAAGCAGATGCGCTCATTGCGAAGGCGCAGAATCTGCGTCAGCAATATCGCATTGACCAAGTCTTAGATGAGCTAGAAACTTCCGCCGAAGAAGTCGTCGCTGTGCGCGTGCGTATTGCTGCGCCCTGGGTCAAACATCAAATGTCACTTCTGTCATCAGTAGCTTGCGCCAATGGCGGAACAGCCGTGCTGCTATCAGATCTGGGTATTTGCACTGTCATGGCGACCCGCGATGATGCTGAGCACATCGTCGATCTTTTCTCTTCGCTTAATCGCCAGCGGGCCTGGTTTATGACCAACTCTGAAGGCGCCAAGCTTGCCGCCGAAGAGGGCCAAACTGCTTCCTATCGGCGCAGCTTCATGTTGGCTTATGCCGGCAAGATTCATGAGTTGCTGCATGAGGCCAACATTGCCGCTGCACAACAACACCAGGAAAGTACTAATAACAGCACTTCGGATGAGCAGGAAAGCTCTGACAAGCGCCAATATGAAATCACGTCACGGGCATTGCCTGCGCTGGCGCGCCGCCAAACCAATGCAGAAGAAGCCCTCCAAGACCTCTTCCCTAATCTGTCGAGCATGAACCTATCGATGAACCACATGCGCGGCATTATCGACGGTGTCGATGCCGCAGAGCGCTCGCACCTTGGCGGTGATAAATCTGGCATTCGCACCGGCCGCAATCAGCTGACTTCCTAAGCTTTCGCTCCAGCTTTCTTCGCCCAGCCAGCTGGGATGAGACACGGTAAGGTTGGTAAAAGAAAGCACGTCTATTTCAACAGCGCATTTAAAGCAGAGGGTGGGTCAATGTCCGCACAACCAGGAAAGACGGAAAAGTCAGCTAAATCAGTTTCGAAGTTTTTAGAAGTTGAAGCGAAATTTTCCGTCTCGCAGGACTTACCCACCCCAGTGTTGACCGACCTTCCAGGTATTGCGGATATCGGCACCACGCGTTCGGAGGCTTTGTCTGCAATTTACTACGACACCAAGGACTTGCGTTTAACCCGCGCCAAGATCACGTTGCGCCGGCGCACCGGTGGGCATGATGACGGCTGGCACATTAAACTACCTAGCTCTGCTGGTCGCACGGAACTTCATCACGAGCTAGGTGAGGCAGTTGACGGTGTCTATACCGTGCCGGCGCAGCTTCTCGCCCACGTGCGCAGTATCATCCGTAATCACCCAGTCGAGCCTATTGCGCAAGTCGATAACCAGCGCACCGAACAAGTCTTAGTGGATGCTTCTGGTGCTGCCCGCGCAGAGTTTTGTGATGACCATGTCACCGCGTTTTCTTTTCTTCCCGGTGGTAAGCAAACCTCCTGGCGCGAGTGGGAAATTGAATTGGCTGGCGATCTTCCTGGTTCAGAGGAAGGTACCGATTTCATCCGCACTGCCACCAAGCAATTTATTGCCGCCGGTGCTCGGGTTTCTGCATCACCTTCCAAACTCGCCTCGGCTTTGGGCGATTCCGTCAATAACGCTCCCCTGCCCCCATCGCTTCTGAAACCCGACGTGGATAAAAAGTCCCCGGCTGCAGCAGTAGTCAAAGCACTTGCTGCAAATCGCGACAAGCTGGTGGCCTATGACCCGAAGGTGCGCGCCGATGAGTGGGATTCCATCCACCAAATGCGCGTGGCCACTCGGGAGCTGCGCAGCCACATGGAAACTTTCCACGGTGTCATTAGCGGCGACAAGATTGCGCACATTGAAGCCGAATTGAAGTTGCTCGCAAGCATCCTTGGTCTTGCCCGTGATGCTGAAGTTGTTGACCAGCGCTGGCAGTCGCTTCTTGCCGCTGAAGATTCCGATACTTTAGATGAAAACACCCGCAACCACATCGCCAACGATATGGGCCGTGAGTACACCCGCGCACACCGCAAGGCAGTAGCCGCCCTTGATTCCGAGCGCTACCTGGAATTGCTCGACTCCCTCGATGAGCTTTTAGCGCACCCTCCTCTTGAAACGGCTGCGCCTGAATCTGAGCAAGATTCTGAATCTTCTTTGGTTGATGCCGCCTCCGAAGACACCGACTCAGTGGTTCCTTCAGCTCCCGAGACCCCCGAGGCACTCGAGACACCTGAAGCTCTCGAGGCCGATGGTGAGCACGAAGGTGACGAGGATAAAGCAGCTGAAGAGCTAAGCGAAAAGCCGCAGAAGTCTGAGAAGGAAGAAAAGGCTGAGGCCAAAGCAGCGGCTAAAAAGGCTGCCAAGGAGATGGAGCGGGTCTTAGCTGCGCACTTGGATGAGGCCTACCAGAAACTGCTCAAGCGCCATAAGAAAGCGAGCAAGAATTGGCATAATGATGAGCTGACGCTGCATGAGCGCGAAGAGTACTACCACGACATGCGCAAGGCCGCGAAGAAACTGCGCTATGCCGCAGAGGCGGCAGGTGCTGCTACCAAGCTGAAAACCAAGGGGCTTTATGCTGCCTGTAAGAAGATGCAGTCAGTACTTGGAGATTTCCAGGATTCTGTAACATCGCGCGACAAACTACTGCACCTAGCGCAAGCCGCACGTCGTCGCGGCGAGGATACCTTTGGCTACGGCCTGTTGTATCAGCGTGAGCGCGCGATTGGCTTGGAAGCTTTAGAAGATTATGAGGCTTGCATCAAAGACATCAAGCAAGCCTTCAAACCTTTAAAGAAACAGATGGAAAAGTAGTTTTCGCTACTTCTTCCAGGATGGGGTTTCGCCCCAGTCATCATCTTCGTCGTCTTCGTTATCAGCTGCCTTATTGCGGGCAGCTGCAATTTCGAGCGCGGAGCGGGCTTCTGATTCAGAATCATAAGGGCCCATGCGGTTTTCCCATCCGGCTTGCTTGCCTTGAGAGACCTCACCGGTGGATGGGTCAAAGTACCATTGGCTATCTTCTGCGGCCATGAGCATCTCCTTCTCAATTAACTATCGGTCGTTATCTTTGTTGGAAAAGCCACCTGATGGCTTATGCTTTCCCACACTACCGCCGCGGTATTTATCGCGCCCGCTAAACTATTAAGGTAGTTAGCTCGACCCAGTAATTTTTTATCCCACATGCAAGGAGCCCGATCAGCATGCCGATGTGGCCCGCACCCACTTCTTTAGCTTCCACGCGCGCGCAGGAAGCACACACCGCACACGCAGGACATACTGCGCAGGCGGTTGCTAGCGCCCCGGGCACATGGTCAATTGCAGGTGAGCACGCGGGGCACTTTGGTGGCATCGTCGTCATGGGAATCTCAGAGCTGCGTGCCGCGGCCGCAGTGTCCCCTCGCACCGATGGCAAAATTCAAGTGCGTCTCATTGAGACCACTCCAGAAGGTGAAAAGCACACCGATGACGCTATCGAGCTAGATGAGCTGGCCAAGCGTTTTGCTCAACAACAGCCAGGTATCGATGAGCAAGGCCGCCCGACGGTTCCGCCACTGCCCCAGGGGGGCTTAGCCGCGCGCATCGGCGGAGTTATTTGGACAATGATTAACCGTCAGCTGCTCTCGCGTGAGACCGCTGGCGCTGATGTGACAATTGTCTGCGATATGCCTCGCAATGCGGGCATGGGCGCACTATCAGCTGCCGATGTCGCAGTAGCACTCGCGATGTTGCCGGAAAACGTCGAGCTAGATCCGCCCACCCGCGCACGAATTGCAGAAGTCTGCACGCAGGCAGTCGACACCTTCTCTTCGCTACCTTCCTTGCCAGCACGTCATACTGCGGCACTGCGCACCGAAGAAGGTTCGGTCAGCATCATTGACTACGCCGATCATTCGGTCACTAAGGCTGCCGCGCCTATCTCCGGGGCCCAGCGTGCTTTTGTGCTCTTCCCCGCGGGTGCGGATGTTCCTGACCAGGCCGCAGGCATTGCGCAGCGCCGCCAGTTCGTCGATGACGCCAGCCACGCTTTTGGCACCGAATCTTTGCGTCTGTTGCCCGATGCTCCAGAGCGGGTATTGGACTGGCTCAACGCCGTGCACAAGGTTCATGGTTCCAAGGGGCAACCCACTATTGCCGAAGCGTCCGGATGGCTGCGCTTTTATGAAGCAGAAACCACCCGCACCCACCAGGTTGCACGTGCGTTGCGTTCAGGTGCGTGGAGTGATCTTGGCACTATCTTGGCTCTCTCGCAGCAGGATCTGCGCACCTACTACGGTCTCGACAACTCGGATGCACTGGGTGAATTAGCCATTGCCCGACGCGCGCTCTCAGCACGCGCGGCGTCAGCTGGCACGTCTAATGCCGTGTTGACTTTTGTCCCACGTGAGCGCGCGGAGAATTTCGCCGCTGACTTTGCTGCCGATGGGCTTATCGTGGTTCCCGTTGTCCACGGCACCGAAGCCGTGGTTGAATCCGCAGCCCAGTAGCTTAATCAGCAGGCCACGCGAATTTCACCTCGCGGGCATCGGGATCGGCAGTAATCAGTGACACGTGGACGCTGTGGCCCTCGGGCGGGGCGCCCACGACATCGGCAAGCACTGGCGGCTGGGTGAGAAACGCGGACGCCTTGTTCTTTTCCTGATCCGCGCTAAGCACCACAGCTTCAAAGTTGTGTCCGACCCAGGGTTGCAGGACGCGGGCTTCCAGCCAGTTCAGCACGGCCTTTTCCACCTGCGATGCTAGCTGCGAACTTCGCCGCATCGAGGAAATAACTTCGTCGGCTTTGTCCGTAACCCACTGTGGAATCTCTTCACCAGCGCATAACGCGAGACACACCTCAGAGCCAAAGCGGTCTACTAATCGGCGCAGTGGCGCGGTGACGTGGGCATAGTAGCCGCCGATGCCCGCATGGATTTCCGCTTCCCCCTCCCCGAGCCACACATAATCAGCCCCGCGCAGCAACCTTTGTGCAAGGCGCATCGCCGCCATACCGCGGGGTTCGTCGGCATTAATCGAGAGCAAAAATTCCGTGATGCTGTGCTCGCCGATGTCGTAGCCTAATGCTGCAATACCGCGGCGAAATTCCCCCTCTGCTTCCGGCGTTGCCGCAGGCAGCGTACGCAAGAAACCAACGCCGTGTTCAGCCATGAGCTGGCCTGCGCACATGCCCGTAAGCAGTGAGATCTCAGAGTTATAGTCCATGATTTCATGGCGAGGCTCGATTATTAATTCGTATTGTCCGTCATCGTTAAGCTCAACGCTTTGCGATGGCAACCTCAAGGAAATCGCGTGCCTGCGCAAAGAGGATGCCTGACGTAATTTACCCACCTCCGGCAGCAAGGCGATGGAAGAATGCAGCTGACCTTTCATTAAATCTTGGTGGGTCTGCTCATAGTCTAGGCGCGCACGCGAGCGCACCAGCGCGCGTTCTGCATGAAAATTTTCTACCTCACCGGCTGCATCGAGGTGAAAAGTCCACATCACTGCGGGACGGTCAACACCAGGAAGCAACGATGCTTCCCCTTCAGAAAGCTCTGGTGGATGCAGGCGTGCCGGCTCCGCGGGCAGATAAATAGTTTGTCCGCGACTTAAAGACTCACGCTCAATGACCCCGCCGGGCTCGACGAACGCGGCAACATCCGCGATGGCGTAGTAGACGATATAGCCTGCCCCACTCGCTGGTTTATCAATAAAGACGGCCTGGTCTAAGTCCATCGAACCTTTTGGATCAATGGTCACCAGGGGTATATCGCGCATATCTTTACGCACCGCAGAAAACCTATCGTGAGCCTGCGCCGCTGCATCAGTAACACTGTTGTCAAAGGCCAGGGTGATTTTAAACTCATTGGCGATAGAGCTTAAGTCAAGGTGCGCAGCATATAACTTCATGCTGTCCCATTGTTCCAGAATTTCCTACTTTCGCGGGGCAAAAGCAAAAAGGGAAAGAGAAGAAAAAGTATAAGAATGAGCCAGCCTATAAGCCGGATTCTGTACTGCCTCAAGCTCAAAGCCTAGGACAGCGGTGAACATCCATCTGGACGCATCGTTGCCAATACGCCTCAAGCGGCTACCTTCAGGTTCGAGCGAGCAGCTCTCAAACACCTGATCAGGCCCGCCAGTAACGGGCCATGATGCCTTGCTTTCAGTGGGGTTTACCCAGCCGCCCCAATCACTTGGGACGCTGGTGCGCTCTTACCGCACCGTTTCACCCTTACCGCGCTTGCGCGTGGCGGTCTACTTTCTGTTGCACTTGCCCGCAGGTCACCCTGGGTTGCTGTTAGCAATCACCGTGCTCTATAAAGTCCGGACTTTCCTCGGCGCTCGCCTGTCCTGGCCTGCAGGATGGTTCGATTGCCGCGTTCACCCGGCCGACTCATTCGAGAAATTATTCTAGCGCACCCAGGTGCCCAATATCATTTACGCAGCGTACAAGGGATCCATCGGGCCAAAATTCCACATCGCTAATCGATGCCAACCCCAAAAATACCTTCTCGAACACCGCAGCGTTGCCATCGAGTGCCTGCCGAATAAAGGATTTAATAGGGTTCACGTGGGTAACCACCAGCAAGGTCTTGCCGGGATAGCGCTTTTGTAGTTGCTTGCGTACTTGGCGCACACGCCGGTGCAGCTGCTGCAAGGATTCGCCATCAGGGCATTCGACTGAGCTATCGTTCATCCATTCTTGCAACCGACGCCCGTCGTGTTTATCCACCGCGTGGAAAGATTCGCCTTCCCACTGTCCAAAGTCCAACTCAATAAGGTCTTCGATAGTTTCAATCTCGTCAATGCCCAATGCTTGCGCCGCTGCCTTCGCAGTCTGCTGGCAACGGGCCAACGGGGATGCGACAATAGCATCGAATTTAATACCGCGACTGGCCAGCGCCTGGGCTGCCGCAAGGGCTTGTTTTTGCCCATGCTCGGTCAATTCGACATCCGTGTGACCCGAGTATTGCTTGTCGACGCTCATCTGTGTCTGCCCATGGCGCAACAGCACAAAGCGGGTGATATCTCCGCGGTCTCCCATCCAATCATTCGGATCCAGCGTCGAGGACTGCTCCGCTGTGCGCTCCGCAGTCGCGTTCACACCAGCTTCTACCGCAGGTGCCGCCTCAACCTCTTGCGACACTTCTTCCTTGTCGCGCACGATGCCGACTGGGTGGCCCGCAGCGCAGGCGTCCATGGCGTCATTGGATAATTTATCGGCGACAGAGTTTTTGGCACGCGCTACCCAATCAAGGGAGAAGGAATCGAAGGAGTTGATGACCTTTTTCGCCTCAAGCGCCAGCTTTTGCATATCCGGATGTTTAATTTTCCAGCGGCCATTGATTTGTTCCACCACAAGCTTGGAGTCCATGTAAAACTCCACCTCGGTGGCTCCCAGTTCTGCTGCGCGTTCAACCCCTCGTAGTAGCCCGTAGTACTCGGCAACATTATTGGTGGACTTTTTGCCCACGACGTAAGCGATCTCATCGAGGATCGTCGAACCGTCAGCTGCGTAGATAACGATGCCGGAACCGGCAACGCCGGGGTTGCCGCGGGAGCCGCCGTCTGCGTAGATAATGACCTTCACTAAATTCAATCCTTAAATATTTCTCTGGCGACGCATGCCGCACCAAGTGTGCGACGAGGTGCCTTTAGGCAGGTCGAACCAAATAGGAACCACAGTCAGAGCACTGCGGCATCTCGTTTTTGGGCGCGTTCAAAATGGCAGCGCGCTCAGCTGGCGGCAGCACCATCGAGCAGGAACCACAGGTCTTCTCTGCCTTGAAGGCTTCAACGCCAACGCCATTTTCCAAGCGCTGACGCTCAAATTCAGCCAAGACATCATCATCTAGCTGTGCGCGCAATTCGGCGATCTCACGGTCAATATCACGTTCTGGTTCGACAGGAACTCCTTCCTGTGCTGCTTCAAATGCGCGTCGCGCGGTTTCAACCTTGCGTGCAGCTTCATCCACGCGTGCGCCGTGTACGTCGCGGTTATTGCGCAGGGCGTGGATTTCGTTGTGCGCTTCTTGTAATTCGCTCATCAAATCCGCGATGCGGGACTTAGCTGCATAACGGTCATGTTCTAATTCGCGGCGCACATCAGGATCGGTGGCAGCGGACAGCTGCGCTTTGTCGTCGCGTTCGCGCTTGCGCAGCTTGCGCTCATCAGACTGGATGCGCAGGATGTCATTTTCCACATCATCGACAGCCATCTGCGCCGCGGCAGCAGCATCAAGTGCACGCTTGTGCTCGGTTTCGGCCTTTTCTAGATCAGCCTTCTCGGCTAATTCTGGTGCCTGCGCGCCAACGGCGTTTAGACGCATCGTGCGTGAGAGTTCTAACAGCACCTGCTGCTTCTTCGGTTCCAGTTTCATCATGGTCTCCTTCAAATCCTTGTTTAGTTAAAATGCGGCCCTGTGCAAGCGCGGCACGTACACCACACCGCGTTATTGCACATGCGTTGACTAAGCGCCGTCCGGGTGCGCCGAAATAGTCCAGGGGTCAGTTCGCAGTGAAATAATCTCGCATTCCACTTTAGCGCCTGCGGCAACTACTTCCGAAGCCTGCTGCGTCCAAGGAAATTCACTCGCCCAGTGCGCGGTATCAATAACCGCCGGACCGCCCGCGCGCAGGTGCTCATCAACCGGATGGTGGCGCAAATCTGAAGTGACATACACGTCTACGCCCAAGGCCCGCGCGTTATCTAAGAAGCTATCCCCCGAGCCTGAAGACACCGCCACGCGTTTAACCATACGTTCCGGATCACCGGCAGCGCGCACACCCCACGCGGTTTCCGGAAGCGCATTGGCTACTTGCTGAGTAAATTCGCGCAACGTCATGGGCTCATCTAGCTCCCCAATCCGGCCCAAACCACAGGCAGTCTCTAAGTCAGCAGTCGGTGCCATCTCCACGACATCAAAGGCAGGCTCTTCATAAGGGTGAGCAGATCGCAGCTTGTCGATGATCCGTGCCCGCAAAATCGACGGCGCCACAAATTCCACCCGCATCTCACTACCGGTGTAGGGCTTCCCCACCGTTCCGGTATGCGGATCTGCTCCTTGTCCTGGGGTGAATTGACCTTGGCCTTCCCATTGGAAAGCGCACTCTGAGTAATCTCCAATAGCTCCTGCACCGACCTCAAAGACGGCAGCTTTGACTGCTTCTAAAGAATCGGCAGGCACGTGCATGCCCCATTTATCAATAATCTTGGGGTCTTTGGGCACAATTGGGCGTCCCGGGGTGATGCCGACAAGTTCTGCTAGTTTGTCATTGACTCCCGGTCGTGCGGAATCAGCATTGGTGTGAGCAGCAAATAAAGCGACCCCACCGCGAATCAGAGTGTGAATGACCTTGCCTTTCGGGGTATCAGCAGCCACCGATTCCACGCCGCGCAGCAACAGCGGGTGGTGGATAACGAGCATGTCAGCCCCGATTTCCACGGCGCGTTCGGCAACCGCTTGGGTGCAATCTAGAGCGAAGGCGACTTTGCTTACCTTCGCTGCAGGGTCTCCACAAATTAGGCCCACCGCATCCCATTTTTCTGCCAAGTATGGCGGGTAGGCGGTTTCTAGGATCTGGCGAATATCTGCCACGGTCATCGCATCGGAAGTAAGTGAGCTCATAGTCTCCTATCCTATATGCCACTTCCAATTGCTTCTTTTGCAGCAATGCTGGTAAACACAGCCATATGTCCGATGCTTTTACCTCGTCATCTTCCCAATCCTCACACCCTTTGCATATTTGTTTTGTCTGCACTGGCAATATCTGCCGTTCTCCCATGGCAGAAGTCATTGCACATGACGCATTAGAGGCCGCTGGTCTTACACATTTAACCCGCACTTCCTCCTGTGGATTGGGTGGATGGCACGTGGGTCAAAAAGCAGATGAGCGCACCATTTTAGAATTGCGCCAATCGGGCCACGATGGTGATAAGCACCGCGCCGCGAAGTTGGGCCCAGAACACCGAAGCGCAGATATCTTCATCGCAATGGACGATGGCCACGTGGATGGGCTCTTGGCCGAGGGGATCTCGCCTGAGCGAATTCGCATGATGCGCTCTTTCGATCCGCACTCGCCAGAAGGGTCAAACGTGGAGGATCCGTATTACGGATCACAGGCAGATTTTGCCCGCACGCGAGCAGAAATCGAAGCGTCTGTGCCAGGACTTATCGAGTGGGTTAAAGACCTTCTCAACGGCTAGACTAGGGGCATTATGCGCGAACAGGTAAAAAAGAAGAACTCTGGGTGGCTCGGTGCGTTTCGGCCGAGTTGGATTCTTCTAGCTCTTTTTGTCATTGCCTTTACTTATGTCTCCATTACGATTCTCTCGCCGTGGCAGCTGCATAAAGACGATGACATCGTCGAGCGCAACCACCAACTAGAAGCTGCTTTTGAAGCAGACCCGGTGGATTACAAAGAAGCCATCAACCCCGATGGTTCGCTCGACGCTGACAAAGAGTGGACGCGCGTAGTTCTTACTGGTCAGTACCTCAATGACTATGAGACCTTGTTGCGCATGCGCCCGGTCAGCTCTGGCCCGTCTTATCAATCCTTGGTGCCTTTTGAAACCACCGAGGGTGATGTCATTTTGGTCAACCGCGGATGGATCTCTGCAGGTGAAGCCAATGCAGTCCCCGATGACCTAGAGTCCGCCCCCACCGGCGAGGTGCAGCTCAATGGCTTTGCGCGCCTTGGCGAGTCGGTCCACCCCAACGCGCCCATTGATCGCGATGGCTACACGCAGGTCTATTCCATCAATGCTGAAACTATCATGGATGTCACCGGCGCCGAAGACTTGAGCTCAGCATTTGTGCAGCTTTCCGATGACCAACCAGGCGGACTGAATACCATTCCACTGCCGTCAATGGATCGCGGAAACCACCTGTCTTATGGCTATCAGTGGATTGCCTTTGGCATCCTCGCACCCATTGGCTTGGGCTGGTTTGTCTATTCTGAAATCCGCGAGCGTCGCCGCGCCGAGAAAGAACAAGCAGAGCTAGAAGCCCTCCGCACCTCCGATACCCCCGCTGAGCAAGCCACCTCCGAGGAGACCTCCACCGAGACTGCTTCTACCCACGCCGCACCTGTTACCACCGAGACCCACGCCAAAGATGCGCCGGCAGAACAAACGCCTGCGCAACCTGCTGATGCAGAGCCCGTAGTAGAAAACCACACCACCGCCGCATCCAGGCGCCGCCGTGCACGCTACGGCGACGCGCACCCCGACCACTACGCGAAGTTCGATAGGCGTTCCCAAGACCGCGCGTAATGTCCTCGCTTCGCTGCGG
>DGYFJ06201__coassemble_789_pt1 | contig 20108 bp, 11 predicted proteins | sample DGYFJ06201__metabat2_high_PE_004 | metagenome-assembled genome bin DGYFJ06201 | reverse complement strand
ATTGCTACCTGCGGTGTGGTGCAGGGTTAGCGCCTTAGTTGGCTCAGTGTAATCAGGGTTGGAGCAACGATTGCTTTCATTCGCGCCCCAGCCAGCGCGGGTGACTACCGGCGGCATGCCGTCGGTATCAGCCATATTGGCAATACCGTCTTCTTGAGCGTTGCCGTTAATAAAGACAGCTTCGAGCTCGGATGCAGAGACAGCACCGCTCTCCGCAGGGAGTTCTTCGGAGTCAGCAACGGGCTTAATCTTGCCAATGTCGCTTGGCTTCGGAGCGACACCCGCAGATACCTGCTGGCCAACACGCTGTGCGGTCTCGGCTACGCCTTCGTCGGTTTCCCCAGATTCTGCTTTATCGGAAGCTGAATCTTCTTGTGCTGGTGCTTCGACCTGCGCCTCAGCGGGTGCTGGAGCTGAATCATCGGCAGGCGCGTCTTGTGCGTCTTCGTTGGAATCGAGCTCTTCTTCGACCTCTTGGTCAGAAGGAATGCCTAGGTCAACATTGCCGACGGAGACCTGCACGGCATTGGTGTCGCCAACGAAGATGAGGTCAGTGCCGTTGGTGCCTTCAGTGGTTACGTCCATAGGCTCGGCGCTGAACCATTCGCCCCAGGAACCGTCTTCTTGTTCGGCGCGGACAAAGGCAGCGACGTCCTTGTGGCCCTGCCACGTCAACGCAAACATGGAGAAAGGATCGTCCTGGCGGAATTCTTTCACCGCACGAGGGCCTGCGCCTTCGCCTTGGGAAGCGATGGCTGGGTCATCGACCACGACAGTGTTGCCGTCGCCAAAGTTGGCGGAAGAAGAGGTGGCATCGATAGGCCCTGAGCCACCAGATTGCGTATTAAGGATTTGGTTGCCCCCGAAAGCCGCGGCCGCAGCCACGGCGATAGCCGCCAAGGTGGCGGTCACCGGGGTAGCCCACGTGGACTTCGTGGGAACGAGTCGGCGTCGTTGTTGCACTGGAATCTCCCTATCAGTTACTTCGCCCTCAACAAGTGATGTCCTGCCAGGGTTCGAAAAGGCGGTTGCCGGCGCCTTCCCGATGGTCATCTTAAGTGACCATAGTGGTATTAGTAAACAGCTGGAGCTAATGATACAGGTGTGAATAGTGTGGCGCAGGTTGAAACGCGTGGCGTGTTGGTCTCAGATGCACTTCTCGTTGCGTGCCTTTGCAGTATTGCGGAGCGAATCTAATAGGGTGTCTTTTATGACCAACCTTGATAAGACTTACGATCTCATCGTCGTCGGCTCCGGATTTTTCGGCCTGACCGTTGCAGAACGTGCTGCAACACAGCTGGGCAAGCGCGTTTTGGTAATCGAGCGCCGCAACCATCTGGGCGGCAACGCTTACTCCGAGCCAGAGCCAGAAACCGGCATCGAGGTTCACAAGTACGGAGCGCACCTTTTCCACACCTCTAATAAGCGCGTGTGGGACTATGTCACCCAATTCACGGAATTCACCGACTACCAGCACCGCGTTTTCGCCATGCATGATGGCACCGCATACCAATTCCCTATGGGATTGGGTCTGATTAACCAGTTCTTTGGCAAGTACTACTCCCCAGATGAAGCACGTGAGCTCATCAAGGAGCAGGCTGCGGAAATGAATGTGGATGAAGCGCAGAACCTTGAGGAGAAGGCCATCTCTTTGATTGGTCGTCCTTTATATGAGGCCTTCATTCGTGATTACACGGCGAAGCAGTGGCAGACCGATCCGAAGAACTTGCCAGCGGGCAATATCACTCGTTTGCCGGTTCGCTATACCTTTAATAACCGCTACTTCAGTGACACCTATGAAGGTCTGCCAGTAAACGGCTACACCGCGTGGCTGGAAAATATGTGTGCATCAGAGCTTATCGATGTCACCCTCGACACCGATTGGTTTGAGGTTCGTGACCAAGTGCGCGCAGCTTCCCCTGAGGCGCCAGTTGTGTACACCGGTCCTTTGGATCGCTACTTTGATTTCTCAGAGGGCGACTTGGGCTGGCGTACCTTGGACTTCGACATGGAAGTTCTCAACACTGGTGACTTCCAGGGCACCTCAGTGATGAACTACAACGATGCTGACGTTCCCTATACCCGCATCCACGAGTTCCGCCACTTCCACCCTGAGCGCGAGAAGCAGTATCCAGCGGATAAGACCGTCATTATGAAGGAATACTCCCGCGCGGCAGAAAAGGGCGATGAGCCTTATTACCCAATCAACACTCCGGAAGACCGCGAGATGCTGAAGAAGTACCGCGCACTCGCTGCGCAGGAAGCGCGTGAAAATAACGTGCTCTTCGGCGGACGCTTGGGTACCTATCAGTACTTGGACATGCACATGGCTATCGGTTCTGCGCTGTCGATGTTTGATAACAAGCTCGAGCCATTCTTTACGGAAGGTAAACCGCTCGAGCAAGAGCGCGGTCACTAAGTGCTGAGTAGATAAGCATTTAGCTAGCTGCTTGGCGACACTGCCTGATGCTGCCCGGGAATTAACCACGGGTGGCGTCAGGCATTTGTCGTTAACGGGGGTGGGATTTTTCCATAGGGAAATCTCACGGGGGCACCGAAGTTGCCACATAAAAGATCGTCTGTGACCTTTATCTCTGCTAGGTCTCGACCTTGCATTGAGAGTTTCGGGTCGTGCGTTTTGCAGTATGGGCGGGGGTGGAAGGGATTCACATAGATTCAACTTAGTCAAAATGGGTCGAGGATTTTTCATATCAAGCCTGTGGCCTGCGCTTTTGCTTCGGTTTTCGGGGGAGGATTTCCACACATTTGCGGCTGGAAAAGTACTGGGTTTGCGCCAACTATTTGACAGTGCCCACGGGTTCGCCTAAAGTTAACGTTAGGTTAACAAGAGGTTGAATTTAGATACGCTAAATTGCCTTACACCCAGATACCAGAAAGTGAGTGGGGGGAAGAAATGTTTATTGTTAATAATGAGTCACGGTTTGAAACTCTTCGTCAAGATTTGCACGAGGCGTATGGCCATGCTCATGATGCGAAGACCATCAACGCCAAGCTTGATGAAATCATCACGAAGCATAAGAGCAAGGCCATTTTGGATGACTACATCGCTGTTCTGGTTGAGCGAGAAGTAATGGAATACTTCGGCGCGCACCGCAACCACGTACGCTTCGCGGCGGGTCTTAATACAGACTTGGTTAAGGCCGCTATCGCGTTGACCAAAAAGCACGCTGGCGATGCACTGATCGTCGACGGCGCAGTATCCCATCCTGAGAACCACTCGGAGGGGCATATGGCATATGTCCTGGGAGAGCGCGGACTCAGTGCAGATGAGCGTCATGTACACGAAGCTCGTACTGTGACCATCCCTGACTACATCATCTACTTGGGCGCAGACGTCCCACGTGATGAAGCTGGCAAGGACATCAAGATTTGGCCAATCGCACATGCCCAAGACATGGAGCAAACCCGCGAACTGGCTGATGACTTGGAAGCACGCGTGCTCTACATGCTCAACAAGCTCGGCATCACGCCACAGAGTGAGCAGGTAAAACTCTCCGCTTAGTTTCGCTTATATAAGTGAACTAGAACAAGCACAACCTGAACTAAAGGGGCTGCGATGACAACACCGTCACCGCAGCCCCTTTTTTCGTATTTGAGTTCTCAGGTGATTAACAGCGCCCCCGATGCGCGTTGAGCAAGGTATGCCACGGTGGTAACCAGTACTGTGAATGTTTGAAGACTGTAGTGAAATGGGAGAATTGAAACCATCGTGACAGCAAACAACACTGTTTCTGACAATGCCGTTCAGCGCATTTTATTGCCCAAGCGGGGCGAACCCTTCGATGTTCGCATGCTGTACATCATCGAAGCGGAACAAAACCGAGAGCGCCTGCGCTGGTCTGACCGGACCTCGCTAACGGTACCGGCGGGTGAAGAAGTCTCATTCCAGACTTACTTCAATGCCTTCCCGGCATCCTACTGGCGTCGCTGGTCCCAGCTCGACTCCATTATCTTGGCTTTAGATATTGATGGAGAAGCAAATATCTCTATCTACCGCTCCAAGCAGGATGGCCAGCGCATCTCCGTGGCTAACCACTTGGTAAGTTCTGGCCACCACGAGTTTGAACTGGCCTTAAAGAACTTCGAAGACGGCGGCTGGCTCTGGTTCGATGTCACCGCAGAGTCTGAGGCCACCATCTCGCAGGCAGCATGGTGCGCTCCTTCCGCTCCTGGTCCGCAGACCATGCCTGATGGCTCAATCATCGAGCCATCTGAAAAGCGCGTCGCAGTAGGTATTCCGACCTTTAACCGGCCAACCGATGCCGTCGCGGCATTACAGGCACTGGCAGAAGACCCCGTGGTTGATGGCATCATCGACTTTGTTCTTATGCCGGACCAAGGCAACCAGCACCCCGCGGATGAGCCAGGCTACGACGAGGCAGTCGCACACTTCGGAGAGCGTTTCCGTGAATTCCGCCAGGGCAACCTGGGCGGCTCCGGCGGCTACTCGCGCATCATGTTTGAAGCGCTGGAAAACACCGATTCGCCTTTCATCTTGTACATGGATGATGACATCGCGATTGAACCGGACTCCATCCTGCGCGCAGTCCAAGCCGCACGTTATGCCGCTAGCCCCATCATCGTCGGTGGTCAGATGCTGAACCTGCAGGAGCGCAGCCAGCTGCGTACCACCGGTGAGCAGGTCAACCGTGGCGATTTCATGTGGGGCGCTGCTCCGCATGCCGTCTACGATCATGACTTTGCCAAGTACCCACTCTCAGCTATCGGCGACGGTCAAAGCCATAAGGATCCGAATTCCTATGACTCGCGCGCGCTGCACCGCCGCGTCGACGTCGAATACAACGGCTGGTGGATGTGCCTATTCCCACGCATCGTTGCTGAGACCAATGGCCAGCCGCTGCCGCTGTTTATCAAGTGGGATGACACCGAATACTCCCTGCGTGCTGCCGCCAAGGGTTTCCCAACCGTGACCTGGCCAGGCGCTGCTATTTGGCACATGGCGTGGGCAGACAAGGACGATGCCATTGACTGGCAGGCCTACTTCCACCTGCGCAACCGCTTGATTGTCGCCGCGTTGTACCACGATGGTGATGCCAAGGGCATTACCCGTTCCATCTTCAAGTCCACCTTGAAGCACACCATGTGCATGGAATATTCCACCATGGCCATCCAAATTGAGGCCATGAAAGACTTCTTGGCTGGTCCCGACCAACTTTTTGACATCCTGGAGTCGTCGTTGCCGCGCATCGCTAAGCTGCGCTCTAACTACTCGGATGCTGTCATCATCGACTCTGCTGACCAACTGCCAGCGCCAACCGGTGCACCAGGTGTGCCAACTCAAAACATTGGTGGACGCTTGGCTAAGATCAAGAAGATTCCATGGGCAGTCAAGGGCCTAAAGCACCTGCTGTCGAAGGAAGACCCGCGTCACCACGAGGTACCGCAGCTTAACCTCACCCCAGATGAGGCCCGCTGGTTTACCTTGTCCCGCGTCGATTCTGCGACCGTATCCACCGCCGGCGGCACTGGCGTGGCTTTCCGCAAGCGCGACCGTGACTTGGCGCGTGACCTAGTGGAGCAAACCCGTGAGCTGTTAAGTGATATTGAAGACAACTTCGACGAGATGCGCACTGAGTACCGCAAGGCCTTGCCGGAGCTAACTTCGCGTGAATCCTGGAGGAAGATCTTTGAGTAGCCCGAATAAGTTGAGCACGGCTGAATCCCACATTCTCGAAAGCATCCAGAATGTAGCTTTCGATACACCTGGGGTTTTGCCCACCGCACGCGGTCTAAGCCACATGGGCGAACACGCACTGGGCTGGATGGGCCTATCGGCGCTGGGCTGGAGCCTGGATAAGAAACGTCGCCGGCAGTGGATTGCCGTGGGCGCCTCGGCTTTTACCGCCCATGCCGCCTCTGTTGTCATCAAGCGAATTGTCAGGCGCAAGCGTCCAGATTATTCTTACGTGCGCGTTGGAGTTGGAACACCGTCTAAATTGTCGTTTCCTTCTTCACACTCGACCTCGACTACTGCCTTTTTGGTTGCTGTCGCACGCCTGTATGGAACCTCCGCGCCGCTTGCCGGAATTCCAGTCATGATGCTCTCACGCATGGTGCTCGGTGTGCATTATCCGACTGATACTGCTTTCGGAGCAGCTTTGGGCGCGGCAACCGCTGAAGCGATCACTCGTTATGAAAGGAAAACTGCATGACCGAGAAGCCTGAAACCTTTGAAGGTGACGGCCAGCAGAAGTTTTTCCACCCTGAACCACATACCCAGGGTATTGAGGACTCCCGCAAGCGCCAGCCGCCGAAGAACCTTGCCGATGGCATGATCAAAGCGCTGCGTCCTAAGCAGTGGGTAAAAAACGTTCTGGTCCTGGCAGCTCCTGCAGCTGCCGGTGCTGATGCGCTCTTTCACACCCGCACCTTATTGGATGTGGCCTTAGCGTTCATCGTCTTTTGCCTTGGCGCCTCCTCGATCTACTTAATCAATGACGCGCGCGACGTCGACGCTGACCGTGCGCACCCGACCAAGCGTTTCCGCCCAATCGCCGCTGGCGTGCTGCCAGTCAACCTGGCCTATGTCATGTCGGTTGTGCTCATCGTCGCGGCGGTGGGGCTGTCCTTCCTGGCCACATCTGGTTTGCAACTGGCACTGGTCATTGCGGTCTACATCGCGCTACAGCTGGGCTACTGCTTCGGCTGGAAGCACATGCCAGTTATCGATATCGCCCTAGTCTCGTCCGGCTTTATGTTGCGTACGATGGCCGGCGGTGTTGCTGCAGGCATCGAACTGTCCCAGTGGTTCTTGCTGGTTGCAGCCTTTGGTTCTTTGTTCATGGCTTCTGGTAAGCGCTACTCCGAGATTCTTCTGGCAGAGCGCACCGGCGCCAAGATTCGCAAGTCTTTGGCTGGCTATACCCCGACCTACCTGCGCTTTGTATGGACTCTTTCGGCTACCGCGGTGGTAATGAGCTACTCGCTGTGGGGCTTTCAGCTCGCTAATGAAACTGAAGGCTGGGCGGCTGTCTGGTACCAGATTTCCATGGTGCCTTTTACCATCGCCATCCTGCGCTACGCAGCCGATGTGGACCGCGGCCGCGGCGGCGCACCGGATGAGATTGCCCTAGAAGATCGCACCTTGCAGATCTTGGCACTGCTGTGGCTGGCATGTATCGCCATGGCTGTTTATATCTTCCCGCTGTTCGCTTAAGCGCAACTTACTTAAGCAGAACTCGAAAGCACCTCATCAGGAATTTTCCTTTGATGGGGTGCTTTTGGCGTCTCGGGGGAGACAATGGTGATTCTCCTGTGTGTTAAATTTCCCGGGTGGGTGGGCACCGAGTAACCTCTAAAATCATGCACCATGCCTCAACCCGTACTTTAGTAGAGCGTCAGTCCACCTGGTGGGCTTACGGTACGGCTGTGATCGTCGGAGTTGTGGCATTCATCGTCGGTTTCCAGCGCCGCTGGATGTCAGACGATGGACTCATCGTGCTGCGTACCGTACGTAACTTACTTGCTGGCAACGGCCCAGTCTTTAACGCCGGTGAACGCGTGGAGGCTAATACTTCTACGCTGTGGCAGTACATCATCACGCTGGTGCACATCATTACCCGCCAAGAATTAGCGGTCGTCGCACTGTATTGCGCACTCGGGCTCTCCGTGCTCGCCGTTGTTATCGGCTGCTGGGCTACCGCCCGGTTGTATAAACCCGAAAGTGGACCGGCTGCAACGCCCGTGCACTGGTCCACGTGGACGGTCATTCCCGCAGGCGTACTGATCTACATTTCCTTGCCGCCTGCCCGCGACTTCTTTACCTCCGGTTTGGAGTGGGGGCTGTCCATTTTCTACCTCGCGGTGCTGTGGGCGCTGCTGTTGTGGTGGGCCGGCAACACGGATGGCGCCAAAAACCTAGATCTTTCCGCTCTCGTTTTAGCCTTCTGGGCCGGGCTGAGCTGGCTGGTACGCCCCGAACTTGCGCTCTACGGCGGGGTGGCGGGCATCGTGCTTTTCCTCGCACACCGCAATTGGAAAAAGTGGCTCTTAATCCTCGCAGTGGCTTTGCCCGTTCCCGGTGGTTATGAAATCTTCCGCATGGGTTATTACGGACTGCTCACCCCGCACACCGCGGTGGCAAAATCCGCCAGTGATTCACAGTGGGGCTCGGGCTTTAACTACTTAGGCGATTTCATTGGCCCTTATTGGCTGTGGTTGCCCGTTTTGGTGCTCGCCGTTGTCGGCGCCTTCGCGCTGAGGCACCCTTTGAATCTCGCAACCGCGAGGGCTCAAGCTCTGTCCTCGCGCCGCCGGTACCGGAACGCATCTGAGACAGATAATAAGAAACAGCGCCGCGCAATGTGGACGTGGATGGATGACGCCCGCTCCGAAAAGGCTGCGGTCATCGTGCTGGTCGGCTGCGCGCTATTGCACATTATTTATGTACTGCGCGTCGGCGGAGACTTCATGCACGGACGTATGTTCCTCCTACCGCTGTTCGCCTTGTTGCTGCCAGTATTTGTACTTCCACTGAATCTTTTTGGAAATATCATTATTGGCGCCACCATCACCGCAGCGATTGCTCTTTGGTCACTAGTTATTGCCTACCGCGGGCTGCCGAATGATTGGTCTGAGTTTGATACCGGCCGCATCATCGTTGATGAACGCGAATTTTGGACTTATGCCACAGGCCGCGAGCAAGGCCACCCGCCCATGAACGCCGAGGATTTCCACGGGTCCCCATTCCTTAACGGCTGGGACGATGGAATTGCAGCGCTAGATTCGGGCGATGCGATGATGCTGCGCTATTTGAAGACGCCTGAGCCAGAAGAATTTGATTGGCAGCCCATCCCGCGCGATGAAAATCGCACCGACCCACCCACCGTGTACTTGGTCAACATGGGTATGTCGTCGATGAATGCGCCACTGAATGTGCGCGTCCTGGACAATATCGGCCTTGCCACTCCGATTGCTGCACGTCAGCCACGCATTGAAGATGGGCGTGTGGGGCACGATAAGAATTTGGATCGCATCTGGCAGGTCGCAGATTCTGCGGTTGACCTTGAGCAACTGCCGGAGTGGATTGATAAAGAAGACGCGAAGGCAGCGCGTGCGGCATTGGAGACGGAGGAATTCCAGAAGCTCTTTGCCACGTACCGCGACCCGCTGACGGTTAAGCGCTTTTTGGCCAATATCGCATTTTCGCTTAGCGATGGCCGCACGATGCAGCTTTCATCCGATCCTTACGATTACCTGCCGGAAAACTTCTCTGAGCGGTAGAGATTGTCAGTAATTTCTCATAAACTACTAATTTCGCTTGATGTGCGTTACGCTTACGTCAACTGTTATCCTTTCGTGATGTTAACGCTTGGGGCTTTCTAAGCGATAGATGTGAAGTACATAAAAATTGCGACTTGGACGTTGTAGCAAAAGTTATTAGGAGAAACATGAAGTTCCTTACTGCGACCAGCATGGGGTTTTATCGCCGTGCCATCGCCGTGCTCGCGGCAGTAGTCATGGTGGCGACCATGCTCACTGTCGCTGGCGCACCGAAGGCAGAAGCTGCTAACCGTGACTGGCTGCGTCCAGACTCCAACGGCTACTGCTCTTGGGACCCAGTAAAGTACTGGGTTCAGCGCTGTGACGTGTGGTCTGATTCCATGGGTCGTACCGTTCCGGTTCAAATCCAGCCAGCAAAGCGCGGCGGCAACGCAGCTTTGTACCTGCTTGATGGTCTGCGCGCGACCGAACGCACCAACGCTTGGGTCAACGACGTCAACGCGGCACGTCTGTACGAACCACACAACATCACCTTGGTTATGCCAATCGGTGGCGCGGCTTCCTTCTACGCTGACTGGGATGGTCCAGCAAAATACGACCTGACTGATCCGGTCAACTACCAGTGGGAAACCTTCTTGACCAAGGAGCTCAAGGGCTACCTGCAGCGTCAGTTCGGTGTTTCTCCAACCAATAATTCGATTGCTGGTCTGTCCATGGGCGGTACCGCTGCCATCACCTTGGCTGGTAAGCACCGTGACCAGTTCCGCCAGACCCTGTCCTACTCTGGTTACCTAGCGACTACTGTTCCAGGTGCGCAGACCCTGATGCGTTTAGCGTTACTTGATGCTGGCGGCTTCAACCTCAACGCAATGTACGGCTCTATAATTAGCCCGCGTCGCTTTGAAAACGACCCATTCAACCAGATTGAGAACCTGCGCGGTACTGATGTCTACATCTCTGCAGGCTCCGGTATTCCAAGTCCATCTGATGCGAATTACCCATGGAACCTCGCATTGTCTGGCGCGGCTTTGGAAGCAGTAGCCTTGGGCTCCACCCGCATCTGGGATACCAAGGCGCGCGCACTGGGCGTGAACTTCACCGCGAACTACCCAGCAACTGGTATTCACAACTGGAACCAGTTTGGTTCACAGCTGTCTAAGACCAAGAACCGCGTTCTGGATGTCATGAACGCTTGGTAATACTTTCGTCCTAGCGCAATTGCCACCGCGCCCCTGATTTCTTGCTCAAAGCAAGAGACGGGGGCGCGGTGGTTTTCTTTATGGTGTGGTGTGTCGCCATCACGAAAGTCTGAAGTTCAACTTAAACTTAAGCACACAACAGACAGCTACTTACTTTAAAATTCGCAGCTGCCGGAGGAGGGGAACCTTCGGGAGATGGGAAGAGCATGACGATAGTACCGCTATTTGGTGCCACAAACTGTGGCACCTGATTTTTGGCTATCTCATGACACTTTAAACAAGTGTTGGACTGACAACGTATTTTGTGTGTTTACCGTTGCCACACACATCTTGGTGGCGCATGGAATACAGGTGTGTCCACTTTTTCTAGCGAGAGAACATAAATTTAATTCACCTACACACCAACGATGAGGACATGTTCATGCGCTCTAAAGATTCCCGTTCCACCGTGCGTAGCCCCCAGGCCAAACCGGCTAGCACCAAGCGTCGCCGCATGGCGCTGGTAGCGCTGCCGACCGCAGCCGTGCTGGGGTTATCCCTGATTCCTTTCGCAGGCGCACAGTCCTTGTTGCCAGGTGGCTCGAGCCTTTCTGACTCGGTTGCACCAGGCAACCCACCGCAGCGCGATCCCATCAACACCACCTACCCAGAGGTAGAAGGCTTGCCAGAAGGCGTTGATGTCAACCGCGTGGAGTACCTCTCCCCACGCCACGTTAAGGTCTACATTCAGTCTGCCGCCATGCCAGAGCATGAGCAGGTAGTACAGATCCTCCTGGCTCGTGACTGGTACTCCCAGCCAGATAAGCAGTTCCCAGAGGTGTGGGCGCTCGATGGCCTGCGTGCGCGTGACGATGAATCCGGCTGGACCATTGAGACCAATATCGAGCAGTACTACGCCGATAAGAACGTCAACGTGATCATGCCCGTGGGCGGCGAATCCTCCTTCTACTCTGACTGGGCTGAGCCTGATAACGGCAAGCACTACATGTGGGAGACCTTCCTGACCCAAGAACTCGTGCCAATTTTGGACAATGAGTTCCGCTCCAACAAGCAGCGCGCAGTCGTTGGTATCTCCATGGGCGGTACCGCAGCGGTGAACCTGGCCGAACGCCACCCATACCTGTTTGACTTCGTTGGTTCTTTCTCCGGCTACCTGGACACCACCTCCACGGGTATGCCACAGGCGATTCAGGCAGCACAGGCGGATGCAGGTGGATATGACTCCACAAAGATGTGGGGAGATCTGTACTCCAAGGAATGGTACAACCACGACCCGAAGCTCGGTATTAAAGAACTCAGCGACATCACGACTTATGTCTCTGCTGGTTCCGGCCAAGATGACTATGGACAAGACAATTCTGTTGCCAAGGGTCAAGCGAACTTGGCTGGTAAGGGACTGGAAGTTCTTTCCCGCATGACCACCGACTCCTTCGTCAAGCGTGCGAAGCGCGAAGGCGTTGATGTTATCTCCAAGCTGCGCCCCTCTGGTGTTCACAGCTGGGAGTACTGGCAGTTTGAAATGACCCAGGCATGGCCATATATCGCCGATACCTTTGGTCTGGGTGAGGTCGACCGCGGTGCTGACTGTGAAGTTACCGGCGATATCGCGACGGTGACCGGCAATGGCGTCATCGGCAACTGCCTCAACAATGAATACGACGTTGAAGACGGTAAGGCACAGGACTTCTCCGGCGGTACCGCGTACTGGTCACCAGATAATGGTGCGCACGCGCTCTTTGGTCGCATCAATGCGCGCTATGCACAATTGGGCGGTCCGACCTCCTGGCTGGGCTTCCCACTCACCGGGGAGAAGACCACTCCGGATGGCAAGGGCCGCTTCGTGCACTTTGAAAACGGTTCTATCTACTGGACCGCGTCGACTGGCGCGTATGCCGTCACCAAATCCATGATGGGTATCTGGGGAAAGAACGGCTATGAAAACGGCGATCTGAAGTACCCAACCGGTGCAGTGACCAATATCGAAGGCGGCGGACAGTTCCAGAACTTCCAAAACGGCGTCCTGGTCGAAGCCAAGGAAGGAAACTCCAAGAAGGGCTACATCGTCCACGGAGCGATTGGCGCAAAGTACAAGGAGATGGGCGGCCCTAACTCCGCAGCCGGTCTACCACGCGGTGGCGAGAAGAAGATCAAGGGTGGCTTCTTCCAGGAATTTGAAAACGGCAATATCTACTGGTCCGCTTCCTCTGGAGCGCACTTCATCCCTTACGGTGAAATCTTTGACCACTGGGGCGACAACGGCTACGAGAACGGCAAGTACGGCTACCCAACCTCTGACCAGGAAGACATCCCAGCTGGCGGCTTGAAGCAAGACTTCCAAGGCGGCACCATCCGCCAAATCTTGGGCAACGTAAACTAAGGAGCGTTAGCGATGAAGCGACTAATGACAGGCACGCTCGCGCTGCTAGCTACTTTCACCTTGGCAGCGTGTGGCTCTGCCACTGTAGAAAGCGGCTCGGAAGTATCTCCCGATGCCACCGTGGCCCCCCTCGAGCGCGGTGATGGCGATCTGTCGTCCTCGTCGGAGTCAGAAACTTCAGAAGAGAGAAGTTCGAAGGAGACGAAGGAGAGCACGGAGGCATCGACAAGCAAAAGCGAACCAGCGCCTGAAGACCGTGGCGCGCAGGAAGTAGAACAAGCCCCCACCCCGCAAGTTGATACTTCCAATGCTGGATTTCTCGATGCTGTCGCCGGCGGCGGAGTCGACATAACTGGTGTAGAAAACCAACTTGTTAGCGCAGCTCACACCGCCTGCGACCCGGACGATGACGTCACCGTACTGGCCGTAGCGGGACAGCTTGTAGAGCAAGAACGCACGGACAAGGACGTTGAGGAAGTCGTTGCATTGATCAACGAACAGGCACAGGCAGCCTACTGCTAGCGAAATTCTTGATCCTTGCCAGGATAATGGAGTAGAACTTCCCCCTATGAGAAAAACACTGACTATCCTCGCCGTCATCATTGTTCTAGTGGTGGTCGGCGGGGGAGCCGCGCAGTACTTAATGCGTGAGACTTCCAGCCCATCCGGCGATGGCGACCGCACGCCGGCGCCTGGGGAGTCTACTGAAGCAGCGCCCGAGACTCCGGAGCAACCAGAATGGTGCCCGGCTTATGAGTTCATTTCTGCGCCAGGTACTTGGGAGTCATCGGCTGACGATGACCCCTTCAACCCGCAGGCGAACTCACGTTCTTTCATGCTGTCTATAACTAATCCCTTGAAAGAACAATTTGGTGAAGACCAGGTACGTGTGTGGACCTTGCCTTATACCGCGCAGTTTCGCAGTATTCAATCTCAAAAGGAAATGAGCTACGACGACTCCCGCAACGAAGGCCGCGCTAAGCTCGAAGGTGAACTGAAGTGGATGCACGGTGAATGCCCACAGACGCAGTTCATCCTGGCTGGCTTCTCTCAGGGAGCTGTGATTGTGGGCGATGTTGCCGATGATATTGGCGGCGGCACAGGCGTTATTCCTGCCGAATCCGTCGCGGGTGTAACAGCGATTGCTGATGGCCGCCGTGAAAATGGTGTCGGCATCAACCCTGGTTACGAAGTAAAGGGCATCGGTGCAGAAATTGCACTACAGCCAGTGACAGGATTGGTGCAGTTGGTTGTGCCAGGCGCCTCCATGCGTGGACCACGCCCGAATGACTTCGGGTCCTTGGCTGACAGGACTTATCAGATCTGCGCTCCATCGGATAGTATCTGCGATGCGCCGCACAATATTGGCAATGCCGCGGAACGCGCAATGGAGCTTATCGAGGCCAATGGCATACACGCGCTCTATGCCTCAAACGACAAAGTTATCCCAGGCATGACCACCAATCAGTGGGTTGTGGGCTGGGCATCGAAAATCATAAACGGCGGCTAACTTACTGTCAGGTAACGTTTTAGACAATAATACTGATAGTTTTAAATGCCTAAGTTAACACTTCTTTAAAAGGAGATTCCATGGATTTGCATGCCGCAATGCAGCAGTTCTACAACGATAAGGGAGAAATCACCTTAGCCCCGCAGCTTTCTTTAGCGGGCTTGGCAGAGTTGCTGTACCAAGGCGACTTGCACACCGGTGGCGGAGACCGCAAGGTTCTGCGCTATTGGGATTACTCCAACTCCCGCGAAGGCGAACTGGTGGTATTTACCCGCCAGGAAGTCAATACGCGTATTAAGGCCGTGGCCGCACGCTTGCAGCAGGTCGGCAAATTAAATGACCGCGTAGCCATCTTGGCAGGTAACTCCCCGGAATACCTGTTTGGCTTTATCGGCGCGCTGTATGCCGGCATGGTTCCTGTGCCGCTTTATGATCCAAATGAACCGGGCCACGCGGACCACCTCACCGCCGTGTTTGCAGACTGCCAGCCCAAGTTCGTGCTGACTAACTCGGAATCGGCGCAGGCGGTGCGCACGCACTTCTCGGCGCTGCCATCCCGTGAGCGTCCACGTATTTTGTCGGTTGATTCCTTGCCGGATTCCTTGGCGGAATCTTATGTCACCCCGCAGTCGACGCTGGAAGGCCAGCAGTTGCTGGCGATGTCGACGGTCATGCCGATCGACCAAGCCGCATTCTTGCAGTACACCTCCGGCTCAACCCGCACGCCCGCGGGCGTGGAGCTTACCAACCGCTCCATTTTGACCAATGTTTTGCAGATTTACGCTGCTGCGAAGCTGAAGATGCCGCTGCGCCTAGTTACCTGGTTGCCGCTGCACCACGACATGGGCATCATCTTGTCGCTGTTCGTAGTGATTATGGGCTTGCCATTTGAGATGATGCGTCCGCGTGACTTCATCCAGCAGCCCAAGCGCTGGATTGACCAGCTCAAACGCAAGGACATCGACGAGAAGCTCGCAGCAACCTACGCCGTTGTGCCTAACTTCGCACTCGAGCTGGCTACTCGCTACGGCAAGCCAACTGAGGGCGAAGAGCTGGACTTGTCCAATATCGACGGCATCATCATTGGTTCAGAGCCAGTGACCGAAACCGCCGTGGAGAACTTCTACGAGGTATTCAAAGACTTCGGTCTAGACCGCAAGGTTCTGCGTCCATCGTACGGCTTGGCTGAGGCATCGCTGCTGGTTTCGACGCCACAAAATGATGAGCGCCCAGTGTTTAACCACTTTAACCGCGAGGCCTTGGCCAATGGCGAGGCGAAGCCTCAGGAGAAATCGGATGACACCGTGCCATTCGCGTCCAACGGTCAGGTGGTTACGGGACAGTACCTGACCATCGTGGATCCAGAAACCCGCGCCGAAGTTGAAGACGGCGTCGTGGGAGAGCTGTGGGCACATGGCGAAAACATGGCTGTGGGCTACCTCGGCCGCGAAGAAGAAACCAAGGCCACCTTCCGCAACACCTTGGGTGAGCGTTTGGCATCCGGCAGCCGCGTCGAAGGCGCGCCTGACGATGACAAGTGGATGGCCACCGGCGACTTGGGCACCATCCTGGACGGCGAGCTCTACATCACCGGCCGTTTGAAGGACCTCATTGTTATTGCAGGGCGTAACCACTACCCACAAGACATTGAAGGCACCATCCAAGAAGCAACTGACCACGTACGCCCGGACTCGATTGCGGCGTTCTCCGTGGAAGGCGAAAACACCGAGCAGTTGATTGTCTTGGTGGAGCGCGCTGATTCCGCTGATGAATCCGGCGATGCGGCAGCCACCGAAGCAATTCGTACCGCCGTTAGCAAGAACCACGGCATCGTGCCAGATGCGATTGAGTGGAAAGCACCACATGAGATCAACCGCACCTCATCCGGCAAGATTGCTCGCCGCGTAGCAAAGAAGCACTACATGGCCTAACCTGCCACGGGAAATTTACCTGCGGCAACACCCCTGCCCGGTCCAGCTGCAACGAGCTAGGCCGGGCGTTGTGATTTTCAAAACCAACAGCACATGATGTGTACTAGTGGTATGTAACAATAAACCGGACATGTCGCGATATGACAATGTAACTGGTTTTCTTAGTGAATTAGTGATTTGTAAATTAGTAAGGCAACAACCTTTATGACCGTTGAACAACTCCGAGGCTGGATCCGCGCTTGGGTGGCAGACGTAACTGGCCTGCCAGAAGAAGAAGTCGTAGATACGAAACCTCTGGAGAACTTTGGACTTTCCTCACGTGATGCCGTGGTGCTATCAGGTGAGTTAGAAAACCTCCTCGGTCTCCAACTGGATGCGACCGTGGCTTATGAATACCCCACGATTGCAGCTTTAGCCGAGCGCTTAATTAACGGACCTGCCCAAACTCCTGCTGCCGCGCAAGTTGTGCGCAAGGCGCAGAATAAGGCGACGGGAACTGGCGCGCACGATATCGCGATTATTGGCGTCGCAGGGCGTTTCCCTGGCGCGGATAACGTCGAAGAGTTCTGGCAGATGCTTATTGAAGGCCGCGCTGGTACAGGCGAACTTCCAATTGGTCGCTGGTCTGAATACAACGCCGATGAAGTGCTGCGTACAAAGATGGAAACGCAGAATCTCCAAGGCGGGTACTTAGAGGATATCTCCAGCTTCGATCCGGAGTTCTTCGGCCTTTCCCCACTTGAGGCCACCAATATGGATCCGCAGCAGCGCATCATCTTGGAACTGGCGTGGGAAGCATTAGAAGACGCCGGCGTGCCTGCAAACGAACTACGAGGCACCGCCACTGGCGTTTACATGGGCTCGACCAACAATGATTACGGCATGCTCATTGCCGCAGACCCAGCTGAAGCACACCCTTATGCGCTCACGGGCTCGTCTTCTTCCATTATCCCGAACCGCGTGTCCTATGCCTTGGACCTGCGCGGTCCTTCGGTCAACGTCGATACTGCGTGTTCTTCTTCTCTCGTTGCTATCCACCAGGCCGTGCGCGGTCTGCGCGAAGGCGACGCGGATGTGGCCCTGGCCGGTGGCGTCAACATTCAGGCTTCGCCATTTATCACCACTTCCTTTGGTGAGCTCGGCGTTATTTCACCTACCGGCGGTATCCACGCCTTCTCCGATGATGCGGACGGATTCGTGCGCGCCGACGCCGCAGGCGTTGTCGTGCTCAAGCGCCTAGAAGATGCAGAAGCCGACGGCGATAATATCCTCGGTGTCATCAAAGGCTCTGCCGTTAACTCCGATGGCCACTCCAATGGCCTGACCGCACCGAACCCGGATGCGCAGGTCGATGTCCTAGAGCGCGCTTACCTCGATGCCGAGGTCGATCCGCTGACGGTCGACTACATCGAAGCTCACGGCACCGGCACCATCTTAGGTGATCCGATTGAAGCTACTGCCCTGGGCAAGACCGTGGGCGCGGGCCGCGACGCAGCGAACCCAGCATTGCTTGGCTCCGCAAAATCCAATATCGGACACTCCGAATCCGCCGCGGGCATCGTGGGCCTTATCAAGGTCATCGAGGGCATGCGCCATGGCATCATTCCGCCATCGATCAACTTCAGCGAACCGAACCGCTACATCGATTTCGATGCCGAGCACCTCGAGGTCGTGGAAGATCCACGCGAGTGGCCAGAATACTCCGGCTCTAAGGTCGCAGGCATTTCCGGCTTTGGTTTCGGCGGCACCAACGCACACGTCGTAGTTGCTGAGTACACAGGTAGGCAGACGGTGGCGAAGGCACAGGTTGCCATCGACACGCGCGAAGGCGATGCGGGCGAAGAAGAACCAGCCACCGTGGCTTTGCCGGTATCTGGTTTGCTGCCGTCGCGTCGTCGACACGCGGCACAAAACCTTGCGGACTACATCGAAAATGAGCAGCTGGACCACACTGGTTTGCTAGAGCTTGCGCGCTCTTTGGCTGGCCGCAACCACGGCCGTACCCGTGCCGTTGTCTCCGCCAACAATGCCGAAGATGCCATCAAGCGGCTGCGCCAGGTTGCTGACGGCAAGGTGTCCTTGGGTATCGCGGCTGCCGATGCCCCAGCAAGTGTCGGACCGGTCTTTGTCTACTCGGGCTTTGGCTCCCAGCACCGCAAGATGGCCAAGGATCTCATGGCCGTGTCGCCACTCTTTGCCGAGCGCTTGGCTAAGCTCAATGAAACCATTGACTTTGAGGCTGGCTGGTCGTTGCTAGAGCTTATCGATGACGACGCGCAGACCTACAACACCGAAACTGCCCAGGTAGCGATCACGGCTATCCAGATTGCCCTGACTGATTTGCTGGCACACTTTGGCGTGCGTCCTGCAGGTGTTATGGGCATGTCCATGGGTGAAATCGCAGCGGCCTATGCCGCAGGTGGTCTCAAAGACACTGACGCTTTGCTGATTGCCAGCCACCGCGCCCGCCTGATGGGCGAGGGCGAAGCTTCGCTGACACCGGAAAATCAGGGTGCGATGGCAGTGGTGGAAATGACTGCGGCGGATATTGAAGCACTCGGCAACGATATTGAGCCAGCTGTCTACGCAGGTCCTGGCATGACTACTGTCGGCGGTCCACGTCAGCAGGTCCTCGATTTGGTGGAAAAGCTAGAAGGGGAAGGCAAGTTTGCCCGCGCGCTCAACGTTAAGGGCGCAGGCCACACCTCGGCTGTCGAGCCTTTCTTGGGCGAGCTCGCCGCAGAAATTGCCGGTATTGAAGCCCGTCCAATCCACACCACGGTGTTTAGCTCCGTCGACCGCGGCACGGTCTACCAGCCAGGTGCAACCATCCACACCGATGAGTACTGGATTCGCATGACGCGTCAGGCCGTGTACTTCCAGGATGCTACCGAGCAGGCTTTGGCTGCGGGGCACAACCAGCTGGTGGAAATTTCGCCGAACCCAGTGGCGCTGATGGGCATGATGAACACTGCCTTTAGCGTCGGCAAGCCGGATGCGCAGCTGCTGATCTCGCTCAAGCGCAAAGTCGATCCATCTGAGTCACTGTTGGACCTTTTGGCGAAGCTCTATGTCACCGGCTCTCCGGTGGATTTCCGCAATGTCTTTGGTACCAGCGCCGGTAACACTACCGGCAACACCCCGGTCAAGGCGCCGTTTACGCAGTTTAAGAAGCAGCGTTTTTGGACCTCAGCGCGGCCATCGTCAGGCGTTTCTGGCCTGCCGGGCACCCGCGTGACCTTGCCGGACGGCAAGATTGCCTTTGCCACCGATGCTGACCAGGCTCCTTCAGCCGTTGCCATCTTGGAATCAGCCGCCGCGGCTGTCGATGCCCGCGCGCAGGTCGTAGCCAGCGAAGAACACGGCGTGTTGCCGGCGCAAGGCGAAGTTACCACCGTTGTCGACCGCAACTTGGGCGGGCTTTCTATCGCGGTTTACACCGTGGTTGGTGGGCTTACCCAGCTGGTCGCCGAAGGTTTCGCTTCCACGCTGGACCTGGGTGGTGCTCCTGCGCCGCTGCAGGGCGTGAGCGCGGTGCCAGAAAGCCAGGACTCACCAGCTGATTTCATCTCCGATGGCATCGAGGCTGTGCGCTGGGATCCTGAAAAGGAAACCGTCGAAGAGCGCCTGGCTACCATTGTTTCCGAGTCGATGGGCTATGACGTCAGCGACCTCCCACGCGAGTTGCCGCTGATTGACCTGGGTCTGGACTCCTTGATGGGCATGCGCATTAAAAACCGCGTGGAAAATGACTTCCAGATTCCACAGCTGCAGGTCCAGGCATTGCGGGATGCATCGCTTGCCGATGTCATCGTGATGGTCGAAGA
>DGYFJ06201__coassemble_741_pt1 | contig 21612 bp, 22 predicted proteins | sample DGYFJ06201__metabat2_high_PE_004 | metagenome-assembled genome bin DGYFJ06201 | reverse complement strand
GCAAGTCAATGATGTAGATGCCGTTACGATCGGTGAAGATGTGACGACGCATTTTTGGGTTCCAACGACGGGTCTGGTGACCAAAGTGCACACCAGCGTCGAGGAGCTCGCGCATGGTTACAACTGCCATGTTTCGCTCGCTTTCAGTTTCGGTTTTGTACAATAATTGTGCGGTTTTGCCGCACCCTGGCTGCGAAGCTATCTCAATCAACACCCGCGAAGGGACCTTGTCGATGAGTTGTCTTCGCCGCGCGAAGTCAGCATGCTCTTGACACACTGCACGCACGAGTTTAGACAGAACCTTCTCACTTATCAAACCGGCGCGAAAGTTGTCCACAATATTTTGTTGCCCCGTCATATAGTTGGCCAAGTTATCCACATTTTCGCAGTGCTTGTCGATGTTCCCCTGTCCATTTGCCCACTGCTAAATCAGGCTTAAACCATGCGAAAAATATGGCTTTTGTTTATCCCTTTTCTCCTCGCGTGGGTGGACCCCACTACCGGTGCGTCTTATGCAACTTCCGTTTTACGTCCCTATGACCCACCGGAACATAATTGGCTTCCTGGACACCGCGGCGTGGATCTTCGTTTGAGCGTTGGCGATGAGGTGCTTGCGGCGGGCGATGGCACCGTCGCGTTTGCCGGCGTGGTGGCAGGAACGCCTACGGTATCTATTCAACATGGCGGGATTCGCACCACCTATCAACCCGTGCACGCGTGGGTAAAGCAGGGCGAGCAGGTGGGCGAAGGAGAAGTCATCGGCAAGCTGGGGCATTCTTTTGATGGCTACCCGGGCCTGCATTGGGGTGCGCGCACGGGCGAGGACAATTACATCAATCCCCTATCGCTGCTTGCTCCGACTATCCGTCTTAAGCCCGTGGATGTGCCTGGTTAAAGACTTTCTTCAGCCGCTCTGACGTGACATGGGTATAGACCTGCGTGGTTTGCAAGGAGGAGTGACCCAGGAGTTCTTGTACCACGCGTAAATCTGCGCCGCCTTCGAGAAGGTGTGTTGCTGTCGAGTGGCGCAATGCGTGCGGGGAAACTTCGCCAGCAGCTTCCACAACCCTGCGCACTTGCCGCTGATCGATGCGCTTTCCGCGTGTGCCCACAAATAGCGCATCGGGGTCTTTGGCGAGTTCCTCCCGGCGCGCAAGCCACGCATTTAAAGCAGTGTTGGCAGCATCGCCGAAAGGAACGATTCTTTCTTTGTTACCTTTGCCAAGCACGCGAATGGTCTGCCGGGAAGAGTCGATGTCATGCAGGTCGATCCCAGTTAGTTCGGATACGCGCATGCCGGTGGCGTATAACAGTTCGAGCATGGCTGTATCGCGCACCAGGTGTAGCTCGTCTGCAGATTTCGCATTGTCCATCGCCGCGCTGGCTTCTTTAGGGTCTAAAACCTTCGGCAGGTGTTTAGGAACTTTCGGGCTTGAGAGCTTCGCGGCTTCATCGGTGCGCAGATAGCCCTGTTTAACCGCCCAAGTGGAAAAGGCTTTGACCGAAGCAGTGCGCCGCGCAAGAGTCGAGCGCGCTTTGCCTTCAGCAACTGCAGCGGCAAGCCAGTTGCGCAGACGAGGAAGAGTAAAGCTAGAAAAGCTGTCGATGGTCTTTGCCAAGGCGAGCAAATCTGAGGTGTATCCCTTAATGGTCGCTTCAGACCTGCCGAGTACCAGGCGCTGGTGCTCGGCAAAGTCATAAATAGCTTCAACCAATTGGGTATTACTCATGGTTTAGAAGTTTAATCCAATTTTTGCCCTCCCTTCGAATAAGTGCTTGCTTTTCCAAGATCACCAACAGGTGGACGACCAAAGGAACGCGCATGCCGGCATCGCGTGCGATGTCCTCGGCTGTGTGTCCGCTATCGACCGGAACCGCGTCATAGACTTTCAGCTCATTGCGCGATAGTGACTGAACTGGGTTGGCGGCGAAGTCTAATTCATACTGCGCGCCGGAATCTGCTTCGCCAATCTTTCCGATGAGCTCACGTATCTCTTCCCCACTGGTGACCAGTTGCGCGCGATTTTCTTGGATGCGCTGGTGACAGCCCAACGAGCCCGCGGTGGTAATCGGCCCGGGAACGGCCATGGTGACTTTGCCGAGTGCTTCCGCCCAGTTGAGGGTGTTTAGCGCACCGGAGCGAAAAGCTGCTTCCACGACAACGGTACCTGCGGTCATCGCGGCGACTAGGCGGTTGCGCGATAAGAAGCGGTGGCGCTGCGGTGTGGTGCCCGGCGCGAATTCGCTGACCACGGTGCCGGTCTGCGCGATGCGATGAAACAGCGGAGCATTGCGCGCGGGATAGTCATAGTCAATGCCGCAAGCGGCTACCGCAATGGTCGGGGTGTGCATCTCTAATGCTGCCGAGTGCGCGACAGTATCAACACCTAATGCCCCGCCGGAGACAATCGTCCATTGGTGTTTGGCTAAGTCAGCAACCACCTTTCTGGTTGCTTGTGTGCCATAAGGCGAAATCGCGCGCGTTCCTACCACCGCTACTGATTGCGCTGCGGTTTCTTTCAAGGGTCTGCCGCGCACCCACAAGCACACAGGCGGGATTGCTTCGCGGTCAAAAGTTGTGGGTGCATCACTATTTCCGAAGAAGCGAAAAGCCCGGTCGAAATCTGGCCACTCAGTACTTTCCGGTGTGATGAGCCGGGCTCCGATGCGCGCCAGGGTATCCAGGTCTTCCTGTTGCCGCAGCCAGTCTCGGCGCGCAGCGGATTCCCCAAGAACTGGCCCAATCCAAGATTCTTGGTGGTAGATACCGTAGGCGACTTTCTCAACTGGGTGCTGGCTAAGCAATGTCGCAAGATTTCGCGATGGTGGTTCCACGACCCGGTTGATATAGACCCATGCTTGCTCAGGAGTATCGCAAAGAAACATTTTTAAAATCCCTCCCCACGCAGATTGAGGGCTCGCGCGATGTGGTCGAGGTTGGGGATGTCTTCGCCTTCTAGATCGCATAAGGTCCACGCCAGTTTCAAGCACCGGTCTACCCCGCGCTGCGAGAGCTGTCCTTCTGCTAGATAAGCCCCCATCAAAGCCATCGCGGATTCATCCGCTGCGCAGTGTCGCCGCAGATAGGTTGAGGGCATAGCGGCGTTGTGGGTGATATCAAGACCGTGGGATTGCCATCGTAAAGCTGCTCTATCGCGAGCTAAGGCCACCCGCTGCGCAATGGTGCTCGATGCTTCTTCATCTTCGGTATGCAATACCGCTGCTTGGCTGGTTAGTTCCAGCGCGATATCAAGACGGTCGCGCAAGGGGCCGGAGATATTGCGCAAGTACGTTTGTCGCACCTGTGGCCGGCACACGCATTTCGATGGGTCTTCAGCGGCACAGCGACACGGGTTCGCAGCCATGACCAACTGGAAGCGCGCCGGATAGGTAATTTCGCGTTGCGCACGAGCAAGGCGGACTTCCCCATCTTCTAAAGGCGCACGCAGGCTATCAAGTACGGCCGCGGAGATCTCACTGGCTTCATCAAGGAAGAGAACTCCATTATGCGCAAGACTAACAGCGCCGGGACGTGGGTTGCCGCTGCCTCCTCCCAAAAGGGCCGGGCGGGATAGCGAGGCATGCGGGGAAATGAAAGGAGCATGCGCGATGATCTCTCCCATGGATCCGGCAATCGAATGAATGGCGGTTGATTCCACAGCTTGCGCAGTGCTTAACTTCGGCAGGATAGACGGAATACGCGCGGCAAGCATCGATTTTCCAGAACCCGGAGGCCCAATCATCATGAGGTGATGCCCACCGGCAGCAGCTACCTCGATGGCAAACTTTGCCTCGTGCTGCCCTGCGATATCGGCAAAGTCTAGAGTTTGATTTCGCTGCGGGGCGGGTATGTGCTCGGGGGTTTTCAAGTGCCGGTTTCCGCGCAGCCACTCGAAGACTTCCCGCAGGTTATGTGCCACCAGCACCCGGGTGTCTTCAACGAGTTGGGCTTCACCGGCGTTTCCGGGCGGAATCACGATCGTGTGATAGCCGTGCTTTGGCGCAGCGACCATCGCAGAGAGTATTCCCGGTACTGGCTTCAGGCTGCCATCTAGACCGAGCTCGCCAAGGAACAGGGTGTTCGCAGTCTTTTCTGCAAAAGATTCCGTACCCCAGGTAGCGTAGCCATCGGCAGCTAATTGCTCATCTTGCGCCTTCATCCCCGCTAACAGAATTGCGACAGCCAGGGGCAGGTCAAAGTGCGCGCCGGATTTTGGCAGCGAGGCAGGCGATAAAGACACCACGATTTTGGTCTTTGGCCACGCTAATTGTGAGTTGATGATGGCGGTTTTGATCCGCTGGCGGGACTCGTTGATTGCCGTATCTGTTCGCCCCACCACGTGAATACCGGGAAGCCCTGCGCCGATATTCGCCTCAATATCAACGATGTGCCCGATAACGCCTTCTAAAGCAATGGTCTTGCATGACTCCAGCGCCATCTAGCTCACCGCCTCGAAATGCTGAAGTTCAAATGATGAGCCGTTGACGAGCAAAGCTACAACGTCAAAGCGCACCTCAGATATCGGCCGGCCGTTGAGCCACTGCACTGCAGCTTTACGCATGCGAGCGATTTTGCGTCGGGTGACCGCTTCCGCCAGACCATAATTCGCCGTGGTTCTGGTCTTAACTTCCACGAAGACGAAGACATTATTCTCGCGGACAATAAGGTCAATCTCGCCTACTGCGTAATTAACATTCGCTGCAATAACTTCCGCGCCGCGGGAGCGGTAGAAATCCGCAGCGAATCTTTCACCGCGTTTGCCCAAGGCAGATTTTCTGGTGGTTTTATTAATCATTGAATTCTTTCTGTTTGCCATTTCTACTGGTCATAAACCAGTTTCATGGCACAGGTAGAAGAAACTCAATGATTGATGCGTCTACAAAACGCATAACTGTGGATAACTAGTTTTACAAGCTTAGTTATCCACAGGTGCTGCTATTCAGGAAGGATATACTCCGGTTTATCCAGCTCTTCGATGTTGACGTCCTTATAGGTAATCACACGAACATAGCGCACAAAGCGCGCGGAGCGGTACATATCCCACACCCAAGCATCCGACATGCGTACTTCGTAGTAGACATCTGGGCCATTGGTGTGCGGAATCAGTTTCACGGCATTAGCGAGGTAAAAACGGCGCTCGGTTTCCACCACATAAGAAAACTGACTAACCACATCGCGATACTCGCGGTAGAGAGAAAGCTCTACTTCTGCCTCGTAGTTTTCCAGTTCTTCAGCGCTCACTATTTTTCTCCTTCGACGGTGCTTGGGTTTACTTTAGTCACTTCAAAGCGTGAATGTGCTTTCGCCACGTTGGAATAACTCATCCGATGTATCTGGGTGGCACCCAGTCTTTCAATCGCCTCAGTATGGATGGCAGTGCCATAACCTTTGTGCTTGCCCAGGCCATAGCCGGGATACTGTTCTTCCAGCTCTTCCATGATGTGGTCGCGCGAGACTTTCGCTAATACGGAGGCGGCAGCGATGCATCGAATAGCGAAATCGCCCCCGATTACCGGAAGGTATGGCGCTGTAAACCCAGAGACTTTCAGCGCATCAGTCAGGATATACCGCGGGCGAATATCCAACCGCGCAACCGCACGGCGCATCCCAGAGACATTAGCGTGCTGGATGCCGTGATAATCAATATCAGCTGGGTCAACATGCACGATGGAATAGGCCAGCGCGTGCTTTTGAATAGCTGGAAAGAGCTGCTCCCGTTGCTTTTCGGTGAGCTTCTTACTATCGGTCAAGGTGCTAAGGCTGGGAATGATCTTCTCCGGCAAAATGCATGCGGCAATAGTGATTGGCCCAGCACATGCTCCACGGCCGGCTTCATCTACTCCCGCGACAGGCCCCAAGCCCGCTTTCGCAAGTGCTACCTCATAGGTGCGTTTTTGAACCAACTTGCGCATATTAAACCGTCTCGGAGCCTACCGAGTGAAAGCTTGGGTAAAACACAGCGCGCACACGCCCTTTCACATGTGAGACGGGAATGGTGCCTTGTAACTGGTCGCCTAAGTGATAACGCGAATCCAAGGAATTGGTGCGATTATCGCCCATGACAAAAAGGTTTCCTTCTGGCACGGTCAGCGGGCCAAAGTACTTTCCGCCGCATTCATCCGAGCCAACCGTGGAAGGGATTTCCATATCAGGTGGGCTTTTAATGAAAGAATCATTGGTTTTGGTGCCGTTGACCATAACACCGGGATCGCCTTCGCGGCATTGCACGGTATCGCCTTCGGTCGCGATAACGCGCTTGACCAGAATATTTTTAGTGTTCGGGCGCAGTCCCGCTGCAGCAACAAGATTTTGTACGCCTCGCACCATGACGTTATTGGAGCGGTCAACGGTAAACCCAACATTCCAGGCGTCGGGACCTTCAAAGACCACAACATCGCCCGGATTTGGGTCTGAAAAGTAGTAGCTGAGCTTTTCGACGATGATGCGGTCATTGGTACAGCCCTCACAACCGTGCAAGGTAGGTTCCATCGAGGCCGAAGGAATGACATAGGGCCTGCCGATGAAAGCTTGCGTGCCGACCAACAGTGCGAAAGCTAAACCGATAATCAGTACAGCTTCCCACACCAGTGACCACACACTCCGGGAGGTATTATCCTTGGATTTCTGGGTCATCGACTCCACCGATGCGGCTAAATGGGTAGAAGACAAGCGCTACCTTGCCGCGAACATTTTCTAAAGGAATAGTGCCTTGGTATTCATCAAAGGAATGCGCGCGGGAATCCGCTGAGTTAGTGCGGTTATCGCCCATAACAAAGACATTATCCTCAGGCACGGTAATCGGGCCAAAGTAGGTGCCACCGCAGGCATCAGAGCCGGTTTCGGAATCAACCGGGTATGTCGGTGGGTCTAAGACATAAGACTGATCGATTGCCTGTCCATCAACCATGACAGCCGGGTCGCCTTCTTGGCACTGCACGGTTTGACCACCGGTGGCAACAACGCGCTTGACCAGGTTATTTTCATTTGGCGGAGCCAGTGAAACATAGCTAAGCCCCTCTTGAATTGCGGCGAGGAAACTATTGTCAGAACGCGGGGATTGCCAGCCGGCGTTCCAGGATTCAGTCCCTTCGAAGACGATCACATCACCGGGTTCAGGATCTGAGCCGTAGTAGCTAATCTTCTCCGTCAAGATCCGGTCATTGGTGCACCCATCGCATCCGTGCAGGGTAGGTTCCATCGACGAGGATGGAATGACGTATTGCCGGCCAACAAACGCCTGGAGAAGGCCCACCACGGCCAAAACCACCACCACGATGAGAAGGGTTTCAACTATCCATGGCAACTGCTTCTTGTCGCTATCAGCGCTATTGTCTTTCACCCCGCCGATCGTAGCAGCAATTGAATTGGCCACCGATTAGACTTCGAAACTGTGTCAGATAAACCTTCGCACTCATTTCGCACACTGCTGTCGATGCTCGGACATCACAAAGCAGCACTTACCGGCGCGATAGTCTTTTCCATTTTAGGCTCAGTGATGGGCCTTGCTCAGCCGATGTTGATTAACCAAATCATTGAAAGCATCGGCCAACCCATGGGCGCATTGCTCACCTTGCTCATTGGGCTTTTGGTGTTGTCATCGGTTGCCAGCGGCCTGGAGTGGTTCTTACTTACCCGCACTGCAGAAGCAGCGGTCTTTGCCACCCGGCGTGAGCTGGTTTCGCATTTACTCCGCTTGCCTATTATGTCCTATGACAAACACCGCACCGGCGACCTCGTCACCCGGGTTGGCTCCGATACAACGTTGGTGCGCACCGCCTTTACTGGCGGTTTGGTGCAAGCTGTCTCTTCTGTGCTGACAATTGTTGGCTCCATTGCACTGATGGCAATCATCGACGTGATGATGTTGCTCGTTGTTCTCGCCGTTATTGCGCTCACACTCATCGCAGTGATTTTTGCCTCCCGCTTGATGCAGAAATACACCAAGCGTGCCCAAGAGGCCGTGGGTGAGCTCGGTGCCGGCATGGATAAGTCCTTGGTCGCCGTGCGTACCGTGCGTGCTTCACGGGCAGAAGGTCGCGTTGAGAAAGAACTCCACGCATCAGCCGATAGGGCTTATCGCGAAGGCGTAAAAATGGCCAAGGTTGGAGCTTTGCTCAACCCCGTATCCGGGCTCGCACTGCAAGGTTCCTTCCTCATCGTCTTAGGTATCGGCGGCGCGCGAGTTGCCACCGGGGATATCTCCGTCGGCGATCTTGTTTCCTTCGTGCTGTATATGTTCATGGCGTCCATGCCGCTAGGCACTATCTTTAGCGCCATTACTACCGTACGCCAGGCCATGGGCGCGATTGATCGCATCAATGCTGTCATGGACGAGCCCCTCGAAGATGCCACTGGCACAGACGCAGTCAAGTCTTCTGCCATTACTTTCGACTCAGTGTCATTTTCTTATGACGAGAAAAAGCCAGTGCTTAACGATGTCTCCTTCACCGTCGCGCCCGGCACCAAAACCGCGCTCGTGGGACCATCAGGAGGCGGTAAATCTACAGCACTTGCATTGATGGAACGCTTTTATGACCCAACCTCCGGCACGATTTACCTAGGCGATCAAGATATGTCGACGCTGTCTCGCGAATCGGTACGCTCCATGGTCGGATACGTCGAACAAGAAGCGGCAATCCTCGCTGGGACGGTGCGCGAAAACTTGCAGTTGGCAAATTCTTCCGCCACCGATGAGCAATGCTGGGAAGCCTTAGACCAGGTCAACCTTCGCGACCGCTTCGCCGATGCCGAGGGACTAGATACGACACTCGGAGATCGGGGCGTATCCCTATCCGGCGGTCAACGCCAGAGGCTTGCGCTTGCACGCATGCTACTGATGGACTCTCCCATCTTGGTTCTCGATGAACCGACATCCGCCGTGGACTCCCAAAATGAGCAACTCATCCTCGACGCCATTGCCGCCGCTGGAGAGGATAAAACTGTAATCATCGTTGCCCACCGACTTTCAACGGTTACTGATGCCGATCAGATCTTGGTCATCGACGAGCACCAGATCCAAGACCGTGGCACCCACGAAGAACTATTGGAATCATCCAAGCTTTATCAGGAGCTAGCGTCGCGACAATTACTCGCCTAAAAGTGCTTTACCTCTAAAACGGTTGCAAATGTGTTGAGATTCACATAGTTTGGGAATTACTTCCAAATGGAGCTTTTCCATATGGAAATTCATTCACGAATGGAGACCTTCACATGTCACTTTCAGTCGAAGAAGTTCTCGCGGCGAAGGGAATTTCCCCTAAGCCCGAGACCCTAGATAAGCTCGAGAGTAAATGGGCCGAGATTCAAGCGCTTCGAGGCAAGCTTTCGCTTTCCGATGAAGATATCGCGCTGCGCAACATCCCCGGCGGTGATCACGTTGTCTAAAGAACTGCTTAAAATGACCGCCACGGAAGCCGGCGCTGCCATCCACGAAGGCAAAGTCACTTCCGTCGAATTGACGCAAGCGCTTCTTGATCACGCTCGCGCCCTTAATGAGCAAGTCAACGCCTATATCAGCTTCCGCGAAGAAGCAGCCCTGGCGGATGCGCAGCTAGCCGATGAAGAGATTTCCGCCGGCAATATCCGCGGTCCCTTACACGGCGTGCCCATGGGCATCAAGGACAATATTTACATCGGCGGCGAAGTCTCCACCATGGCATCCAAGATCCATGAAGACTTCGTCTCTGAAGATGATGCCAGCGTGGTCAAACGCATGAAAGAAGCGGGAATTGTGCTGGTGGGCAAGCTCAACATGCACGAATACGCGTGGGGCATTGACAATAACAGCCCGCACTTTGGCCCTGTCCATAATCCATGGGATCTCGATAAAGTACCTGGCGGATCCTCTGGTGGCTCCGGCGCTGCGGTTGCATCCGATATGTCCTTTTCCACACTCGGTACAGACACCGCTGGTTCGATCCGTATTCCGTCTGCCGCCTGTGGACTCGTCGGTTTGAAACCAACCCATGGCTTGGTTGCCAAATATGGATGCTTCCCGCTGGCGTGGACTTTGGACCACATCGGCCCCATGTCCAAGAGCGTTGACGACGCAGCAGCCTTGCTGCAAGTCATCGCCGGATTCGATGAACGCGATCCCACCTCCGTCGAAGTGGAAGTCGGCAATTACCAGGCAGCATTGCGCGGGGACCCAAGCAAGCTCGTCATCGGTGTCGAAGAAGATTACTTCTTCAAAGACGTCGACTCTGACATCGAAAAGCATGTGCGAGCCCAAATTGACGCGCTAGCAAGCCAAGGCGCCACGGTAAAAACTGTGGCTATCCCCTCCCTCGCCTATTCGGAATGGGCCGAGCTGGCAACCAGTCTTTCGGAAGCCTCTGCTATTCACCATGAGGATCTGCTGGATCGTGCCGATGACTTCGGCGAAGATATCCGCTTCCTCTTTGAGCTCGGCGAGCTCTTCTCGTCCGTGGACTACCTGCAAGCCCAGCAAATCCGTCGCCGGATTAAGCAGGACTTTGCTAAGGCGCTGGAAGACGTCGATGTCATCATCGCACCGACTTTGCCGGTGATGCCTCCGAATATCGGCTCAGCCGTTGCTGACCTCAACGGTGAAGAAGTCGATCTCATCGATAACTTCATCCGGTTTACCGGCCCCAGCAACCTCACTGGCTTGCCTGCCTTAACCGTTCCGGTGGGTGTGAAAAATGGGCTGCCGATTGGGCTGCAGATCATTGGCCGGGCCTTTGGTGAAGAAACCGTGCTTAATGTCGGATCCATCATCGAAGCGGGTAACCCGATGGATGACAAGCGTGCTCCGACCGGCGCGTGATCATAAAGTGTCGATCACGTGAAAGTCGAGCTGCTCAGCGCGCGCTAGCGTGATGGGGGAAACCGCCTGGTTTCCCTCAAAACGCACGGTGCCGCGCGGCCCGGTAAAAGAGAGTCCATCAACTACCGCATTGAAGGCCTCTACGCTAAATCCACCGGAACGCTTAACCAATGCGGCAAGGGTATAAATCCCCTGGTAGCACGATTGCGCCATGTTATTTAGCGCGGGTGCTACCCTGCCTGCGCTGCGGGTATAGCGCCCGATAAAATCTAGCGCCTCTGCACTGACTAGGCTGCGGAAGTAGGCAGCAGAAGAATAGAGATTTTTCGTTGCCTCTGCCCCACTGCCCAGGAGCATGTTTTCTTCCATCAACGAGCTATAGCGGATGATCTTCTCCGATAAACCAGCGGCGGCGAAGTTCCGGTTAAACGCCACCGCGTCTTGGCCAACTAAAAACATCAAGACCCCGTCGGGGTTGCTGTGCGCTACGGCTTCTACTAATTGCGGGCTATTTCCGTGTCCCATGGGCACAAAAGAAGTTCCCACGATTTCAATGCCCAAGCCAGAAGCCATCGCTGCTAGCTTGTTGACGGATCGCACGGGCCACTCGTACCGCGCACCGACGACATGCCAACGCCGGCACCCAAAGTTCTCGCGCAACCATGACAGTGCTGGATAGACTTGTTGCTCAGGATTTTCGCCACTGCAATAGATTCCTGTCGTGGTCTCATCGCCTTCAAACAGCGAGGTATAGACATACGGGATTTTGCCTTTGAGCAGCGGTCCTAGTTTCTTCCTGATGCTAGAGATATGCCAGCCCGTAATGGCATCGATTTCTCCTGCTTGTGCCAGCTGGAGAACCTCTGCAACCACTTCATCTACGGGTGCTCCCCCATCCACGTAGAAAAATTCCACTGGCCTGCCGCCAATTCCGGCACTGGCATTGAGTTCTTCTTTGGCTAGTTCACTCACGGCCATGCATGACGGACCAAAGAGTCCGCCGGGACCGCGCAGCGGAATGATAAGACAGATGCGATATGGAACGAAGCTCAGGATTTTCATGCTCCCAGCTGTGGTGGCGTGTGATATCGGCCTATACTACTAGCAAGAGCTGGCAAATACTATGGCAGCGGAAACGAGCTTGACATGCAGAAATCTCAACCAACGAAGATAGATTCGACCCCCGTATTAATTCCTTTGCTGCTCGCTGCGAAATCTTGTGTCAAAGAAATCGCAGCTGCCGGCGAAAGGCATGAGCTCAGCGTCGACGAGTGGCTCATCTTGGATGCGCTTTCTTCATCGGATGGGTTGACTATGTCGCAGTTGCAGCAGCGCTGCGTAGGAGCTGCATCTTCTATCACCCGCGCGGTGGACCGCATGGTCGAGCGCGCGCTGGTCTTTCGCGAAGTCGGGCAGGCAGATAGACGTCAGGTCTTTGTCCACATCTCAACGCTCGGTGATTCTTTGTACACAAAGATCTCTCGCGAGCTTGGCCGCGTCGAAGAACTGCTCAATCAGGAACTCCAGGACGCCGATATCGATCCCGCGACGTTGAAAGCTGTGCTCGAGAAATTTAATTGAGCATTAAAAAAGGTCCCTGCTTCAAAAGCAGGGACCTTAGCCGTTTATTAGCGGCGCTCCTTGATACGAGCCTTCTTACCGCGCAGATCGCGCAGGTAGTACAGCTTCGCGCGGCGGACGCGGCCACGACGGGAGATGGTGATGGACTCCAGGTTTGGAGAGTGTACTGGGAAAGTACGCTCTACACCGATGCCGAAGGAAACCTTGCGGACGGTGAAAGTCTCGCTGACACCAGCACCCTGACGACGGATGCAGACGCCCTTGAAGAGCTGGGTACGCTGGTTGTTACCTTCGATAACCTTTACTTCAACGTCCAGGGTGTCACCTGGGCGGAAGGCTGGGATATCGTCGCGCAGCGATGCTGCGTTGACCTTATCAAGAATGTTGCTCATGGCAATCCTTTTCAATTTGGGATAGAGGACCCTAGCGTAGAACTAACCGGTTCATATCCATCTACATAGAACAGCTTGTAATTCTCGCACATCCAGCGGGTATATTACAAATCTCTTTAAAAGCCCGCGTTCTTTAAAGCATCCGCCATCGAGCCACGTGGTGCGGGCTTTTTCTTCGCAGGTTGCTTCGGCTGCCTCGGCTGCTTCACAGAGTTCTTCGGGCTTTGTTTCTTCGGCGCGTTGGTATCCTCATCGAGGCGCAGCGTAAGAGAAATGCGCTTACGTGCGACATCGACCTCCAAGACTTTCACCTTGACTACTTCGCCCGAGCGGACCACTTCGTGCGGGTCGGAAACATACTTGTTGCTCATCGCAGAAATATGCACCAGCCCGTCTTGGTGCACACCCACGTCGATGAAAGCGCCAAATGCAGCCACGTTGGTGACTGTGCCCTCCAGGATCATTCCTGGAACCAAGTCGGAGATTTTCTCCACGCCTTCTTTAAAGGTTGCCGTCTTAAATTCTGGGCGGGGATCGCGTCCTGGCTTGTCTAATTCGGCGATGATATCGGTGACCGTCGGGATACCGAAGGTGTCATCAGCAAAGTCAGCTGGTTGCAGCGTGTTGAGCACCCGCGTGTTGCCAATGAGTTCATCGACGCTAAGGCCTGTTGACTTAACGATCTTTTGTACCACCGGGTAGGCCTCTGGGTGCACAGCGGAGCTGTCCAAAGGATCGGCACCACCTGTGATGCGCAAAAAGCCCGCGGATTGCTCATAGGCTTTAGGCCCTAGGCGTGGAACCTTTTTGAGTTCCTTACGCGTAGTAAATTTTCCGTTCTCATTGCGGTAGGCAACGATATTATCCGCCAAGGTGGGGTTTACTCCGGCAACGCGCTCAAGCAGCGGCGCCGATGCAGTATTGAGGTCTACGCCGACACCGTTAACGGCGTCTTCGACAACACCATCGAGAGTGCGCGCGAGAGCCGTTTGGTTGACATCGTGTTGATACTGCCCCACACCAATGGCTTTCGGATCAATTTTGACCAGCTCTGCCAAAGGATCCTGTAGGCGTCGCGCAATCGATACGGCACCGCGCAAAGAAACATCCATATTCGGGAATTCATCGGCAGCAATCTGCGAAGCCGAGTACACCGAAGCGCCGGATTCAGACACCACGACCGGGGTTGGGCGCTTCCCGCCTGCTTTGGCAATAAGATCCGCTACTTCCCCAGCCAGCTTTTCTGATTCACGCGATGCGGTACCGTTGCCCACCGCCAGAAGGTCAACCCCGTGCGACGCGCACAACGAAGACAGCGTTTGCACTGCTTGAGACCATTGGTTCTGCGGCTGGTGCGGGTAAACAATAGCGGTATCAAGCACCTTGCCCGTTGGATCCACAACGGCGCACTTCACGCCATTGCGGTATCCCGGGTCTAAGCCCAAAGTCGCGCGCTGACCAGCCGGTGCGGCCAGCAAAACGTCGCGCAAATTGGTAGCAAAAACCTGCAGTGCACCTTCCTCAGCGACTTCCTTCAGGCGCATACGCACATCCAACCCAGCTGAGATGTACAGCTTGGTGCGCCAGCTCCAACGCACAGCCTGCGACAGCCACTGTGAGCTGCGGTCTAGCTCAAACCGGGTCGCAATCATATTCTCGTAAATATCATCGTCGCCGGCATTGAGATTCAGCTGCAAGATGCCCTCAGACTCACCGCGCAACAGCGCGAGGATCCGATGCGATGGCAAGGAGGAAAACGGCTCGGCGAACTCAAAGTAGTCTTTGAATTTCGCGCCTTCGGTTTCTTTCCCTGCCACCACGGATGCTTCCATCGTTCCGCTGCTAAACATCTCTTCGCGGACTTGTCCCACCAGATCCGCGTCAAGTGCGCAGCGGTCAATGATGATCGCGCGGGCACCATCGAGTGCCTTCTTCTCATCCTCGAAGCCTTCACGCAGATACTTGCTTGCTAGCTCCTGCGGGTCAGCGGCTGGTTGAGAAATGAGTTCTTCCAACAGTGGTTCCAAGCCTGCCTCACGCGCAATATCCGCTTTGGTTTTGCGGCGCTTTTTGTACGGCAAGTACAAATCCTCGAGCCTCGCCTTGGTGTCGCATTCGAGGATTTCGCGGCGTAAATCATCGTTAAGCTTGCCTTGCTCTTCGATGGCTTCCAGAATTGCTTGCTTGCGCTCTTCGAGTTCTCGAAGATACGTCGCGCGGGTTTCAATCGTGCGCAACTGCGTATCATCCAAACCGCCAGTGACTTCCTTACGGTATCGGGCGATAAACGGCACCGTATTGCCTTCCGCAAGAAGCTTGAGCGCGGTTTCAACTTGGTCGGGGCGAACCCCAATTTCTTGTGCGATAGTCGCTGCAATCATTCGAATGAGTCTAGCAGCCATCGATTTTCACCCTAGCTATTGCCAAAACCCTCGCCGCGGGATAGGTTTAGGTTTCGCGTGTTCATGACTAAAGGAGACAGCAATGCATCTGTACAAGCTGCAACTATCCTTCTTTTCGCATGCGCGCAGAAAATCTGAGACTTAAATGGTCTGAGTTTTTCAAAAATACGGTTTTCCGGCGCAGCATCTGCTGACGCCGGTTTTTTGTTTTGTACCCACGACATAAGGAGAAAGACACATGTCTCGTTCTCGCGGCCCGAAGAAGGCCGCACCACGCAAGTTCAATGAGAAAGTCCACGTTGAAGCTTTTGCTTCCGTACTTGAACCAGCTGTGATGACCCAGGCCAAGCAACTCGCTGGCATGCCTTTTATCCACCCGCATGTGGCGCTAATGCCGGATGCGCACGTTGGTATGGGTTCATCTGTCGGCACGGTCTTCGGAACCATCGGCGCGGTGATCCCAGCTGCCGTCGGTGTGGATATCGGTTGCGGCATGATTGGCGTGCGCACACAGTTTCACGCCAGCGACCTGCCGGAAGATTTAGTTCCGCTGCGCGATGCCATTGAGGCAGCCATTCCGCTGTCCCCTGGTAACTACAACGAGTGGCACCTAGAGGGATCCGCGGATCGCCGCGCACGCGAGCTTGCGCAGATGGCCGAGCGCGATGGCGTTGACCTTTCGCACTCGCCGAAGTGGCGTCAGCAGCTTGGTTCACTCGGTGGCGGCAACCACTTCATTGAATTGTGCTTGGATGAGAAAGACCGTGTCTGGATGTTCTTGCACTCCGGTTCACGTGGCGTGGGCAATAAGATTGCGCAGAAGCACATCGCCGCAGCGCAGACGCAGTGCGATAAGCACTGGGTACGTCTGCCTGATAGGGATCTTGCCTACTTGACCGAAGGCACGGCGGAGTTTGACTCTTATATCACCGAACTGCACTGGGCACAGCACTTTGCCTACCTCAACCGCGAAGAGATGATGGATAGGTTCGCGCAGTGCTTGGGCGATTTCATCGGCACCGAGGTGGCGGAGGAAGAACGCATTAACTGCCACCACAACTACACGGTCAAGGAAGAGCACTTTAGCAAAGATGTGTGGTTAACACGCAAGGGAGCAGTGCTTGCCGATGTCGGCGTGAAAGCCTTGATCCCGGGTTCCATGGGCACGCGTTCCTATGTGGTTGAAGGCAAGGGTTTTGCCCCGGCTCTGCGCTCGGCACCGCACGGCGCTGGTCGACGCTACTCAAGGACCGAAGCACGCAAGCGCTTTACTGCCGAGGACCTGGATTCGCGGATGAAAGGCATCGTCTACCGCCCTGGCAAGGAATGGATTGATGAAATTCCCGATGCCTACAAGGACATTGACCAGGTCATGGAAGATGCGGCGAAGCTCGTGGAGGTAAAGCACGAGCTGCGGCAGGTGCTTAACGTTAAGGGGACTTAGTCCACGCCAAGGTCGTGCCGAGCCCAAACTCGGTATGACCGATCTCCGCGGTGCCGTACCAAATGGTATCTGCGGGGAAGGCCTCCGCAACTGCCGCCGCGCATTTATTGAGCGGCAAGGTAGATGCGCCGTTGACAATGATGCGGTAGACCTCAGCGCCGGTGGGTGCTTGGCCATGGCGCAGCCAGTAGTCATCGACAAGCACATTTTCTTTCTCGCACGCACTATAGAGTTGCTCAACGGCGATATTGTCAACGTCGACGCCAGCTTCCTCCGCCTTTGCGGGCAGTTCGTCTAGAACTGCCCCCCACTGTGAGGGATAAAGCAGCACCGAAAGGTCTACGCTGATGTCCATCCGAGTCCCTCCAAATATTTTATGTCGTGCTTATCCAGTTCCGCGCCAGCGAGCAACTCCGGCCGGCGTTCAAAAGTGCGCTTCAGGGATTGTTCGCGGCGCCACTTGTCTACAAGCCCGTGGTTTCCGGAGGTTAAGACTTCAGGAATCTCTAAATCACGCCACACGCGTGGTTTGGTGTAGCTCGGGCCTTCCAACAGGCCATCAGAAAATGAGTCTTCTTCATGGGAGCGTTTATTGCCCAGCACACCGGGGATGAGGCGCACGACGGCCTCGGCGATAACCAGCACGGCTACTTCCCCACCAATGAGCACATAATCACCGATGGATACCTCGCGCACGCGGTAGCGGTTATGCGCATCATCAATTACTCGCTGGTCGATGCCTTCGTAACGCCCGCACGCAAAGACGATGTGTTCTTCGTGCGACCACGCGCGGGCGTCGTCCTGCGTGAAAGGCTTCCCAGTCGGCGTGGGCACCAGAAGCAATGGCAGGCTCGAGTCCTCGCCGGAGTTCGCATAGGAATGGCCTTCGATTCCCTCTAACTCATCGTGACGCAGGCGGTCCAAGTGTGGCATCGCCGAATCTAGCTCGGTGCCACCGGTGGTCCCCGCGGCGACATCGTCAAGCGCTGGCCCCCAGACTTCTGGCTTCATGACCATCCCTGGTCCGCCGCCTGCTGGTGCACTATCGACAGTTTTATGCGTACCGGTTGCCCACGAACGCAGGTCATGCACACCAACGCTAAGACGTCCCTGCTCAATAGCTTTTCCTAAAAGCGCATGGCGGAGGGGATCTAAATACTCAGGGAAAATCGTGACAACGTCAATCCTCACAGGTCTAAAAGCCCTTCCGGTGGCGTAATCGTGCATGTGCCTTCTTCCAGATCGACTTCTGGAACGATCTCCTCGACGAATGGGATGAGTGCTTCTTTACCGTTGTCCAGCTTCGCTTCCAAAAGCGATTGCACCGGGCCATGGGTAATACCGGTGACTTCACCAATGACTTCGCCGTCGAGGACAAGTTTAAGTCCCTCTAGCTCGTGGTCATAGAAGCCGTCGTCATCCTCGTCTTCTAGAGGCTGCGCGAAGAATTTCACTCCGCGCAGGGAATCCGCAGCTGTGCGATCTGCGATTTCTTCAAAAGTAATCAGCAGGCGTCCTTTATGTACGCGCACGGTAGAAATAGTTAGTTCGTGCGCTTTAGTGCCTTGCTTGCCGTTGAGTACCGCACCTGGGTAGAAGCGCTCCTCTGGGCTGTCCGAGGTCACCTCGACGGATACTTCGCCTTTGATACCGTGCGACTTGATGACGCGGCCAATCAATAAATCCATGTTCATTAGCATAATAGAGCAAAAGCGCCGCTTCCCAATTGGGAAACGGCGCTCATGTCAGCTAGGAAAGATTACTCTGCAGATTCTTCTTCTGCAGCCTTAGCAGCTTCCTCTGCAGCCAGTTCAGCAGCAGCCTTAGCTTCCTTCTCTTCCTTTGCCTTTGCACGCTTTGCAGAAACAGCCTCAACGGATGGGCCGTTGTTAGCCTCAGCCAAAGCAGCGTTGAAGATCTCCAGCTTGGATGGCTTCTCTTCTGCAACCTTCAGGGTGCCTTCAGCACCTGGCAGGCCCTTGGCCTTCTGCCAGTCACCGGTGATCTTCAGCAGTGCGAGAACTGGCTCGGTTGGCTGTGCGCCAACGCCAATCCAGTACTGTGCACGCTCGGAGTCGATCTGGATTACAGATGGCTCTTCCTTTGGCTGGTAGATGCCCAGGTTTTCGATTGCGCGGCCGGAACGACGGGTACGAGCGTCAGCAACGATGATGCGGTACTGTGCGTTGCGTACCTTACCGATACGCTGAAGCTTGATCTTTGCAGCCATGATTGGCTCCTTACTTATTTAAGTCACTGGGCAGTACTGGCGCTTGGCTTTTACCAAGCCGGTTCAACCCTTGGAGATTTTTCTGCGTGTGACTGCCGGTCGACCATGGTCGGTGGCGGCATTACGCAGTCGTGCAGTTTCACACAACTCGCGTTATATTACAGGGATTTTCGCTAATTCCCAAAATTGGCGTGGACGAATAGGAGTTGGTGCTAAAGACCGAGTAATCTAGTTTCGGAATTCCTGCCACTTATTGCACACCTAACTATTTAGTGTGCCCAAGTATATAGATTCGGACCATAAGATTTTAGATGAGCACTGACGCAGTTCGAAACTTCCGTTATCGCTATGACCTAGACGGACTTCGCGGAATTGCGATTGCCCTAGTGGTCTTTTATCACGTCTTCGTCGGCCGAGTATCTGGCGGCGTGGACGTCTTCCTGCTTCTATCGGGTTACTTCTTCTTAGGCTCGCAGCTGCGGTATGCAGCTAAGCCTAATGCTTCCTTGAACCCATGGTGGCCAATTTGGCGTACCTTGCGACGACTCCTGCCGAGCTTGGTGCTGGTCATTGGCGCCACAGCCCTTTTGGTGTACTTTGTAACCCCGCAGTTGATGCGCACGGAGTTTGCACAGCAGATCACCGCTACGCTGTTTTACTTCCAGAACTGGGAATTGGCAGCGCAAGACGCTGATTATGCTGCAGCTTCTGCGGACACTTCCCCACTGCAACACATGTGGTCAATGGCTGTGCAGGGGCAGTTCTACCTCATGGGCATCATCTTCGCCCTAGCTCTAGCAGTAATTACGCGTATCCCGCGTAAAGGTGGTCTGCGCGAATCGCGCTTTCCCACCGTGCAGCAGATCGCTGGACCAATCCTTATCATCATCACGATTGTGTCTTTTGCCTATGCTTCTCGCCATGGGCTTTATGGCACCGGTGAAAACTACTACTCCACCTGGTCACGTGCATGGGAACTGACCCTGGGCGCGGTCTTGGCTATTTACGGCTCCAAGATCAAGGTCTCTGAATTCCTCGGCAATATCATGACCGTCGTTGGTCTTATTGCCCTGTTTTTCACCGGCGCTCTTATTGCTGATTCCACTGCGTACCCAGGTCCACTGTCGCTGCTGCCGCTCGGTGGCGCGGTACTTATCATCGTCGGCGGCAGCTCCGGCGGCCGCATCTCTGGGCTTATGGCCTCCAAGTTTTCCCGCTGGCTTGGCGATATCGCCTATGCGCTCTACCTGTGGCACTGGCCATTGCTAATTTTGTCGACTGCAGCCCTGAACCTTGCGACCCCTCCGTGGTGGCTGGGCATTAGCATCATCGCGTTCTCGCTGGTGCTGGCTGATCTCACCCACCGGTTTGTTGAGCGCCCACTGCGCCAGCACGGAAAGCGTCCTTTGGCAGATGACATGCCAGTCAACCGCGCTTTAGCGACGATGAAGCACCGCGCTGGCAAAATGCGAGTTCTTGGCGGTGGCGTCGTAGCTGTCTGCATGGTGGCTCTACTTATGGTCCAGCCAGTGTGGAACCGCACTGTTTCGAATCTCAAAGACGATACCTTGGATCCAGTCTCCTACCCTGGTGTCATGGCGCATTTCGGAGCCGATGTGCCGAAGGTTGATTCTGTACAACCCGATCCGATGCTAGTGGGCGGAATTATGCCACCAACTTCCACCTTGCACTGCTTTATTGGTCAGGATGCGCCGGGCGATGCCTTCTTCGATGTCGACGTCAACGGTGAACCATGTATTTTCGGTGACCCGGATGCTGATTTCACCGTTTATTTAGTCGGTGGCTCCCATGCTGAGCAGTGGGTGTCAGGGCTCGACAAGCTGGGCAAGCGTATGGGCTACAAGCTAGTTCCACTGCTGCGCCAAGATTGCCCGATCGAAATCGGAGACACCTCGGGGGTTACTCCAGCCTGTGCCGAGTGGGGCGCCCTAGCTATGGAGAGGATTCGAGAAGCACAACCTGACCTCGTTATATCTAATACCACTAGACCTCAAGGCGAGCATGGCCACGGCCCAGATATGGTGCCGGCAGGCTACGTGGGCTTTTGGGAAGAGCTGCAGAAAGCGAATATCCCCTTCTTGGGTCTACGCGATAACCCATGGGGCTTTGATGAAAACCTGATGGCACGTGAGTTTGATGAGTGCTACGTGGCCACCGAAGACCCAATCGGCTGTGGTATGGCGCGCGAGCGCGTATACACCCCTGAGGATCCGTCAGCGCCTATCTTGGCGAATTTCCAGAATATGGTGGCAGTAGATACCTCGGATTGGTTCTGCGACGCGGGATGGTGCCCCACCGTTATCGGTAACACCATGGTCTATCGCGACATGCACCACATCACGAATGCATTTGCAGATTCGGCGATGCCTCTCTTTGAGGACTACATCTCAGCCATCATGGCCGGCCAGCCCATCCCGGAGCCTCGCGAGCCAAGCTTTACCCGCGCTCCGGTAGCACCCGAAGAGGAAACTTTGCCTGGAAATGAATACCCCGGTCAGCCGGATCCCGTCGAACAACTACCCGGCGAAGAACAACCACCGGTCTACCAAGACGCACCGCCTGCAGAGGTTCCTCCTGTGGAAGCTCCCATCGAACAAGCACCCGTAGAAGAAGCCCCTGTAGAAGAATTACCTGAAGGTGCTGTCCCCTATGAGCCCGGCTTAGGTGAAACACTTCCTGATGCCGCGCTGTAATTCGGGCTGAGGCACGAAGAGCCCCAGATCGGACCCCCTGTGGATAACTTGACCGTTTG
>DGYFJ06201__coassemble_728_pt1 | contig 22195 bp, 15 predicted proteins | sample DGYFJ06201__metabat2_high_PE_004 | metagenome-assembled genome bin DGYFJ06201 | reverse complement strand
CTCGGCGTGCGCAGACCAGCGAGCAAGTTGCCGATATGTTACGGGTGATTGGCCCCATCCCGGTCGATAATCTGGGTGATCACACTGATGTGCCCTTGCAGACGCTGCACCAGCAGCTGGGCCATCGCATCATGGAAGTTCGCATCGGCGGGCGTGTGCATTTAGCCCAAGCCCAAGACGCCGCATTGCTTCGCGATGGCTTAGGCATCCCCGTTCCACCGGGTATCCCAGCGCAGGTGGAAACCATTACTGATGCACTCGACCAGCTGGTATCGCGCTGGGCACGCACCAGAGGCCCGTTTGTGCTGCGGGCGCTTGCCGATGCCTTCTCCTTATCCGTCTCCATCGCACATTCCACCATCGGACGCATGGATTCTGTGATTGAGGGCCACTACCGCCAAGGCGTGGATGAAGTTGAATACTGCGCGAATGAAGTCCTGCGCGTTATTCGCTCCCGCTCTTTGGCTCGCGCCCGCGCGCAAACCGAACCGGTTTCAGCTGCAACTTTTGGCCGTTTCTTACCCGACTGGAATAACGTCACCCCGGTTATTGAAGGAGCTACCGGCAATATGCGCCGGCCCACCTTGCGCGGGGCAGACGGTGTCTATGCCGTACTCGAACAACTCGCCGGGGTGCGCCTGCCGGCTTCTGCCTGGGAATCGATGGTGCTGCCATCCCGCGTTGGTGACTATTCACCTCTCATGCTCGATGAGCTCACCGCTAACGGCGAAGTGCTCATCGTCGGTGCGGGCAAAGCAGGCTCTTCTGATCCCTGGGTGATGCTGCTTCCTGCCGATTACGCCGCGGGGCTAGTGCCCATCCAGGATGAGGAAATCTCAGGTCTTACTGGATTACAAGAATCTATCTTGGCGTTGCTCTCGCGCGGCGGTGGTTTCCTTTTCGCCGATATTTACCGCGATACCTCCATTTCTAATGAGCGCGGATTAGACGTGGGTGTCGGCGCTGGTAGTGATGCCCCCACTACCGACCAAGTACGTGAAGCACTCTGGGGACTAGTAGAGATGGGCCTTGTCAGCCCCGATTCTTTTGCACCTATCCGCACTAGGCTTGCCGCGCACGGGTCTGGGCGCAGCGCGCATAAGCAAAAGCGCCGCCCGCAGCGCTCCCGCCTGCGCATGGGACGCACCTCTTTCGCCCAAACCCAACGCGCGAACCCCACCCCGCCGGATATGAATGGCCGCTGGGCGTTGACCATCCCGGCGTCGCACGATGCCACGGCGCGCTCGGCTGCCCAAGGCGAAGCCTGGCTGGATCGCTACGGCGTTGTCACCCGCGGCTCGGTGGTCTCTGAAGATGTCCTCGGCGGATTCGCCCTGGCTTATAAGGTTCTGTCCGGTTTTGAAGAATCCGGCAAAGCCATGCGCGGATACGTCATTGAAGGACTCGGTGCCGCCCAATTTTCCACGCCAGCGGTCATTGACCGGCTGCGCGGGTTGAGTGATTCCCCGGATATCACCGGCTGGCCATCTGGCACCACCACGCCCGATACCGTGGTGCTTGCCGCCTGTGACCCGGCCAACCCCTACGGTGCTGCTTTGCCATGGCCGCAACAAGGACCATCGCGTGCCGCCGGTGCGCTCGTTGTGCTTATCGATGGCCTCTGCGTAGCCCACCTCACCCGCGGGGGCAAGACACTCACGACCTTCTTTGACCAGCTGCCTGAAGGCATCGAGCATGCCCAAGCACTCGAATATGTCTACCGTGCTCTCATGGCTCTGATTTCCACCGGACGCTTCAGCCCGCTGGTCATCGAAAAGGCCAACGGCACTTCCATCTTCGATTCCACAATTGCGAATCAATTTCGCGCCCTTGGCGCTGGTATTAGCCCCCGCGGTATCCGCCTTGCCACCAAGTCCGCCGCCCCTCGCGTGCCCAATGCGCCGGGCACGAGGAGAGAACATGGCACGACGAATGCACCCGGTACCTTCGAATGGGAAGTAGACGCTGAGCCGGACACCGAAGCGCCGAGCCCGCGGCGGGGCAGAAGCATCAACGAGGCACTAGACGAGCTCAGCTTCGATGATCCACCGACGGAAGAACCTCCACAACAACGAAGCTCTGGACCGATGCGTCCGCGCCGGGGACCGCAGCCGCCACGAGGAAGAGGAAGGCGATAATGCCCGAAGGCGATTCAGTCTTACAGCTGTCCAACAAGATGCAGTTCATGGTCGGCCGCGAAGTCACCTATACCTCCATCCGAGTACCGCGCTATGCCACGGCCACGTTTACGGGCGATTATTGCGAAAATGTCTGGCCCTACGGCAAGCACCTGTTCATGCAATTCGGGGAGCAGATCCTGCATACTCACCTGAAGATGGAAGGGCAGTGGTCCATTCACTACGAGGGCGATAAGTGGCGCAAGCCTGGCTTTAGCGCCCGCGTCGTTTTAAAACTGGCAAATACCCCACGCGATATCGAAGTAGTCGGACACAGCCTTGGCAACGTGGATGTGTACCCGATTGACAACTACTACGACCATATCGAGCACCTCGGGCCAGATATTCTGGATGAGCAATGGGAGCGTGAAGGCCGTGATGAAGCTATCCGCCGCATCCTTGCACGGCCGCAGCGATCAATCGGTGCTGCATTGCTGGATCAAAAGAATATCGCGGGCATCGGCAACGAATACCGCGCCGAAGCTTGCTTTATCGCCGGCATCCATCCCAGTGATTCTGTAGCCGCAATCGGTCCTGAGCTAGTGGAAAAGATCGTGGACATCTCCCACCGCATCATGTGGGCGAATAGAAATTCCCCCGTGCGCGTGACTACCGGTGTGCGGCGCGCCGGGGAAACCACCTATGTCTTCGGCAGAAACCACAAGCGTTGCCGACGCTGCGGCACCGCCATCTACACAGACAGACTCGGCGGCCCCAATGCCGGTGGTGAAGAAGGCGAGCTCGAGCGCATCATCTGGGTCTGCCCACACTGCCAACCACGCCGAGATTAAATTCGCTGACCGCAGAATCATGAGGTGTGGTCACAGAATAGAAAATGGAGGTAAACCCTGATGTCAATGTCGGTGATGTCGACTAGGTTAGGTTCTATGAAAACTATCCTGAACATCATCTGGTTTATCTTCGGTGGCTTCTTTCTGGCGGCGGGGTATTTCCTCGCCGGTGTTATTGCCTGCATCCTTGTGGTGACTATCCCCGCGGGCGTGGCTAGCTTCCGCATGGCCAGCTACGCGCTGTGGCCATTTGGTCGCAGCGTTGTGCAGCCAACTAAGGGAACTGGCGGATTTTCTGCCATTGGTAACCTCATCTGGTTCATTGTTGCTGGTCTCTGGCTGGCGATTGGCCACGTCGTTACCGCAGCTGGCCAAGCCGTCACCATCGTCGGTATTCCGCTAGCGATTGCCAATGTCAAGATGATTCCGGTGACCTGCTTCCCATTCGGACGCAGCATCGTGCCATCGGATCGCATTCCTTTCGGCTACGAGCCAATGGTTAAGCTCTAAGCCCGCAGGCTCAAACATAGCGCCGCGCACCCTCCAAAAATGGTAGAGTGCGCGGCGCTGTTTTTTAACTTTTTGTATCTTGTTGCGGTGTTAATCCTTGGTGCGCGAAGAGGAGCTGACGCCGGGGGCATCGGAAAGCTGCGAAGCATCGGCTTGCTGTGACTGCTTGGAATCTGTAGTGCTGTCGCTGGTGGCTGCCTTGCGCTTTTGGCTTCGACGGATAAGCAGGACCAAAACCACGATGATCGCTAGGGCAATAAGGGCATAAACGACGGTGGAGTACTGGTCGATATAGTCAGCGACCAGTGTATATGACTGACCGAGCCACATCCCTAACCAGATGAGAGTAGCGTTCCAACCGGCTGAACCGATGGCTGTCCAGAGCGTAAATTTAATGGGGTTAAGCCGGTCAATGCCCGCGGGGATGGAAATAAGAGAGCGAATACCGGGGATGAAACGGCCGAAAAAGACCGAGGCCGGGCCGTATTTATCAAACCAGTACAAAGCGCCATCAACGTCACTTGCTTCAACCAGCCACATCCAGTCCGCAATCTTGCGTAAGCGCTCTGCGCCAATCCACGCGCCAATGCCGTACAGTGCCCAGGCTCCCAGGATGGAACCAGCGGTAGCCCAGATAAAGGTGGGCCAGAAACCCAGGTTGCCCTGCGAGATAGTAAACCCGGCCAGCGGCAGCACTACTTCAGAAGGGATTGGTGGAAAGAGGTTTTCCAATAAAATAGCGATGCCAACGCCGGGGGCGCCGAGGCTCTCCATGAGCTGGATGATCCACTCGATTATTCCTTGCACGATGTTTATCCGTTTCCTTCTGCCCTCAAGTTAACTGCTCTATTGTGCCCAAGAAGTATGAACCGGTCGTGGCGAGGGACTGGATGTTTCCTGCGTGAATTCTGTTAATTAACGGTGCTTAAGAAACCAGGAGATCAGTGCGTCAGTCGATTCATCACCGGTATCGATATCCGCCTTGCCAGAGACCGCCGGCGCTAGGTCGTTGGCTTGTTGCTTACCTAATTCCACGCCCCATTGGTCAAAGGAGTTGATATCCCAGATGACGCCTTCGACAAACACGATGTGTTCGTAGAGTGCAATCAAGCTGCCCAGTGCTGCAGGGGTGAGCTCTTCGGCCAAGATAGTGGTGGTGGGGCGATTGCCCGGCATGACTTTGTGGGCCACGAGTTCTTCTGCGATGCCTTCGCTGGCGATTTCTTCTGCGGTCTTGCCAAAGGCCAGCACCTTGGTTTGAGCGAAGAGATTGCCCATGAGCAGATCATGCATGGAGCCTGTGCCATCGGCAGTGGGGAAATCTTCCTTCGGGCGGGCAAATCCAATGAAATCAGCCGGAACCAAGTGCGTGCCCTGGTGCAGTAGCTGGAAGAAAGCGTGCTGGCCATTGGTTCCTGGCTCACCCCAGTAAATGGGACTGGTGGTGGTTGCCACTGCAGAACCGTCGTGGTGCACGGACTTGCCGTTAGATTCCATCGTCAGCTGCTGCAGGTAAGCAGGGAAACGGCCGAGATCCTCAGAGTAGGGAAGTACAGCGTGAGACTGTGCGCCATAGAAGTTGGTGTACCAAATGCTTAGCAGTGCCATGAGCACTGGAACATTGGACTCAAGTGGTGCGGTGCGGAAGTGCTCATCCATGGCGTGGAAGCCTTCGAGGAAACGCATGAAGTCCAGCGGACCAATGGTGCACATCAGAGACAAGCCAATGGCTGCATCGACAGAGTAACGTCCGCCGACCCAGTTCCAGAACCCAAACATGTTTTCAGTATCAATGCCGAATTCCGCGACCTTTTCGGCGTTGGTCGATACCGCAACAAAGTGCTTGGCGATGGAAGACTCATCACCATCGAATTGCTCCAGCATCCAACGACGAGCAGCGTGGGCGTTAGACAAAGTTTCCTGCGTGGTAAAAGTCTTGGAAGCAATGATGAAAAGAGTGGAGCCGGCATCGAGTCCATCCAAAGTCTTTGCCAAATCGGCTGGGTCCACATTGGAGACAAACTCGGCGGAGATTCCCGCGACTTCATAGCTGCGCAGTGCCTGGGCTGCCATCGCAGGCCCCAAATCAGAACCACCGATGCCGATGTTGACCACCTTCTTGATGGTATGGCCGGTATGCCCCAGCCACTTGCCCGAACGCAGTGCAGTTGCGAAATCACGCATGCGACCGAGGACTTCGTGAACATCGGCTGCGACATCTTGCTCATCGACCACCAGGTCATCTTCGACCGGTAGACGCAATGCGGTATGCAGTACAGCGCGGTCTTCAGTGGTATTGATGTGCTCGCCGCTAAACATGTCTGCGCGGCGTGCTTCAACCCCTGCTTGCTCAGCGAGTTCTACCAGCGCTGCAACCACTTCGGAGTCAATAAGATTCTTGGAAAGGTCCACATGCAGCCCCGCAGCATCGAAAGTTAAAGCCGAAGCACGGGTGGCATCGGCAGCAAAAAGCTGTCGAAGCGTTGTGTGCTTCTTAGCTTCGAAAAGCTGCTGAAGCTTTGCCCATGCAGGTTGTTGCGTAATTTCCATGATTGACCTTTCAATTACCAGCGGTAAACGAGCTGAAGTAGGGGTGAGATAGGTAACCTAGCCACTTCCTAAACTAGTCAAAATATTAGTTTAAGGGGCAAAATAAATGCGGCCTCTACACAAAAGTTGGGAGAAGCCGCGAAAGATAAATCTAAATGGTGCGTGGCGTTAGAGAACCAACGCGGCAATCCAGCCGGCGATCAGCAATGGAATGTTGTAGTGAATGAAGGTCGGAATGACCGAATCGCGAATGTGGTCGTGCTGACCATCAGCATTTAAACCTGCTGTTGGACCGAGCGTAGAGTCAGAAGCCGGTGAGCCTGCATCACCCAGCGCACCGGCGGTGCCGATGATCGCGACGGTCGCCATGGTCGAAAAGCCCAAAGACATACACAGTGGAACGAAAAACACGGTGATGATCGGCAGGGTAGAGAAGGAAGAGCCAATCCCCATGGTGACTACGAGACCGGCGATAAGCATCGCTGCGGCCGCGGCCGCCTGGTTGTCGCCAAAGATAGAAGTCACGTCGTCGACAAGCGCTTCGACCTCGCCGGTCTCGGTCATGACAGCTGCAAAACCTTGCGCAGTAATCATGATGAATCCAATGAGCGCCATCATCTTCATACCGGAAGAAAATACGTCATCGGCTTTTTTCCACTCGACCGCGCCGGTGAGCAGCAAGATAGCCAGACCAATTAGAGCACCGACCAGCAAACCATCGGCTTCAAAGCTCATAGCCTGCATGGCAACCTGAACCACGAAAGTTGCGACGATAGCAATCAGTGCGACGCGTACCTTGTAGGAAGAAACTTCCTGGCTATCAGGCTCTTCAGCTAACGGGCGATCTTCGTAGACACGTGGCTTGCGGTAGGTGATGAATACCGCAATGAGCAGGCCCGCTACCATGCCAGCTGCTGGGATAGCCATGGCATGAATGATGTTGATGTCGGAGGTGTCCAAGCCGGCTTCGTTGATGTTGAACAACAAAATGTCGTTCAAGAAGATGGAGCCGAAACCTACGGGCACAAACATGTAAGTGGTGACCAAACCGAAAGTCAGCACGGAAGCAATCAGGCGGCGGTCGATGCCGAGCTTGTTAAAGACCGTGAGCAGTGGTGGAACAATGAGCGGGATGAATGCAATGTGAACCGGGATTATGTTCTGGCTCATAATTGCCATAGCCAGTAGACCGGCCACGATGAGGTACTTTGTCGTGGTCACTGCCTTCTGGCTGGCATTGTGCACGATAGGATCCGCTGGATCTTCCTCGGCATCAATGTCGCGTGCGCCGCCTGCACTGACGCCGCTCCCGGTGCTAGCACCCCCAGCGCCTGCAGTAGCAAACTGGGATACTTTGGACTTGGTTGCGTTAACGCGGGCGAGCAGGAGATTCGCCAAGATTTGGGGCAAGCCTGTCGATGCCACACCCATGGCAAAAGCGCCGAGCAGGGCGTAGCTCAATGCGATTTTCGCGCCACCGCCGAGGCCATCTTGGAAGGCTAGCATGGTGCCGTCTAATCCCATGCCTGCGAGCAGGCCTCCGACAAGCGAACCAAGAAACATTGCGACGACGACATGCACGCGCACTAGGGCCAGCACGAGCATGACCACCACAGCAATTAAGACAGCATTCATAATTAATCAGGGTATTAGCAGGGTCCTTTTATAAAAAATTAGGATTGCCTGCAAAAACGTGATTCTTATCCCAGCAAGATGGGGAAGTGGTCCACACCCTATGAATGCATAGAATCGGGGTAGCACTTTAAAAGCGCTACCCCTTAAGTCTGGTGTCGTATTAGCGACGCCAGAAGTGCTTAGCCGAGCTTGCCGCGGCCCATGCGCAATAGCGCAGAGGCGATGGCGGGACCCTCTTCGCCGAGCTCATCACGGAACTGGTTCAAAATAGAAATCTCACGGGTGTGCACTAAACGGGTGCCGCCGGAGCCCATGCGGGTCTTGCCAATTGCTTGGGAGACTTTCGTGCGACGTTTGATGGCTTCTAAGATAGTGCGATCCATGCGGTTGATTTCTTCGCGATACTTCTGAATCTCGGCATCAGACAATGGGTCATCAGTGCCTGAAGGCATGCGAATATCCGCGTTGTCTCCAGCGGGGTTGAAATCCATATTTTCTCCCACGAGTTCGTCCTGGGACTGATTATTGCTAGCGTCAGTACGGCCAGATTCAGAAGAGGTGTCCATAGCTTTATTATTGTGCCACTAAGTAGGAGAAACTGGAATCATTGACCCAGGCTAAGCGCCGCTAGTGGTCTTGGCATGGGTTTAGACACAAGTAGTGTCCGATGCAAGAGGTAGGTTGGAAGTTATTATGCGCAGCGAAGAAAATAGAAACGACAAACAAGAACAAATTACTGACTTTGATCAGCTTCCACTTCCACCTTTAGAACCTGAACCTGAATTTGCTCCACCTGAAGAAGCCGATCTACCGCCGGAGGATGCTGGCGATCTTTTTCGTGATTCCCACATGACGCAGTCAGGCGCGGAAGCTCGCCTCAATCCTTTTGCGCCTGCATCCGGAAATCCCGCAGCGAATCCTTTCGGTGGGGCAGGCAGTGGTTTATCTAATCCTTCGCCGTTTAGCACGGTCGGAAGCAACGCAGGGCAGCATCGCGCTCGGCCGCAGGTCAATGTGTCGGCCGAAAAGCTTGTCGAGGGCCTTAATCCGCAACAGGTTGAAGCCGTCGAGCATTCTGGTTCGCCACTGCTAATTATTGCTGGTGCGGGCTCTGGTAAGACCGCGGTGCTGACCCGCCGTATTGCTTATCTCATGGGCAATAGGGGAGTTGCTCCATGGGAAATTTTAGCTATTACCTTTACCAATAAGGCCGCAGCAGAGATGAAAGAACGCGTCGGCCAACTGGTAGGTCCTGTTGCTGAGCGCATGTGGGTGGCTACTTTCCACTCGATTTGTGTGCGTATTTTGCGCCAGCAGGCCCAACTTGTTCCTGGCCTCAATACGAATTTCACCATTTATGATGGTGATGATTCCCGCCGCTTGTTGACGATGATTGCTAAAGACATGCAGCTGGACATCAAGAAGTTCACCTCGCGTGTGTTGGCGAATCAGATCTCTAATCTCAAAAATGAGCTGACTTCACCTGAGACTGCTTTGGCAGAAGCAGAGAAGACGAAGAACCCATTTACGCTTACGGTGGCGCAGGTCTTTGCGGAGTATCAGCGCCGCCTGCGAGCTGCTAATGCCGTTGACTTTGATGACCTTATTGGTGAAGTCGTGCGTATCTTCGTTCAGCACCCGCAGGTGGTCGACTTTTACCGCCGCAGGTTTAAGCACGTGCTTATTGATGAGTACCAGGACACCAACCACGCGCAGTACTCGCTGGTTGCCGCATTGGTGGGAGATGATCAAGAAAAGAGCCCTGAACTGTGTGTTGTGGGAGATTCAGATCAGTCAATTTATGCCTTCCGTGGTGCAACCATCCGCAATATTGAGGACTTTGAGCGTGACTATCCGGGTGCACGCACAATCTTGCTCGAGCAAAACTACCGTTCCACCCAAACTATTTTAAGTGCCGCCAACGCGGTGATCGCGCAAAACGAAAACCGTCGTAAGAAAAACCTGTGGACGGACCACGGTGAGGGTGAGAAGATCATTGGCTACGTCGCCGATAATGAGCACGATGAAGCTCGCTTTATCGCCTCGGAAATTGACGCTTTGGCGGATAAGGGACGCAACTATTCCGATATCGCGATCATGTACCGCACCAATAATGCTTCGCGTGCTTTGGAAGATATCTTTGTGCGTTCCGGCATTCCGTACAAGGTCGTTGGCGGAACCAGGTTTTACGAGCGCCGCGAAATTCGTGACATCATCGCATACCTGCGGATCATGGATAACCCAGATGATTCAGTAAGTCTGCGCCGGATTATTAACGTGCCTAAGCGTGCCATCGGCGATAAGGCTCAGGCGCAGATTGCCACGCATGCCGATAACCTCAATATCAGCTTTGGTAAGGCACTCTATTTTGCTGAACAGGGAGAAGTCCCAGGGTTGGGGACCCGTGCTGTAAATGCGGTGACCAAATTCAATGACATGATGTCTGGAATCCGGGGGCAGATTCCCGCGATGATAAATGACGTCACTAAACAGCCAGACTTGGGTGAATTAGTCAGCGCTATTTTGGATGCCACCGGCTATAAAGCGGAATTGGAAGCATCTAATGACCCACAAGATGGAGCGCGTTTAGACAACCTCAACGAATTGGTTTCGGTGGCACGTGAATTTTCTTCCGAAGCAGCGAACCAATTGGCTTTTGACGGATCTGATTCAGATATTGATGTTGCCCCTGAACTTAGTGAGGGAGAGGCTGCACCGGGTTCACTGCAGGCCTTCTTGGAGAAGGTTTCTTTGGTTGCTGATGCAGATCAGATTCCTGAAAATGAATCCGGCGTGGTCACCCTGATGACTTTGCACACTGCGAAAGGCTTGGAATTCCCGGTTGTATTCCTCACCGGTTGGGAGGAGGGACAGTTCCCACACATGCGCTCCCTCGGTGACCCGAAGGAGCTCAGTGAGGAACGCCGCTTGGCGTATGTGGGAATCACTCGTGCCCGCGAAGAGCTGTATCTCACTCGGGCGATTCTTCGCTCGTCCTGGGGCAACCCCATGACGAATCCGGCCAGCCGCTTCCTCGGCGAGATCCCAGAGGATCTCATCGACTGGCGCCGTGAAGAACCGCAAAGCTCAATGGGCTCTGCATGGGACTACGATGATTCCTATTCTTACGGTCGTTCTTATGACTCGAGCTGGTCCGGGTGGGGCCGTAGTTCACGCTCCGCCGCGACATCCCCTTCGCAGCGAACTCGCTCTTCTAAGGCTTCGGAAAGCTCGATGTCCAAGAACAAGAATTTGGATTTAGTTGTAGGCGACCGCGTCAACCACGCCAAATATGGCCTGGGCACAGTCATCGCTGCCGATGGTTCAGGTCTGCGATCGACTGTAACCATCGACTTTGGTTCCGCAGGCAAGGTCAGGCTCATGCTCGTGGGCGGCCTGCCTATGGAAAAACTCTAGGAAACTAGAAGTAGATTCCGTTACCTGCAAACCATGGCTTCGGGTCGGTGGCGTTCGCGCCGTCCGGCCAAATCTCGAAGTGTAGGTGCGGTCCAGTAGATTGACCTTCGCTACCGATAGAGGCAATCTGCTGTCCTGCGGTCACACGCTCGCCAACACCGACGAGCAAGGATGAAGCCTGCATGTGTCCGTAGACGGAGATAGAGCCGTCATCGTGCTTGATGCGGATCCAGTTGCCGTAGCCCTGCGCTGGCCCGGATGAGATAACTTCACCGTCCATGACCGCGTAGATCGGAGTGCCAATGGGGTTGGCAACGTCAATGCCATTGTGGTGAGTGCCCCAACGAGCTCCGTAGGTGGAAGTAAGCGTACCGGAGGTAGGAAAGACTACCGTGCGGCCATCAGCGGTACTGCCACGCATCGGGGAGAGCTGTGATGGGGCAGCCGGAGCGAATTGCTCTGCCAGGCCAGGAATGGAACTTGGGTCCAAAACGATTGAGACGCCGTATTCCGTGCGTTCAATGGTCGGAACGACGCCACTGTTTAAAATACCGTCGATGCTTGTGAACAAACCGGTTGCGGCGTTTATCAGCTCATTGTTATCAACGTGGTTGATTTGAGGCTGAGAAGAGCCATCGACGACACTGAGGCTGAGCGCTGGGGTGTCTGCCGTGGCAGCTGTGACGGTGGCTAGGCCAACGCCTGAAGCAGCAGCCACTGCAAGAGCAGCTTTGAGTGCGCGGGGAATGCGCTTCATAGATACGGTCCTTTGCTAAACGCTGTACATCAGTGTTTGATATCGCCATCACAATCAACACAATGCAGAAATCACCCGCCTAAAAAGGCGTCATCGTTCGATGAACTGAATTCGTTGCATAGCTGTGATTGATTTGTAGCAACGCGATTAAAGTTATCGGGAGTTTGCGCACTATGCAATGGGAAAACGGCAGGTGATGGCAGTTCGTTTTCGAGAACCTTTCGAACACCCCAGCATGTTGCGCATGTTGCTAATGTTAAAGAAGTTGCGACTGTAAACCAATGGTTCAAGTTCTGGGGGTGGCAAAAGGGGGTGTCAAATTTTGGGCCCGGGGAATAATTTCCGGCGTGTCGTAACTATCTGGACCTAAGTATCGTTATATCTTGCTTGGTTTGCCTTTTCTTAAGTCGGTGATGCTCTGTGGGGCGCGGGATCGGGCCCGGGTGCAACTTGGAAAGGCGTTTGGGAACGATGTTGTAAATGTGCGCGCAAACGGCGGCCTTGCGGCTTCTGCGCTTTGCTAGGCGCGTGTGTAGGCAAGCTGTTGGTCGGCGTGCCGGAAGGCCTTGAGTCTTGGTTCCAGGGGTCGTCGCGGGGCTTGCAGCCTTCCTAGGCCCGCTGGGTCCTCAAGGTCCTGTTTGAGGTGCCTGCTGTTCGCTATTGCGTCATAAGACGCCTCGGCGCTGGACGAGCGTTTCCGGGCATGGCAAAAGCCCCGGGTTGGGCATCCACCAGAAGATGTCGTTGGTAGGGAGGTGGAAGCTCAGCCTGGGGCTTTGTATTGCGCTTTAAGAAATTAAGAGATGTTGATTCCGCGTGCCTGGAACCAAGGAATAGGGTCAACTGCGGTGTTGCCGTCAGGGTGAATCTCAAAGTGCAGGTGGGTACCAGTGGAGAAACCGAGGTTGCCCATGCCAGCGATCTTTTGGCCAGCGGTTACGCGCTCGCCGACTGCGACGTCAAGAGATTCCATGTGGCCGTAAACGGACATCGAACCGTCGTCGTGCTTGATGCGGATCCAGTTGCCGTAGCCAGATGCTGGCCCAGAGTCAATTACGGTGCCGTCCATAACGGACAGGATTGGGGTGCCATTGGAGTTAGCGATGTCAATGCCGGCGTGGAAAGAGCCCCAACGTGGGCCGAATCCGGAGGTGAAAGTACCTTCAGCAGGGCGAGAGACAGATGGTGCACGAGCTGCTTCGTCAGCGGCTGCGCGAGCTTCAGAAGCCTGGATGGCGGTGTTGAGCTGCTCTGAGAGGTTCTGAACTGGCTTGGTTTCTGCAACGGTCAGAATCTGTGGGGTAGCTGCAACAGCGGAATCAACCTGGTTCTGTGCCCCCTCAACAGCGTTTTGGATGTTGCCGGAAACCTGATCCAATGGAGAGGTCTGGCTAACTTGCTTGAAGTCAACGGTTTGAGTTTTGGTTGTATCTTCAGGGGCGGTCTGTACCTGAGCTGCAGTAGCTCCACCAACGCCAGCAGTAGAAACCGCGCCTGCGGCTACGGTTACTAAAGCAATGCGTCCCTTAGCCGTCTGTGCGGTGTTCACCTTGCGGTGACGTCCAACGCCAGAGCGCTGAGAAATGCTTTGCATGTAAATTTTCTTCCCTATTGTCGTCTCACTCCTGGAGCGTGTGCATCTTGTTGATGCGAGAGGGCGTTACATTGAACCCTTGCTCTTTATCGGATTGTGACCTTACTGTTACCAACGAGAGGTAACAATAGCGTCTCAAATGATCTCGAGCAACCTGTTTCAGGGAATTAAACAAGGGTAGCTTGATTTTGCGGCTAAACAAATTCTGCCCCTACCTCCGTTGCGCCAGCACAAACGATTACAGAGATGGTTTTATGGCCTAAAATTCACTCGATGAAATTTAATGTGATTACCGCCACTGGGGTAAAAATAGTCAAAAATTGGCTAAATTTTCAGGGTTAGCGGTCGTCGAAATTCTAACTTTTGACGGTGTGCATGTGGCTTCTGTGGCAATGGCCAGGTTCGCGTTGACGCCAAGGTGAAATGTACTTATTTACTCCTTATATATAGGAGTACTTTGAACCCATTGTAAAGGTTGAGGGTTTTCCATCCGCGGTGTCCGCCAGCGACATGACTGCGAAGAACTAACAGCAGGCTGGATATTAGCTGAAGAGTCGGGGTGCCAACGCTAAAAAGAAACCAGATCGTGGCAATGTGTATAGCTGATGAGCAAAAATACGAGCCCCCAATCACGGTCAACTTCTGGTCCGCGCAGCTCTGCACGAGGGCGCGGGCGTGTTAAGGCCGCCTCGCCGTCAGCCGCGCGCGTTGCCAAGACGGTGGGTAAGGAAACCAAAGCACGGCGCGCAACTGGTCCGGTGACTTGGCGCTCGCGCCTTCGCCGAATGTTTTTTGTTGTAGCTGTCCCTAATCTTGTGGTGTTTTTCTCTTTGGCGGCCATTGCCACGGCAACAGTGCTGCTAACTAGTTCGCCATCTGCGTGGTTGCCTACTGCCATTGCGCAGTCTTGGATGGTTACCAACCTGGCTCCCGTTGTGGCAGCAGACTTAACAATTTCTGCTCTTCCAATCCTGCCTGCGCTGATCCTGGGATGGATGCTCGCGGGAAATATTCATCGCGCTATTAAAGATAAGGTCAGTGTGAATGACCTCCTAGCGCTTTTGGGCTGGGTAATTGCTATCCCCATCGTGCTGATTGGGGTTGCTTGGTTTATGTTGTGGGATGCTTCCCAGGTCTATGACCTATCTCCACCACCTTTGGGAAATACCATCGCCCGGGCGCTGGTATTGCATTTGGCTGCACTACTTATTGGCATGGGTCCACGGCTATGGCGTGCACTAGCGAAGCGCTATAAAATTCCGCGCGACGTTGTCGATGGCGTAGTACTTGCTGCTTTGTCGTTGTTAGCTTTGTTGGCTACAGCTGCTGTGGTCCTCCTTGTTGCTTTGGCTGTGAACTGGAAGAACCAAGCGCTGATTGCAGATAGCTTTCCGCATTTAGCTGGCTTGGGATTATTTGCGGTTATTGGACTTTCGGTTCTGTACCTGCCCAATGCACTAGTTGCAGTCGCGGGAATCCTATTGGGTTCAGAATTTCACATTGGTGATGCCAGCGTCAGCCTGTTTAGTGTGCATCTTGTTCCACTTCCACCATTGCCTTTGTTGGGCGCGGTTCCTGGTTCGGCATCGCCTTGGGCAATTGGGCTGTTGGTGCTGACTGCCGTAGCTATCGGATACGTAGCCGTAAAGAAGCGTCCGAGCTTTTACCAAGCTGCAGCATCTGGTGTGGCAGCAGGAATTATTGTGCTGGTTAGTGGTTATTTGACCGCTGGTGAACTTGGCCTTTATGAGTCTGTGGGTCTCATGGTGTTTATGGCGGCAGGACTGGCAGTCGTCTGGGTTGGTGGCATCGGTCTTGCGGTGGCTGCGGGAATGGCAATTAAGACCCGCCGCGACGAGGCAGCGGATGTTTCCGTGGCGGCAGTAGCAGAGGCCACAACAGAAGAGACTGAGTCCAGCGAATCCACTGAAGCTGCTGAATCCTCAGAAATTATCGACGCAGGTGAAGCTGATGAGGCTAGTGATGATGGGGCAGTGGACTACATTGATGGTGAGCTCGAAGAAGAGACATCCGTTGCCAACGAGGGTGGCTCCCAGGGTGAGGCAGTCTCCGTTGGAGCAATGTCGGAGGAGCTGATCGATAATTTGGAAGATGGTTCCTTCCCCGATGAAGTGCCAGGCGAAGACGATATTGAGGACAGGATCGGTACTGCTACGCATGAGCCAAGCGATGGAGATGCCAATAACGAGCCCGGCGTCGAAGACGTTGACATCGACAATGCAGAGCAAACCGCGGAAGAGGTATTGCCAGACTCTGACAACGGAGCCCAAGAAGCTGCGGAAAATGACACGGAAGCTTCTGGGGTCGAGCACGCTGATGATGGCCACGATGGCCAACAGCAAAGCGATGAGGACGATAAAACAGGCAAAGATACCCAATAAGAGGGGATAAGTTGTCCTCTTTTCCGTGGTGGAGGAAAAATTGGCGGCATCGTTTCGTCCTCGAAAGGGCTACAGACTAGTCTTTAACACGTGACTGAATCGCCTTCGCAAGTTTTGAAAGCACAAGACCCGCTTCAAGTAGTGGTGCTGGTATCTGGCACCGGATCTTTGCTGCAAAATATTATCGACAACCAAGATGACTCCTATCGGGTTATCAAGGTAGTCGCGGATAAGCCCTGCCCGGGGATTAACCGAGCCCAAGATGCAGGCATCGACGCCGAAGTCGTGCTTTTAGGCTCAGACCGCGCGCAGTGGAACAAAGACCTTGTCGCAGCGGTTGGTACCGCCGATGTTGTGGTGTCCGCTGGATTTATGAAAATCCTGGGGCCTGAATTCTTGGCCAGCTTTGAAGGCCGCACAATAAATACGCATCCCGCACTCCTGCCGTCCTTTCCGGGCGCGCATGGAGTCCGGGATGCGTTGGCTTATGGCGTGAAAGTCACCGGCTCTACTGTCCATTTTGTGGACGCGGGAGTCGATACTGGCCGCATCATCGCACAACGCGCAGTAGAGATTGAGGCAGAAGATGATGAGGCAAGCTTGCATGAGCGCATCAAAAGCGTCGAACGTGAGCTTATCGTGCAGGTCTTACGCGCAGCGAATGTTCAAGACCAGCAGCTTATTATTGAGATTTAAACCAGATTTCCCACAGTCAGGAAGGCAAGGCTTTCATCCATGAGTGATGACCGCAAGCAGATCAAGCGTGCACTAATTAGCGTTTATGACAAGACAGGGCTCGAAGAGCTCGCTCGCACGCTTGACAGCGCAGGCGTAGAGATTGTGTCCACCGGCTCCACCGCCGCCAAGATTGCTGATCTTGGCATTAACGTCACTCCGGTTGAATCTCTCACCGGATTCCCAGAGTGCCTCGAAGGCCGCGTTAAGACCTTGCACCCACGCGTGCACGCAGGCATTTTGGCTGATACCCGCAAGCCGGATCACCTTAATCAGCTGGAAGAGCTTGAGATTGAGCCATTCCAGTTGGTCGTGGTTAACCTGTACCCATTTAAAGAGACTGTAGCTTCTGGCGCAGACTTCGATGGTTGCGTCGAGCAGATTGATATCGGCGGTCCATCCATGGTCCGTGCTGCTGCCAAGAACCACCCATCGGTGGCGGTTGTTGTAGACCCAGCGCGTTACGGCGACATCGCTGAGGCTGTCGCTCAGGGCGGATTCGATCTGGCGCAGCGCCGTCAGCTGGCCGCGACTGCGTTCAAGCACACGGCAGATTATGATGTTGCAGTTTCTGGCTGGTTTGCCCAGCAGCTTGCCGATGACTCCGCTGCCTCTGCTGAACTTGAAGGCGACGCGCTGCGTTATGGTGAGAACCCTCACCAGCAGGCTTCCATCGTTCGTGAAGGCACGACCGGTGTTGCTAATGCGAAGCAGCTGCACGGTAAGGAAATGAGCTACAACAACTACCAGGACGCGGACGCCGCATGGCGCGCTGCTTGGGATCATGAACGTCCATGTGTAGCAATTATCAAGCACGCTAACCCTTGCGGTATCGCTGTTTCTGATGAGTCCATCGCAGCAGCACACGCAGCGGCACACGCCTGTGACCCAATGTCCGCTTTCGGTGGCGTTATTGCGGTCAACCGCGAAGTCACCAAGGAAATGGCAACCCAGGTTGCTGACATCTTCACCGAGGTCATCATCGCACCGTCCTACGAAGATGGAGCCGTCGAGATTTTGCAGGGCAAGAAAAATATTCGCATCCTTGTTGCTGAGCATGAAGTACCAGCAGTAGAGGTCAAAGAAATCTCTGGTGGCCGTCTGCTGCAGGAAGCAGACGTTTACCAGGCTGAGGGCGATAAGGCTTCGACTTGGACTTTGGCTGCCGGCGAAGCTGCATCCGAGGAAAAGCTCGCGGAGCTGGAATTCGCTTGGCGCGCAGTACGCTCGGTAAAGTCCAACGCCATCTTGTTGGCGCATGAAGGTGCAACCGTTGGCGTGGGTATGGGCCAGGTCAACCGCGTTGATTCGGCGAAGTTGGCTGTTGACCGCGCGAATACTTTGGCTGATTCCGCAGAGCGTGCTCGCGGTTCCGTCGCAGCATCGGATGCGTTCTTCCCATTCGCCGATGGCTTGCAGGTGCTTATCGATGCCGGCGTCTCCGCCGTTGTCCAGCCCGGCGGCTCCATCCGCGATGAAGAAGTTATTGCTGCCGCTGAAGCAGCCGGTATCACCATGTACTTCACTGGCACCCGCCACTTCGCGCACTAAATCTTTTCCCCACTTCGTTCCGGGAAAGACTTGGTGCGTAGAAAGCAAATAGAGAACTGAGGGCCTGTTCGATCGCATGCATTGTGCGTGATGGACAGGCCCTCGGTAGTTTTAGGCGTCGATATTCTCGTTGTCGTTCTTGAGCCATGGCGCGATAACCTGGCCGGAATTCTTCAAATCCTCAATGGTGCCGGTGCCCATGAGCAACATCGCATTACGGACCTCTTCAGCGAGCAGGTCAATGACCTTGTCCACGCCTTCTTCACCACCGGCCATCAGGCCATAGAGGTAAGCGCGGCCGATAATCACGAAGTCAGCGCCCAAGCCAAGAGCCGCGACGATATCGGAGCCAGACATCACGCCCGAGTCCAAAATGATTTCTACACCGGGACCGGCTTCCTTGCGCACCTCGGTCAGCGCCTGGATAGAAACCGGGCTGCGGTCCAATTGGCGGCCACCGTGGTTGGACACAATCAGGCCATCAGCGCCAGCATCTAATGCGCGGCGCGTATCTTCTGCAGTCAGAATTCCTTTAACAAGCAACCGGCCTGGCCAAATTGAGCGAATCCACTCTAAGTCCTCAATGGAAAGCGACGGGTCAAACATAGCGTTGATCAGCGTTGGAAGATCAGAAGCGGTATTGGTCAAAGACGCGAAGGTCAGCGGATCTGTGGTCAGGAAATTAAACCACCACTCCGGACGGTAAGACGCGTCCAGTACGGTCTTTGCCGTGAGCTGTGGGGGAATAGTCATGCCGTTGCGGACATCACGCAGGCGCTGTCCAGCGACTGGCGTATCCACGGTGACCAGCAAGGTATCGAAACCCTCATTTTGTGCGCGCTCCAGCAAATCCCTTGATGCCTCACGGTCTTTCCACAAGTAGAGCTGGAACCAGCGGCGTCCACTACCGTCTTTGGAGTTCTTGGACTTTTCAGATGCTTGAGCTACTTCCTCGATGGAGCGGGTACCCATGGTTGATAGTGAGAATGGAATACCCGCCTTGGCAGCAGACGCAGCGCCGGCATCCTCGCCCTCGGAATGCATGAATCGGGTAAACCCAGTTGGGGCAATACCGAATGGTAGGGAGGAGGGGCCACCAGCAATCGTGGTGGACAGGTCTACCTCTGGCGTGGAATGCAGAATCTTAGGGATCAGTTCAATCTCATTGAAGAGCTTCCGGCTGCGGTTAAGAGTCGTTTCGCTCTGCGCTGCGCCGTCGACGTAATCAAACGCTGGGGTAGGGGTGCGACGTTTCGCAATTTTGCGAATATCCCACACGTTGCCCACTGCTGCCAGGCGTGCGGCGCGGCGATCGAGGGTGGGAGCTTTGAACTTCATCAGCGGAAGAATTTCTTTGATTTGAGGTAATTGGTGCTTAAGGCGTGCCATGAGTAGGAATATCCCTTCGGTTTTCTGTCAGCAGGAGCTTGAGTGTTTAATGAATCTTTCGCGGTGCGATTGCGTACGCAAAGATAGAAAGAATGCAGCACGCAGAGAGGTACAGCGCGGGCAGCAATAAGGTTCCTTGGAGTCCAAGAAGCCAGGTCAAAATCAGTGGAGTGAAACCGGCAACGATCGCGCCATTGAGCTCACGCGCCAGGGCAATCCCACTAAAGCGTTCGCGCGGTGGGAAAAGTCCAGCGAGGAACGAGCCTTGTCCGCCTGAGGTAAAGGCGATGACAAAAGCGTAGCCCGCTGCAACAGCTAGGCCACCTGTCCAGGCATTGCCTGATGCCAGTCCCATGAGGATGGGATAGGCCAAAATAGCACCCATGACAGAACCGAAAGCCACTGTTTTACCAGCTCCGAAGCGGTCAGCAGCCCAACCACCGATTGGCGTAGTGAATACACCGACCAGCGAACCAATGGTCACTGCAGTGAGCGCTGCGGCGCGACCCAAGCCCACTTCGGGGGATGTCATGAGCGAAATAGCGAAGACAGCCAAACCGTAGTTGATGGCGTTGTGGCCCGTCATTGCAAGGAAGCCCACGATTAGCGGGCGCTGATGATGGCGGAGCAGCAAAACGATTGGAGTCTTTTGCTTCTCGCCGCGCTCTGCAGCCTTGCTTTGTGCTTCCAGGTACTCAGGGGTTTCTTCGAGCTTGCGGCGAATAAAGATCGCGACGGCAAAGAGAACTACAGAAACCAAGAAAGGTCCGCGCCATGCCCACGCCAGCAGTGCTTCATCACCAGCAGAAGACGCAATGAGGAATGCAACCGTTGCCAAAGCAATACCCGCGGGCGGGGTGGCGAGCACCAAAGAGGTGAGAAGGCCACGGCGCTGCGGCGGCGCGAACTCGGCGACAATCGTCATAGCGCCAGATAGCTCAGCGCCAGCGCCCATTCCCTGAAGCAGTCGAAGCAGCACCAGCAAGATGGGTGCTAGCGTGCCGATGGCCGCAGCAGTTGGCAACAGTCCAATACCAACGGTGGCAAGACCCATAACAATGATAGTCAGAAGCATTGCCGGTCGACGGCCATAGCGGTCACCGAGGTGGCCGACGAGGACGCCGCCGAGTGGACGTGCGATAAAGCCGACCGCGAATGTCGCGAACGCTGCCAGGGTAGCGCCCGCGCCGACATCAGCGAAGAACAAGGGAGCGATGACCAAGCCTGAGGCAGCGCCGTAAAGGGCGTAGTCATACCACTCGATGAGGGTGCCGGATACCGCGGCGATAAGAGCACGCCGTGAGCCGACGCTCATCTTCACCGGCTTCGAGGACGCTTTGGTAGAGGTATCAATCGGCGAGTAACTTCGTGAACCCGCTCCTGGTATCTGGTTAGTGTCCATGAAAGATATTTCTACCATCGTGTTATAGAATTCACAATATGCACGAACAAGATTCATCCTCACAGGCGCCGAAATCCGGTCCGATTGGCCCCCGACTAGTAGAAGAGCTGCGCAACTTGATTGTTACGGGCGAGGTGGCACCGGGAGAAGTGTTGGCGGAGCTTCGAGTCGCAGAGAGATTTGGAATCTCTAAAACCCCAGTGCGCGAGGCACTGCACCTGCTTGCTGCGGAAGGGCTTATTACTGTCTTGCCGAAGAAGGGTTATTTGGTACGACCCATGACGAGTCAGGATCTTCGTGAAGTCACGGATGTGCGCATGCTGCTTGAACCGCATGCCGCGAGTGAGGCAGCGCGTTTGGCGGATGGTGAGGCTGTCGCACGGATGAAGGCACTAGTGGATCTGCAGCGCGAGGCATCGGAAACCGATCCAGTCAAGGCGATGCACTATGCCCGTGAATTCCACGGTGCAATAGCGGTGGCCTCTCGGAATAGTCGAATCAGTGCGCAACTACTGCGCTGCTTTGATGAAACGGCGCGGGCGCATTATGTAATCCCCGAATTACAAGCGCATATGCACAACGATGATGAACTTGCTGAGCATGAAGCAATCATGGATGCCATCTCCAGGGGAGACGCGGAGGCAGCGCTCGAAGCGACGAAGAAGCACTTGCGCACCATTCGTTCAGTTACCGCGCAGCGCTTGGAACGCGGTTCTGCCCTCTGGCAGTAGGCCCTGCTAGTCTTTCTTCGCTTCTTTGGCAGCAATCATGTCTAGCGTTGCCTGCTCACGGTCATCTGGGAAATCGGCTTGGAGCACGCGCAACGCGGCATCGGCAAGCATGATGGCGGTCGACGGCAACTCTGTATCCGAATGCTGGAACGGCGGAGTGCCGTTGTTCTCACGCATTTCCATGGCAGACAACGCGATGTGGAAAGGAAGATCCGTGCGCTGATCATCCTCACCAATAATCTCAACCGTGGTGTCATGGAAGATCTGCTGTAGCTGAGCGCGCTGCTGGTGGAAGTCATCAAAGTCCGGGGAATTAGCCACCGGCAGCTGGTACAGGCGGCCAACATTCCAACCACTGGTCAGTAGCAAACGTGCCTCAGCGGCAACCAATGCCCACAGGCGAAGCTGCGGGGAAGACTTCGAGCTAGAGAGCTCATCTGCCAACTCCAGCGAAGGCTCAATGGTGGACTTTAGAAGCGTTAGGAAGATTTCCGTCTTGGACGGGAAATGGTAATACAGCGATGCCTTACGGCTACCAACCGCTTCTGCAATCT
>DGYFJ06201__coassemble_727_pt1 | contig 22293 bp, 19 predicted proteins | sample DGYFJ06201__metabat2_high_PE_004 | metagenome-assembled genome bin DGYFJ06201 | reverse complement strand
TCTTCGTTCCCGGAGAAGGCTTCTTAGCAGCAGTTTTCTTCGCCGTGGACTTCTTAGCTGTGGTCTTTTTCGCAGTCGTCTTCTTAGCCGTGGTCTTTTTCGCGGCCGTCTTCTTGGTGGTCTTCTTAGTTGCACCACCGCCATCGGCAGCTTGCTTCGCACGACGTTCAGACAACAACTCATTGGCGCGCTGATCCGTCAAAGTCTCTGGCGAATCGCCCTTGCGCAGCGAGGCATTGGTGGTGCCATCGGTCACATAAGGACCAAAGCGACCATCTTTGACCGACATTGGCTTACCCGAGACGTCATTGTCACCGAGCTGCTTCAGCGGTGGCTGCGCAGCCTGGCGTCCGCGACGCTTCGGCTCAGCATAAATACGGCGCGCTTCATCCAAGGTGATGGTGAAGATCTGTTCTTCATTCGCCAAAGAACGCGAGTCCGTACCCTTCTTGAGGTACGGGCCATAGCGACCATTTTGTGCCGTGATGACCTCATTATCTGCAGGATCCACGCCAACTTCACGCGGCAAGGACAACAGCTGCAAAGCATCTTCTAAGGTCACTTGCGAAGGCTCCATGGAGCTAAACAACGAGGCAGTACCAGGCTTGAGCTTTTCGTCAACGTATTCGTTGATGCGCTTTTCTTTTTGCTTGGCGGCTGTCTTGGTCTCCCAATTCTTCGCCCGCATGCCGTCTTCTTTACGCTGCTTGTCTTCCGCAGCGCGTTCTTCGGCAACGACCTTCTCGGCTTCAGCTTCAGCCTTCGCACGCTCATCGTCGCGCACGATTTCGGTCACGTAGGGACCAAAACGGCCTTCTTTCGCCACGATGGTGCGCCCATTGGCTGGGTTTTCGCCCAGCTCACGGCCACCTTGTGGGGTTGCAAAAAGTTTCTCCGCGAGTTGCTCGTTAAGCTCATCTGGCGTGGTGGTCTCAGATAGGTTCGCGCGCTGGTATTCCGGCTCGCCTTCTGCGTTCACGCCAACCTGACGCTCGATATAAGGACCGTAGCGGCCGACGCGCACAAATACATCGCGGCCTTCGGCATCGGTGTAAAGACGGATCGAGTTGACCTTGCGGGCATCGATGTTTTCCAGGTTGACATCGACAAGCGATTTCAGCCCACCGTGACGTGCAATTGACGCTGCCTTGATGTCTGCGTCTTCGGCGCCCTTCTCAGCATCGCCGAAGTAGAAGCCGTTGAGCCAGCGAGTGCGGTCCTCATTACCGGAGGCAATCGCATCCAGCTCATCTTCCATCGAGGAGGTGAAATCAAAGTCCACCAATTCCGTAAAGTGCGACTCCAAAAGCCCCACCACGGCAAATGCAACCCAGCTTGGCACCAGGGCATTGCCACGCGAGACCACATAGCCGCGGTCTTGGATGGTCTTGATGATCGAAGCATAAGTGGAAGGACGGCCAATGCCTAGGTCTTCCATCTTCTTGACCAAGCTGGCTTCGGTATAGCGCGCCGGTGGATTGGTCGAGTGCCCGTCAACAGTAACTTCGGCAACGTCGAGGTCATCGCCTTGCTCAAGCTGCGGCAAACGATTTTCGTCTTCGTTTTTCGCCGAAGCTTGATCCTCATAGGCCTTCAAAAAGCCTGGGAAGGTGATGGTTCGACCAGTTGCAGAAAACTCCACGCTCTCGCCTGTCGATGCTTCACCTGCAACGGTCAACTTCATCGACTGGCCCTTGGCATCTTCCATCTGCGATGCCACGGTGCGCTTCCAAATCAGCTCATAAAGCTTAAATTCCTCAGCATCCAGCTGACCAGAAAGCTGGCCAGGGGTTGCAAAGGTTTCACCAGCAGGACGAATCGCTTCGTGTGCTTCCTGCGAGTTTTTCACCTTGCGGTCATAACGACGCGCGCTCGATGCCGCGTATTCCTTGCCGAAGTTCGACACCGCTGCATCACGCGCTGCGGTCAGCCCCTGCTGCGACAGCGAGGTCGAGTCAGTACGCATATAGGTAATGTGACCGTTTTCGTACAGTCGCTGCGCAATACGCATGGTGCGCTCAGAGGTAAAGTGCAGACGCCGCCCGGCTTCCTGCTGCAGAGTCGATGTCATAAACGGTGCATAAGGCTTACGGGTATAAGGCTTGTGCTCGACAGAAGCAACGTGCATGGCAGCGTTATCGAGGCCATCGGCAAGCGCCTGTGCACGCTTTTGATCCAGCACGACTACTTCATTGGTAGTCAGCTTGCCGTCATCACCAAAATCACGGCCCTGGGCAACGCGCTGGCCATCAACACTGCTCAGGCGTGCCTTAAACTGCGCAGGATTCGATGCATCAGAATTCTTCGCTGCTAAATCCGCAGACAAATCCCAGTATTCCGCAGACACGAAAGCCATGCGCTCACGCTCGCGCTCAACGATGACACGGGTTGCCACCGACTGCACACGACCAGCGGATAGACGTGGCATGACTTTCTTCCACAGCACGGGCGAGACTTCATATCCGTACAAACGGTCGAGGATGCGGCGAGTTTCCTGCGCATCAATCAAGTCCTCATCCAGCTCACGAGTATTTTCCGCAGCTTCCAAAATGGCCGACTTGGTGATCTCATTAAAGACCATGCGGCGCACCGGAACCTTAGGCTTTAAAACCTCCAGCAAGTGCCATGCGATGGCTTCGCCTTCGCGGTCCGGGTCTGTTGCCAGATAAAGCTGGTCGCACTCTTTGAGCTTGGCTTTAAGGTCAGCGACCTTCTTTTTCTTATCCGGGCTAATGACATAGAGCGGAGTAAAGTCGTCTTCAGGGTTGACGCCTAAGCGCGCCCAAGCTTCCTTCTTAAACTTCGCAGGAACGTCAGCAGCACCACGAGGCAAGTCGCGAATATGGCCTACTGAGGCCTCAACGATGTAGTTGTCACCTAGGTATGGCTGAATCTTCTTCGCCTTCGTACCTGACTCTACGATGACTAATGTCTTGCCTGATGGCTCTGCCACGTCGACCTCATCTCCTTCGATGATTCGAACCTAATGTCTAATTGCCCCTACAGTACACAGCGACATCACCAACCACATGCACGTGGGGCAAGTTTTACTAGAGATACTGTATTTAATAGGGCTGTCTCAGATGTTTCTACCACTACTTCACCACACCATACAAAAGTCAACAAATTGCGCCTCACTAACGCAATAAATAAATTATTGTCCTTAACTACCGTTATTAACTGCAGATATGCGCTGTTGATCCGTCAATATTTCGATTAAATGTTGAACGCATTACTACTTGTTATCACTTTGCGCTTTTGCCACTAGAATCTTCTTAAGGCCCATAGTGCAACAGGCTTTCCTTTAATTATCAGCCTGCATTGCAACTTCCACGGCGCGTTAGTATTCGACGGAAATTCCCCGTCAGAAAGGGAGCATTCACCAGTGGTTGACACCCTCACGATGTGGATTGAATCTCTCATGTCCACTGCTTGGGTTTATCCCGTCATCGGCGCTTTAATCTTCGGCGATAGCTTTATCCCCGTTTTGCCTTCAGAAATTCCGCTGAATCTCGTCGGTGCTTGGTCCGGTGCGCGCGGGGAACCAAATATTGGTTTGATGTTTATCGTCGCGGTGATGTGCGCCGTGGTTGGTGACAACCTCTGTTTCCTCTTAGGCACGCGTTTGATGCCTTATGTCAACCGCATTCGTCGCGGCTCCAAGACCTATGGTGCCTTAGTGTGGGTCAAGCGCAATATGCGCAGAAACGCCGGTGCGGCCATCATCATTGCCCGCTTTATCCCGTCTGCCCGCCTGCTGCTGACCATTTTGCTGGGCTCCGTGCGTTTTCCGTGGCCAATGTTTTTCATCTTCGACACCCTCGGCGTAATCCTGTGGGCTGCGCAAGCCCTTGCCATTGGTTATCTCGGCGGCGTCATTTTCTCTGGCAGCCCGCTATTTGCGATGCTCTTGTCAGTCGTTCTCGCTACCGTCTTAGGCTTTTTGGTTCAACGCACGCAAAATAAGATCATGGACGCTTTGGACGTGCGCCGCGGTTACGCCGAAGCCCATAATTAAGCGTTCATTGCTGAACGCTTAATGAAGAGCTCTGAACGCTTCAGTATTCTTGGAACGCTGGACTTTGGGCACGCTGCGTTGCTGTGGCCTGCTTATTTAAGTTCGTTTCCCAGCTTGGATACACCCGAAACCCGCGCTTCCCGGAGTGCTTCCCTGTTGTAATACCAAGCGCTTCCAAATGCTCAGCGGTAAATCGGAATACTCCCCGCTGCCCGTTCTGCTCCACAAATACAAGCAGCCCGCTGATAACTTCATCAGCTTTGAAGGGTGCCGTTGTGCCGTCTTTATCTCGGCACCAGAAAGCAACGAACGCTCCCGGTTTGGTCGGGGTATTCCGCGCGGTACGAATGTGCCATTTCGCGCCTTCAATTGTCGCAACACCGGATTCATAGTCACTGTTTTGCTCTTCGGGGAGCACCTCGGCGTCTATGCCATGTTCATGTGCGTAGTCTTCGAACCCGCGAAACTTCATGGGCGTCGATGCTACCAGCCAGGCATGGGGAGTCCTTGATAATGTGCGTTCGCGCTTAAACAGACTAAGCTCAATTTCCGCACTTTTAACTGCATCTTTTTGGAGGATTCTTGTCAGCAACTACGCGCCGCATCGTCTATGTCATCGCCTATGAGCTAGTGGGAATCCTCGCTGTAACCTTTGGATTATCCGCACTGGGATTTGATGGTGGGCAATCAGGTGCTGTTGCCATTGCTTCATCTACGGTGGCAGTGACGTGGAACTTCATCTGGACGTCGATGTTTGAAGCGTGGGAGCGCCGCCAGGAATCTCAAACCCGCACGGTCAAGCGCCGCATTGTCCACGCTATTGGTTTTGAAGGCGGGTTAACGTGCTTTCTCATCCCAGTTGTTGCCTGGGTTCTTAAAGTCTCTTTACTGGAAGCTTTCTTCCTACAAGCCAGCATCTTGGTCTTCTTCCTCATCTACACTTTCGTGTTCATGTGGGTCTTCGACAAGATCTGGCCGCCCTACACAAACGTGGTTGAATCCACTACCCCGGTAAATAAGTAAGAAATTCAAACAGACAAAACTGAAAAAGGACTCCCGAAGGAGTCCTTAATTTTTTATCCAGCCATCACATCCGAAGTGGATGTGGAGGATAAAGGCAGTTGGTTAATGCTTAGATAGCGTTAACGTTGGTTGCCTGTGGGCCCTTCTGGCCCTCACCGATTTCGAAGGAAACCTGCTGGTTCTCTTCGAGGGTACGGAAGCCGTTGCCCTGGATCTCGGAGTAGTGAACGAAAACGTCTGCGGAGCCATCCTCTGGAGCGATGAAGCCGAAGCCCTTTTCAGCGTTAAACCATTTTACGGTTCCCTGTGCCATGATAAATATCCTTAAAAATAGGGGGTTCGTCGTTGAAGAATTATCAACGCCGGGTCAAACAAACTTTTTCGAACTCCCGGTCCCCCGGGTGCACGCGATAAAATCTTGCTATAACTCTTTTTGCGAGCACCAAAGTGGTGTTAAATCTTGCGCCAAGAAACTGCGACCACAGTCAGTGTGACACGTTTGCTTACCCGGGCGGTAGTCTTTAAAGGAATTCTTTTTCTCGACTACCTAAAAAGGGGGTAGATTTTGAGTTTTGGTGAAGAACTACTTTCCGCTCTAAAGCCACGGTTTTCTACCTCCGAGCTGACCCATTCCGTCACTCAGCCTGCTAAGAAGGCGCACTATACCGAGTGGCCTCACTGGGCATTGCCCGAGCTAGTTGAGGTTTTTAAGAACCGGGACATCCACGCGCCCTATTCACACCAGCGCGAAGTCGCCGATGCGGCCTTCGCCGGACGCGACGTAGTGGTGGCCACGGGCACTTCTTCGGGAAAGTCTTTGGGTTATCAACTTCCTATCTTGACCCGAATGGCAGAAGACTCCACCGCGTGCGCGTTGTATTTAACACCGACGAAGGCACTGGGCTCAGATCAGTTGTTGGCGATAATGGAGCTGACAAAGGGCATCGACAAGCTAAGCTCTGTCATTCCTTCTCCTTATGACGGTGATACCCCGACCGAAGCACGGGCCGGGATTCGCGACCATGCGCGCTTTGTGTTTTCCAACCCCGACATGGTGCACATGTCGATTTTGGCCGCGCATGAACGCTGGACCAGGTTCTTGCGGCACCTGGAATTTATTGTCATTGATGAATGCCACTCCTACCGCGGGGTATTCGGCGCACATGTCGCGTTAGTTCTGCGGCGGATATTGCGCATTTGTGCACGTTATGGCGCGCATCCAACCATTATTGGGGCTTCTGCCACGATGAATGACCCCGGCGCTCACATGCAGCGGTTGACCTCCCGGGTAGGTTTTACCGAGGTCACCGATGACGGCGCACCGACTGGTGAGCGCACCATCGCGCTATGGGAACCGGGCTTTATCGAGGGCGCGGAAGGCGATAATGGCGCGCCAGTGCGTCGCGCCGCAACCACGGAAGCTGCCGAAATCATGGCGGCAACCGTTGGCGAAGGTGCTCGCACCTTAGCTTTTGTACGCTCCCGCCGCTCCGCAGAGCAGGTCGCTTTACGCTGCCAGGCTGAGCTTTCCGGCGCACTAGCAAGGCCCGATTTTGCGCAGCGGATTGCCTCTTATCGCGCAGGCTACTTGGCTGAGGACCGCCGCAAGCTGGAAAAAGCACTCGATAATGGCGAGTTACTGGGCGTGGCTACCACCTCGGCGCTGGAATTGGGCATCGATGTCGGCGGTTTAGATGCCGTGGTCACCGCGGGTTTCCCCGGCACGGTAGCAAGTTTTTGGCAGCAGGCTGGCCGCGCCGGTCGCCGCGGGCAGGGCTCCCTGGTGGTCTTTGTCGCACGCGATGAGCCGATGGATACCTATCTCGTGCACAACCCCGACGCGCTACTGGGCAGGCCAGTCGAGGCGAGTGTTTTCAACCCCGAAAACCCATATATCCTCTACGGACATATCTACTGCGCGTGCATCGAACAACCGTTGACCGATGCTGAGGTGCGTTTCTACCGCGCCGAGCAAGTGATACAAGAACTTGCCCGCCAAGGACTTATCCGTCGCCGCCCGCAGGGCTGGTTCGCCGTGCCGCAGTTAGATAGTGACCTGCGGCCGGAGACCGCACACTCACAGGTCAGCCTGCGCGGCGGAGCGGGCAATGACGTGCTCATTATGGACACCAGCGATGGCCGGCTTTTAGGCACCGTCGATGGTGCACGCGCGAATTCTCAGGTGCATCCTGGTGCGGTCTATTTGCACCAGGGAGAAAGCTTTATCATCGATGACCTCGATATTAATGAGGGCATCGCCTTTGCCACCCCGGGCGAGCCGGAGTATTCCACGCAGCCCAATTCCACGACGGATATCGCAATTATGGGCGCGGCGAATGAGGATGAGCTAAAAGATTACGGTGGCGGCGTATGGGCAGCGCTTGTCGATGTCGAAGTCACCGACCAAGTCGTCGGCTACTTCCGCAAGCTTGCCGATGGCACCACCTCGGATCTTTTCCCACTGGATCTTCCGGAGCAACGCCTGCGCACCCGCGCGGTGGCGTATACCGTCGACCCATTGGCGCTGGAAGCAATGGGTATTCGCGCGGCTGATATTCCCGGCGCGCTGCACGCTGCTGAACATGCCGCCATTGGTCTGTTGCCATTGATTGCCACCTGTGACCGTTGGGATATCGGTGGTGTATCCACTGCCCTACACCAGGACACGCAGATGCCCACGGTCTTTGTCTACGACGGCCACTCCGGCGGCGCCGGCTTTGCCGAAGAAGGTTTCAAGCGTTTTCCCGAATGGATTGAAGCCACCTTCGAAGCAGTGCGCTCCTGCCCTTGCGAATCCGGCTGCCCGTCGTGTGTGCAATCACCCAAGTGCGGCAACGGCAACCAGCCGCTGGATAAGGCAGGCGCGCTCAAACTACTGGGCGCGTTGGTGACGTTAACTGCTAGCTAAATAGGACCCGCTTTCGCCTGTGCAGTTTGCCCGCGCACGGTAATTGCAACCTGAATATCAGCTCCTTGGGCCGTACATTGCTCGAGGTCTGCGGCATTGGCAAGTGCGATGCGCGCGGCTTCGACGCAGCCGTCTTCCCCACGGGCTAGTGAATATGCGCCAGAAATCGCTGCCATATCGGCGGCAACCTGGGCTTGGTGGAAAGCCACAACGCGGGAGATAATCACCGCCACTGCAGCAAGCAAGACTACAACAGCAATAATGATTCCGGAGGAAGCGATGGTGGCGTACCCGGAGTCATCGATAAGCTTCTTGCGCACCATCATCACAGCCCACCTACCTCGGCGGGAAAGGCTGCGGTGGCACTCATGGTGCCGATAACGCCAGGAACCTGTGCTGTCACCGTGATGAGTCCGGAAGATTCTGCGACAGCCACGGAGATATCTTCACGAGGTGGCTGGTATTCAACGCCGATGGCATGCGCCCGCGCGGCAGCACCCGCAATATCAACGGCGGAAATATATGCCGCCATGCTCGCAATCGCGCCGACTATTGCCGCGGCCACGATAATCAGCACTGATAATGACAGCGCCGCTTCAATGGTGACCGAGCCCCGGTCATTAAATACCAGCTTCTTCACGTGCTTTCCTCCTTATCTTGAATGTGCTAGATTAACCTGGCGTGTTCGATAGAGCATCAGTGATAATTCCTTCAATGGCATCAACTACCGCGCCGCCATTAATGACGAGATATAGCACCGCCGCCAAGGCTGCGGCAGCCAACGAGCCCATCGCATATTCGATGGTACTCATACCATTTTCATTGTTAACTACGCTTGCTTTGCGAACGACTACCGCGAGAGCTTTGCTTGCCAGATTGTTGTGAGTGTTCATGATTTTTCCTTTTCTTAAGTGTTCAGCGTGTTTGTTATTTTCGAATTGGTACATGGGTTGGCAGTTAGAGAAGTTGTGCACCCAGGCTGATTACTACCGGAACTAGCCCGAGCACGATGAAGGCGGGTAAAAAGCACATCGCCAGTGGCAGGGAAATAAAGACCCCTGCTCTTTCGGCTTTGGCAATGGCATTGCTGGTGGCATCCGCCCGAAGTGTGTCCACCAGCCGTTGGCAACCAGAGGCAATAGCTGCGCCGGAGTGCTCCGACATGACAACTAGCCGGGCAAGTTCGTCCAATCCAGGTAGGTGCGCCATGTGCACCCAGGCCCGGTGTGGTTCCACACCAAGCGCAAGCAAGGAGTTGACCTGTTCCCAATAGGTTGCAGTTGGTTCATCGGCCACAATCGATACTGCGCTCGTGGCTTGTTGAACAGATAACCCAGCGCGCACGCAGGCGATGAAAAGCTCAATATCGCCAGCAATGACCAAAGGATCAACTACGGATGAGGCCTGGGGCAGAACTTTGCTCAGCAAAATTTGCAGCTTGCCGTCATCCTTAAGCGTTTCCTTCGGCCCGGCGCGCGGGGTCTTGGGCCCTAGTCTGTGCACATATCGCTTGGCGATGTCTCCGCTAGCACTGGGAATCCATAAGGTTGCTGCGATGAGGATAAGTGCGATGACGCTGTAATTCATGTATTTCCTTTCCTTTTCAATAGCTTCTTTTAACTCTCTGCGTTGGCAACGAGGGTGCGTGACCAACTAAATCCGGCGCACGCCAATGCCACGCCGATAACTAAGAGCACTCCGCCGATGCCACCGCCCAGGAGAAACCCCACGGGGTTAGCGCCCATGATGGTGCCCATGAAAATCCCTGCCAGCGGCAACAACGTGAGCACAATCGCGGTGGCCTGCGGTCCCTGCAGGCTTGCTTTCGTTGCCGCACGGTGGCGCTTTCTGGCTTCGATGTGGTTGTGGGCTTGTTCGAAGACATCGGAAAGCGGAATGCCGTGCTTTTCACTCAGCGTGCACAACGCGCCTAGGGTTTTTAGCTGCGGGTGCGAAGTGGCCAGCACGGTAGAGACACTGCCACCGCGATGAGCTATGACCGCTGCGGTTGCAATTGCTGTTTTCATCTCCATCGACGTTGTCGAGCTTGCCGCTAAATCTTCGGCTCCGCGTTTTAGTGCTGCTGGAAACGAGGCACCGGCGCGCAGGTCGGCTGTCATATTTCCTAAAAGCCTGGCGATGGCATCTTCTGCCTGCACGTTCATCTTCTTCTTCCGCGCATTGTTGAAGCTATACGCCACTGTGGCGGCAACGATGATGGCTGCCACAATCACAGTGAGTCGACCAAGGACCATAAAAAGAAAGACTGCAAGAAATACCGTGGCCAGAATCATCCAGGCGGGCGCAGCAGTTGCCAACTTCTTGTTATTAACTACCCTTTCCGAGTTCTTTGTCTCTGACACTGATGTGCTTAAGGCAAGAAGAAGCAGTGCATAAACGGCCGGATTCATGAGATTTCTCCTGTTCGGAAGTTATCCAATGAGCCATCAAAGCCTGCAGGAATATGCAGGTTCGAGTTCCCGGTTACAGCATCCGGCTTTGTATCTTCCTCAACAGCCCGCGGTTCAAAGTCGCTCGGAGCATGTGTTCGCGGAACATGCGTTCGCAGAGCAAGAGAGTCCCGAAAGCTCTGATATCCAGGGTGCGGGTCAGCATCCGTTGACCAGATGACCTCGGTGGTGACAGGGTTTCCTGTGAGGATGCCGATCTCCCGAAGGCGTCTGCCTTCGGGTTGCCGTGCCATGGTCAAGACGACATCGACAGCTGCCGCCAACTGCGAATGCAGGCCCGTGCGGTCGAGCCCTCCCAATGCTGCAAGCGCTTCCATGCGTGCCGGAACTTCGTGCAAGGAGTTGGCATGTAGAGTTCCAGCACCACCATCGTGACCGGTGTTTAACGCTGCGAGTAAGTCCACAACTTCGGCACCGCGAATCTCTCCGACCACGATGCGGTCAGGTCGCATACGCAATGATTGACGCAAAAGCTGCGCCATGGTTATCTCACCAGAGCCTTCAGCATTTGCCCGGCGCGCAACCAAAGTAACCGCATGCGGATGATTAGGTCGCAGTTCTGCGGTGTCCTCAATAATAAGGAGGCGTTCATCAACAGACACCTCAGACAGCAGCGCCGATAATAGCGTGGTCTTTCCAGAACCCGTACCACCAATAACCAGGAAAGAAGTCCGTGCTGCAATCATGGCGCGAAGAAGCTCGGCGCTTTCTCTAGTCAGGGTGCGGTTATCAACCAAGTCATCAAGCGAAGTGTTGGTTTGGCGCAATACGCGAATACTTAAACAGGTGCCTGATTCACTCGGCGGGGCAAGTAGAGCGTGAATGCGCAAACTAGTTCCATCGTCGCGATTAATTCGCCCATCGGCAAAAGGCTGAGCATCATCAAGGCGTTGACCGCAGCTAATTGCTAAGCGCGTGGCTAGTCTGCGCACCTCCGCATCAGAGTTAAAAGATATTGCTGCACGCTGCAGGCCATTTCCTTGGTCCACAAATACATCTTCGGGGCCGTTGACCACCACATCCGTAATCCCCGGTCGCGCTAATACTTGCTCTAAAAGGCCCAAACCTGAGGTGTCATTGCGCAAACGCCGGAGGATTTCTAAAACCTCGACGTCACTAATGACTCCTGCCTCTTCCCGAATTCGTCGAGCCAGCGCCGCGGGGTTATGCGCTAAGCCGGGCTCTTCTGCCAAAGCACTTTGTAAGGACGCAACTAGAGTTGCCGCGTTATCCACCATCGTCACCACCCCGCCACAGCTAGAAGCTCTAATGCCGGGGCTGCGAGTTTCTTGGGCAATACGGTGGGAAGACCTGCAACCTCAGTTGTCTTAGTGAGGTTTTTGATGTGGGAAATCTCCACTGACACATCGCCTTGAGTAATGCGCTCAATATCGCGAGCGCTTAACCCTGACCATCCACGGTGACGAAGAGCCACTACAAAATTGCTTCCCCGTGCTTTCAGCTCCGCGCAGATTTCAGCGGCAGCAGCTGAGGACCTCACCTCTGCCGCACACACCACAACCACCAAATCTGATGCTTGCGGAATATGTGTCGGCGGGGCGTCTACAACTAAAACATCGAATCCGCCTGAAGTTGCGGAAATCAAACGCCCGACGGCTTCTGACTCCAAAGTAAAAGGAGTCTCCACTTTTGCTCTCGCCGCAGATAACACCGTGATGCCATCAGGTGTACTTGGTAAAGCCGCCGCGATATCTGTTGCATCAATTGCGCCAGTGCCTAAAGAAATATCGGGCCACCGGGCACCAGGTGCGGCTTCTAAGCCCATCAATAAATCAAGACCGCCGGAGAGCGGAATGGCATCAATTAATAACGCCGTACTTTGCTCGGCACAGGCCATACGCGCAATCGCTGCAGCCAAAGTGGATGCGCCTACTCCTCCGCTGGCGCCAACCACCGTGATACGCAACGCGGCAGCATGGTGCTGTTCAGTGGTATCTGCCGCCAAGGCTTGCAGCAATTGTGTTGATTCCGCGGGCAGGATGAAAGCTTGTTCGGCGTGCGAGCGCAGCGCCATTTCATAATCAATAGGCCCGGGCTCTGGCGCTACAAAGTAAATGCGGGAGCGCCGCCCGGTGGCTGCAACGTGTACAGCAGTCGAGGCGTCAACAATCACCGCCGCGGCATCAAGGGCGTAGCGGCTAAGGTCGCGCGGATCGGTAACGTGAATAACCTCGCGCCGGGTGGCTGCAGCGGCATGTGCTGCCTCTGGTGTAACTACGGGGTCTGTGCAGGCAATCAGAATAAAATCGGTGTGGTGCTTCATGTCTTCAACTATGGCTTTGGGGACATAGCCAGCACTAGGCCTACTTAGAGTGCCTGTGGATAACTCGCCACTTTTCTACCCAAAGAGTGACATGTCATAGATTTCCTGTGGATAACTCAGTAACGATTCAATGATTTTCACCGATTCTTCCTATAGACAATGACCCGGAACGGTGCCACAATAGTCACAGCAGTTAACACGTTTCCCAATCGTTACAATTAATCGGTATTGTTTTGGCATTACCACTTGCTCGATTGGCTAGCGGATAACAGTTAGATAATCGTCGGCATGGATTTTAAGAAAGCAGAACATGAGCACACACGATCCTCTACCAGCGAAGAACGGCCGCATCGCGGCATTCTTTGACCTGGATAAGACGATCATTGCCACCTCGTCTGCTTTCGCCTTCGGCAAAGAATTCATGCACAACGGCCTCATTAGCCCAAGTGATGCCCTCCAGATGACATTGGCCAAGGCCAGCTACATGATGGCCGGGCAGACCTCTGAGCAAATGGACGCCACCCGTGACCAATTGGCAGCGATGGTAACTGGTTGGTCTGTGGAAGAAGTAGAAAATATCGCACGTGAGACCATGCATACAGTGGTCACGCCAGCGATTTATCACGAGGCTCGTGAACTCATTAAGTTCCACCAAGCCGCTGGCCACGAAGTTGTGATCATTTCCGCTTCCGAGAAAACACTCGTGCGACTCATCGCCGAGGAACTCGGTGTTGAACACGTTGTCGCTACCGAATTAGAGACGGTGGACGGCCGCTTTACCGGCGGAATTGTCCACTACCTGAAAGGCCACGCCAAAGCAGATGCGGTAGCCAAAATCGGCGCCTCCGAGAATATCGACTTGAGCCAAAGCTTTGCATACTCAGATTCGGCCACGGATATTCCAATGCTGGAATTAGTAGGTAACCCAGTTGCCGTTAATCCAGACCGCGCCATGAAGAAGGCCGCATTAGAAAACCAGTGGGACATCCGCACTTTCCGCGACCCAGTTCCTCTCTTTACTATGCCTGGCGCAAAGGAAGTCGGCATTGGCGCTTCCGTTGTCGCAGGCGTTGCGGCCTTGGTGGTAGCCGGCGTCTGGTTGTTTCAGCGCCCAGCACTGGAACCACGCAAAGAACCCAAAGTGACTGACTTTTTCACTTGGCCACACACGCCACTCGCGGGGTAAAGAAACTCACTAAAGTTTCTTTACCTACCGACGTGGGGGTCGCAGGTGCTTATCGATGCCCCCTCGGCCAATCGGCTGGGGATTTGGTGCTCGCCAGATCCCGAATGTTTTCCCTAATTACAGCAATTGCCACGCCGAACAAAGCGCGACAATTTAAATCTATTAGGATGGGAACGTATGTCACGGTGGCTTTTTTGATCTACTGTGGTTGTTAAAGATTAATGAAATGATTCTGCGCACCCTTTGAGGAAGGTTTTCTACCGTGAGCAAAGACGGACTCTACACCGATGGCACCGAGAGCTTCGGCCCAAAGGTTAACTCCATTCCGCTATCGGATGTTGACACCAGCAAGCCGGGTGAGACTTCTATCGGAACACTAGTTTCTAATGCGACTGAGCAGATTTCTACGCTGGTTCGCTCTGAAGTTGAATTAGCAAAGACCGAGCTAGCGGCCTCGGCTAAGAAGGGCGGCATCGGCGCTGGCCTCTTCGGCGCAGCTGGCACTATTGCCCTATACAGCTCTTTCTTCTTTTTCTTCTTCCTCGCGGAGCTGCTTACCCACCTGTGGTTCGACCGCTGGGCTGCATACCTCATCGTCTTCCTGCTCATGCTTGTTATCGCAGGCGTCCTAGCGGCCATTGGCTTTAGCCAGATCAAGAAGGTGAAAAAGCCAGAAAAGACTATTGAATCAGTCGGAGAGCTCAAGCACCTCAAGCCAGGTAAGGCAAAGGATGCAGTAGAAAAGCGCAATAAGGGCCTTTACACCTAAAACCTCTTCCTTTCCCTCTCCCCCTCTCCCATCCGTCCGTCGCATAAGATTTTGCTGCGGGCGGATTTTTTATATGAGCCGCCAACGTACTTCTGTAAGGAATTCACTTGACCGCTAAGCCTCTTTCTCCGTCCGTCGTGGAGCTCAAAGGAGACTTTGAACATGAGTTTGTCCACACCCACGGAATTCGTCTACACGTGGTTACCGCTGGAGAAAAAGGGGATCCTCTAATTGTTTTAATTCACGGTTCCTTCGGCGGCTGGTTCGAATTCCGAGACGTCATTGCCCCATTGGCCAGCAAGGGATTCCGCGTCGCCGCAGTTGACCTGCGCGGCTTTGGCATGTCCGATAAACCCCCTTCAGGTGGCGGACAAGATATCCGCACACTCACCGGAGACATCTCTGGCATCATCCAAGCCCTGGGCTACGACAAGGCAATAGTGGTGGGAAACGATACGGGAGCGTCTTTGGCGTGGACCGTTGCCATCGATAAGCCAGAGCGTGTTTCTGGCGTCGTGAGTATCTCCGGCGCTTTCCCGGTTGACTTGCGTCGAAGCATCGCCGCGCGCCCGTGGGATTTTCTTTATCTTCTTGCCAGCTCTTTTTGGTGCCGACTACCGGTACACACGGTGCCGCAGAAATTCTACAAAGGCGAGCTGGACAACAATACGTCTTCCAAATTTCGGAAAAACAACGCCTTAAGATACGAAGAGTTTGTGCGACTGCGCCAACTAGCTTCCCAAATTGGCAATGTACAACGGGGGGCTATTTATAACCACAGGCTGCTGACTTCCGGTGTGCCGCTGCGCTGGCTAGAACGCCGCGTGGAATCCCCCGTACTGTTTTTACACTCTGGGCAACGCCTATGGCTGCCGGTCATCCGTCGTGCACGTACGCGGGTGGCATCAAACTTCACTGAAAGCACGGTAGCTCAGGCAAAGAATATGCCGCACTTGGAAAACCCAACTGGATTCGTCGAGGCGATTGAAAGTTGGCTACGTCTCACCCCTTAAACGGGGTGAGGGGAAATACATTTTTTGCAAAACGATTTACAATCTTCGCAGGTAGCTTCCAGTTTCACCACATGAGACCAACGTGCTTTAACCAGCGTGGATTTTGCAATTCTTGTTTGTGTCGTCGTTCACAAGGTAGATTTGCTCCAAGCCCAATCACAGGTTTGGCTAATGGTTTTTTCATCTCAACGTGGAGGTCACCCCTCATGACGATCAAGAAGACGATCACGCTGCTCGCTGCAGCCTCAACCACGCTCGCCCTCGTGGCGTGCTCCGACTCCTCATCTGATGATGGCGCGTCCTCCGACGGCGGCTCATCAGGAGGCGACAACTACATTCTCGCCAACGGCACCGAGCCACAGAACCCCCTGGTTCCTGCCAACACCAACGAAACAGGCGGCGGCAAGATCGTCGACTCGATCTTTTCCGGCCTCGTGGGCTATGACGCTGATGGCGAGACGTACAACGAAGTCGCAGAGTCCATTGAGGCTAACGACGACAACACTGAATTCACCATCACTTTGAAGGACTGGCAGTTCACCGACGGCACAGACGTGACTGCCAACTCCTTTGTGGATGCGTGGAACTATGCCGTTGCCAATGCACAGCTGGGTGCGTACTTCTTCGAGCCAATCAAGGGTTATGCAGAAGAGGGCGTCGAAGAGCTCGAAGGCCTCGAGGTCATCGACGACAAGACCTTCAAGGTCACCATGAATGCCCCAACCGCTGACTTCCCGCAGCGCCTTGGTTACTCCGCTTTCGCACCATTGCCAGAGTCCGCATTCGATGACATGGATGCATTTGGCGAAAACCCAGTGGGCAATGGTCCGTACATGCTGGAAGAGTGGAACCACAACTCCAACGCATTGTTGGTACCAAACCCTGATTACCCAGGCGACCACGCGGCACAAAATGATGGCCTCGACATCGTCTTCTACCCTTCCCAGGACGCAGCATACGCTGACCTTCTCTCCGGCAACCTAGACGTTCTGGACCAGATTCCAGACTCCGCGTTCTCCGTGTACGAGTCTGACCTGGGCGACCGCGCTGTCAACCAGCCTTCCGCGGTCTTCCAGTCGTTTACCATCGGTGAATCCTTGGAGCACTTTGGTGGCGAAGAAGGCGTCCTGCGACGTCAGGCACTGTCTCATGCCATCAATCGCGAAGAGATCACTGACACCATCTTCCAAGGCACCCGTACTCCAGCCCATGACTTCACTTCCCCAGTTGTAGCGGGCTTCTCCGAAGACGTTCCTGGCAATGAGGTCTTGGAATACGACCCAGAAAAGGCCAAGGAGCTGTGGGCACAGGCAGATGAGATCAATGAATGGTCCTCGCCTGAGTTCGCCATCGCCTACAACTCTGACGGTGGACACCAGGCATGGGTTGATGCAGCAGCTAACTCCATCAAGAACACCTTGGAGATTGAAGCTGTTGGCGCTCCATACCCAGACTTCAAGTCCCTGCGTGATGAAGTGACCAACCGCACCATCGAAACCGCATTCCGCACCGGCTGGCAGGCTGACTACCCAGGCATGGGCAACTTCTTGGCCGCGCTGTACGGTACCGGGGCTGGCTCCAATGACGGCGACTACTCTAACCCTGATTTTGACGCCAAGATCCGCGAAGCTGACGCAGCCGGCTCCCCAGAGGAAGCAGCTGAGCGCTTCAAGGAAGCTCAGACCATCCTGTTCGAAGACCTTCCAGCCATCCCACTGTGGTACTCCAACGTGACCGCTGGTTACTCCGAGAACGTTGACAACGTGGTCTTCGGCTGGGATTCCGTTCCAGTCTTCACCGACATCACCAAGAACTAATTCCCCTTCATAGACCTGCGGTCTATTTGGGTCTTGCCCACCGGCTGTTCAACCAGACTGAGCATGCAAGTTCTTAAAAACTAGGCCCTCGCTCCCGCGTTCTTGGATAGCGAGGGCCTAGTCACGTCTATCGGGACTTAACCACCAGCACTACGGGGTTTCCTAAGTTATCCCAATGCGGGTGAAAGGATCGCCCTCTATATGGGGTAGCCGCAAACGCTAGCTGGGAACAAAGCCACTTCCCATCCCGTGGAATACATTTTCGCATCCGTGTGAATTAGCCCAGCTTATTAATTCTCGTTGACCACACTGTAGGACGTGACACCCAACAAACTAGTTTTGGGCAGAAAATCGCCACTTACCCGGGACTATGTTGATTATCACTAGTACAGCCGTCGATTTAAGATAGGTCACAACCGGTTAATTTGGTGACTTAGATAGGTTGCGGATTCGGTAGGTAGACCCACAATTATGTAAAGGACACATTTATGTTGCGCTATATCGGGCGACGAGTGCTCCAGATGATTCCGGTGTTCTTCGGAGCCACCCTGCTCATCTACGCACTTGTCTTCCTCATGCCGGGTGACCCGGTAGAGGCACTAGGCGGTGACCGCGGCCTTACGGAAGCTGCGCGGGCCCGCATCGAGGCAGAATACAACCTAGACAAGCCATTTATCGTTCAGTACCTGTTGTACGTCAAAGGGATTCTCACCTTGGACTTTGGTACTACTTTCTCTGGAGTGCCCGTTACCGAGGTCATGAGCAATGTCTTCCCAGTAACGCTCAAGCTGGCATTTATGGCGATCATCTTTGAAACCATCTTCGGTATTGCCTTCGGTGTATTTTCTGGTATCCGCCGCGGTGGTTTCTTTGACTCCACCGTGCTGGTTGTCTCCTTGCTGGTTATTGCAGTTCCTTCCTTCGTTACCGGTTTCGTATTCCAGTACATTGTCGGTATTCGCTGGGACCTACTCCCCGTGACCGTTGGTAGAGACGAATCCTTCGAATCCCTGCTCATGCCAGCAATTGTGCTGGGTGCACTCTCGTGCGCTTACATCATTCGCCTTACACGCCAATCCGTTAGTGAAAATATGCGCGCCGACTATGTGCGTACTGCCCGAGCTAAAGGTTTGTCAGGCGGCAACGTCATGACCCGCCACGTGCTGCGTAACTCGCTGATTCCAGTGGCTACCTTCATCGGCGCTGACCTCGGTTCACTGATGACTGGCGCTATTGTTACTGAGGGCATCTTCGGTATCAACGGCGTCGGTGGCACGCTCTACCAAGCAATTCTGCGCGGCGAGCCTACCACCATCGTGTCCTTTACCACTGTCCTCGTAGTCATCTACATCATCGCCAACCTGTTGGTTGACCTTCTCTACGCGGTACTCGACCCAAGGATTCGCTATGCCTAATATCGATCGCAATACAGACCCACATGACCTCGCCGAAGAATTCTTGGCATCCCACGGCCGCCCTGGTCAAGACCACTACATCGCTGAAACTGATGAGACTGGTCTTGGTGCCGTAGACGCTGTCAAGGATGAATCTGCTCCTTCATCGCAGTGGGCGGAAGCCTGGCGCTACCTGCGTAAGCGCCCATTGTTCTGGGTTGCCTCCGTCATGATCTTGATCGCCTTGCTGCTCGCGCTTTTTCCGTCCATTTTTACCTCGGTTGACCCACGTTCCTGCAGTCTGGCAAATTCCTTGAACCCTGCAGAATCAGGCCACATCTTTGGCTTTGACCGCCAAGGCTGCGATATCTACGCACGCGTTATCTACGGCGCACGCGCTTCGGTACTCGTAGGTGTTCTCACCACTGCTTTGGTCACCGTCGTTGGCGCGCTAATCGGTTCTATTGCGGGCTTCTTCGGCGGCTGGGTCGATACCATCTTGTCGCGTATCACTGACATCTTCTTCGCTATTCCACTGGTTCTGGCAGCCATCGTGGTCATGCAGATGTTTAAGGAATACCGCACGATTATCACCGTGGTCTTGGTGCTTGGGCTCTTTGGCTGGGTCAGTATCGCCCGTATTACCCGCGGTGCCGTGATGTCTATTAAGAATGAAGAGTTCGTCCAGGCAGCGCTTTCGATCGGCGCATCCAAATGGCGCATCCTCTTTAGCCACGTGCTGCCTAACGCCGCAGCACCGATTATCTCCTACGCCACCGTGGCTTTGGGTACCTTCATCGTCGCTGAGGCAACACTGTCCTTCTTAGGTATTGGCCTTCCGCCCACCATTGTTTCGTGGGGTGGAGATATTTCCCAAGCTCAGGCATCACTGCGTCAAGAACCTATGGTCTTGTTCTACCCTGCTGGTGCGCTGGCTTTGACCGTATTGAGCTTTATCATGATGGGCGATGTTGTTCGTGACGCGCTCGATCCAAAGGCAAGGAAGCGATAACCATGACTGAACATAACGCTGAGAAGCCATTGTTGGAGATGAAAGGTGTCAAGATTGCCTTTTCTTCTTCTACCGGAATCGTCGAGGCAGTTCGTGGCGTCGACATGACCATCTACCCTGGCCAGTCCGTCGCTATTGTGGGTGAGTCCGGCTCAGGTAAGTCCACCACGGCGATGTCTATTTTGGGCCTTTTACCTGGTAACGGCAAGGTGACCGACGGTCAGATTGTCTTTGATGGTGAGGACATCACCAAATTTAGCAACAAGGACTATGAGCGTATCCGCGGCTCCCACATTGGTTTGGTGCCGCAGGACCCGATGTCGAACCTCAACCCAGTGTGGCGTATTGGTACTCAGATTGAGGAATCGCTCAAGGCCAATCACGTCGTCGAGGGTTCCAAGCGTAAAGAGCGCGTCGTCCAAGTCCTGGAAGAAGCAGGCCTTCCCGATGCTGGGGCACGCGCAAAGCAATATCCACACGAGTTCTCTGGCGGTATGCGTCAGCGTGCCCTCATCGGCATTGGTTTGGCGGCTCGCCCGAAACTGCTAATTGCCGATGAGCCTACCTCGGCTCTCGATGTCACAGTGCAGAAGCAGATTCTAGATCACCTTGAATCCCTGACCAAAGAACTCGGCAACGCCGTGCTATTTATTACTCACGACTTGGGTCTTGCGGCAGAGCGCGCGGAGCACCTCATTGTTATGCACCGCGGGCGCATCGTGGAATCAGGTCCGTCGCGCAAGATTCTGCAAAACCCGCAGCACCCTTACACCAAGCGTTTGGTCACTGCCGCTCCGTCCCTTGCGTCATCACGCATTCGCGCTGCCCGTGAAGCTGGCATTGAATCTTCTGAGCTGATTGCTGGTGCAGCGGAAGAGCACTCCGATGAAGCTGTCATTTCGGTGCGCAATCTGACCAAGGAATTCAACGTTCGTGACTCGCGCGGCAAGAAGCAGCAATTCAAGGCAGTCGATAATGTCTCATTTGACCTGCGTCGTGGCTCTACCCTGGCGCTGGTGGGCGAGTCCGGTTCGGGCAAGTCCACGGTCGCAAATATGGTGCTGAATCTTCTAGAGCCAACTTCCGGCAGCATCTTTTATGAAGGCACGGATACCTCCAAGTTAAACAGCAAGGAACTCTTCCAGCTGCGCCGGAAAATGCAGGTCGTCTTCCAGAACCCGTATGGTTCTTTAGACCCGTTGTATTCGATTTTCAAGTGCATCGAAGAACCCTTGCGTCTGCACAAGATAGGTGACCGCAAGGCGCGCGAAGCTCGCGTCGCCGAGCTACTCGATATGGTTGCGATGCCACGTTCTGCCATGCGCCGCTACCCCGATGAATTATCTGGTGGCCAGCGCCAGCGCATCGCCATCGCGCGTGCGCTCGCACTTAATCCTGAGGTCATTGTCTTGGATGAGGCTGTGTCAGCACTCGACGTCCTAGTGCAGAACCAGATCATTCAGCTGATGGCTGAACTTCAGCGCGACCTCAACTTGTCGTACCTGTTTATTACCCACGACTTAGCGGTCGTGCGCCAGACTGCTGACGATGTCGTCGTCATGCAAAAGGGTGCTGTGGTCGAGCAAGGCACTACCGATGAAATCTTCGATAATCCTTCACAGGAATACACCCGAAATCTCATCAACTCGGTTCCGGGCATGCACATTGAGCTCGGCACCGGCGAGAACCTCGGTCTCCACGAGTAGCGCTGGTAAATAGCGAAAGCTCGCACCTAAAAAGGTTGAATAAACCTAAAAGGTGCGAGCTTTACTTATGCCTTCAACCTGCAATTATTTGATGCCACATTATTGTGCGACGCATTCTTGCGTATCAACGGAATTTTCAAACCGGGTCACATCACCGATATGAGCACGTACTTCTTCGGCAGTGATGGCATATCCGGTATCAGTGTCATCGACGGAAGCACCGAAGATAAGACCTAGAACCGTGCCGTCGGAAGAAATCAGCGGGCCACCAGAGTTGCCCTGCACCACGGTGCCGCGCAAGATATAGGACTCGCGTTCAACGCGGCTATTGGAGTAAATATCTGGCCCGGCAATATTGACGCGTTCGCGAATACGCGCGGCATTCGCGGTAAAGGGTCCAGAGTGTGGAAAGCCCATCACCACAGCATCGTCACCGGTATATGCAGGGCTATCCGCCCACTCTAGAGGTTCTAGCCCCAGGTTTTCTGCACGCAGCACAGCGATATCAACTTCTGGGTTGTAATAAACCACGCGTGCTTCTTTGATCCCGACCACGGTATCCACGTAAGCCGTTTGTGTTCCGGCCACCACGTGCGCGTTGGTCACCACATAGTTATCCGCGGTAACGAAGCCGGAGCCCATCATGCGCCGGCGGCAGCCATCGGCATCAGCGATAACGTGCACCACCGAAG
>DGYFJ06201__coassemble_700_pt1 | contig 24661 bp, 23 predicted proteins | sample DGYFJ06201__metabat2_high_PE_004 | metagenome-assembled genome bin DGYFJ06201 | reverse complement strand
ATCGAGCGGTCGTACTGGGTGATTTCGACGGACTCAATTTCGCCGGTGTCCTTGTTAAAGGAAATATCGGCGTCTTGGAGAACCTTGCCGTATTCATGGCCCTGCGCCCAGTGCAGTGGCTGCGCACCATCACGTTCGATGATGCCTTGGGAGCGCTGGTGAGAGTCGCCCCCGAAGAGAATATCCACGTTGTTGTTAAAGCCAGCAGCGTACTGCTGCGCATCCTCGTGCATGAGCGCTACAACAACGTCTGCTTCGCCGGATTCCTTCAGTCGGTCTGCTTCCTTATTCGTAGCCTCGACGGGGTCGGAAAACTCCACACCTTCAACTGCGGATGGTGCGACCTTGTTCTTGGTCAAAGTGGTTACGGTACCAACGAAGCCAACCTTAACGCCGTCGATTTCTTGAACGTAGGAAGCATCCAGCATCGGTTCACCGTTTAAAGTGACGTTCGCGCCCAGCAATGGGTAGTCGGATTTTTCGACAATACGACCGAGCAAATCGTCATAGCCGCGGTCGAATTCATGGTTACCTACCGCAGAGACGTCAACGCCGAGTATGTTGAGTACGTCGAGGGTTGGCTCATCGTCGGCGATTGCCGAGACGAAAGCGCTACCGCCGACGTTATCGCCGGAGGTAGTCATGATGTATTCCTGGTCCTGGTTGACGTAGTCAATCAACGCCTTAAGCTTGGCCGCACCCATCTCTGAGTTGGCATCAGGAGCGTCAGTTTCCTGGGAAGATAGGTGGCCATGGAAGTCAGTGATATTGGTGACTGAGAAATCAACAACATCATCTTCTTGAGCAAAGGCTACGGGCGCGCCAACAACGATGGTGGCGGATACGGTGGTTGCAGCCAGCAAACGGCCAAAACGGCGAAACTTAGACACGGGTTCTCCTGTGAGAATAATGAGAAATTACTTACAGGAGTCTTTATATCGCCTTTAAATTATCTAAGCAGCGCAACATTTTTGCACCACCTGCGCATTTACCGAGCCGATGAAAATAATTCACCGCAGCTTTAACTTCACGCCACCTGCTGGTGGCTTAGCTACCCCGCAGAAGGGGTAACTAAGCAGTCACGCGGTAGACGTCGAATACGCCTTCAGTATTGCGCAACGTTGTCATCAAAGACCCAAGCTGCTTGGTATCTGAGACCGAGAAAGTAAACTGCAGGGTCGCAATATGGTCTTCACCTCGCACCGAGCGCATGGATAGTACGTTCAGCTTCGCTTCGGTAAATACCTTGGTGACCTCAAAGAGCAAGCCTTGCCTATCCAGCGCTTCTAGCTGCAAGGTCGCAGCGAAAGCACCGGAAGACGACTTTCCTTGTTCCCACTCAACCTGCACCATGCGCTCTGGTTCGCTCTTGAGCTTATCCGCGTTGGTACAGTCTGCACGGTGAACCGAGACTCCCCCGCCGCGGGTTACGAAGCCAAAGATTTCGTCTCCAGGAACCGGCTGACAACACTTGGCGAGCTTCGCCAACACATCGGGGCTTCCTTCCACCAAGATGCCGGCACCAGCTTTGGAATCCTCCGTCTGCGTGCGCTGCTTCGCGCGTGAGCTTTCCAATTCCGACAAAGGCGTGCGCGAGGCAAGCGCATCCACTGCATCATCGCGATCGCCAAACAAAGCCATGAGCTGGTTAGCAACATGTTGCGCAGAAACGTGGCCTGCGCCGATGGCTGTGTAGAGAGCATCGACATCATCGAAGTGCAGCTGCTCTGCTACCTGCTTCATCGACGTAGCAGTAAACAACCGGTGCATTGGCAAACCACCGCGTTGCACCTCAGTAGCTAGTGCATCACGACCATTTTCCAAGTGCTCTTCTCGGCGTTCTTTGGCAAACCACTGCCGTACCTTAGCCTTAGCACGCGGCGAGACAAGAAATTCCTGCCAGTCCCGCGATGGACCTGCGTTAGCATCTTTGGAGGTAAAGATTTCTACCTTGTCACCGGACTTTAGCTCCGATTCTAAGGCAACCAACTTGCCGTTGACCTTCGCACCGATACAACGGTGGCCTACCTCCGTGTGTACGGCATAAGCAAAGTCGACCGGGGTCGAACCTGCAGGCAGCGTCACCACATCGCCCTTAGGCGTAAACGCAAAGATCTGCTGCGAGGTTAAGTCATAGCGCAAAGAGTCCAAGAACTCATTCGGGTCAGCAGCTTCTTTTTGCCAATCCAGAAGCTGGCGCATCCACGCCATCTGATCGACTTCTTCGCTGTTGCCGGAGTTCTTTCCCTTCATCTCCTTGTAGCGCCAGTGCGCAGCAACGCCGAATTCTGCGTTGTAGTGCATCTCGTGCGTACGCACCTGCACTTCTAGGGTGGATTCCCCAGCAATCACGGTGGTGTGCAGCGACTGATACACGCCAAAACGAGGCGCGGAAATATAGTCCTTGAACCTGCCTGGCAGCGCCTGGAAGAGTGAATGCACAACACCAATGGCGGCGTAGCAATTATTGACGTCATCAACCAAGATACGGATGCCGACGAGGTCAAAGATCTCCGCAAAGTCGCGACCACGCACGATCATCTTTTGGTAGATAGACCAGTAGTGCTTCGGCCTACCCATGACTTCAGCGTCAATGCCGTTTTCTTTCAGCGCACCGCTTACCTGCTCCTTGATTTCTGCCAGAGCACGGTCACGGGAAGGCGCACGGTCTGCAACCATGCGGACAATCTCGTCGTACTTTTTCGGGTACAAGATCGCAAAAGCTAGATCCTCTAGCTCCCACTTCACGTTTGCCATACCCAAGCGGTGCGCAAGCGGTGCAATCACATCAAGGGTTTGGCGTGCCTTCTTCGCCTGCTTTTCGGGCGGCAAAAAGCGCATGGTGCGCATATTGTGCAAGCGGTCAGCAACTTTAATCACCAGCACGCGTGGGTCATGAGCCATCGCCACAATCATCTTGCGGATGGTCTCTGCTTCAGCAGCCGCACCAAGGGCTACCTTGTCCAGTTTGGTCACTCCATCAACTAGACGAGCGACTTCAGGGCCGAAATCAGCGGTTAAGTCATCCAGCGAATAATCGGTGTCTTCAACCGTGTCATGCAGCAACGCCGCCACCACAGTAGTGGTGTCCATGCCAATTTCCGCAGTAATCGTCGCTACCGCCAATGGGTGGGTGATATAAGGTTCACCCGACTTGCGAAATACCCCTTCGTGCAGCATCTCCGCAGTCGAATAGGCATTGTTTAACAATTCCACGTCAGCGCGAGGATGAAACTGCCGGTGGATAGACAGCAATGGATCAAGGACTGGATTGACCTTGACGCGACCCCCAGTCAGCGAACGCGCGAGGCGGGCCGACATACTGCGAACGCCACTGCTGGCTGGGCGTTTCGTTGACCTATTGTTCGTCATGTGCGCCCTTTCACTCACTACCTACTCGGTGGGTCCAAATATTTACTGGTTTAAAGACCCAAACCGAATCCTTAATGAACCTAGTTTAGCGCGTCTTATTCAGTTGTGGCATTCAGCACACTAATAGGGAGATTTCCAAATTTTTCACGTCCCCCTAAACCTTCAACTTCCAAAACCACAACAGCACCAACGACTTCTGCGCCAGCAGACTCCAGTAGCTGACGAGCGCCGGCAAGGGTACCGCCGGTGGCAAGGACGTCATCGACAAGCGCAATCTTGGCGCCTGTAATCACTGCCCCATCCGCAGGAATCTCCAACGCCGCGGAGCCGTATTCCAGCGAGTACTCCTGGTGCAGCACTGGAGGAGGAAGCTTGCCAGCCTTGCGCACAGCTAGGACACCGGTGCCCAGCTTGTACGCTGCGGCTGAGCCAAGCAAAAAGCCACGTGCATCCAGACCTGCGATAAGATCCGCGCCCAGCTTTTCACATTCATCAGCAAGCCCATCGATGACAACCGAAAAGGCATCGGCATCAGCTAATACCGGAGTCAAGTCTTCAAAAAGCACACCGTCTTCTGGAAAATCCTGTACATAGCGGATTTTATCCTTGATGGCTTCACGGGCATTGGAATACTTTGAGTTCACGGTATTAAACCTTAGGACCTATTCGTGGTTAGTGGAAAACGGGGATAGACGCGGCGAGAGTAAAAGCAAGAAGCCTCGTGGATTGTCTCCAGAGGCTTAGTAGTGCACAAGTAGATTACCAACTGTTAGAGGAAGTTTCAGAGCTCTCACCCCTCAGATGTGGAAGACTCTGCGGACTCTGGCGCATCTTGGACGTACCAGCGGTCCATATTCCACCCAATACCGGTGCTTCCGGTGTACGGCACGGCATTAGCCAGCTGCGGTGAAATAAAGAAGGTATGCGGTTCCGCAGACAGCGGCAAACCGGGAAGATCTTCCCACAATTGGCGCTCTTCGTCACGGAGTTCATCGACACGCGCCAAGCTTGGAGCGTTAACTCCATACTGTGAACGCGAATTAATGGGGCCTAAGAAAGCGTCGATGCTCGGCAACCAGGTCTCTGGATCCATTTCCAAAAAGGCTGCAGAAACATTGCCACCGGTTACTTCTTCAACCGTAATCCCGGCTGGCTCGCACTGCTGGCGGATAGAGTCCACCATCGCTTGCAAACGCTCATCTTCACCAAGGTATCCAATGCGGATGGTCATACCGGCCAGCTGTCCAGCCTTGTCCATATCCGTTTCCTGATGTTCCTTGGTAACTGAAGCAAGGGTTCGTGCCAAAGGATCATTGTGGTTGACCGCATGGGTATAAACGGCTGGAACTTCTACCCCAGAAGCCTCGGAGCTCACCTTGGCGATTTCCTCTTGGTCAATACAAGCGGCAAAAGCCTGGCGCGCCCACTGCTGCTCAAAGACACCTGAGTCGGAGAAAATCAGTGAGTCCGTGAGGTCGCCTACGACATCTTCGATCTCGAAGTTATCGCCCATGGTTTCCTTATCAAACCACTTGGGTTCAGAAACAGCTGCGTCAGCAACCAGGAGGTTATCCTGCTGGGTTACTTCTGAGACATCCGAGTGGATCGGCCAGATCACAAGATTGTCGATCAAAGCTGGATCGCCGTAGTAGTTGTCATTGCGCTTGAGCAGGACCTCACCCTGCTCGCCCACGCTATCCAGGGCAAATGGACCATAGGAGACATGCATTTCTGGGATGAAATGATCAAGGCCAAAGGCAAAGCGCCAAATCTCTGCGACGCGCCCTAATTGATTAGGGTCTTGCGAATAGAGGGCGTTAACCAGCTCTTCCCTGCTCATCTCAGCACGTTCGGCGATCTTATGAGCCGGCATGACAGTGCCCGGGCCAAACATTGAACGCCACTGTCCACCTTGTCCTGGCTGGAACTTGACCAAGAATTTCTTGTTCTCAGGTGCACACGCAACGGATTCAACTTGATCCATCAAAGGCATATTTGACCCAAACATCTCTTGCATCTGGCCTGCGGTATAAGCCAGCAAGAAATCATCACAGGTAACAGGAGTGCCATCGGAATAAGTTGCGTCCTCAGTCACCGTATACAGAACGTTGCGCTGGTCGCCATCCATCCACTCATGGGTCGTAACCAAATCCGAGTTCGGCACCAACTGTCCAGTTGGGCCGGAGACAAAAGCACCTGGATATAGGCGGCCCGAAAGCTGCGATGCTACTGACGCAGTACCAAATGCTGAACCAGCATTGACCGTAGTTAGCTCAGAGTTAGCCAAGTATCCCGGATACTCAGAGCTTTTCTTTTCTTCAGGGCCAATTTCCTGCTCGCCGCTTTGATCTCCGCCAGTTGAGCAAGCAGTCAGCACAAGAGAGGATGCGGCAAGAAGTACGAGACCAGCACGCAAGTGTCGGGCATGCTTTCGCCACCCACGCATCGGTGCTGGTGGTGTGCTTTGGTTATCCACTGTTTTTACCACTTTTTGGTTCATGCCACGTGTCTCCTTCACAAACCCGAAACTTTACTACCCTATCTACTTAATAACCAATGAAAAAGCTTGAGGATAGGTAAACAAAGAGAAAGAAAACAGCACCGCATGTAGAAAGCGGTGCTGTTAAAAATCTTCAGCGGTTAAGAGTCAGTCTTAACGCCGTGGACGCCATGAAGAGCCAGTCTGCGAGACTTGTGTGCCTTCTAGGTTCGTCGGCTGTTGTGCGGTTGGTGAGACGACCTGGCGCTTGGAGTTTGCTTGCTTGCTACCTGCGTCCTGTTCACCCTCGCTAAATTCGGCACTGGCACGATATTCAGCTACTTGCTTGTTGTGTTCCTTAATCTTCTTACTACGGTTAGCCAGGGTGACTACCAAAGGTGAAGCCAAGAAAATCGAGGAGAAAATACCTTCGATAACACCGATGAGCTGAATGAGCGCAAGATCGCGCAGGGTACCAATACCCATCATCCATACGGCGACGACAAATAGCGCAATGATCGGCAGTGCAGAAATAACCGAGGTGGAGATCGAACGCATCACGGTCTGATTAATTGCCAAGTTGGTTTGCTCAGCATACGTTCGATTTCTTTGTCCGGTAATCCCCTCTGTATTTTCATTGACCTTGTCGAAGACAATTACGGAGTCATAGATGGAGAAGGTCAAGACCGTCAGCAGACCAATGATGACTGCTGGGGATACTTCCAAACCAAACAGCGCGTACAGGCCAGCGATGATAATGCCGTCAGCAATCAGCGCCAAGATGGCAGCAAGTGCCATGGTGCGCTGCAGGCGGAAAGCAACATATGCCGTCGCAATAACCAGGAACACAATCATCGCGATGATCATGCGTTTGGTAATAGTTGAGCCCCAGGACTCCGACACGGTGGATACGCCCACCGCATCAGGGGTGGCTTCCCCAGCTGCGTTTACTGGCTGAAATTCTTCATAGATTGCCAGTCGTGCCGAATCCGCCTGTTCCTCGGTTAAGCGCTCGGAGTTTACTTCGAGCGTCGCGCTCTCACCACTACCAACAATTTGGACCTGTTCAGGTTCAATGCCAGTAGCTTCTTGGAATACCTCGGAAACTGCGGTTTCTTCCAGGCCTTTGGCTGGAAGGTTGATTTTGGTTCCGCCTTCAAAGTCCAGCGAGAGGCTGAATCCGCGAATGGCGATGGCAGCGATTGCAACCACCAAAAGACCAATGGTGATGGAATACCAGGTCTTTGATCGCTTGATGAAATCAAAGCCGCCCTCATCGAGGTAGAGGCGATCCATGCGAGAGATTTTAGATTTATTGGCAGCCATGATTATTTCTCCTCCTGGGAGTCCTGATCCGAAGGCTTCGCGGAGGGGTCATCCCCGCTTTCTGATCTTTCGGGTGCTTCAGAAGTTGATGATGCTGATGATGTTGGCCCAACAACGCTTCGAAGCTGGTTTACTGGCTCTTCCTTGCCTTCGGCTTCAGAATCAGTGGAAGCTGCTGCCCTGTGGTTGCGGCCTGGCGCGTAGAAACCCTGTTCACGGCGTTCTTCGACCAAAGCAAACATACCGCCCAGGCCGTTCATCGATGGCTTAGCAAATGCTGGACGACGTGCCGCGATCTGCATCAGTGGTGCCATCACGAGGAAGGAAACAACGATATCGAATACGGTGGTCAGACCCAGCGTGAATGCGAAGCCCTTGACTTCACCGACAGCCAGCATGTAGACCACGACAGCGCCGATCAAGGTCACGACGTTTCCCGTAATGATGGTCGCCCGTGCGCGCTCCCAGGCCTTGGTGGCTGCGGACCTAAATGTACGTCCTTCAAGCAGCTCATCCTTGATGCGCTCGAAGTAGACAACAAAGGAGTCCGCGGTGGCACCAATACCGATGACCAAACCAGCGATACCGGACAGGTCCAGCGAGTAGCCGATCCAGCGGCCCAGCAAGACGATGGAGCCATAGGTCAAGATTGCTGCGGCCACCAGCGTAATGAGGGAAACACCAGCCAAAGCGCGGAAGTAGTAAATGGAGTAAGCCGCGACCAAAAGCAGACCTACAACACCAGCGATTAGGCCCGCTTCCAGCGCAGTCTTACCCAGTGATGGTGGAACGATTTCCGTGGTGCCGCCCGATTCACCGTCTTCACCGGTAAAGGACAATGGCAGCGCGCCATAACGTAGGTTGTTGGCAAGACTTTGTGCTTGCTCCTGAGTGAACTGTCCGGTAATGGAGGTTGCGGAACCATACGGGGTTACGCCCTGAATCACGGGAGCAGAGATAACCGCAGAGTCCAGTGTGATAGCGATTTGCTTCTGCAGGTACTCGTCGGTCAACTTGGCCCAGGTGTCGGAACCAGTTGGGCCATCACCGGTCTGGAAGGAGAAGCTAATTTCCATCTGACCGGATTGAGAGTTCAAGCCACCATTGATTGGTGAATTCGTATCAATCTCATTGCCGGTTAGACGAGTGCCTTCTGGATCCTCGATGCCGGCAAGCAACGGAGCAGGCTCCAAAAGGTAAGGAGCCTGATTGTCATAGTCACAGGTAACGAAAGGCAGCGCTGGGTCATCTGCACCTGCCAATGGGTCAGTTGCGGCATCGCACTGCATCAAAGACAGTGCTGCGGCCTGAACCGTTGGGTCTTCAGACTGGCGGTCCTTCAACAGCATCTCAGTCATTTCATCGCGGCGATCAGCAGCCTCTAAAGAGTTCTCAGGCTCTGGTCGTGGCTCCGCAGTTACGGTTGGCGCATCTGAATCTGCATCGTCGGCAGCATCGCCTTCGTCATCCGTAGTTGGGTTAATGGCATCATGAACCTGCTTGAGAACCTGATTCGCCCCATCGACAGAAATGAGGTCGAATTCTACCCACCGGTTGGCCATTTCTTCGATGGTCTCACCCAGCGCTGCTGGATCCGGATTCGGCTGTTCAGCTACAGGACGAAATAGCAGCTGCGATGTCGCACCAACAGCCTGTGCCTGAGTGGTGTCTTCACCCGGAACGGTGATAACCAAGGTATTACCGTTGGTTACTACCTCAGCGCCAGAGACACCCATGCCGTTGACACGCTGCTCCAAAATCGTGCGAGCTTGCGCCAACTGGTCCTGGGTTGGCTCTTCACCCTGTGGAACTAGCGTGACTCGCGTACCACCTTGCAGGTCGATACCAAGCTTGGGGCTAAGTGAACGCTCCCCGGTAAAAAGAATTAATGCGTAGAGAAGGATCACTATGAGCCCAAACAACGCTAGAGCGCGTTTGGGCCAGGTGCGATTGCTTTTGCTGATCGCGCCGCGATTAGGAGCGGACAAGGCTAATCTCCCACTGGTTGACTTTATTGACTATTTAGATTTTGCGACCACCGCGCGCAGTAAAATACACCGCACGTTAGGTTGACCAAACACAAACCATTATCGTACGTCATATATGCAACTGTGCAGCACCCGATCTTGGCATTTCTCCGAGCATGTGAGAAGTAATACGCCTTTTCATATCGTTGCCCCTGCTGTGAATTAACTAGTTAAATTGCAGCTCTGGCACGCGAAAAGCACCCGCATGCTCCCTCAATTGGGTGCACACGGGTGCTTTCTAAAAATCTAACTTTAGTTCTTTGACTCAGGTGAGCTGCCAAAGTCATCATCGTTAGACTCTGGTGCGTCATAGTTTCCAGACTCAAAGTTGCTGGAGTAATTTTCGGGGTGGCTTCCGCGATCCTCGAAAGCTTCTGGTTGCTCAGTCGCCGGGGAGCTTGGCTGCTGGTTTTCTAGTGCGGCACCACCAGCCGGGCTGATCGCATCCGCGCTGCGGATAATGCCCATGCGCTCAAAAGTAACGACGACATTAGGCGATAGTTCTAAGTTGACGGTATTGCTGTCGGTGGAAACCACGGTGCCAACAATGCCGCCGGCCGTGATTACTCGCTGACCCGGAACCAAGTCGTGCTGGAACTGCTGGATCTCGCGCTGACGCTGACGCTGCTTGCGACCAATCAGGATGCTCGGAAGGAGGAAAAGGACAAGGATTATTGCGATAAATATTAATTCCATAGTATTTCCATACTGCCAGAATATCGCCGAAATTCCTTGCCCAAGCCCGCTTGTTCTCTACACGCGAACAAAGTCACTACGCGTTAGAAAAGCCCCGCGGCGGTATCAGGAGGAGTAAGTCCCAAATGTTCCCACGCCGCACGAGTTGCCACGCGCCCGCGGGCAGAGCGCGCAATCATGCCAGCGCGCACAAGATATGGCTCGCACACTTCCTCAACGGTGGAAGGTTCTTCACCAACAGCAATGGCAAGAGTACTCACGCCAACCGGCCCGCCGCCGTGGCCCTTAATCAATGCGCTAAGCACTGCCCTGTCCAGGCGGTCTAGACCTTTGTGGTCAACGTCGAAGACTTCCAACGCACCTTGCGCTGCTGCCATGTCAACATGCCCATCGCCATTGACTTCAGCAAAGTCACGCACACGGCGCAAAAGCCGGTTTGCGATACGCGGGGTGCCACGCGAGCGCGACCCAATTTCAATCGCTGCGTCTTTGTCAATGTCCACGCCCAAGATTCGCGCCGCACGAGTAACCACATGTTCTAGATCGGCGTCGTTGTAGTACTCCATTTGCGCCGTAAAGCCGAAGCGATCACGCAAAGGACCGGTGAGCATGCCCGCGCGAGTGGTTGCACCAACAAGGGTAAAAGGCGGAATTTCCAACGGAATGGATGTTGCACCGGGTCCTTTGCCCACAATGACGTCGATGCGGAAGTCTTCCATCGCCATGTACAACATTTCCTCGGCAGGACGCGCGATACGGTGAATTTCATCGATGAAAAGGATGTCACCTTCCATCAAGTTCGATAACATCGCGGCCAAGTCACCAGCTCGTTCCAGCGCTGGGCCCGAGGTCATGCGCAGACTCGTGCCCATTTCCTGGGCAATGATCATCGCCATGGTGGTCTTACCAAGACCTGGCGGGCCCGAGAGCAACACGTGGTCTGGAACAACACCACGATTTTTGGCACCGGTGAGAACTAGCGACAGCTGTTCTTTGACCTTCGGCTGGCCGATGAATTCATCCAAGCCTTTCGGACGCAGCGAACGCTCCACGTCGTGTTCGCCCAGCTGCATTTCAGCGGCAATATTCTCATTACGCTGCAAAGGCTCAGGGCGCGCAGCGTCATTGGGAAGCTGAAATTCAGTGCGCTCTACATCCGACATGTCGTGTCCTCAATCTCCGGTGATTCATTCATTGTTGAAGAACCTCTATTTCTTACCACTCAGTGCTGCAAGCGATGCACGCAAGACGGTAGCAGTTTCAAGGGTTTCCACATCTTCTGATTCTGCCACGAAGGCTTCAACCACAGGACGCGCCGCTTTTTCGGTAAAGCCAAGCCCGACCAATGCTTCGACAACGGTATCTACCATTGCCCCGCTGCCGACAGGCAGGCTGCTTTGGGAAGCAGCCCACGCATCATCCCCAGCAGGTTGCGTAATAAAGCCTTTAACCTTGTCCTTCAGCTCCAATGCCATGCGCTCCGACATACGCTTGCCAACCCCTGGGATGGTCTGCAGCTTCTTCGCATCCCCGTTATTAATGGCAGTGGCAATTTCGCCTGGCTCGAGCACCGATAAACATGCCAGCGCAAGCTTGGGGCCCAGACCGGACACTACTTGGAGTTGATGAAACATCGCACGGTCTTCATCGGCGGTAAATCCATACAAGGTCATGGCGTCTTCCTTGACTGCCAAGGACGTCATCACTCGCGCATGCTCACCACGCACCAAAGTGCCTAAGGTCCGGGGCGTAGCTAAGAATTGGTAGCCAACCCCGCCACATTCAATAACAGCGTGATCAAGGGCGATGGATAAGACCTCACCGCTCAAAGAGGCAATCACAGGTTTTCTAGCTCCATTTCTTCTTGTGCAATAACTCTTGTTGCTGTTTCTGACGCAGCACGCAACGCATTGGTTCCCAATATTTGACCGCTATCGGATTTACGCGTGCCCATTACTTATTCGCTGCTTGCTTGCGGCGTTCTTCCTCCAGCTTTTTCATCTGCTGTTGCGCCATCTCTGCACGTTGGATAACTGGGGCTCGCCAACAGTGACAGACCGCGAGTGCCAAAGCATCGGCAGCATCCGCCGGCTTCGGCGCTTCACTCAATCCGAGGATACGGGTAATCATAGTGGTCATCTGCTTCTTATCAGCACGACCATTGCCAGAGATAGCCTTTTTCACTTCCGAAGGAGTGTACATATAAACCGGTATATCACGCTTGGCTGCAGCCAGCATCAACACGCCAACACCATGGGCTGTGTGCAACACCGTGGAGACATTGCCGCGCTCAAAAAGTCTTTCAATCGCGACCACGTCTGGTTGGTAATCATCCATCCATTCCTCCACCGCATTGGAAAGACGAAGCAAGCGTTGTGCCAATTCTTCCTCTGGTGGGGTGCGCGCAACACCCACAGAGATGGGGATGACTGCGCGACCGCGGCCAGCTTGTACTACGGAAAGACCACAGCGGGTTAAGCCAGGGTCAATACCCATGACGCGCAAACCCTCAAGGTTCATTGGCTATACCGTCCTTTTGCCGCTGATTTCATCGGCTCTATATCCCTGTCGATGCGCTAAGTTAGGCCTCAGGCATCAGATACCCTCACACATATGTTCTACCACATGTAGGTGACAAAGAAGTGCACCTATGCCCACGGTGTGGAACTTAGGTGCACTCTTAGCGTTTCGAATCAGTGGACTAAAGCCACGATAATGCTCTCAAGCCTTAGTCTTCGTCCAAGGCAGCAAGCACGTCTTCTGAAAGATCCATGTTGGTGTACACGTTTTGTACATCATCAGATTCTTCCAGAGCGTCAATTAGGCGCATGATCTTCTTAGCATCATCTACACCGAGCGCTACTTCAACCGAAGCGCGGAAGTCCTGGTCGGAATCTTCCACTTCAATCTCAGCTGCTTCCAAAGCTTCCTTCACAGCAGAGATGTCGGTGGGCTGGCAGGTAACCTCAAAGAACTCACCCAAGTCATGGACATCCTCAGCGCCTGCTTCCAGGACAGCCATGAGAACGTCATCGACTTCTAGTTCGCCCTTTTTCACCAAAACCACACCGGTGCGGGTAAACATGTACGCGACCGAGCCGGATTCACCGAGGTTGCCACCGTTGCGAGACATCGCGGTACGTACCTCGGTAGCCGCGCGGTTGCGGTTATCAGTCAAACACTCAATCAGCATGGCAACACCATTGGGGCCATAGCCTTCGTACATGATGTTTTCCCAGTCCGCACCGCCGGCTTCTTCGCCGGAGCCACGCTTGCGCGCGCGCTCGATGTTGTCGTTGGGGACGGAGGCCTTCTTGGCCTTTTTGATCATGTCGTCCAGGGTTGGGTTGGCCGCCGGGTCACCGCCACCGGTACGCGCTGCAACTTCGATGTTTTTGACCATCTTTGCGAATTCTTTGCCGCGCTTGGCGTCATTCGCGGCCTTTTTATGCTTCGTAGTTGCCCACTTTGAGTGGCCTGCCATCAAGTTACCTTTCGTACGTTAAAAATTAGCTTGCCATCAACTATACGTTCTTCTGCAGCTATCAATACTATCCCCCGCGCACCGAGCACGAGAAAATGCGGCTGCGAACAAGAAAAAGCACGCTAGTTAGGCTCGCGCATGAGCCCTTCTTGGGACAACACAGCTACTAATTCACCTTGCTGATTAAACACATTGCCCTTGGTCAGGCCCACTCCACCACCAGCTGAGGGCGAATACTGATCTACTAGTAGCCATTCATCAACACGCACTGGGCGCAAGAACCACATGGCATGATCGAGGCTAGCTACCTGCAATTCTTGCTCTGGGTGATCCAGTAGTGCCGTATACAGCAAAGTCATATCGGATAAATAAGTAAGCGCAGCTTGATGCACATCCTGATCATCGCCCATCACACCAGTGTTTTTAAACCAAAGGTACTGGTGGGTGCCCTGGCCTGCAGGGTGTAGTTGTTCCTCGGTCAGCTTTGATTCTTCAACCGCGCGGATATCCCAATCCATCCAATCCAGCTTGCGTTTTTGTGCAGAGCGCGGACGAATCTCTAAATGGTCAATAGCTTCCTCAGGTCCTGGCACCTGGGGCATGGCGGTGGCATGTTCTGGTCCGCGGTCTTTATCGTGGTGGAAATTGACGGTCATAATCATCATGCGTTTGCCGTTTTGGAAGCCTTCCACTCGGCGGCAGGAAAAAGTACGTCCATCACGTACATGTTCAACTTCAAACTCGATAGGCTGCGCCGCAATGCCGCCTTCTAAGAAGTAGCTATGCAAAGAGTGCGCACGCTTGCCCTCGACAGTCAGTTGTGCTGCGCGAAGTGCCTGCGCCACAACCTGTCCGCCGAAAGTTCGGGTAAAAGCAGAGGGAACCGAAGGACCTAAGAATTTTCTATCGCCTAAAGGCTTCATATCCAAGACGTCGTGAACAGACTGCTCTTTTGGTGCAGACGTTGAGTCGCTAGTGGTCACTTTGTTCTCCTTAGTAGATTTCTCTTAACTTCTCGAGGGGTAATCTCTCAATCATATGTGAGCAATACCAATGCGTTGCATGCCCGTCCAGTACGTCAATTTCGCCAGCTGTTAGTTACCATGTTGGATATGATGCCGAAGAAACTACATCGAGTAGTCGCCTATCTGGAAATGTTTACCTGGACCTTCCTGATTGTGGGAATGATCCTCAAATACTCAGGCGTGACAGAAGCTGTTGTTCCTGTAGCCGGAGGAATCCATGGTTTCGGCTTCCTGTGCTTTATTTTCATCACGACCTTGGTCTGGATCAATAATCGCTGGCCTGTGGGAATTGGCATTGTGGGCCTTGTTGTCTCCGTCATTCCGTGGGCAGCGCTGCCTTTTGCTATCTGGGCGGATCGCAAGGGTCTGTTGGAAGGTGGCTGGCGCTTTCATAATCGCGATGAAAAGCCGCAGGGACTTTTCGACAATGTTCTAGCGCAGGTGGTACGCCACCCTGTTCGCTCCATTTTGATCGTGCTGGTTATCGTCATCATCGTCTTCAGTATTTTGTTGTACCTGGGCCCACCGGTTGATGTGGAGTCCGCTATCGAGGGTCAAGCCAACTAGAGTGCATCTTTTGTGCACTCTGCAAACCACTGACAACTACACAAAGGCCATAAGAGCATGCCAGTTCTAAGGCGTCTATTCGCTACCATTCCAGCGATGTGGACCGCGTGGGTAATAGCCCGCATCATGTTGGGCTTTATCATTTTCCGCGATCATTCCCCGCGCGGGGATGTTGCTTATTACTTCTATGGCATCTTGGGCAATGATCCCTCCATGATGACTGAGTACCCGCATGCGGGTACTTGGCCAGTGGAGGTTCTCACTGCACTCATCGGCGATCATATCGATGCTTTCTACATCGCTTTTGTTCTGATGTGCATGCTTGTCGATGCCCTATTCCTCGCTCTTGTCCTAAGCAATCACCACGCAAACCCACGGGTATGGATTGCTGGCTGGTTCTGGATCTTCTTTGGCACATTGACCGGCCAAGTCTTCTACATGCGGCTCGATATTTTCCCAGCCCTTACGGTCGCGGCTGCTGCGGCGTGCTTGGTGAGGTGGCCTAATATTGCTTCAGCGCTGCTGGCTTTTGCGACCACGATGAAGCTCTGGCCAGGCGTTCTAGCTGCCGGTCTCGTCGGGCGCTTTAGCAACCGCAAGTCATGGTTGAGGTTGTTGAGCTTTTTCACCGCGCTTGTCGCGTTGTGCGCCATCACGGTTGTAACCAGCGGGTGGCAGCGTCTTTTAAGCCCCTTGACCTATCAAAGCGATCGCGGTTTACAGATTGAATCCGTATTCGCCACGCCTTTTGTTTACCAGGCCTTTTATGAGCCAACGCGGTGGGAAATGGGCTATGCCGAATCAAAAAGCTTTGAAATCTCCGGCCCCGGCGTCGATCAAGCCATTGCTTGGTCCACTTATTCCATGTCCGCCGTTATAGCTTTCGCTTTGGCCTGGGCACTGTGGCGTTTTCTGGCTGGTGGTTGGAATCCACGGAGCACCATCGCCTTTTTCGGCGTGATGATTTTACTGCTGATTATCACCAATAAAGTCTTTTCCCCGCAGTACATTGTTTGGTTCGCGCCGCTGCTCGCAGTTGCACTACGCCAGCCGCAGATGTCTGAGCACCAGCTCAAACATCCTAGAACTCACCGGGCAATTTCCATCCTCATGGTGTCCTTAGCTGTACTAACGCTCGTAACTGCCGCTTTAGGCAGTTACGTCTATCCCAGCAACTACAACTTTATTTGGGCCCAGGTGGGTGTCGAGTTCGCACCTGTGGCAGCACTCGCGCTGCGCAATCTTCTCATCGTTATTATGGCTGCGCTTGCGCTGTGCTGGCTCGCGCTCGAAGCATGGTGCGAAGCTCGTGCGCAATCCAAACATTCTGCTGCGCAGCAGCATCTGGCGGAAGCGCCAGTTGCTATGGACGCTCGAGACTAAAAGAGTATTCAAAAAATTCTGGCAGCGGAGCCGTGCCACCCAAACGCAGCACACGTACTGTTGGACGCAAACGTAAAGCCCGGGTATCGGATACTGCTTCATTATAAAAACGGTGCGCTAATTGAACGCGTGTTTCCGCATCCACCAACTGCGGATTCGCCGATACACTGGCAGCTAATTGCTCATCAGCGTCAAAGAACTTGTGGATTTCCACATTCAGCTCCCGTTCACGTTGTGAGCGCTCATCAAATTTCCCGTGGCGGAGCGCAACGCCTTCTGCTTGCAGGGCAATCGGCGCGAGAGCTGGGACCAACACACCGATAACGGCTGCGCGTCGGTCCAGCATCGCTTGCAGCTGAGCCAAGGCGGCATCTGTGCGGATGTGCAAGGTATTAAGCCGCTGTGCGGTGAAATATGCCCACAGCGCAATAACTGTGATGATCACCGTGATGACGATGAGCATAATCGTATTCATGAAAAGCGCTGCTCCTTAGCCGACCCGAACTTTAGTTCCGTCTTGGACAGTTTCATAGACCTGCATCACCGCGGCTGCGACATGGTCCCAGTCATATTGCTCGGCACGCTGGATACCTGCGGAGATCAGGGCACGGCGTTCGTGCTCATCATCGATAAGCCGCGTAATCTTTGCAGCCAAGTCGCGGGCATCGCCATTTTTAAACAGCAAGCCGGCAGGCTGTTCAGCCTCCACATTGCACACTGCCGCAAACGCTTCTAAATCACTGGCAACTACAGCGCACCCCGCGGCCATCGCCTCAACCAGGACAATGCCAAAGGACTCGCCACCGCGATTCGGCGCCACGTAGATATCCGCGCGGCCCAGAATCCGAGCTTTATCTAGATCGGAAACACGCCCGACAAAATCCACGCCAGGGCGCGACCGGGCATGGCCTCCCCCCATCACAGTTACGCGGATGGGACGATCGATGTGCTCAAGCGCATCCAAGAGAACATCAAGCCCCTTGCGTGATTCATCAAGGCGGCCCAAGAATACAATCTCCAGGGGTCGTTCAGTCGCGTCGCCTGCGTTGTTAGACGCAGCGGCGCTATGTTGGAGCGCCGCTGCGTATACCGAGGTATCCACGCCATTAGGAATCAAGATCGGATCGCCGCCCAGTTGTTCGACCTGCCAACGCCGCGCCATCTCCGAGACAGCAATGCCCCCGCGAATTTTTTCCAACATCGGGCTGAGGACCGGACGCGCCAACTGCAAAAGGCGTGAGCTCGCCGCAGAAGCATGATACGTAGCAACAATCGGCCCCTCAGCGATGCTCAGAGCCCGCATGGAGTAGCTCGGGGAATTTGGCTCGTGAATATGCAAGACATCAAAGTCGCCATCACGAATGAATTCTTTTACGCGGCGAGTAACCTGCGGTCCGATAGAAAGCCGCGCGACAGACCCGTTATAAGAAATCGGGATGGAGCCGCCACCTTTAACAACAAAGTCCGGGACATCGGTCTCTGCTGAAGCCGGACCCAGAACCTGCACAAAATGGCCCTGGTCAATAAAAACCGTGGCAAGGTCAAGCATATGCGCTTGAACTCCGCCTGGTTCGTCGAAGGAATACGGGCACACTAAACCAATTCGCACCTGCTATTTCCTCCCCTTTTTCTTCTGCCGCGCAGCTTGGTTTTCCTCACGGCTCTCGCGCTCCGCGCGCCTGAGCCGGCGTTGTTCAATATCGACATTCCACTGCGGTTGCAGCATGTGCCAATCTTGAGGCCGGCGGCGGAGGAATTTTTCGAAGTGCCGAGCAAGGCTTTGCGTTGTTGTCTTGATGTCGTCGACCTCAATCGGTTCCGAGACCGTCATACCCCACCGCGGGCTGCCACCTGCAACTGATGCACCAGACTCATCGTCGTTGTCGTCGTGGAAAAAGCAATGGACAGCGTGCAGATGAGCACCTGTCTCCTGCGCTAAACGTGCAGGACCTGTGGCCATATTGCACGGCTCGCCGAAGAAATCTACCTCCACGCCATGCCGCGTTAAATCGCGCTCGGAAAGCAGACACACCACTTCCCCTGCTTCTAACGCTTGCTTCAACTGCTCATAAGGCGGCTGCTCACCACCGGTAAGAGCTATGACCTTGAAACCGAGCGCCTGCCGGTAATCCAGGAAAGCCCTAAACAAGCTTTCCGGCTTGACACGTTCTGCGACAGTGGTGAAAGGGCCATTATAGCCCACCAAAAATACGCCAGCCATGTCCCAGTTCCCACTGTGGGTCAGCGCCAGAATGGTGCCCTTAGGCGAATTCAAGGAGGCATCAAGAAGCTCTTTGCCCTCAAGCCCTGCTAGCAGCTGACGATGCAAATCTGCATCCTGCGATAAGGACTGCAAGCGAAATGCTTCCATCCAATAGCGCATATAAGAACGCATGGAATCCCGCACTAGTTCACGGGTGACGTTTTCCGGCCCCACTATGCGCATCAAATTGCGGCGTAGCTGTTCCATCCCTGCGCCATCGTGCGAGACCTTATCTGCCACCTTGTTAAAGAGCCATTTGGCTAGTGGCACAGGCAGGTGCTTGACCAGGCTCCACCCAGCAAAATAGCCGGCGGCAGAAATATCGTCCTTAATTTTCATCTAGCCCCTTAAGCTGTTTTGGCACCTGGCGCTTTAGGGTTTTCCTGCCTATCTTGCTTATACGCCTGCATCAACCGCTGATAAACGGTAAAAATCGAACCGATAGCCAACAACCACAGGCACACCGGAAGAATATAAGGAACGCCAAGTCCTTCGAGGCCAATACCAACCAATCCTAAAATCAAGCGCTCCGGACGTTCGATGAGCCCACCGATCATCGAAAAGCCTGATGCTTCACCGCGGGCTTTGACATAGGAGATGACCTGGGAGGTCACCAAGACCACAAGTGCTGCAAAGATGGTTGCGGGATGCGCATTGTCGAAGTAGATGAGGTACCAGATAATGGCAGCAAAAAGAGCGCCGTCGGTAATGCGGTCACAACTAGCATCAAGCGTTGCACCAAATTTTGTAGCCCCACCGCTTAAACGCGCCATGGTGCCATCGACCATGTCGAAGGCCGCGAATACTCCGGAAAATACTGCCGCGGCAAAAAGATGGCCACTCGGAATGAGCGTCACGGTAATTGCGATGGTGACAAAGGTGCCGATGAGCGTTACTGCATTAGGCGTTAGTCCTACTTTGAGGAATCCGCGGGCGACTGGTTCGACAACCACTGCTGCGGGCTTGCGCCCGTGCACGCTAAGCACTGGGGTTCTCCATTCTTGAAGCCTCCATTTGGCTATCCTCCAACTCAATTTCCTGCCAGCCTTGGGCAAGGGCTTCCCGCGTTTCTTTCAACAATTGCGGCAAGACCTTCGTGCCATCAAGGATAGTCATAAAGTTGCTGTCCCCAGACCAGCGCGGCACGACATGCATGTGAAGATGGTCTCCCACCGACCCGCCAGAGGCTTTACCTAAGTTAAATCCGACGTTAATTCCTTCTGGATTCGAGATCTTCTTGAGCACTCGGATCGACTTTTTCACAAAAGCCATAAGCTCCATGGTTTCGGAGTCAGTAAGGTCTTCGAAGTTAGCAACCTTGCGATAAGGCACCACCATGAGATGGCCCGCGTTATAGGGAAAGAGATTTAAAAGTGCATAGACCTCTTCGCCGCGCGCGATGATTAATGCGTCTTCATCTGTTTTCTTTGGCGCTTCTACAAACGGGTCTTGTGTTCGCTTTTTGATATACGCCATACGAAACGGCGCCCAGATCCGCTCTAAACGGTCTGGCTGCCCCACCCCAGAGTCCACATACACGTCAACTTCCTCTTGTCCTGTGTGTTCATAGGATTTGGAAGAATTAGCCATGACGGCAAACGTGTCCTTTCTTCTCGCCGCTATCATTCGGCGAGGTCTGTGCAAGGTTATCTGGGGCGGGTAAAATACCTAAACCGCTAGCTTAGGCATCTTGGCTGCGACGAGCCTCGATATTTTCTTGGTTCGGCTGGGTGTTCTCACGCTCTGCGATCCAGTTGGCAATGAGCTCGACTGCTTCATCAACCTGGATGCCGTTGGCTTGGGAACCATCGAGGAAGCGGAAGGATACTGCATCCGCTTCAGCATCGCGTGCGCCAGCGAGCAACATGAACGGCACCTTGCCCGTGGTGTGGTTGCGAATCTTTTTCTGCATGCGGTCATCCGAGGTATCGACCTCAGCGCGGATGCCCTTCTTGCGCAGTTTCGCAATAACCTGGTTGAGGTGCTCGACGTTGTCCTCGGACACTGGAATACCTACGACCTGGTGTGGTGCCAGCCATGCTGGGAAAGCGCCAGCGTAGTGTTCCAGCAGCACGCCGAAGAAGCGCTCAATCGAGCCAAAGAGCGCGCGGTGGATCATAATTGGCTGCTTCTTGGAACCATCAGAAGCGGTGTACTCCAAATTGAAGCGCTCTGGCATGTTGAAGTCCAACTGCACGGTAGACATCTGCCAGGTACGGCCAATCGCGTCACGTGCCTGAACAGAGATCTTAGGGCCGTAGAAGGCAGCGCCTTCTGGGTCTGGAACTAGGTCCAGACCAGACTTTTCAGCAACACGTGCAAGGATTTCCGTTGAACGCTCCCAGATTTCATCAGAGCCCACGGACTTCTTTGGATCGCGGGTAGACAGCTCGAGGTAGAAATCATCCAGACCGTAGTCCTTGAGCAAGGAAATAACGAAGTCCAGAACCGACGTCAGCTCATCTTCCAACTGATCATCGGTGCAGTAGATATGCGCATCATCTTGGGTAAAGCCACGCGCACGGGTCAGACCATGAATAACACCTGACTTTTCATAGCGGTATACGGTGCCGAACTCAAAAATACGCAGTGGAAGTTCACGGTAGGAACGACCACGGGTATCGAAAATGAGGTTGTGCATCGGACAGTTCATGGGCTTGAGGTAGTAGTCCTGCCCAGGCTTGGTCTCATTGCCCTCTTCGTCATATTCAGCATCGACGTGCATCGGTGGGAACATACCGTCTTTGTAGAAACCAAGGTGGCCGGAACGCTCAAAGAGGTCCTGCTTGGTGATGTGCGGAGTGTTCACGAAAGAGTAGCCGGCCTCGATGTGACGACGACGTGAATGCTCTTCCATCTCCGTGCGAACGATGCCGCCATTTGGGTGGAATACGGGCAGACCAGAGCCCAAGTCATCGGGGAAGCTAAAAAGATCTAGCTCTGCGCCCAGACGGCGGTGGTCACGCTTTTCAGCCTCTTCCATCATGTGCTGGTAGGCCTCAAGGGATTCCTTGGATTCCCAAGCGGTGCCGTAAATACGCTGCAGGCCAGCATTATCTTGGTCACCGCGCCAGTAGGCAGCAGAAGAGCGCGTCAAGGTAAAGGCAGGAATGTACTTGGTCGTCGGAAGGTGCGGACCACGGCACAAGTCAGACCACTCCACCTCACTGGTGCGTGGATTGACGTTGTCATAGTAGGTCAGCTCGCCGGCACCAACTTCAGTTGCTTCATCGGAATTCGGGTCAACATTGCCCTTATCCTCAATGAGTTCCAGCTTGAAGGGCTCATCACGCAAGGCTTGTGCGGCTTCTTCATTGGAAGCAAACACGCCACGCTCAAAGCGCTGGCCAGTTTTGATGATCTTCTTCATCCGCTTTTCGATAGTCTTCAGATCTTCTGGAGTAAATGGCTCCTCAGTCTGAAAATCGTAATAAAAGCCATTTTCAATTGCCGGGCCAATCCCCAACTTGGTACCCGGAAATTCAGCTTGGACAGCCTGCGCCAAAACGTGCGCGCACGAGTGGCGAATGACAGCGCGGCCGTCTTCTTCAGAAGCTGCGACGGGGGTAAATACGCCGTCTTCAGCAGGGACGTGAGCGAGATCTTTCAGTTGACCTTCTGCATCACGAACGACGACAACCGCCTCAGGTCCTTTATTGGGCAGACCCAGCTCCCTCATCGCAGTACCGACTGCTGTGCCTGCAGGGCAGGTAAACGGCTCATAATTGACCGTAGTTGCGGCGATTGCTTCTGACATGCTGCGCTCCTTTGCGCTAATGGGAAAAACGGCTTACCTGGCCGCCACCCTGATGTACAAGTTCTAACCCGGTTATCCTACCGCGTCTATTAAGGTTTCCGCCCAAAAGGTCCCCGTGGTTCCGCCGGATTGCACTCCTGGTGGGACAAAATACACGGCAGAGCCGATATGTGTGATCCACTCATTGAGCAGATCCACTTCATCCATGCGCCTTTGCATCGGTTCAAAAACCTTGGTCATGTCTTTCTGGAAACAAATAAAGACCAGTCCGGAATTCGATAGCTGCACGTCGGTACCCGAGAGCTCTTCCTCGTCATTAACGAAGCCGGTTTCTGAGATCGGCGCGTAGTCCGGTTGCATATCGTAGTTAAAAGCACGGCGCAGCATGCGCTCCTGAGGCTTGCCATCTGGCGCTTGGGCACGCGCGATGTGCGAATTGCGGTCGATGGTGGGAAGACCGTATTTATCCACCGCGTCAAAATCCGGCTTATCGAATTCTTCTTCACCAGTTAACGGCGCACCGTTATCAAGCTTGCGCCCGATTGAATTCTCCCGCGATTTACGGTCAAGTTTCTCCCAGGTGTCAAGATTCATGCGGATACGGCGTACCACCATCGAGGTACCACCGCGCGCCCACTGCGGACCTTCATCGATCCACACCTGCTGGTCCATTTCTTCGTCACCGCGTGGGTTGACGGTGCCGTCTAATTGTCCAAAGTGATTGCGCGGGGTATCGCCCTTACCGCCGGCACCGTAGGCGTGGCCATAGCCTTGCTGAAGCCACTTCACCTGCGCATAATCTTGGCCAGCGCGAATCATATGGCGCATGGCATGGCCTGCTGTGACCGGGTCATCACAGCAAATCTGCAAGACGATATCGGTTTGCCCCCACGCAGGATCTAACTTATCGCGGTCAAATGCTTCAACATCACGCAGCCACTTCGGCCTGAGTTTTGAGGCACCAATGACGTCAAAGACCCGCTCCCCGAGCCCACAAGTAATCGTGAGATTAGCGGGAGTATCTGCCATCTCTGGTTCAAGCGAGCCGACCGGAGTTTCCGATGTACACAGTGCCCTGGCGTCTGCGGTCCATAACCGCATCAAATTGGTGAATTCCTTCTTCCCCACGGTGTCTTTGAGATTGAAACCTAAAAGGTTCAACACGGCGTGAGAGCTCGCGGTGATGCCGGCTTGATGTTTGCCATCAAACGGAACCATCGCGTCTTTGAGGAAAGTCTCTGTATCTGCCTGCTCAGTGGACGCGGTATTTGCTGCAGCGGCGTTCTTTACTTCGGGTGTGGTGCACCCCGCAATAATTGCGCCGGTCGCAGCAAGACCGCTGGCTAGGCCGCCGCGAACTAGAAGTGCTCGTCGGTCGAGCTCAACCATGGAAATATTCACCTTCTTGAACACTGTGCCTGCTTAAGGCACAAAACCGAAACCTTAAAAGCTGAACAGATTAGTGATCGTGCTGTTCGTCGTTATCCTCGTGGTCGTCGTGATCCTCATCAGCATGATCACCGTGGTCGCCGTGATCACCGTGGTCATGACCTAGATCGCCGTAGTTTTCATCGCCGGCGCCAATGGTACGAACTGGGATGTCATCAAATTCCTCGGTGGAGCCATCAGCCAGCTCAACGGTCACGGTGACTTCATCGCCAGCCATGACTGGTTCCTTGACGTCCATGAGCATAAAGTGTGCCCCACCTGGTTCCAGGGCCACGGATTCACCGGCTGGAATAATTAGTGGCTCTTCCATCTCCCGCATCTGACCGTCTACGGTTTCGTGGATCTCATTGATGCCAGCATCCACGCTGGAGCTAAAAGCCACAATCTCAATATCTTCATTGGATTCGTTAACCAGGGTGCCAAAAATCGCCGTCATATCGGCATCTTCAGCCATCGCACGCACTACTGCGTCCTCAAAATCCAAGGCATCATCAGCATCGTCCGCGTCATCGTTGCCGTCTGCGTCATCATCGTTTGATTCAGCAGAGGCATTCGCAGCGGTTTCTGGCGCAGAATCATTTTGCGTGGAGTCCTGCTCAGAATTGCTACAACCTGCCAATGCCAAGGCTGAGGCAGCAACGATGGACACGAAAATACGAGGGTGCTTTAACATTGCGATAAAACTTTCTCCGCCTTCATTAAGGCAGCGTAAAGGTTAAAAATGAATCGAGCTTCTGTGAAAGAAAACTACTCTGCGTCGTATCCGCGGCGCTTAGCCAGCATCACCGCTAGGACTGCGATGACAGCCAGCACACCAACTCCGGCAAGTGCCC
>DGYFJ06201__coassemble_685_pt1 | contig 25840 bp, 18 predicted proteins | sample DGYFJ06201__metabat2_high_PE_004 | metagenome-assembled genome bin DGYFJ06201 | reverse complement strand
GACGGCCAGCATCGTTAGTCCAGCACGACGCCCCTTGGTGGGAACCAGGTTTATGTTTTACCCGGCCAAACCAGGAGTCGTTGGTATAAGTGAGCAAGACTTCGCGCACCACGTCGTAGACTCCCACGGCCACACCACCAGTGGTGATGATGACATCGTGATTAGCGGCGAGTTGTTCAAAAAGAGCGCGCAGCTTTTCTGGATCATCGTCGCACTGGGCAATCGTGGTGTGTGCCGGGCCCCAGGTGCGCACAAGGCCTGCGACCATGGGGCTATTGGAATCGGGAATCTTGCCGGGAGCGAGCGCCTCACCAGTAGGGCGTAATTCTTTGCCGGTAGAAATCACGGCCACTCGCGGTGCAGCATAGACTTCAACTTCGGCGATGCCAGCAGAAATTAACGTGGACAGCAGACCAATATCAATACCTTGACCAGTGTGTGCACAAAGCGTACCCGCTTTTAGGGATTCGCCTTTACGCCGGATGTGCAACTTAGCTGCATCAAAATTCTCCACGTGGACTTCCGCGGGCAGCGGCTGCGGGCCGGCGGGGATATTGGTGTACTCAACAGGCACGATGACTAAGTCCGCGGTCGAAGTATCCACTGGCGCTCCGGTCATGATCCGCACCGCAGCGCCAGCGGGTGGAGTAAGAGGAGCATCGCCCGCGGCGACATCACCGACAACGTCTAGCGTGGCGCTGCCCGTGGAGTCGAGGTCAGCGCGGTGGAGAAGAAATCCATCCATCGCCGAGTTATCAAAAGGCGGGATAGCATTGATAACCTGCTGATCCGCGGCAAGTATGCGCGATAAGGCGTTGACATCTACCGGAATAGTTTCGGTATTTGGCACTGGTGCCAGCGATAAAATCGCCGCGCGATGCTGCTCCATGGTGCGCACATCTAAAGCAGGTGGGGTAGAAGGATCCGCCGGGTTCATAAAATCCGATCTTAGCCACCGATGGCAGACATCGGGCGGTCTGGCTGCAAGAAGCCTTCATCGTCCATTCCGTGCCCGGGTTTCTTCCGCCACATCTCCCCAGCCCACGCGGCAAGCAGTTCCTCGTCGCTGGCACCCGCACGCATCAAATCGCGCAGGGAGGTCTCCGAGTTGCCAAAGAGACAGTTGCGCACCGCGCCATCAGTGGTCAAACGCGTGCGGTCACAATCGCCACAAAACGGCCGGGTGACAGAGGCGATAACGCCGATATTGCCCTCATAAATATTTTTATCTAAGGACACCTCCGCGTTCCATAGTTGTGCTGGAGCAGAACCGCGTGGTTCCTCGGCGGGGCTAAGCGAAATTTCTTCGCTAAGCCTGCGCAAAATATCATCAGCAGTGACCATATCCGAGCGTTTCCACTGCTCACGCGGTCCCAGCGGCATTTGCTCAATAAAACGCAGCTGGGCACCTTTGCGCAGCGCGAATTTCGCCAGCGGCACTATGTCATCTTCATTAATCCCTGGCATCACCACGGCGTTAATCTTGACTGGATTAAGACCAGCTTCGATGGCGGCATCGATAGCTTTGAACACGCCATCGAGCCGGTCACGCCGGGTCAGCTGCGCATAGCGCTGCTTGTCGATGGTATCGAGCGAAATATTGACGCGATCTAGCCCAGCCTCCTTGAGCTGGTGTACGCGACGCTCCAGCCCCAGACCGTTGGTGGTCAGCGCAATTGAAGGCGGCAGGCCCTCATCGGTGCGTAATTTTTTAGTCTCCGCAATGATATGTTCCAAAGACTTCCGCAACAGTGGCTCACCACCAGTAAAACGAATCTGGCGGATCCCCAATTTGGTCACGCTCAAGGTGATAAGGCGGATCACTTCATCATCGTCAAGCGTGTGCTCCGTGGCCATCCATTCCAGACCCTCTGCTGGCATACAGTAAGTACAGCGCAGGTTACAACGGTCGGTCAAAGAAACCCGCAAGTCACGCGCCACGCGGCCATACTTATCTAGCAAACTGCGGGAGCCATCGGCCTTGGCTGCTGGTAAATCCTTCGGGAGCGAAGTGCTCGAGGCGTGCGAAAGGCCCATCTGGGGAAGGCCAAGAGACACTGAATGGTTCTCAGCTGCTTGCCCTTCATGGGGATTGAGGGAAGAAATCTGAGTAGTCATGTTCTATCCATTCTAGGCTTTAAACACCGAAAAACCCAGTTTGAAAGGCCCGCCTGGACCATACCTGTTTAGTCTTCTGCAGTCGGCCCGGATGCTTGGCCACGATGCGTGCTGAGGTTAATGGAACACACACCAGGACGTGATAATGGGTGTAGCTCAAGGCGCAAGCGCGGATCGACGTCGGCATCGGTGAGATGTCCCAAGAAACCTTCGTGCACGGCGCACACGAAAGGATGCGGACGTGTGCCATTGACGGTCAGTGGACACGCGTGCAAATCAAGGTCGGAACCTTGCGCGGAATCTAAATCGCCTGCCGGTGGTGATGGATCGAAGCCGAGGTCTCGAAGCTTGGCAAATAGGGATTCTAAGGCGTTCTTTTCTGTACTAACTCCGACAGGAGCTGCGCCTTTGGGATTCTTTTTCTCCATGGTCTGGGCCCACTGGCGGCCAACGTTGAGTGCTTGCGCATAGGTTTCCGGGGTCAAGTTTTCTTGGTCCACCAGCATGCTGGTGAGCACGCCGATGAGAGAGACATACTCTTCGGCGATGGTTTCAGTCTTTGGTGCACGAACGTGGAACACAAACGACGGACGGCCGCGGCCCTGGGCTGGCGCGGGCATGACCTGAACTGCATCTTTGGCAATGAGCTCGTCGAGGTGGCTGCGTACAGTGTTGACGTGGGAGTCCAGCATTTCGGCGATCTCTGAAATCTTCGCGCCTTGGGGGAATTCGTGCAGCGCGTCTAGGACTTTGCGCTGTTTGGGTGATAATCCCAAAGACTCGGGGAACAGATCAGAGCTGGAGCGGGGGACGCGCGAGGAAGAAGTCGCAGCACTGCTGGTCATCTGAATCAGCGTCCTTTCTTGAGGGTAAAAATTTGGAGGTTTCTTCTCCGATAAATCATGCATGTTAGCACGCTGAGATTGAATAGATACTACCGTGACAATCGGTGAATTAAATAACCAACAGTTTTCTATGGTCGATACTTCCGTAAGGGAAAGAACCAGTATATGCCCTAATTTTTAACTCCCGCTGTGATATTTATACGAAAACTTCAAAGCTTCTTGAATAATAAGTACTATAAAACCCGTGGAAAAGAAATGGGTTGCTCATCGTGCCTTCTTTTTGGCATTCGCCGGCATATCTTTAATTATTGGCCTCGGCGCTGGACTAGCTCTTTTAGGACTCACAGTTCCGCGGCCTTTTGACGCCAAAGCGATCGATCACGGCCCGTTGATGATTTTCGGTTTTATAGCAGGTGCCATTGTTATGGAGCGCACTGTAGCGACCAAGACCTGGTGGGCGTGGGCCGCACCTGCCTTTCATACCTTGGGCGTTGTTCTCCTTATTAGTGGTGCCCCACGACAGCTAACAGCGGTAGCGTTCTGCATGTCTTTTGCTACGCTTAGCGCCTGCTACGTCCTTATCTATCACCGGCAATCGACGCTGGAAGTAGTTATCCAAGCCGCCGGAACTATTGGAATCTTAAGCTCTGTTGTTCAGTGGGCTATAGCCGGTGACTTTGAACCTGCCATGCCTTTGGCTGCGGTATTTGTCGTAGCCACCATCATTGGGGAGCGGGTTGAACTAGCGCGGCTGAAGATTGCGCAGTCATCGGCGGATGTTTTATTAACTGCGCTATGCCTGGCGCTGGTGGCTGCCAGCTTGGTGTTCATCCTTGCGCCAGACCTTGGGCTTGCCGTGGTGGGAGCACTCTTTCTCATCATCGCGCTAGCGGCAGTGCGTGTCGATGTCGCTATCAACCTTGTTTGCTCACGTGGCCTCCCGCGCTTTTCGGCGGCGTGCATGCTGGCTGCTTATGGGTGGCTGGCTGTTACTGGAATTTTGTGGATGAGCTCGCAATTTCTACCTGGGGAGCTGGTTTATGACGCGGCGGTTCACGCTGTGTTTATCGGGTTTACCTTGTCGATGATTTTTGCGCATGCTCCCGTGATTCTTCCAGCGGTGGTGCATCGTGCGCTGCCGTATCACTCAGTGCTTTATGTGCCCGTTGCCGCTGTGCACCTGGGACTGATTGTGCGCATTGTTTCCGATACTCAAAACTTTGTTCCCGGCCATCAGCTCGGTGGGGTTATCAATGTGGTCGGGGTGCTGGGATTTTTGCTCACCGCAGTCGTGCTAGCGGTGAGGGCGGCGTGGAAGAAAAGGAGCAAGCAACGTGCACATAGCAATGCCTAATTCAGGGATGCCGCAGCAAGGAAAAAGTCTTCATGCAGGCCCCGTTGGCGTAACCGATGTGTCTTTGAAAGCACGCGGGCGTTGGCACACCATCGTCTTTGGCCTGATTTCAGTGTGGTTGGTGTGCGGAATTGCCTTGGTGATAGCCAGTAATTTTGGCGCAACGATTGCCTGGTGGGCCATTGTCCACTCCTTCACATTGGGAGTGGTGACCACAGCGATTTTGACCTATTCGCTGCACTTTGCCGAAGCACTCACGCGGCAGCCTACCTCTTCTTACCAGCCGATTATGGTGCGCATTAGCCTGGTGCAAGTAGGGCTTATTGTGCTTTTGCTCGACACCACAACAGGCACGTGGTCGATGCTTTCTGACATTGGTGCCACACTTGTCACCATTGTTGTGGGGTGGCATCTGTGGGTTATCTTTCGCATGCTGCGGACGTCACTGTCGACGAATTTTGCTGCCACGGTGCCGTTTTATCTCGCTGCTTTAGCTTTTTTCATCACCGCGGTAGTGGAGGCAGTCGTGGCGAGTCATGGCGTGGGCGATTACACCCGCATGATCGCAATTCATTCCCGCTTGACCATTTGGGGATTCGCGTGGCTGACTGTCTTGGGCACGATCATGACCTTGTTGCCGACGCTGACCTCGACGAAGATTCCGCCCCAAGTGATGAAACGCTGTACGTTTGCGCTTGCATTACACAGCGGCGGACTTATTGCGGCGTGCGGCTTTTATGCTGCTAGCTGGAATACCTGGGCGGGCATCTCGCAGCTTTTCATGGTGGTTGCTGCAGTACTTATCATGCAGCCATTGCTAGCCGGAATCTTTGCGAAGAACCAACGACTGCGCGCCGCCGCGATTTCTGTCATGGCAGGAGTCATTTGGCTGGTTGCGCTGTGTGCTGCCGATGCCGTCTGTGTTGGCTTGGGGCAAGAAACCAGAGAAATTACGCGTACGCTAGCCCCAGCTTTTCTTGGCGCAGGTTTGCTGCAATTGGTCACCGGGGTATTGCTCCATCTATTACCCACCTTGCGCGGGGGCGGAAATCATGTGGTGACAGCTGCACGCCAATATGCCGATTTAGGCGGCTGGGCGCGGCTGGGGCTTATCAACTTCGGCGCTGTGCTGACACTGATATCCCCATCGCAGGTTCCGGCATCGACAGCCGTGCAGGCCGGACTCATACTCATCGCATTAGGGATTGCCGGACATATAGGCGTCCTGCTCAGTGCGTTAAGTAGAGCTCATCATTAAAGGAAGACATCATGACACAAAACCTTATGGCTAATTCTTCACCCAACAGGCCGAATCAGCCTGCCGCGGGTGGTAGCAACAAGCGCGCTGAATGGGCAGCGTGGTTAGTCATCTCTCTTGCAATTGCCGCTGTGGTCATTTTGATTGTCACCACCATGACGCCTTCTTCAGGTAGAGATGCGGGCCTGCCCAGAGAGGGACAGGCCCAGCAACAAAACGATCGGTTTGTTGTACCCACCGGTGAGGTTGTAGAACTCGACGTTGAGGTCGAAGGCATGGCTTTTGTGCCTAATTCAGTAGAGATTGCAGCAGGAGACAGCCTCAAAATCACCTTTACCAATACCGGCGACCAGGTCCATGATCTAAAAATTGGCAATGATGAAACCGGGCGCGTGAACCCCGGCGATACTGCAGTGCTAGAAACTGCGCCCCTTGGGGAAAGCATCCAAGGATATTGCACAATTGTCGGTCATCACTCCCAAGGCATGGTCTTCGATGTCACTGTCACAGGCACAGCCACAGGGACAGCGACGGGGAATGCCGCAGGAAATGCCGCAGGCGAACACAATCATGAGGCGGTGGCGGGGGATAACCCACACGTGACGGTGCCGAGCATGGCGGAGTTGGGAACACAACGCGAAGGCTTTAAAGCTTTTGATGCCAGCTTAAAACCAGCGCTGAGCACAACCGTGCACGAATACACCTGGGTGGCTACAGAAGAAAAGCGTGAAGTTGCACCAGGGATTGAACAGGTACAGTGGCTTTTCAACGGCCAAGCACCAGGACCTACCTTGCGCGGCACGATAGGAGATACTTTCCGCATCACCCTGCGTAACGAAGGAACGATGGGGCACTCCCTGGACTTTCACGCCGGTGAAATCAGCCCAGATCAGGCAATGGCCACTATTCAACCCGGCGAAGAAGTAGTTTATGAGTTCACGGCGCGCCGGGCTGGCATCTGGATGTATCACTGCGCCACGATGCCGATGAGCTTGCACATCGCTAATGGTATGGCTGGAGCAGTCATTATTGACCCGCCGGCAGATTCAGAACTTGCGCTGGCGGATGTTGATGCGGAATACGCAATGATTGCTTCAGAGATCTTCTTAGGAGAATCTGAAGTCGGCGCAGATCCAAAGCGCGTTGCGAATGGCGAATTCGACCTCATGGCTTTTAACTACTATCCATCGCAATACGCGTTAGAGCCATTGCAGGCGAAAGTGGGAGACACGATCCGAATGTGGATTATGAATGTTGGTCCCGATGAGCCGTTGAGTTTCCATGTGGTGGGCGAGGTCTTTGACACCGTATTTACCGAAGGCGCGTATACGGTGCGCGATACGGCGGAAACCGGTTCCCAAGCCCTGTCGCTGCTGCCAGCCCAGGGCGGTTTTGTGGAAATGACCTTCGACGAACCCGGAACATATACCTTTGTTAATCACGTAATGACCCGCGCTGAGAAAGGTCAGAGCGGGTCAATCGTGGTCGTAAAATGAAGGAATCTACGAATCCGGAATTTTAGCTAGGAAGATCGCGGTGGGCGGCTGCGGTCGGAGTTGCCGCGGCGCTCGGAGTTGCGGTCTAGCTGTGAAGCAGGAGATTGCACTGGTTCCCACGCAATGTGGGAACGCATATCGGTGGTGCGGGTATCACGCGAGCGGTAGACCACATAAGGACGCGTGACATAACCAACTGGTGCTGAGAATGCGTGGACCAGGCGAGTAAATGGCCACACCGCTATCAAGGTAAAGCCAGCCAGGACATGGACCTTAAACTGCCACGGGACATCCGACATGAGCTCAGGCTGGATGTTGAAAATCAACAGGTTACGCAGCCACGGCGAAATGGTTTCGCGGTAGTCATAGCCGTTGGTGCCCAAAGTATCGAAAAGCTGCAAGGAGAATGTAGCAATCGTGCCCGATAAGATAGCTCCACCCAAAAAGATGTACATCACTTTGTCTGAGCGAGACGTGGCCAAAAATACCGAACGATTAACCACGCGACGATAGATCAAACCGACCAGGCCTAGAACCGTGGCAATCGCGGCCAGCGCGCCGGGATAAGTGGCAATCAAGTGGTAAAAGTGGTCCGAAATCCCTACCGAACGAGTCCAGGACTTCGGAATGGCCAGGCCCATTAGGTGTCCGACGATAACGAAGACCATGCCCCAGTGAAACAGTGGCGAAGACATGCGCAGCAGTTTGGATTCGTAGATTTGCGAAGAATGCGTTGTCCAGCCAAACTGGTCAGTGCGCCAACGCCAAAAGATACCGACGAAGAATGCGACGATGGCCAGCCATGGGAACGCGCCCCAGAGGAAATTTTCAAAGTATTCCATGGTGATAGTCCTTTTATAGATCGTCTGGTTGGACGGTCGGGAATGGAAGATCGGCAATACCCACAACCTCTGCGGGCGGGCCGGTACGGATTAGGTCGACGTATTTCTGGGCGATCTCTGCATCGACACGCGGCAATGCGCGGCACACAGCAATGATGAGGGAGACATAAGGCGAATCCGTGTGCTCTAAGGCAGCACGCAGAACTTCCAGTCCGTCCCGGTAGCTGGCCACAAACTCCACGGCCTGCTCATGCGATGAACCTTCCGAAAGCCCGAGGGCCTCTAGCACCACGCAGAGGTGGTCTGGCAGCTCATCATTTTCATCAAAGTCGAAGCCCAGCGAACGCAGCTGCTCGCCGAAAGCCAAAATGGCCATTCCGCGCTGGCGAGTATCGCCAACTGCGTAGTAGGAAAGAAACAGCGAACAGCGACGGCGCTGGTCAAAGGTTTCCACGTAGTGCTCTTCGACATCGCGCAAACTAGCGGAATACGCCCAGCTGAAGAACTCGCGGAAATCCTCGGAGATCGCCTGAGGGAGATCCTCTACGTGCTGTTCAACCGCTGTGACGGTGTCATGGAAATTCTCGTCCGGGTACTGCAGCAGGACAGACACTGCCATGGCGACGGTGCGGCGCTGGTGTTCAGTTACCGCAATTGGTGTGATCAGCTCGGCCGGAATCCGGCCGGTGTGGGTACGCCTGGGATCGGCAGCGCCTACTTGCGCACTGATGGTGGCGCGGCTGGTGCGCTCGACATCTTTGGCGCCGCCAGACGCACCCATGCCAGCGGGTGTGCCGTAGCCTGCCAAAGTGTCGTGGTCTAGGGGAGGTAGGTGTGAGTGATGATGCGGGGAAGAGCTCGTGAATTTTCCTGCACCAGGCAGGAGCTTGAGCTTGTCGAAAATACCCATGGTGATTAGCTTTCTTCCTCACGCCGTGGCGGGAACATGCCATCAGGGCGGTCACCGGTCCAGGACAATAGCGATACCTTGCCGGATTCGCCGCCACCGTGGCTGGAACATGCTTCAGGTGCGCCCATGCCCAAATCCGCAAAGGCCTTGTCCATCGCGCGGGTCGGGTCAGTGTCACCGAAGGGATCCAGGTCAGCAATGCCGCGCGGGGTTTCAGGCGAAGCAGTAGGGATGACGTAGCGGTCGTCGTACTTGGCAATAGCCAGCAGACGATACATTTCCTGAATCTGCTTACCGGTCATACCAACTGCTTCGGCGATTTCTTCCTGCGGCTCATTGCCGAGGTTGATATCGCGCATATAGGAACGCATGGCGACGAGACGACGCAGGGATTTCTCCACCGGGACGGTATCGCCGGCGCTGAAAAGTCCTGCCAGATAATCCAGCGGGATGCGCATATTCGCCAACGTTGAAAACAGCAGCTTATGGTCTTCGCCGTCATAGCCCGCGGCGGTGATTTCATCGACTACTGGAGACAGAGGCGGAACGTACCAAACCATAGGCAAGGTGCGGTACTCGGGGTGCAAGGGAAGCGCGACCTCGTATTTGAAGATCATGTCGTAGATAGGCGACTGCTGTGCTGCATCAATCCAGGAGTGCGGGATGCCCTCACGCTTGGCGCCCTCGATGACCTCAGGGTCATTGGGGTCTAACAAGATGGACTTTTGAGCTTCCAGCAGGTCCTTCTCATCGGGTACAGACGCTGCTTCTGCAACGCGGTCGGCGTCGTAGAAGATAACACCTAGGTAGCGCAGGCGGCCGACGCAGGTTTCCGAACACACAGTTGGCTGGCCAACTTCCAAGCGCGGGTAGCACAAGGTACATTTTTCAGCTTTGCCGGTCTTGTGGTTGAAGTAAACCTTCTTATAAGGACAGCCAGAAACACACATGCGCCAGCCGCGGCACTGGTCCTGGTCTACAAGGACGATGCCGTCTTCAGCGCGCTTGTACATCGCACCCGAAGGACAGGAGGAAACACACGTCGGGTTGATGCAGTGTTCACAAATACGCGGCAGATAGAACATGAAGGAGTCTTCAATCTGCTTTTTGACCGCGATATTCATCTTGTTGAGCACCGGGTCACTATCCATGGTGGCGGTGGAGCCACCGAGGTTGTCGTCCCAGTTAGAGGACCATTCAATCTTGTTGATTTCGCGGCCATCAATTTGGGAGACGGGCTTCGCCGTGGGCTGGGTTTTCTGACCCGCCTTAGCACCCATCAAATCTTCATACTGATAGGTCCATGGCTCGTAGTAGTCATGGATGGTGGGCAAGTTCGGGTTGTGGAACAAGGTGAGCAGCTTCTTGATGCGGCCACCGGCCTTGGGCTTGAGCTTGCCGCTGCCGGTTAAGCTCCAGCCACCTTGCCACTTTTCCTGATCTTCCCAGGTGCGTGGGTAGCCCACACCAGGGCGGGTTTCAACGTTGTTGAACCAGATGTATTCAGTGCCTTCGCGGTTGGTCCACGCCTGCTTACATGTCACCGAACAAGTGTGGCAACCAATGCACTTGTCCAGGTTCATGATCATGGCGATTTGTGCCATTACCTTCATTAGTACTGCACCTCCTGGGAGCGGCGACGAACACGGGTAACTTCGTCGCGGTTATTACCGGTTGGACCGATGTAGTTGAAGTGATAGGTCAGCTGGCCATAGCCGCCAGCGATATGCACAGGCTTGATGAGAATGCGCGTCAGAGAGTTGTGCGTGCCGCCGCGGCGGCCGGTGTGCTCATTGAGCGGGGTGCCCACGGTGCGTTCCTGGGCGTGGTTCATGATCATCGTGCCTTCGGGAATGCGGTGGGAGACAATTGCACGAGCACTGACTACACCGTTGCGGTTGTAGACTTCGACCCATTCGTTGTCCGCGACACCAATCTTCTCGGCATCCTTATTCGACATCCACACGACCTGGCCACCACGGGAAATGGACAGGACATGCAGGTTGTCAAAGTATTGCGAGTGGATAGACCACTTGTTGTGGGTGGTCAGATAGCGCAGTGAAATTTCCACTTCGCCGTTTTTGTTGAAGGTTTCCCCTGGGTTGAATTCACCGTGCAGGTGCAGGTGATCCAGCGGCGGACGGAAGACCGGAAGTGATTCGCCGTAATCCATAAACCAGTCGTGGTCGATGTAGTAGTGCATGCGACCGGTCAATGTGTGCCATGGCTTATCGAATTCCACGTTGATGGAAAAGGCGGTGTACCGGCGGTTGTTGCGCTTATCTGCCGTCCACTCCGGCGACGTGATGACCTGGGTCGGGCGTTCTTTAATCGTGTCCCAGGAAATGCGGACGTCCTTATCGGATGCGGCCAAAGGCGAGAGATCTTTGCCGGTACGTGATGACAGGTAGTCAAAGCCGTTGGCAGCAACCTCACCGTTGGAGACACCCGATAAGTGCAAGATGGCGTCGATGACCTTGGTGTCCCTCGACAAATCAACAAGTTCACCCATGGAGGTCTCTGAGGTTCCACATATGAGCTCAAGTTCTTTGACCTGCTTGCTGACATCGAACTTGGTGCCGTGAACGGCAGTTCCTGCCTTGGCGGTCAAAGGACCTAAGTGCGACCACTTTTCATAAATCTTCGTGTAGTCGCGCTCCACCACAGCAAGCTTCGGCATGGTGACACCTGGAATATAGCCTTGCTTTTCGACGTCAGGTACCACGCCATTTGGCATGCCCAATTCATCCGGGCTGTCATGGTGGCTTGGTTGGGTCACCACGTCACGTTGGGTGCCCAGCCAGCGCACAGAGAGCGCAGACAACGATGCAGAGAGATCGCGGAAGACTTCAAAGTCGGTGCGAGCTTCCCACGGCGGGTTGATAGCCGCGTTGAAAGAGTGCAGGTAAGGGTGCATGTCTGTCGATGACATGTCGTGCTTTTCGTACCATGTTGCAGCCGGCAACACGATGTCGGAGACCAAGGTGGTGGAGGTATTGCGGAAGTCCGTGGTCAGCATCAAATCGAGCTTTCCTTGCGGCGCCTTCTCATGCCATTTAATGGTCTCCGGGCGCTCGCCCTCCGCTAACTCCTGCGCGGTGGCATCAGAGTCCACTCCGAGTAAGTGACGCAGGAAGTATTCCGTACCCTTTGCGGAAGAACCCATGAGGTTGGTGCGCCAGTTGAGCAAGATGCGTGGCCAGTTTTCTTCGGCCGAGGGGTCATCGTAAGCAAAGCCCAGTTCACCAGATTGCAGTTGTTGCGGGATGTATTCCTTGACATCCATGCCTGCCTTCTCGGCTTCATCGGCAAGCAACAGTGAATTGCGGTTGAACTGTGGATACGCCGGCATCCAACCGCGACGCATGGATTCGGCCATCGTGTCCGAGACCATCTTCGAACCAATCGAACCACGCTGCGCAAGCGGTGATCCCAAGTGCGATGCTTGGGTGTTGTCATAGCGCCATTGCTCAGTGCCGAAGTAGTAGAAGGCCGTGGTCACCATGTGGCGCGGTGGGCGTTGCCAGTCTGTGGCCATCGCCCATTGCTGCCAACCATTCATTGGGCGCAGCTTTTCCTGGCCGACGTAGTGCGCCCAGCCGCCACCGTTGACACCTTGGGTGCCACACATCGAGGTCAATGCCAAGAATGTGCGGTAGATCGTATCCGCGTGGAAGTAGTGGTTAACACCAGCACCCATAATGATCTGGGAGCGGCCTTCAGAATCCGCGGCATTTTGCGCGAACTCGCGGCCGATACGGATAGCGGCATTGGCTGGCACACCGGTTAGGGTTTCCTGCCACGCTGGGGTTCCGACCTCAGTCGCGTCGTGGAAGTCCTCTGGCCAGCTACCCGGAAGGTTCAGCTCTGGGCGGTTAACACCATAGTGCGCGAGCATGATGTCAAAGACCGTGGTGTATTTAACGCCGTTGATCTCACGGTAGGGAACACCGCGGTGCACAACGCCGGCGCCGATGGGGCGGCCGGTGCCGACTTCTTCTGGCTTGGCATCAAGATCAAAGCGCGGGAAGAGTACCTCTGCGGTACCGAAGCTATCAGTCTCCGCAATGGACATGACTGGGTCGACGCCTTCGAGTGAGAGGTTCCAACGGGAAGTGGATTCATCCCAGCGGTCGGCAACGGTGCCGCCTGGATCGACAATCTTGCCGTCGGTTTCCATCATCAAGGTGCGGTGGGTTGCGTTCGCCGATGCACGCAGCTCGGCGTACTCATCACCTTCCAATTGACTGGCGGTGAGGAATTTGCCAGGGGTGTAGGTTGCTTCGCCAGAGCTGCTTGCGTGCGCATCATCGGTGTTTTCTTCCAAAGCGACCAGGAACGCGGAGTCCGTGAACTTGCGCATGTAGTTGAGGAAGTATGGTTCCTGGCGGTCGACATGGAAAGTCTTCAAGATGACATGACCCATGGAAAAGGCGAGCGCTGCGTCTGTACCTGGGTTAATACGTGCCCACTCATCAGCGTGCACAGTGTTATCAGCAAAGTCAGGGGAGACTACAACGACCTTGGTGCCGCGGTAACGGGCCTCGACCATGAAGTGCGCGTCTGGGGTACGGGTGACTGGGATATTGGAGCCCCACATCATCAGATATGAGGAGTTGTACCAGTCACCAGATTCCGGCACGTCGGTCTGGTCACCGAAGGTCTGCGGGGAAGCCGGTGGCAAGTCGGCATACCAGTCGTAGAAGGACAGCGCCACGCCGCCAATCATCTCCAAAAAGCGTGTGCCCGCACCGTAGGAGACCTGGGACATTGCCGGAATAACGGTGAAGCCGTTGATGCGGTCGGGGCCGTATTCACGGATGGTGTAGACGTGTGCTGCCGCTGCCATTTCAATGGCTTCTTCGTAGTTAATACGAATGAGTCCACCCTTGCCGCGCTGGCTGATATATGCATTGCGCTTTTCCGGATCTTGCTGGATTTCCCGCCACGCCAGCACCGGATCCTTCAGGCGTTCTTTGGCCTCGCGGTACATATCTACCAGCACGCCGCGGGCATAAGGGTAGCGAATACGCGTGGGCGAGTAGGTGTACCAGGAAAAGGATGCGCCACGAGGACAGCCGCGGGGTTCATATTCGGGCATGTCATTGCCGTTGGTGGGGTAGTCAACCGCCTGTGATTCCCACGTGATGACGCCGTCTTTGACATAGACCTTCCACGAGCAAGAGCCGGTGCAGTTTACCCCATGGGTGGAGCGAACCATCTTGTCGAAAGCCCAGCGGTTGCGGTAGAAGACATCAGCTTGGCGGCCGCCTTGTAAAAATAGCTGCTGTCCGCCGGAGCCGGAGGTTCCCTTGCGCAGGTGGGAACCCATCTCAAACAGTGAGTTTGTGGAGCTACGTGAAGTTCTGGAAGAACTTGTGGTTGCTTTAGTCATGAGGGGAAATCCTTTGGGTTAATGGAAATTGGACAATCTGCACGAAGTATTTATCCGGGGTACGGAGCCTTCGGGCGGGCGTAGAAAATCCATGTGAGCACGGTGCAGATGGCGAAGAAGACCACACAGCCCCAGAAGAAAGCCTGGATGGGCATCAGCGAGAGCAAGATACCGACGACAAAGGGGCCGAATGCACCAATCGCGGAGGTCCAGCCGATGACGCCACCGGCCTGGTGCTTAGGGAAAATCATGGGCATTTGTTTAAAGGTGCCTGCGTTGCCAAGACCTGTGAAGAAGAACATCAAGAGCATTGCGCCGAGGAACCACCAGAATTGGTCTGGGTCGGTGGGGTTCAAAAATAGTGCGGCAACAGCGGTAAAGATGGTCATACCGATACCACCGATAAACGTCCAGATGGCACCACCGAACTTGTCACACAACGGGCCCCATGCGGCGCGAACACCAGCACCAATGAGTGGGCCTAAGAAGGCATAAGCTGCACCACGAGGCAGATTTTCAACGCCAATAGTTTCAGCAAAAGAGGAACCGGAACCATAGATTTGGTTGATGATGAGTGCGAATTGCGCGGCAAAGCCTGCAAAAGCGCCGAAGGTCATCAGATAGACCACGGTCATCACCCAGGTGTTGACGTTGCCAAAGATTGAAAGCTGTTGACGGAAATTAGCTTTGACCGGGACGTCTTTAAGGTAGGTCCATGCCAACAGCGCACAGACGATTGCCCACGGTGCCATGAAAATAGCTGGATTGTGAACGAATACATTCGATCCATCTGGAAGGCGTTGTGGGGCGACGAAACCAATGCCCAAGAGCGTAAAGCCCATCAGCCACGGTGCGACTAGCTGAATGAAAGAAATACCAAAGTTACCGATACCAGCTTGCAAGCCCAAGGCAGTGCCTTGCAGGCGCTTAGGGAAGAAGTAGCCCGTCGAAGGCATAAAGCCTGCGAACACACCGCCGCCGAAACCGGACGCAAAGGAAATGGCGAGCAATTCCCAAAAAGGCGTGTTTTCTGGACGTTGGACTACTGAGAACCAGCCCAGCATGGGCAGTAAGAACAATAGTGCTGAAAATGTAACCAGCTTCCGCGTGCCTAGCACCGGGGGCAGGAACATGAAGACCAGACGGAACAGCCCGGCAGAAAGTCCTGAAATGGCGGTGAGCGCATAAAGCTGGCTATCGGTTAGGTCGAAACCGATTTGATTCAGCAGCGGGGCGATAGCGGAAACCAAGTACCAGGCGCTGAAACCCACTGCCATCGTGGCGGTGGTAATGGTCAAAGTGCGCCAGGCAATAGCCTTGTCCCACTTCTCCGGATCTTCAGGATCCCAGCCATGAAGAATTCTTCCGGAGCTATCTAGTTGAGTGCCGGGGGAACTGAGTTTAGACATTTATCCTCGCTTGAAAAAGAAAGGGAACCAATGGGGTGCCTAGTGAATAGACTAGCTTGCTAAGCTCAATTATTAGTTGTTTAAACCGATAAAACCCGTTTAATTACGCAACACTAATATTGTCTAATTGACCTGCAGAAACTGTCGATGCAGGCAGACTAGTTTCTGGGTTAAAACAGTATTTCCGTACTGTTAAATGTTATTTTCATCACGATGGTGTAGAAGCCGGAAAAGGGAACTTTATGTACCCCACAACGACACCCCTGAAGGCAGCTGTGATTGTGGTTTCAGACCGAATTTCCAGTGGGCTCAAGCCGGATCATGCGGCTGATAGTGCTGTCGAAATGTTGCAGGGCGCGGATGTAGAAATTTCACACCGGGAAATCGTGCGCGAAGAAGAAGCCGCTTTTACTATCGCGCTGCAATCGCGGCTACAGGCAGGCGATGACATTATTGTCACGCTTGGCGGCACAGGAACGCGTATCGGCAATGTTGTCCCCGAAGTAACGGGCCGACAAATCTGCGCGCGCCTGCATGGGCTGGAGACGCAAGTGTTGCTTAAGGGCTTAGAATCTTCACCCAAAGCAGGACTTAGCCGCGGGGTTATCGGCGTGACCAAGTATGGCCATCCCACTACCTTGATCGTGAATTCTGCCGGCTCCCGCGGCGCGGTGACTGATACTCTCAGCGTTGTTTTGCCTCGCGTCGACGATATTCTGCGCGAGTGCTAGCGGCCAGGACTATAAATCTTGGCCAGGGGATCGTTTAGTCCTGGTCGGCCTCGACGTCCCTAATCGCCTCGGGGTCCTCGGGATTGCTAGAGCCTGGGCCCTCAAGCTGGATGATGTTGTAGTCACCTTCTGCGAGATGTGAGCGCATATCCTTCTTATCGAATTTGCCGACCGAAGTTTTATCCAAGGACTTCACGAAGGTCCAATATTCCGGAAGCATCCATTTCGGCAGTTCCTTGCGCAGCGCTTCACGCAGGCGTTCAGCTGTCTCAATAGTTGGTGAGATACCTGGGCTCAAAACGGTGATAGCCAAAGGTCGTTCGACCCACTTCTTATCGGGATAGCCGATAACGGCGGCTTCAACGACTTCCGGATTGTTCATGATGAGGTTCTCCAACTGTACGGAATAAATCCATTCACCACCCGAGCGAATAACATCACGTGCACGGTCAGAGACATTGAGGAAGCCGTCTTCATTGACGTAACCCACATCGCCGGTACGCAACCAGCCATCGGCAGTAAATTTATTGGTGGCGGTGTCTGTTGCCTTGCCGCGAAATTCCGATGCGGACCCGTCATCATGTTCAGCAGGGGAGTCGTAGTACTCCTTGGTTACAAGGTTGCCGCGGACCTGGATTTCACCGGCGTTGCGGTCGGTGGTGGCCACAACTTGGCCGTCGTTGACAACCCGGTATTCCAATGAGGCAGGGAACCGGCCTTGAGAAACCCGATATGCCCAGCGTGCATCACCCGAAGCTCCTGAAGGAGGACGAGCAACTGTACCCACGGTGGAAACTTCAACCATGCCCCAGACATGGATAACATCGACACCATACTTTTCTTCCCACACGCGGATTAACTGTTCCGGTGCGGGGGAGCCGCCGGCGTAAATCTCAACGAGAGACATGCGCTCTGGTGGATTGTTGAGGTAGTGCACCATCAATTGGATCCACAGCGTTGGAACACCATGCGCCACACGCGGGTGGGTGGTGGCAATGATTTTTGCCAGCGTCGGCGCAGAAACATTGGAATCCGGCAAGATGAGCGGAGTGCCTGTCATCCACGCGGCAAAAGGCACACCCCAGGACAGCACGTGATAAATCGGGATGCAGCACAAGAAAGACTCACCGTGGGTAATGGCTAAGCTATCGGTGGTGCGAAGCAGCATTGCTTCTAAATAGATCGAGCGATGTGAGTAGACCACGCCTTTGGGCGCTCCCGTTGTACCTGTGGAATAACACAGTGCTGCAGCGGTATTTTCATCCAGCGTTGGCCAGGCATAAACCGAGGACTTGCCGTCTAGTAATGATTCATAGGAATAGACTTCAACATTTCGACCAAAGTGATGAGCAAAATGGCGTGGGTTCTGCGTGCCGGTAAAGACCACGGCGCGCACGGTATCAGCACCGGCGAGAACCTTGCCTAGCTGTTCCGCCAGGCGCGGATCGGCAACGACCACTTCAATCTCTGCGTGATTGACGATATGACGGATCTGGTCATTCATCAGCTGCTTGTTCAATGGGGTAAATACAGCCCCTTTACAGGATGAGGCGAACATGACTTCTAGGTGCTCCGCACAATTCCACAGCAGCGTGCCCACTCGTTCATCGCCGGTGATCCCCAGGTCATCGTGAAGCGCATGGGCAAAGGCGGCAGCGCGGGCGGCAATGTCAGCGAAAGTAGTTTCTTCTGCTGGGCTGTCGCTTGCGTCTTCGCCTGCTCGTCCGCCGTGCCAGGTGGTGACTTTAGTGTTGGCGTGAACGGTAGAGCCGTACGTCAATATCCGTGAAATTGAAAGGGGGATATCCATCATGGTCGAAAGCATGTGTCCCACTTTAGCGGTGCTGGTGGTGATGCGTTATACTAATAGCTGACTGATTGACTGCTCGCTATTTAGTCGAGTGTGCAACATATCTACCAGCGCTGATGAAGCGTAGAAAACAGTCACATCACCTGATGATTGGTCCCTGACTTGTACTGTCACTTTTTGGGCCTCACATGGGGAATGAAGAAACTTTCGCCGTAAAATTATTGTTTCAGGCGAGAATATAAATAGCTTAAAGTACCGTAACGGCCTGCTTGAAAATGGCGCAGTTCAGCGAAGCTGTACACATACTGTCGCAGGCTATGAAAGGACATCCGTGAGCGATACGGACATCAACTCCGCACAGGATTTGGCCTCCCTAAAGCTAACTGAGCTGCGCACAATTGCTGCTCAGAAGGGTTTGCGTGGAGTTTCAGGTTTGCGTAAAGGTGACTTGATTACCGCAATTGTTTCCGGCCAAGTGCCGGGCAAGGCAGAGCCTGCTGCCAAGAAGACATCGGCTAAGGCTGCACCTCAAGCTGATGCATCAGCTGCAAAGAACGAGGACAACGCTGCGGAAAAGACGCAGTCTGCCCCTAGCGGTGCTGCTGAGGAAGACAAGCCAAAGTCTGGCGCCCGTCGTGCACGTCGCGTCGTGCGTTCGACTAGTTCAGCACGTGCTGAAGATGGTGCACAGGATTCTGCACAGGCTGAGAAGGCTGCGGCTTCTGCATCAAGCGCTAGCGAAGATGCCGGCAAGGCCGACACTTCTGTCTCTAATGAGGGGGAAGGCAGCGAAGAACACCGCTATGAATCCCGCTCCCAGGCTCGTCGAGCACGTCGTCACCGCGCACGTCGCAATGATCAATCCGGTTCAGATGAGAGCCAGGCATCGACAAGCGCTAGCGCATCTGATGACCAGCCAGATTCTGGCTCCGAGCGCAACGACAACCGCCGTAATGCACGCGATAACAACGAAGAGAGCGACTCTTCGAAAGATAACCGTGGCGATAATTCCAATAACCGCCAGCGCGGGGGCCGCAACAACAACCGCCGCAATGACCGCAACGACAACCGCGGTGGCGATAACCGTGGTAGCGATAACCGCGCCGGCAATGGCGACCATGATGGCGACAACCGCAATGGTGATAGCCGTGGCAACGACCACCGCGATAACAATCGTGGTGGTCGCAATAGCAACCAGGATGATGACAACGGACGTCGTGGACGTCGCGGACGTCGCAACCGTCGCAACCGCGGGGGCAATGACAGCCACGGTGGTCAAAACAGCAATGACATGCAGGTTCGCGATGGTGACGAGCTGCAGGCTGTTGGCGGCATCCTAGAGGTTGTCGACCACAACGTTGCCTTCCTTCGTACCACCGGTTACCGCGCGATGAGCAGCGACGTCTTTGTTAACAGCAACCTGGTGCGCCGTTTGGGTCTGCGCTCCGGTGATGCTATGACTGGCCAGGTCAAGGTTGGCGGTGCAACCCACTCGCACGGCAACGGCCGCAACCGCCGCAAGTACAACCAGTTGGTTCGCGTTGACACGGTCAATGGTCTAGAACCAGAGCAGGCTAAGAGCCGCCCGCAGTTTTCTAAGCTCACTCCGCTGTACCCGAACCAGCGTTTGCGCTTGGAAACCACACCAAATGTGCTGACCACTCGCGTTATAGACTTGATCATGCCTATTGGTAAGGGTCAGCGTGCGCTGATTGTTTCGCCTCCTAAGGCCGGTAAGACCACCATTTTGCAAAATATTGCAAATGCTATCGCTACCAACAATCCAGAGTGCTACTTGATGGTTGTGCTGGTTGATGAGCGCCCTGAGGAAGTTACCGATATGCAGCGTTCGGTCAAGGGGGAAGTTATTGCTTCGACCTTCGACCGCCCACCATCAGAGCATACCGCTGTGGCGGAGCTGGCGATTGAGCGTGCAAAGCGCCTGGTAGAGCAGGGCAAGGACGTTGTGGTTCTGCTGGACTCGATTACTCGTTTGGGTCGTGCCTACAACAACTCTTCACCAGCATCTGGACGTATTTTGTCCGGTGGTGTGGACTCGAATGCGCTTTACCCACCAAAGCGTTTCTTGGGTGCAGCACGCAACATCGAAGATGGCGGTTCTTTGACTATTATTGCTACCGCGATGGTGGAAACCGGTTCTACCGGTGACAATGTCATCTTCGAGGAATTCAAGGGCACCGGTAACGCGGAGCTGAAGCTGGATCGCTCTATTTCTGAGCGTCGCGTCTTCCCAGCGGTTGACGTCAACCCATCGGGTACCCGTAAAGACGAGCTTCTGCTGGTTCCAGATGAACTGCGTATCATGACTAAGCTTCGTCGCATCCTGTCTGGTATGGATTCCCACCAGGCTATTGACCTGCTGATTAAGCAGCTCAAGAAGACCAAGTCCAACGCTGAGTTCCTCATGGGTATTGCAACTTCTGCTCCTATGACGGCAAGCCTTGAAGAGGAGGACTACTCCTAATGTCCAATGAAGTTTCACTGGTAGATGACATCGTCTCTGAATACCAAGGTATTGAGATGCAGATGGCAGACCCAGAGGTTGCCTCTGATCAGACGCAGTTTCGTAAGTTGTCGAAGCGTTATGCCGAATTGCGCCCGATCATCGTGGTGCACACTGAGCTATCGCAGGCGAAAGACGATCTCGCAGATGCCAAAGAAATGGCGTATGAAGATCATGATTTCCAGGAAGAGGCACAGCGTCTAGAAGGCGTTGTGCTCGAGCTGGAAGAGCAGCTTGCAGACTTGCTGGCACCACGTGATGAGCATGATTCCGAAGACATCATCATGGAAATTAAAGCGGGTGCCGGCGGCGAGGAAGCAGCGCTGTTCGCGGCTGACCTTGCGCGCATGTATGAGCGTTATGCAGATAAGTCTGGCTTTAGCTGGGAAGTTATCGGCATTAACGAATCTGATCTCGGTGGCGTTAAGGACATGACCATAACGTTCAAGTCCAAGACCCCATCGCGTGATGGTGCGTGGTCTGTGTTCAAGTTTGAAGGTGGCGTGCACCGCGTTCAGCGTGTGCCAGTCACCGAGTCGCAGGGGCGTATTCAGACTTCAGCAGCAGGTGTGTTGGTCTACCCAGAACCAGATGAGGTCGCAGAAGTCCACATCGATGAAAAGGATATTCGCGTCGATGTATACCGCTCTTCCGGTAAGGGTGGACAGGGCGTTAACACCACGGACTCCGCGGTGCGTCTAACCCACTTGCCAACAGGTCTGGTTGTGACTTGTCAGCGTGAGCGTTCACAGATTCAAAACAAGGCTCGCGCAATGCAGGTTCTGCAGGCTCGCCTGGAGCAGATGGAACGTGAACAGCGTGAGGCAGAAGCTGGTGAGCAGCGTGCATCGCAGGTGCGCACCATGGACCGCTCTGAGCGCATCCGCACCTACAACTGGCCAGAAAATCGTATTACCGATCACCGCATTGGATACAAGGCAAATAACTTGGACTCTGTGCTGGATGGCGATATGGGTAGCTTGATTGAGGCTTTGCAGGCGCAAGAGCGTGCTGAGCGCATGGAATCTGAAGGCTAGTTTTCAATGAGCCAGAAGGCTACGTATGAAAAGGCGCTTCGCATTGCCGCGGAGCGCCTTCGCGCTTCGGGAATAGATTCGGCAATGTGGGATGCCCGCATGGTGCTTGCACACGTGCTCAAGGTCGGTCACATGGATATTCCTTTGCAGAAGGAAGCTGGTGATTTGGAAGAGTATGATGCTCTTATTTCTCGTCGTGCGCAGCGCGAACCTTTGCAGCACATCATAGGTACAGCGCCTTTCGGGCCCTTGGACCTGGAGGTTGGTGAGGGCGTGTTCATCCCACGGCCGGAGACTGAAATGTTGGCTGATTGGGCAGTGAACCATTTAAGCCGGCAGCATCGACGCGGAGTGCAGCCTGCGCCAATTGTTGTGGATTTGTGTACGGGTTCGGGGGCCTTGGCAGCTTATATCGCGCACTATCGCCCCGATGCTCACATTGTCGCAGTAGAGCTTTCCGATGCAACCCTGCCCTTTACCTCACGTAATCTCGCGGGCACTTCCGTGGAGATCAAACAAGCAGATGTCACAAGCGAAAAGCTTTTAGAGGTCCTTTCTGATCTGGTGGGCAAAGTCGATCTTTTGGTAACTAATCCGCCTTATGTCCCTGAAGATCCGAATCTTGCCCCGGAAGTGTATTTTGATCCCCATGATGCGGTCTTTTCCGGCGATGATGGCATGGACACGATTAAGGCGATGCTGCCGAACGTTCTGGCGTTACTCAAGCCCGGCGGGGCAGTGGGCATTGAACATGATGATTCCACATCCAACGCTGTGCAAGAGGCAGCGCGTGAGGCGGGCCTGGTCAATGTTTCACCCTTGAAGGACCTAGGCGGGACCGCGCGGTTTGTGTTGGCTCAGGCACCGGGTGGAGGATAGCGGAGCAAGACTCGGCACAAGAGACTGCGCCAATATTTGGCAGTAGTACTATGAGAAGCCTAAATACGCCTTAGGCCATCGATACACTAAGCAACACTTTTTAAAAGTGGGGAGCAAACACATGCAAGGAAAGATTTACGATTGCTCAGACGAGCAGCAACGCGTTGAAGGGATTGCGCTGGCAGCACGAGCCGCGAAGTCTGGCCAACTGATCGTCACCCCAACCGATACTGTTTATGGGCTTGGATGCGATGCTTTCGACAATAACGCTGTTGCCAACCTCTTAGCAGCGAAGCACCGTGGGCCTGATATGCCAGTGCCAGTCTTGATTGGTTCCTGGGATACCGCCAAAGGGTTAGTACAGACTTTTACTGACCAGATGCAGCTCATCACCGAAGCATTCTGGCCAGGAGGATTGTCCATCGTCGTTCCGCAGGCGCCTTCATTGCCATGGAATTTGGGAGATACCCGCGGCACCGTGATGTTGCGTATGCCATTGCATCCCATTGCTATTGAACTGCTTCGCGAGGTCGGCCCGATGGCTGTTTCTTCCGCGAATATTTCTGGCCAGGCACCGGCCACAACTGCGATTGCTGCTAAGCAACAATTAGGCAAGAGTGTCTCGGTGTACCTTGATGGCGGGGAAGCACCAATTGGTGAACCTTCCACCATTATCGATCTTTCCGGCCCATGGCCATATCTTTTGCGCGAAGGTGCACTATCTGCTGAACGCATCGGCGAGGTTATTGGTGTGGATGCGCAGCGCTTGCGCACCCGACCTGGAGCGCAGTAATTCATGACTGGTTCTGGCGTGCCGTTGCGGGAACTAGGGCTGGTGATCCTAGTTGCCGCGGTGCTGACTTTTCTTGTGACCGGAATCGTTCGTTCCGTCCTCGTGCGCACTGGCAAAGTCGCTGAGATTCGACTGCGCGATAGTCACTCGCAACCCACCCCGCAGCTCGGTGGCGTCGCGATGTTCGTGGGCTTTATGGCAGCTATCTTCCTAGCCTCGCAATTGCCTGCGCTCACACGCGGGTTTATGCCTGTGACTCCGGAAATATCTGCCGTTATCTGGAGCGCTGTAGCGATTGTCATCGTCGGAGTCATAGATGATCTCTATGAGCTCAGCGCATGGATAAAACTGGTTGGTCAGATTGTCGCAGCGGCACTATTGAGCATTTTGGGATTGTCTTGGACTATCCTCTTTATTCCATTTGACGGTGGAACCACCGTCTTATTGGATCAATTCCAGTCTTCAATCTTGACTACATTCGTCACGGTGCTGCTCATCAACGCTATTAACTTCGTTGATGGACTCGATGGGCTAGCAGCGGGTCTGGGACTTATCGCCGGTGGCGCCATCTTAATCTTCTCGCTCACGGTTCTCTATGACCAGGGCGGGGCAGTATCGGCGTATCCACCGGCCATTATCTCGGCAGCACTAGTGGGCATGTGTATTGGCTTTTTGCCACATAACTTCGAACCTTCGCGCATCTTCATGGGCGACTCAGGCGCGATGCTCATCGGACTGCTTCTGGCCGCCGCTTCGACCTCGGCTTCGGGCAAGATTACGCAGTCGCTGTATGGAACCGCAGACGTTGTGGCGTTGGTCAGCCCCTTCATCGTTGTCTGTGCAGCTGTCTTCGTCCCTGTCTTAGACCTCGTATGGGCGGTAATTCGCCGTGTCTCCCAAGGTAAATCTCCCTTTGCTGCAGATAAGGCGCACATCCACCACCGGCTGTTGTCTTTAGGCCATACGCACCGCCGCACAGTATTGGTGCTCTACCTGTGGGTCTCGGCTGTTGCCTTTGGCGCAGTTAGCTACTCGATTGTTCCGCCACTGATCGCAACCATCGCAACAATTTTGGCGCTGGTGGTTGCAAGTGGCGTGACACTCATTCCGTTGCGTCGTGGGAAAATCGACTTCCCAGCCAAGCGTTGACGTAGACAGGCTTTTCGATGATATCCTACGCCACAAGCGCTACTTAGAGGGTTCAGATATTCCTTACGTCTGTAGTAGAGTGTCCCAGCGTGAGTGATTCTTTAAATGGCGATGGCGCCAGCACCAGTAGTTTTGATGACCCGCGCGTGCCACTGCAGCGCGCCCTGCGGCTGGGCTCCATTGCGCTAGCCATAATCACCGTTTTATCTCTAGCTATCTGGGGTGGAGTTCGTGGTCTACCCGGAATCTGGGGAGTAGTCATCGGCGCTGCTATTGGCGGTGGCTTCGTTCTGATTACGGCAGCGCTTGTGCTGTTTACTGCAAAGTCTGCACCGTCCACCACCATGGCTGTTGTCCTCGGTGGATGGCTACTCAAGGTTGTACTCTTGATTGTCGTCCTGATGATCATTCGGGACCTGGAATTTTATGACACTATGGCTATGTTCATCACGGTTGTCTTGGCGATGATTGCGGTACTCGGTACTGAGGTCTGGGGAATCATCACCTCCCGCGTGACTTATATTTCTTAGTAGCTACTAGTGACACGACGCCCGCTGGGGCGTCATAGGTTGCGACAAAGGGGAGTGCATCTTTAGGGATGTCCTCCCTTTTGTGATCGCTAAACGGGTGGAGTGATGGGGTGTAGGGAAATAGGCAAAACAGAATTTTGATTTATTTGAATTCCCTGGTCGCGACATGGCATGTGACATAAAGCATATAAAAGCAAAGGGGTGACGTATGGCGAAAAAATGCCTTTAACGTGCACCTAAGGGGAATTGCAAGGGGTGAAAGCAGGCAATGTTATCGGGGGTAATTCAAGGGGGTAAAAGACTGTGAAACGGCTAGCCAAAAAATAACTGTGATCAACCTTACTAATGCCTGTAAACCGGGGTTGGGCTGGGGATATGGGCTAATCCAGGGGGAGCAATCGCTGGGTTGGCTCAAACCTCGGAAGTTCGGATGACTGCAGATCGAAATAAGCCTCAATGAGCTGATATTATTTCCTCCGGGTTACCGCGGAAGCGGCATTAGTAAGATTCGTGTCCTGCGAAAAATTTATGCCGTATCCCATTTACGGTGATTCCCTGTTACAGCTTCGCTGATGTGCGACGGAGTCCGTAGCTGTGACAGAGAGTTTGAGACGTCCATCGCACCGTACGACGCCGACAATCGTACGGCCCGAACACGGGAGAGAACGCTGAGCGTTACAACATTGGCCATGAAGGGTAGCTTCCACGCGCCCGAACTGGACCCAGAATTTTTCCCGGGGCAATATTACGGCGACATCCT
>DGYFJ06201__coassemble_683_pt1 | contig 25901 bp, 24 predicted proteins | sample DGYFJ06201__metabat2_high_PE_004 | metagenome-assembled genome bin DGYFJ06201 | reverse complement strand
CGCTACTTGTCGTCGTTGGAGCCAAGTGCATCGTCGATCTTGTCGCGTGCGGTATCAACCTTGTCCGCGTGTTCTTCGCCGACCTTGTCCTTGGCGAAGTCTTCTCCCTTGTCCAAGTGCTCGTCGAGCTTGCCGTCCTTAGCAGCCTCAGATGCCTTGTTCTTTGCCTCGTCAAAAATACCCATTGTTGAAACACTCCTTAATACAAATTGCTTTGTCGTCGAATTATTACTTCATCAGGTCGTGCAATTCCCCACGATAAACACATCCGGAAAATCTCGCCATGAAAATCTTCTGAAAATTCGCGCAAAATTGCCTAAATGACACACTCTTAACCACTTTGTGACCCGCATCCCTTGCCTCTTATGCGTGCTGAATTTACCCCCGAAAAACGCTCATTGCCGTGGATCGATGCCGAGGATTTGCGTCGGGCGGTGTTAGGGTCGAATAATCACTTTTAGTGGCCGGTTATCACGAATTTATTTCGATGAAATTTTTCTAAAATATATGACCGATCTTCACTGTGGTTGGTTCTTTCTCACCGGCTGTGGTCGTTGATAAGTCCTCGGCTGCTGGATTTTAAGCACGATGTGAAAGAAAGCTTCAAGGAGTCCCACCCGCATGACGCAAACCGAAACCCAGCCGCACCATCCCAAGGCCATAAACACCAACTGGATAATATCCCTCTTCGGTACCGCCGTGGGTGCAGGTATCTTGTTCCTGCCGATCAACGCTGGCGGTTTCGGATTTTGGCCATTGCTGATTGCCACCGTGCTCATCGGTCCGATGACATTTCTTTCGCACCGCGCACTCTCACGCATGATGAGCGCGTCGCCAAAGCCCGGCGTGGACATCACTGGGGTGGTAACCAGTTATTTCGGCCAGGGCGCCGGCGCGGTCATTTCTGTGCTGTACTTCCTAGCGATCTACCCCATCGTCTTAATCTACGGTGTCTCCATTACCAACACCGTCGATAGCTTCATCGTTAATCAGCTTGATGGGCCTTCGATTCCGCGCTGGCTGCTGTCACTGTTGCTTGTCGGAGGCATGACCTTAGTCTTTGCATACGGCCAGCGTTTGATGCTGATTGTTACGCAGATTATCGTCTATCCACTCATCGTCTTCCTCGCGGCGGTCTCCTTCTATCTCGTGCCACAGTGGGACTTTTCCAGCTTCTATGAAACGGAAGGCACTACCTCCGGCATCTGGGCAGTCGTCATGATTTTGCCGGTGCTAGTCTTTTCCTTCAACCACTCCCCGGCTATCTCGCAGTTCACCCTGGCAATGCAACGCACCTGGGGCAAGGGCGCGGAGAAGAATGCGTCGAAGGTTCTCGGCATCACCGCCATCTTGCTCACGATTTTCACCATGTTCTTCGTGTGGTCATGTGCTCTGGCAGTCGGCGGTGACGGTCTTGCGCAAGCACGAGAGCAAAACATTCCCGTGATGTCTTATATCGCTAACACCACCGGCGTGCCGATCATGGCATTGCTATCTCCTATCGTGGCCATCCTTGCCATTGTCTCCTCCTACTTTGGCCATGCCCTCGGCGCTGCAGAGGGCGCACGTTTCATCGTCAAGAAATTTGTCCCTAGCATTAGCAACAAGCTGTCGATGACCACGTTGACCGTGGCTGTCAATGTTTTCATCTTCTTAACCGCATGGGCCGCAGCGATTGCTAATCCCTCGATTTTGGCGCTGATTGAATCCATCGGTGGACCATTCATTGCTATGATCTTGTACATCATGCCGATGTATGCGATGTATAAAGTCCCAGCGCTTAATCGTTTCCGCAATCACTGGACTGCTGCATTCGTCGTTTTCACGGGCATCGCCACCATTTCCGCCGCAATCGTAGGACTATTTTTGTGACATCTAGCTTTGGGCTATTTTGGCCAGGTAAAGAAGATGCCTTGAATCAGGCATCTCTTCCTGCCAAGGCTTCGGCGAGCAAGGCTTCGCCAACCCAAACAGATTTCTCTCACCCCGACGGAAATATTTTATACGCGGGTGACAACCTCGACGCCTTAAAATCTCTGGCCGCGCACTCGCCTGCCAGCGTTGACGTTATCTATATCGACCCGCCTTATAACACCGGCCGGGACTTTTTATACCGCGATAATTACCGTAACCGCCGTGAACACCGTTCGACGGATCACGGCCAATGGCATGCACAGTGGCTGTCAATGATAACGCCTCGGCTGATACTCGCTTGGCAGTTGCTCGCTCCGACTGGCCATATTTTTATCTCCATTGGTGAAGACGAAGTTGCTCATCTTCGCATGCTTGCCGATGAGCTTTTTGGCCAAGCGAATTTCGCCAACCAATTCATCTGGAAGAAAGGCGGCACGGGTAAAAACGATTCCCGTTTCGCCATCACCGAACACGAATATGTTCTGGCCTATGCCCGCTCGGCCGAATCCCCCGGCTTCAACACAGATCCGCAAGGCCATACCACCACCAAATACAACTTTCACGATGACAAAGGCGCTTACTCCTTGGTGCGTTTGGATTCTAAAACCTTGGGCTATGTCCCCTCACTGGATTTTGCTATCCACGATGCCGAGGGGCAAGAGTATCTCCCGCATCAACCAGCCGGGCAAACGCAGGTTGCACGCTGGCGCTGGAGCAAAGAAAAAGTTGCCGAGCACTACGAAGACCTGGTCTTTCGCCGCGGCTTTGTGTATACGAAAAACTATCAGAAGCAAGGTGCGCGCCCGCGCAGTATTTTAGACGGCGAACGCTTTGGGGTAACGCGCTCTGGACGCCGCGATGCCGAATCTGCATTGGGGATTTCGGGCATCTTTGATTTTCCCAAGCCAGTTCGCTTGATTAAATATCTTGTTGATATTGGCGGGCCCAAAGATGCCAAGGTCTTAGATTTCTTCGCGGGTTCAGGCACGACTGCGCAGGCGGTAGCTGAGCTCAATGAGGCTGACGGCGGCACCCGGACAGTACAGCTGATGCAATTGCCAGAGCCGACCGCGAAAACTAGCGCGGCGCACCGGGCAGGTTTTGAAACCATCGCCGATATTTGCTGGGCGCGCATGCACGCTGCTGGACTACAGGCACAAAGAATCGAGCTTAGCTAGCGCTAAAGTCTTCATCTTCCATAGTTCCGGTTTCCACGGTGCGGGCTTCTTCCATACCAGCGGGACGTCCTGGGATGGCAAAGAAGTCCAAGACCTTATCGGTGGCAAAGCCAAAGCCTACGTCGCTGGCATCGTCATAGTTGCCGCCGGGCCATACATGTTTGCCGCCACCGATGCGGATGTGTTGAACCGGATACTGACATTGCTCCCACTGCACTAAGAGCGCATTATTAGCCAGGCGCTCAGTGTTGAGATTGCCTTCGCAGCGGTTGCGCTGGGCATCCATGGAAACTACTTCAGGAACTGAAACATAGCGTTCCTTGTGGCGGGTTCCGCCGTAGTAATCCACGACTGGGTCCAACGTGCCGTGCATATCGAGCCGGCCGACTGGTTCACCCTTACAGGAGGCGTGAATAGCCTGGTAATACGCAGCTGAGACTGTCGCTACAGATTTGAAAACATCCGGCATCTGGCAGCCAAGGTAGGCAGCAAATCCGCCGCCATTGGACATGCCAGTGGCATAGATGCGTTCATCATCGACTGCGTAAGTGGCACGGAGCGAATCCACGATATCGCGGACAAACTGGGTATCTTCTGCACCGGTGGTTTTGGCATAAGGAGCTGGTGCCCACGCACGGTCTTCACCCGCGGGATAAGCCACGATGGCATCGGCAGCATCTAATTCCGTATAACGCTGCATCATCTCAGCGGTTTCTTTCCAACCATGGAAAGCCAGCACGACTGGCCACTTCTTGCCCGGTTGATAAGAGCTGGGCACATGCAGGATAAATTTCCGGCCCGAGGCAAGATTGATGGTTTGTGAAGAGCCTGGCTCAGGCCCTGCTAAAGGCGCAGAGGTAGGAAGTCCCAAGTCATAAGTGCCAGGGTTTGCTTCCAATTCGCTGCTAACAGCCGTCGAGCTCTCACCTGAAAGCGAGGAGGTTTCACCACGCGATGACACCTCCGAGCATGAGGCCAAGGTCGCAGTCAGCACTACCGCAGACAAAACAAGGGTGATCTTTTTAGCTGCAGCACGCCCGAAATGGCTGGTTGTGTGCACCTGAACTCCTCATTATTGATTATCTGCGTATCACTTTGATGACTTTGTCAGCCCCTATTGTCTACCACGCTGCCAAGCCGTCCAAAGCTGCTGGTAACGGCCATCAAATTCTAACAACTGCGCATGGGTTCCCCGCTCTACGACGCGTCCGTTGTCCATCACTAAAATTTCATCGGCACGCGATGCCTGATCCAACCTGTGTGCCACCACCAGTGCGGCACGGTCTTTGGCCAATTCCTCCGCTGCATCCTGCAACGATTGCGCACCTTGTGAACCTGCCTCGGCGGTGGCTTCGTCCATGACGACCACGCGTGGATTTAACAACATCACACGTGCAAGTGCTAACTGCTGTGCGGCAACCGGTTCCAATTGCAGGCCTTGAGCGCCGACTACGGTATCGAGGCCATCCGCCAACTGATGGAACCAGTCCGCGTTAACGCGGTCGAGGACTGCGATCATCTCGTCATCGGTGGCTTCTGGTTGCGCCAGGCTTAAGTCCTCGCGCAGGGTGCCGGAAAAGACGTGGACTTCTTGAGAGACCATCGCTAAGCGGGCAACGCGCTCTGAATCCGACAAAGAGGTTACTTCTACCCCATCGACTTTCACGGTTCCTGAATCTGGCACCCGCAGACCGGCGAGCAAAGCCGCGACGGTGGTTTTGCCCGCGCCGGAGGCACCGACGACGGCAACGGTTTTCCCTGGGTCAATGCTTAGTGAGACATCTTCTACTGCCCAGCCTTGGCCATAGGAAAATGAGACATCGTGGACTTCCACGTGGCCTTCTTTTGGCGGAGCACCAGCTGGCTTGGTGGGCTGCGGTGGATTGACCACCACGCCGGCGATGCGCGCCAAGGAGGCATAGCCCGATTGGATCGTATCCAGCACGCGCATCAGACCCATCAGTGGTCCCCGCAGACGAATCAGCATGAGCATCGCGCCGGTCACGGCACCTACGGTCATAGCACCTGATTGCACAGTGAGATAACCCACCAGCAACCCAGCCCCCAGCATGACAAACTCCACCGAGGTCATCCACAGCTGCAGAATAAGCATGGTCTTTCGGGCTGAGTAACCATGCTCGACTACGTCCCAGGAAGCAGTATGGATTCGGTCATGCATGGATTTTTCCATGCCAAAAGCACGCACGGTGGCGCGTCCACGGATAGCTTCAAGCACCCGGCGTGCACGATCAGCCATCGATGCTCGCTCGGCGGCGTAGCGTCCAGGTGCGACACGCAGATACCGTCGCGCAGCGATGACATAAATGGGTGCAGCAGCGACAATGACGAGCAAGAATTGCCAGTCCAAAGTAACTAAGGCGATGGCAGTGGTGATGATTGCGAAACCGGAGTTTGCCAGGATGGGGACAGTCTCAGTTACTGCCGCTGATAGCTCCGCAACATCATCGGTGGACCGGGATACTAAATCGCCGGTGCCGGCATCTTCCACGCGGTGGACTGGCAGCCCCAGGGCCGTACCCACCATGTCTTCACGCAAATTAGCGATTACGCGCTCCGTCAATCGCGAGAGCACGAAAAAGCCCCAAGCAGAAAAGGCAGCGGCAGCAAATGCTGCGATAACTAGTTCTGCCGTAATCCGCAGCAAACTAGTGCTACTAGCTGAGATGACCACATCGACGATACGGCCGAGCTGGATTGGAATCCAGATATTGGCCACCGCGCCAAGAGCAAGCAGCACAATAGCGAAAAGAAACTGCTGAGTTGCCTTTGGTACTTCCCGCAAGTGCCTGCTTAAGACCTTGCGGGTTTGGGGCCAGGTAGCGGTAGGAAAACGCATACTCATATCTACTTCGCTCCTACTTCTACGGCCTGCCAGGCAGGCGCATTGGTATAGACGATGGTCGGCTTGTCCGCGCGCGCTGCTGCGACTCGCTCGGCGATGGTCTGCTCAGTAACGGAGTCCACCGCGGTGGTGGGATCTTGCAGAATCAGAATCTCGGCATCGGCAGCAATAGCGCGCGCCAGTGCCACGCGCTGGCGCTGACCACCGGATAGATGGCCGCCGTTTTCTCCGACCTCGCGGTCAAAACCTCCCGGAATATCTTCCGCTGCAGCTATCTCTAGCGCCCACATAGCCCGCTCGCGGTCCGGGTGAACATTGTCCAACACGGTGCCTTCAAAAATATCGGCATCATGAGGTGCCACCAGGTATTTCTCCCGCGGCATATTGACTAATTCCGCAGGCGGCATTTCCGAGACCACGGTGATTCCAGGACGCAGAGCGGGTAGGGAGGGTTGCGAGGTGCTAAAGGAGGCATCGGCAAGCAAAAGCTCTTGAATACGCCGTCCGGAGGCTTGCGCGGTTGCCCACCGCGATGCAATATTCTTACCCAGCATCGTCATCGGGGTGATGATAAATTGCGTCAAGCCAACCACCGTGATGAGCTCCCCGACTGTCATCATCTCAGCCAGTGCCATGACACCGGAGACGACACCGACGATGATGACGTAGAACGCACCGGCGGTTTCCGTCACAGCATTCAGGCGTGCTTGCGCGCCATTGGCTGCAACCGTCTTTTCATAAGCTTTGTCGGAGACCACTTCATAGCGCGAACGCACGGTATCCACCGCGCCCAGGCCTTTGAGGATTCGAAGCCCTTGCACGACATCGGTCGCCGTGGCTGAGGCAGCTGCCAAAGCTCGCTGACGCGCCCCGGAGCGTTTGCGCAGCGGAGTAGCTGACTTCAGCGAAATCATCACGACCACAGGCCCGCCAAGCAGCACACCCAAACCTAGGGGAAGATTGACGCTGGAGACCATAACGGCAACATAGATAATGGACGTGATCTCGGCGAAGGGAAAGACGGTCATGATGACGGCATCTGCCACGCGCTGCGTATCTGAGGAAGCAATCGCTAACAGTTCCCCAGCAGTGCGCTGCTTGCCTGCCATGCCTCGCGGGTGCGAAATCCGGTCTGTGACCGTCATGCGCAACACATGCCCGATTTCTAGACCTGCACGTTGAAATAGTGCCCGCCCAAACCAGCCGGCCGCGGCGTTGACAATAAATATCCCGAGTAATATAACCACCCACACCCACAACGTGGATATGCTTCCCACAGCAATTGCCCGGTCAATAGCTTGGCCCACGACAACTGGGGTCAAGCCATTACAGACAAAAGTTAAAGAAATTAGAATTGCTGCGGGAATGGTACGTTCTTTGCGGGAAAATATGGTTTTTAAAAGCCACCGCGGGTCGTTTGCCTGTGGAAGAGCAGACACTAAAACACCTCACCCACTATCGAAATCTTAAAAAATAATATGATGCATCAACCTCTTCAGCCTAGCCCAGAACACTATCCCAGCTACCGGCCTCCCTCGCGCAAGCAAAACCCCAGGTTTGCAACCGCGCAGCATAAAGAAACATTGGCGAAAGCATTTCATGCTGGAGCTGATCTTTATGATGAAATCCGACCTGAGTACCCCAGCTTCATCGGCAAGCTAGCATCAGGTAAGCGGGCACTCGATATCGGTGCTGGAACCGGTAAGCTTACCCTTAGTTTGCCGCATGACTTAGTTTTCGCCTGCGATCCATCCCCCGATATGGTGCGTGTTTTACAATCCCACGGCATTAGCTGTTGGCGTGGCACCGCTGAGGATTTAGCAGTGGCTTCAGGATCCATCGATGCAGTATTTTGTGCACAGGCATGGCACTGGGTTGATGCGCAGGCCACCTGCCTAGAGCTTGACCGCGTCTTAACCCCTGGTGGTAAAGCAGTATTAGTCTGGAACACCATTGATGTCCACGCGGACCCATGGGTGCTGCGGCTGACCCGCATCATGCATTCCGGCGATGTTCAGCGTCCTGACTTTAAACCAGAAGTGCACCAGCCCTTAGTTATTTCTGAAGTGCACCACGACTTTTGGCAGCAAACGTTAAAAGCCGAGCAATTGCATACCTTGATGCACTCGCGGTCTTATTGGCTGCGCGCAAATGAGAAGACCCGACAACGCATGACCGGCAACCTTAACTGGTACCTCTATGAGCATATGGGCTTTCAACCTGGGACGGAGGTAAAAATCCCCTACCGAACGGACGCATTTGTTTTAAGCCGTTATGCTGGATAAGACGAAAAACATACACAACGCTTATCTTAAGGACTGATCAAGTGAGCTCCGAAGAACCTACCATCGTTCCGGATACACCAGTTGAAGATCTAACGCTTGACCGAGTGGCAGAAATCTTTGACGACAAGCAATTAGTCTACCGCCTGGAGAATGTAGAAACTCCCGACGGAGACACCGGTACCATCCTGCGCACAGGCTTTTCTAACGCAGCCATCGCCATGCAAATCCGCGATAACACTTTAGTTATTGACTCACTGTGGCGTGGCGCGTTTCCTACCGCCCAGGGCCCACAGGTTCTCATGCTGACCAATCAGTGGAACCAAGACAACTTTGCACCTACTTTGCGCTTTTTCGACAGCAGCGCCGAGGAACTCGCGGTCTCCGCATTCCGTGAGCTACATGTTGGCGCTGGCGTATCGCGCAACCAGCTTGATGCGTTCGTCATGACCACCATTGATGCCATCTTGGGTTCCTTTGAATGGATCGAACAAAAGCACCCTGACCTTGTGACCTGGGAAAGCGAGCACAACCATGACTAATCCACAAAACTCTGCATCCGAAACCTCGGTTGATAACGCGCTTCCTGCCGTTGACATCGACCGCATCATCGAAGCCATGGATTCTTTCGACATCAAGTTGGAAAAAGCACAAGGCGCCGACGCCGTTGCGATGGCTAACCTCAACGGCCTGAACATCATGTTCGCTTTGCTCCCATCCGTGGTCATCGTCCGCGCCGATGTTGGCACTGATGCTTCCTTTGCTAATGCCGATGCTGGCCTGTTCTTGGCTGCAGGCCAGATCAACACCGTCTCTTTCGGCGCACGCGCGGTCATCACCGAACACGAAGACCAACTCATCGTTCGTACGGAGCGCGAATTTACCCACTTGGCAGGGCTTAACGATGAGCAGCTGAAGCAGTCACTCAAGGTCGCCGTCGATGGTGTCTTGGCCGCCCAGGACGCACTCGTAGCAGCTGCCGAAGAGATGGCGAAGCTCGGTTCTGAAACCGCCCAAGAAGAAACCGGTTCCAACTAGCACTAGGTTTGACTAGTGCCAATGTATAAAGCGCCCACCCTCATCATGTGATGCAGGGATGGGCGCCTATTAATGTGCACGTTTTTAAGGTGCACGTTGAGGTTGCTATTCGGAGTCGAGAATCCGCTGGCGCTCAACTTCGGGGTCAAAATCTGCCTCTGGCCAATCCAGCTCCATCTTGCGAAGCTCATCCAGGATCAGGAATTTCAACGCCATGCGGGCATAAGGCTTGCTATCTGAAGGCAGGACATACCACGGCGCGTGATCTGCGTCAGTGCGATTGATGGCATCGGCATAAGCCTGCGAATACTCATGCCAAAAGCCGCGCTCAGTAACGTCCCCATCGTCATATTTCCAGTGCTTCTTTGGATTTTCGACGCGCTCTAGGAGATTTTCGGTTTGGAACTCTTTCGAGATGTGCAAAAAGATCTTGAGGATACGAACATTGGCATCGGCAAGTTCTTTTTCATACTCCCGGATAGCTTCAAACCGCCGGTCGATCTCTGCTTCATCGACCCAGCTGTGCACCCGTTGTGTCACCACGTCTTCATAATGAGAACGGTCAAAAGCCACGACTTGGCCAGGCAGAGGATCGTGTTTGCGGATGCGCCACAAAAAGTCGTGCTCGAGCTCTTCGTCAGTAGGCTTGCCGAAACTCAAGGTCGTAGTTCCTTGCGGGTCAAAGACCGAAAAGACAGATTTTACTGCGCCGCCCTTGCCCGAGGTATCCATGCCCTGCAGCACAACCAAGATGGATGGCGCGTCTTTTCCAAGCGCACGAGCATTCGCAAAAAGCAGCTCCTGCAGGTCACTTAATTCCTCATCAAAGCGCTTTGCCTGCTTCTTTAAGGCCTTGGCGTTGCCGTCAAAACCGGGTGTGGCCCTCGGGTCAGAATCATCGAAATTAAAGGGCGTGGAAACACGCAACTTGCGGGCATCTTTAACTTTGAATTTACTCATCTTCCCCACCTTACTTAAGGAAACGCCTTCGCCCTGCCCATTTTCCTAAGAAAGGTTTATGGGCAGGGCGAAATCTTCAAGGTCAAGCGGTGCGACTACTACTCAGACTCAGAGTCAATGCTCTCCTGCTCAGAAGCCTCTGGCTCTTCAGCCTCGATATTCATCGGGTTATCCTCGGAGCGGGAATGCGCAACATCGTCAAGCACTGCGTTGATGTACGGTGCTGCTGCATCGGTCGAGTACTCGCTGGCGAGCTCCACGCCTTCGGTTACTGCCGTAGCCAGGTCAATCTCATCCGAGTTGAACAGCAATTCCCACACTGCAACGCGCATAATTGCACGATCGACAGCCGGGATGCGGTACAGCTCCCAGTCCTGCGCCAAGAAGCGCTCGATGGTCGCATCGATTGTGTCCAATTCTTCAGCAACGCCGGCGACTAGCACCTTGGTGTATTCAGCAACAGGTGCGACACCGTGCTCGTCTTCACGAGCCAACTTCACGCGGTCTTCGACGATAGCTACGGGGTCGACGTCGCGATTTTCTGCCTCGTACATAATGTCGGCAGCACGACGACGCGCGCGGTAACGAGCACCATGACGGCGCTGCTTAGGCACACGGTGAGACTCAGGCTTTGCGTCCAGAACTTCTGGGTTTGGTTCCTTATCAGAACCAGACCCGTCATTGATACGTTCTTCAGCCACGATTAGTTGCTCACACGGGACTGGTACTCGCCAGTGCGGGTATCAATCCGGACGACGTTGCCGATTTCGATGAACAAAGGAACCTGGATCTCAGCGCCGGTTTCCAAAGTTGCTGGCTTGGTGCCACCGGAAGAACGGTCACCCTGCAGACCCGGTTCGGTGTGCTCAATTTTCAGCTCTACGGAAATAGGAAGCTCTGCGAAAAGTGCATCGCCTTCGTAGAAGGAAACCTGCACGCGCATGTTTTCCTGCAGGAACTTCGCTGCATCACCGAACTTGTCAGCTGGCAACTCAGCCTGCTCGTAGTTGGTATCGTCCATAACAACATAGCTGGTGCCATCGTTGTACAGGTAAGTCATATCGCGACGGTCAACCGTAGCGGTCTCAACCTTGGTGCCGGCACTCCAAGTCTTGTCGGTTACCTTGCCGGTAACAACATCCTTGAGCTTGCTGCGTACGAAAGCTGGGCCCTTGCCCGGCTTAACGTGCTGAAACTCGATAATCTGCTGAAGCTTGTTATCAATTTTGAGAACAAGTCCATTCTTGAAGTCGCTGGTATCTGCCACGAGATTCTCCTGTGATGGTTCGTGTAAAAGTACGGTCTACTATCCTACTACACTGCGGTGTCCACACGTTACTGGACTAAAGTACGGTCATTTTAGCAACCGTGCAACATAGTCCTCATCGTTACTAAATGATCCGCAATTCCTTGGACATCGGGGTAATAATCTTCGGCGCCCCAGAAGTAATAATCAGGGTGTCTTCGATGCGGACGCCGCCTTTACCGGGGACATAAATACCCGGCTCGATGGTGAGCGTCATGTTCTCTTCCAAATAACCCTTACCGGTTACCGCTGCTGAAGGCCCTTCATGCACGTGCAGCCCAATGCCGTGGCCTGTGGAGTGCACGAAGTATTCACCAAAGCCAGCATCTTCGATAATGGAGCGGCACGCGCGATCCACATCGTAAAGAGCCGTTCCCGGACGAGCTGCTGCGACACCGGCGAGCTGCGCTTCTAGGACAACGTCGTAGATCTCCTTGGCAAAGTCCGTGACCTCGCCTGCGACAAAGGTACGGGTCATATCGGAGTTAAACCCACGCAAGTGCGCACCGAAATCGATGGTGACCAAATCACCATTAGCAATCACGCGGTCTTCAGCACCGTGGTGTGGTTTCGCGGAATTAGGACCGGAAGCGACGATGGTGTCAAAGCTGACGCGCTCAGCACCAGCCTTGCGCATGCGGTATTCCAGATCCGCTGCAACTTGACGTTCGGTGCGGCCAATAGCCAGCTCCCCTGCCTCCAGTAAGTCTTCGAGGGCATTATTGGCCAATAAAGCAATCTCTTCGAGGCGCTGGAGCTCGTAGTAATCCTTTTTCTCACGCTGCTTTTCAATCACACCGGAAACAGGCACCAACGTAATATCTTCCGGGCAGGCCTCTTCCAGCTTTTTAAATTCCTCAACGGAAACATAAGCTGCTTCAAACCCCACGCGTTGTGGACCTTCCAATCCCTCCAAAAGATTCGGTCCCACGCGACGCTGAATGGTTGCCTTGATATCAGGGACTTCTTCAGCAATCTGAGTGGTGTAGCGGCCATCGGTAGTCACGACAGCAGAGAGATCCTTGCGCAAGAGCAACGCGCCATTGGATCCGGAAAAGCCGGTTAGATAGCGCATATGGGTCAAGTCAGTAACTAAAATTGCATCGATGCGCTGCGCTGCCAACGTAGCAGCCAATGCGCGGCGACGATTGCTGAAGCGAGTATCTGCCAAACCCATAATTACTATTTATCCTTTTCTCCCACGCCCGAGGCTTTCTTAGTCCTGCGAACACCTCAGGCTGATGAATTTTTTAGTTAGCGTCGAATACTTCTGTAGCTTAGCTGCCTAAGCATCCTTTGGGGTGAGATCTTGGGTGAAAAAGCCCAAGGCTGCAACGTAGCCATACACACCCAAACCAGCGATAACGCCGCGGGCCTTATCAGAAAGGTAAGAGTGCTGACGGAAAGGCTCACGCGCGTGCACGTTAGAGATGTGTACTTCCACATAACCTTGGCCATCGGCAATTTCGGCCAACGCGTCGCGTAAAGCTACCGACGTGTGAGTAAAGGCGCCAGGGTTGATGATGACGGCGGCGTTGTCATCGGCAGCCGCGTGCACAGCATCAAGCAGTACCCCTTCGTGGTTGGACTGCACAAAATCCAATTCCACGCCTGCCTTGTCTGCGTGAGCACGCACGAGCTGTTCAATATCGGCCAAAGTAGTGGTGCCGTAGATTTCCGGCTGACGCTTGCCCAAACGGTTCAAGTTTGGTCCGTTGACTACAACAATCTTCATGTGGAAATCTTCCTTCTTTGTCGTTACTACAGTGGTTGCTACTGAGAAATCGCGTCGTAGGCGGCGCGAAGCTCATCGATGCTCGGGCCTTCCAGGCGCGTCGTGCTCCCCACACCAGTCAAGGCCACAAACCGGATGGTGCCGTGACGGTTTTTCTTATCGCGCGTCATGGCCTGGTACAGCTCGTCGAAATGACCAGCCTCATAAGTTGTAGGCAGGCCAATACTGTGAAGGATACGCTCATGTTGGGCAACCAGGGAGGCATCGATAAGCCCGCGCGCATGCGACAAGTGTGCGATGAACATCAAGCCCACTGCCACTGCCTTGCCGTGGCGCCAGGAGTAGTTCTCCCGCAACTCCACCGCGTGGCCGAAAGTATGACCGTAGTTCAGCGTCTCCCGCAGACCGGCTTCCTTCAGGTCTTCACCAACGACCTTGGCCTTAACCGCTACGGAGCGCGCGATCAGCTCTGGCAGGAATCCGTCTGGATCCAAACACGCTGCAGGGTCTTGCTCATAACGTTCAATGATGACCGGGTCATGGATAAAGCCCGTCTTGATGATTTCAGCCGAGCCGGCAATGATTTCATCGGCAGGTAAAGTGCGCAGGCGCTCTAAGTCGATAAACACGGCGGAGGGCTCATGGAAGGCGCCGACGAGATTTTTACCCGCCGCCGTATTGATTCCTGTCTTGCCGCCGACTGCTGCGTCCACCATCGCTAACAAGGTGGTAGGAACCTGGATGACTTTGATGCCGCGCATCCAAGTCGCGGCAACGAAACCGGCCATATCGGTTACTGCTCCACCGCCAAGACCCACGATTGCGTCGGTGCGGGAGAAATTTTCCTCGCCCAGGCGATCCCACAACTTAATCGGGGTAGCAACTTGCTTGCCTGCCTCGGCATCAGGTACTTCTTCCACGACGACCTGCAAGCCTTCGGCCTGCAAATGCTTGGCCAACTGCACCGCCGGCGCAGCAATGCTGGGTTGGTGCACAACCATAACTTTGTCGGCACCTGTTGCCTTCGCGTGCTCTGCGATGCGCGCATCCAGGCCTTGGTCAATGACCACCTCGTAGGGAGCTGGTCCATTCACGGCGATTGTGGTCACTGTCATTGCCTTTCTGCGCTTTCACGCAAGGATTTAAGCAGGTGGGTTGAACAAAGTGTTTATAAACAAACGGTGTCGAGGAATCCCAGGATGTCCCCAACTACTTGCTGCGGGCTGCGGCCATCAGTACGGGCGCGGAAATTAGCCACCTCGCGGTAAAATTGCTTGCGCGCTTCAATGAGTTCGCGGTAGTGCTCCACGGGATCATCCGCTGCGAGTACCGGACGAGTAGATTCCCGCGCGGTGCGGCGTGCGCCTTCTTCCGCGGAGACATCGACAAGCACCACGGTGTGGTTTTCTAGAAGCTGACGGGTCGATTCCGTCAACACGGCACCACCACCAAGGGAAACTACGCCATCTGATGCCAAAGCTTCAGCAACGTGCTCGGCCTCAATCTCGCGGAATTTGGGTTCACCGAGATCGGAGAATACTTCGCCGCAAGACTTACCTTCTGCTTCTTCAATCAGCTGGTCAGAGTCCACTAAACCAACGTTGAGGGCACGGGATAAGCGCCTGCCGATGGTGGATTTGCCAGCACCAGGCGGGCCGACCAAGACCACGCGTGGGCGGGTAACCGCAGTCGGCTGCGGCGGGATATTAGGAAGAGTCATGATTAATTTTCCTGGTCAAAAGCCAAACGCTGTGCGACGTATTCTTGGTAAGCAGCGATATTACGCTTGGTTTCCTCGACGCTATCGCCACCGAATTTATCTAGGACCGCGCGTGCCAGCACCAAAGCCACCATGGCCTCGGCCACGACACCGGCAGCAGGAACAGCACACACATCAGAGCGCTGGTGGATACCAGTTGCTGCCTTACCGGTCGCCATATCCACGGTCTTCAGCGCGCGTGGCACGGTGGAAATTGGCTTCATGGCAGCGCGCACGCGCAGCTGCTGACCATTGGTCATGCCGCCTTCTAGGCCGCCAGCGCGGTTAGTGAGACGGTCAACACCGTCTTCAGTGCGCACCATTTCATCGTGGGCCTGTGAGCCTGGGCGGCGAGCTTCTTCAAAGCCATCGCCAACTTCCACACCCTTGATGGCCTGGATGCCCATCAGTGCCGCAGCCAGTTGCGCATCCAAGCGGTCATCACCGGAGATGTGCGAGCCTAGGCCGATCGGAAGGCCATCGACAACAACCTCAACGATGCCGCCGAGGGTATCGCCTTGCTTCTTCGCCTTTTCAATCTCTGAAATCATGGATTCTTCAGCGGCCTTGTCAAAAGAGCGCACTGGAGATTCATCAATCGCACTAAGGTCATCAAAACTTGGTGCTGGGCCTTCGTACTTTTCAGAAGGTCCAATGGAAATCACGTGTGAAAGCACCTCGACGCCAAGGGTTTCACGCAGGAAGCTACGTGCCACGGTTGCCGCTGCAACACGCGCTGCGGTCTCACGTGCCGAAGAACGCTCCAAAATTGGGCGCGCTTCGGAGTGTCCGTACTTAATCATGCCGGCAAAGTCCGCATGACCTGGGCGCGGGCGGGTAAGTGGTGCGCCACGGCCCGATTCCATGGCCTTGACGTTTTCTGGATCTTCCATGTCCAGCTTTTCTGCGGACATGATCGTGGTCCACTTTGGCCACTCAGTGTTACCAATCATGATGGAGATTGGGCTGCCCAAGGTATATCCATGCCGAATGCCAGTGAGCAAAGTTAGTTCATCAGCTTCAAACTTCATGCGTGCACCGCGGCCATAGCCAAGGCGACGACGAGCAAGCTGGAATGAAATTTCATCACGGTCAACGGGTACCCCGGCCGGCATGTGCTCAAGCATCGCGATGAGCGCCTGGCCGTGGGATTCTCCTGCAGTAGTCCAACGAAGCATGCAAACCATTATCACATGTGGCAAGCCTTAATGAACCATTTGGCTCCCCGTTTGATTCAGCACTCCCCCTACCAAGGTGTAAAAACTACTATCGCAGTCGCAAAAAGCATGGCTGGCCCGTTGGGTGGATCTGCACAATCACTGCTGATCGCCGTTGCTTTTGCCTGCAAAAGCAACCCCCATATCAGCGCTATCACCGCTGTCAGCCCGATTGCTACCAAAAGTGCAAAGACTCCAGAGTGCTTCACCATGACAACCCCGAGCGACACCGCCAGCTTTATGTCGCCCCCACCCATGCCCTGTCCGTTGCTGGCTAGGGCCAGCAACAAATAAAGAGCTGACCATAAAAGCCCCCACAGCGCATGCCACTGCAGGGTAAATCCAATCCACCCAAGTGCCAAGGCTGCTGCCGGCAAAGTGAGAAAGTCCGGCAAGCGGCGCTGCCGAACATCATAAATTATTAGCGCTACTGCCCACACAGCTGCGCCCCCGAGCCCCACGATGGGCACAGCCTGTGCGATTAAGTTCTGCATCAACACACTCCCCCAAGTATGCTTCACTTCCGGTCATAAGACGTCTACATCTCAGCGTACCGGCGTTTTACTTAGTACAGGCGGTTGACGTTCTTGTCACGCATGTGCACCTTCAAAGCTTCAAACATGGCTTCGCGTGGCGCTTCCTGGCCAGTGAACTGCTCAAATTGACTAAACGCTTGATAAGCCAGCATGCGATGCCCGCCGACTGTCGGGTAGCCATCGGAAGCCGCGTGCACGGTGAGCGGAGTTGGCCATGGGTCGTAGATAACGTCCAAGATTGGAGCGTGCGCCAGCGTCTCTTCATGACCTTCTAGCGCGGGTGATGGCACCGTGGAGATAATAACTTCTGCGCGCTGCGCAATCTTTTCGATGTCATCGGAATAGGTCACCGGCGTAATATTTTGACCTAGAGATTCCGTCAGATGTTGCAGCTCACTGCGGCGGTCAGTGCGGTTTAAGAGATCAATGTTCTTAATACCACGCTGCGCCAGCGCCCACAGAGCTGGGCGTGCGGTTCCGCCAGAGCCAATGAGCAATGCCCTTTGTTGCGTGGTTGAAGAATCACGCACCCGCAAGTTATCAGCACGGCCAAGCAGCTCGGTCAACGCACCTTCAACGCCTTCGGTGTCGGTATTATCTGCGCGCCAGCCGCCTTCAATACGCACCAAGGTATTGGCAGAGCCCATCAGTCGCGCGCGGTCGGTAATTTCAGATGCTAAAGAAAATGCTGCGAATTTACCCGGCATGGTCACCGAAAAGCCGCGGTAGTCTTCTTCTGATCCGCTCACGATACCCGGTAGTGTCTCGGCATTCGCCTCAATCCGGGTATATGACCAATCATCAAGGCCCAACGCCTTATAGCCCGCGGTATGCAAGATTGGGGACATGGAATGTGCAATGGGCTGGCCTAAGACCGCTGCGCGTGGCATATACTCTCAAAGCTCCTTGTGTGCCGGCGCCGGAAACTTTCGCTGAAACGCCGAGAAAGTAATAGGAAGTAATTAGGGAAAAAGACAATGCGCGCTGATAAACAGCACGCATTGTTTAGTCTACTGACGTTGGGTATCCAAGATGCCAGATTCGATGGCGCGATCTACTTGTTCCAGATGCTCTTCGAAGGTATCGGTAAAGACCGTGGTGCCCTGATCGTCGATAGTCACGAAGAAGAGCCACTGACCTTCCGCTGGGTTTTCCATGGCTTGGATTGCTTCTTCAGATGGAGAAGCAATCGGGGTCTCTGGCAAGCCATCCATCGCGTAGGTATTCCACGGGGTAACTTTCCCGCGGTCCTCGTCAGTTGTAGCCAACTCCACATCTTCCAAGCCGTAATTAACCGTCGAGTCGAACTCTAAGCGCATCGGCTCATCAAGGCGGTTGAGAATAACGCGAGCAACCTTATCGAACTCTCCAGCTGGAGCTTCACGTTCTACCAAAGAAGCAGACGTCAATAGCTCATACGGAGTAATGCCGATGGCGCGGGCACGCTCTTCAATGCCGGTCTCGTTATACCGCGTGGTGGAACGGGTAATGAGATCGGTCAAGATCTCCTGGGCGTTCATATTTGGGTCCAAGACGTATTCACCCGGTGCAATCAGGCCCTCGATACGCTTCGGATCGTTTCCACGAGCACGAATATCCTCAAGTGCCCACTCCGGTGCGCCCAACTCTGCAGGATCAACGGAAGCTGCCGTGTCTTCTAGCTCTTGCTTATTAACGCATTGGCCATCATTACAGGTTACGGCCTCAATCAGTGAGTAAATGCCGTAGCGAGTATCGCCGCCTAAGACGTTAATGTCCATCAAGGTTGAACCACCGTGGACTGCCAGCATGTCCACGCGGTTTTCTTCATTGAGCAGTGCCTTCACTGCCGCATTGCCGCTCATCTGACCCTGCAAGCGGTAAAAGCCCGGCTGAATATTGCCTGCATTGGTGTTGCTCGCTGCTGCGGCTTGGAACGCGGCATTGGATTTAACAATGTCGCGTTCTTCCAGCTCGGGGCCAAGCTCAGAAATAGAAGAGCCTTCAGGGATTTGCACGAGCTCTACTGAGCCGTTGCCCTCGCCCTGGTAGTCATTGCCTTCAGATTCCCCGCCACTGCCGCTAAGCACGCGCATGGCGATGTACACTACGGCACCGATAATCAACACGAAAGAAGCGATCAATACCGCTAGTCCACGCTGACGACGCTTTACATGAACGGGGGCCATTGACCTGGCGGGATTAGCTGACTTGCCGGACTTGGCCAGTCGAGGTTCTTTGTGGCTCACGAAGGTTTCGGCTCCTTGGGGTCGTTTTCATTGCGAATGCCCGAAAGCGTCACAATGTTGCCATCTACAAGTATTAACGCCACCACATTAGTCGCTCCGTGTTAGTTAAGCGAGCAGGCATACCGATAGATCGTTACCTTTTTGAGATATCTTTGCCCCCAGCACGTTATATTCAAGCTAGTTTAGCTGCCTAAAGCAGCTGCACGCCCGTCGAGCCAGGACTGCAAAATCTCTACTGCAGCAGCCTGGTCGATGACGAAGCGTCCCTTCTTATCGCTTACCCCCGATGCGCGCAATGCGGTAGTTGCGACGACGGTGGTAAGGCGCTCATCCCCCATGCGCACCACAGGTGCCGGAGAAGGGGGCGTGGGATCTGTAGCAAAAGGCTTATTCAAACGGCGCTTCAAACGAAAGGCGATCTCTTTGGCGTGCTTGACACTCGCAGAGCCATTGCCTTGGAGGTCACGTGGTAGACCGACAACGATTTCCACGATGCCGTATTCGGCAATGATAGACAGCAGCCTATCGATGTCACCCTTATCAGGGTCTTTTAACCCGGTTTCCCGAGGCACGGTCGCAACTGGTGTGGCAAGACGTGCATCGCGGTCAGAGACCGCCACGCCAATGCGCACCGTGCCAACATCTAAACCGAGCCGACGCCCAAGGCCTGGGTCGTCTACTCCGGGAGTGTCTGGGGAAACCTTTGCCATGTTTAATTACGCCAGGCCTTAAAGAGTTTCTGCAAAATCGCGGACAGCAGCAAAGCCCTGCTCGATGCCACCAGCATTGCTGCCAGCACCCTGCGCCATATCTGGCTTGCCGCCACCGCGACCATCAACGTAGCCACCAAAGAGCTTGACTACATCGCCGGACTTCACGCCGCGCGCTACAGCCGACTTGGTTGCCGCAGCAATAAACGGCAGCTTGCCATCATTTTCGGAAGCCAAGACGACAATCGCGTCGTCATTGCTCAAACGGTTACGCAAATCAGTAGCTAAGGTACGCAGGTCATTAGCCGCAACACCATTAGGCAGGTTCAAGGTAAGCACCTTAAATCCATTGATGTCCTGTGCCTGAGCTACAAACTCAGCAGACTTAGCCTGCAGTTGTGCCTGGTGCAGCTTGGCGATTTCCCTTTCAGCCTGCTTAAGCTTCTCTGTCAGCGAAGCAATACGGCCTGGTAGGTCATCGGAAGGAACCTTGAGGTCCTTCGAGACAGCATCGATAAGCGCTGCTTCCTTAGAGTAATAACGGAAAGCATCCATACCCGAATAAGCCTCAATACGACGTGCACCAGAGCCCACGGAAGACTCACCCAATACAGATATTGGGCCAATCTGCGATGAGTGGCTGACGTGCGTACCACCGCAGAGCTCAATGGAAAATGGTCCACCAATTTCAACCACGCGCACATCGTGACCGTAGTTTTCACCAAAGAGTGCCATCGCACCCATTGCCTTGGCTTCTTCCAACGAAGTCTCAATGGTGTTGACGGCAAAGTCCGCATCCACTGCCTGGTTAGCAATCAATGCAATCTCTTCCAGCTGTGCACCAGACAGCTGTTCGGTGAAGTTGAAGTCAAAGCGCAAGTAACCTGGACGGTTCAAAGAACCTGCCTGCACAGCTGTTGGACCTAGAACCTCACGCAAAGCTGCGTGAATGAGGTGGGTTGCAGTGTGCGCCTGTGTTGCGCCGTGACGCCACTTCTGATCAACCTCAGCGGTGACCTGGGAGCCCAAATCTAGACCACCCGATGCAACGGTTGCCTTGTGCACCCACAGTTTCTTACCGATCTTCTGCACGTCTTGAACATCCAGAACGGTATCACCGGTAAAGATGCGACCGCGGTCTGCCATCTGTCCACCTGATTCCGCGTACAGCGGGCTGTGGTCCAAGATGACTTCGACTTGCTCGCCTGCACCAGCTGAGGTGACTTTCTCACCATCGCGCACAAGGCCGATAACCTTTGCGTCTGAAGCAAGCTCTTCATAACCGGTAAAGACAGTTGGCTGATTATCAACCCACTCACGGTATAGCGACTCATCCGCATGCCCGTGCTTCTTTGCACGGTTATCTGCCTTCGCGCGCTCACGTTGCTCGGTCATCGCCGCGTTAAAGGAATCCATATCAACTTCTAGGCCAGCCTCTGCAGCCATTTCCAAAGTCAAGTCGATGGGGAAACCATAAGTATCGTGCAACTCGAAAGCTTCCTGGCCCCGCACCACGGTCTTACCTTCAGTCTTGGCAGCCGCTGCGACCTCATCGAAGCGGTGCGTGCCGGACTCCAAGGTTTTGAGGAAGGACTTTTCTTCGTTCAGGGCAACGCGCAGGATACGCTCGCGGTTTTGCGCGATCTCTGGGTAGGACAGTTCCATGGTGTCCATGATGGTGTTCATGAAGCGCTCAAGAACTTCTGCCTGCGCACCCAACAGACGTGCTGAACGGATGATGCGGCGTACCAAACGGCGCAGGATGTAACCGCGACCTTCATTAGATGGCGTTACGCCATCCAAAATCAGCATCATCGCGGTGCGCGAGTGGTCAGCGATCACGCGGAAACGCACATCATTGATGCGCTCATCTTGTGGATCTTCATAGGTAGCGCCGGTGACCTTTTCAGCCTCAGCGATAACCGGTGCCAAAAGGTCAGTCTCGTAGACATTGTCTACGCCCTGCAGAATACAAGCTACGCGCTCGATGCCGAGGCCGGTATCAATGTTTTTCTTCGGCAGCTCACCAAGTAGTTCAAAGTCTCCCTTGCCGTTGCCTTCACCACGGATGTTCTGCATGAACACGAGGTTCCAGATTTCCATGTAGCGGTTGTCATCGGCTTCTGGGCCGCCCTCGACGCCGTATTCCGGGCCGCGGTCGTAGTAGATCTCAGAACATGGACCACAAGGGCCAGGCACGCCCATGGACCAATAGTTGTCTTCCATGCCCATGCGCTGAATACGTTCCTTAGGAACGCCAATCTTTTCGTTCCAGATTTTTGCTGCCTCGTCATCGTCGAGGTAGACGGTAACCCACAAGCGATCAGGGTCTAAGCCAAAGCCGCCTTCGTCGACGGAGTTGGTAAGCAGTGCCCATGCATTTTCGATTGCACCCTCTTTGAAGTACTGGCCAAAGGAGAAGTTGCCTGCCATCTGGAAGAAAGTGTTGTGACGGGTAGTAATGCCTACTTCTTCAATGTCCAAGGTGCGGACGCACTTTTGGATCGAGGTGGCCAAGCCATTAGGAAATGGCGGGTTTTGCTGACCTAAGAAGTAGGGCTTGAACGGAACCATGCCAGCGTTGACGAACAGCAGGTTCGGGTCGTCCAGAATCAATGAGGCGCTCGGTACCGCTTCATGTCCGCTATTGACGAAGTGTTGCGTAAACCGTTCGCGAATCTCATGAGTCTTCACTGTGCAGTGTCCTTTTGCATCTATCGGTAGTTAATATCACAAGCCATAATAACTACTACTGGGCTAAATCTTTTTGCCGCGCTTGGGCAATACCTTGTTAAAGCGCGGACTCAACACCACAAGACTTTACCCGTCTTGGGCGTTGGTTCGGAATACGGGGCAGGAATTTCTCTAACTCGAGATTTTATTTACTTCTGCCGGCGTTTTTCTCATCCCGCACGATCCCGCGCAACCGTGGGAGATATTCATAAATTCGCTTCTCCGCACCGTGGTTGGTGGGTTGGTAGTACCGGGCATCCGCCAGTTCCTGCGGCAGATATTGCTGGGCGACGACACCGCGTGGATCATCGTGTGGAAATTTATATCCGACTGCACTTCCCAAACGCTTTGCACCTTCATAATGTCCATCGCGCAAATGCGGCGGCACATGCCCAATCTTGCCGCGGGCGATATCTTCTTGTGCCGCTGCAATAGCTTGCATCACCGAGTTGGATTTCGGTGCAGTAGCTAAGTGGATAACCGCCTGTGCCAGCGGGATGCGGGCTTCCGGAAGACCGATCAATTGCGCGGCTTCAGCTGCTGCAACCGCGGTAGGCAGTGCTGTGGGATCTGCCATGCCAATGTCTTCAGAAGCGTGCACGATCAAACGCCTCGCGATAAACCGTGGGTCCTCCCCTGCCTCGATCATGCGCGCTAGGTAGTGCAAGGCAGCATCCACGTCTGATCCACGAATGGATTTAATAAAAGCTGACACCACGTCGTAATGCTGATCGCCGTCACGGTCATAGCGCACCACTGCGCGGTTTACGCTGGCGTTGAGCACCTCCGTGGTTAAAACCGGCTGTGCAGCGCCTTCCCCGTCCGACTCACTTTCAGTGGTTTTTGAGTACACGTCCTCAGCGGTTTCGGCAGCTGCTTCGAGATAGGTCAACACTCTGCGTGCATCGCCACCGGCGAGCATCGTCAACTGCTCTTTGGCTTCATCTGTTATCTTGATGCGACCTTGCAGTCCGCGGTCTGACTCGATAGCGCGATCGATTAACTTCGCAATGTCGGCAGGTTCTAGGGAGTTTAGCTGCAACAACAGTGAGCGAGAAAGCAACGGCGAAACCACCGAGAAAGACGGGTTTTCCGTGGTTGCTGCCACCAGGAGTACCGTGCGGTTTTCAACAGCCGCGAGCAACGCATCCTGCTGAGTTTTGGAAAAGCGGTGTACCTCGTCGATGAAAAGTACTGTGCGTACCCCGCGGATAGCCTCTTGGCGGGCGTGGGTGATTACTTCTCGAACTTGTTTGACCCCGGAGTCGAGCGCGGACAAGCCAACGAAATTCTGTCCCATAGTTGCAGCGATCAGAGAGGCAATCGTGGTTTTTCCTGTGCCGGGAGGTCCGTACAAAATGACTGAGGCTTCACCAGAGCCTTCTACTAACCGGCGCAATGGCTTTCCCGGTGCCAGAAGATGGTCTTGGCCTAAGACTTCATCCAGGTGCTGCGGACGCATGCGAGCAGCCAATGGAGAACCCGTGTGCGCAGCAAACATCGCCCCACCACGTCCAGCTATGCCTGAAGCAGAATCCCCTTCCGATGCGGCAGACGGACCTGTTGGAAATAACGAATCTTGGGTCATGACTACCTTCTCACCATTAGAAAAGCCCTAAGCCTTGAACAGTCTCCTGGATAGCCCCAGTGAGGCGGCCAAGGAGATACCTAGGCTAGCGATAATTGTTCGGGCGTGGCTCCCGCAGCCGGTCGGCAACCTGCTGGCTAAATTCCTCAATGGACTTATATTCCTCAGCATAAGAGCCACGTCCGCGACGTGCTGCAAACCTGTGGAGCGATTCGAATGTCTCATAAAGGTCGCGGCGAATCAAAAGCTCATCGTCGCTAAAGGGAGCCTGGTTGCTTCCGCGCAATAGGGAATTAGCAAAAACGTCATCGATCTCGCGGTCTTCAGAAGAAAATGCTGCTAGCTCTTCCACACCACCGGCATACATGGTGGCAACGCTGGAAAGTGCCCATCCAATGAGTGAACGCACAATTAAGCGGTTAAGTTCTTCACTTTCACCAAAGCGTGGCCAAGTTTCTACTACTTCGCGAGCCCACGCATGGATGAAAACATCTCCTTCTTCATCTGAGATCGGGCGAGCGAACAGGAACTGTGGGAAGCCTGCAATAACACACGCCACGTCAAAGCCAACGTTTCTAAAGCCTGCCCATTCATAATCCAAGAAGGAAATCTTCTGGGAAACAATAATGTTGTCTGGCGACAAGTCGAAAGGAGTAAATGCTCGCTCGTTACCGCTTAGCAGTGTCGCAGCGGACGCGTTCGCGTAGCTAGAAACAGCCTCCGGCGGGGTCAGTCCTGCGCGCTGGAGAATTTCCAAGCCGAGATAAATCGAATTGTGCAATGCTTCCGCACGCAATTGATAGTTGATGATATCCGGTTGATTGCGGATTACACGGTTAGCAAGCGCTTCAAAGTCAGGCTCGCGGCCAGCAGTATCGGCATGCATCTGCCCCAACTCCGTGCCAAGTGCGCGGATTACTTGCAGACGCTCTTCATCATCAGCCTTTACCAAGGTATCCGACAAAGTATTGGAGTCTCCTAAGTCAGTGAGCACCAAAATACGCTCATCAATATCGTGCGCTAAAAGCACGGGTCCTGGCCTGGTGTCTTCGGATAGCGAGGTGGTGAATTGATACGCCACTACCTCACTGATGAAGGCCACATCATCCAAAGCCTGCCCCGTTGGCGGGTTGTGCTTAAGCACTACCGTGCGCTGTTGCAGAAATGGTGAGGATGCAACCCGTGCGCGCAGGACGACTGCATGGCCAGAACCAGAGAGTTCTTCTACTTCGGAGAGTTTTTGTTGACCGCCAAACCGCCGCGACAGCAAGTCTTGAGCGATGTCGACGACTTGTTGTTGTTCTAGGTTCACGGTCTTCTCCTTGAGTCTGGAACCACTAATACCACGGAAGAGTTTTCGCGGCAGAAACTAGTGGTTCCATTTACTAGCTTCTGCTCCCGCACACAGGTCTTTTATCGATATGCGCGGGAGAATTCGTATTAAGCTTCAGCCTGGTCAGCAGGCTTAGCGTCTGCCTGTGCCTTAGCTTTTTCTGGCTTGAAATCAACGCCAGTTTCCTTACGCTGCTGCGCAGGAATTGGTGCTGGCGCATCGGTGAGTGGGTCTACTCCGCCACCGGACTTCGGGAATGCGATGACGTCGCGGATGGAGTCGAAGCCGCCGAGCAGCGAGACGATACGGTCCCAGCCCAAAGCGATGCCGCCGTGTGGTGGCGCACCGTACTGGAAGGCATCCAAGAGGAAGCCGAACTTCTCCTGTGCTTCTTCTTCGCCGATACCCATGACGTTGAAGACGCGCTTTTGCACATCAGCGTTGTGGATACGGATGGAGCCGCCGCCGATTTCATTGCCGTTGCAGACAATGTCATAAGCGTAAGCCGTAGCCTCACCTGG
>DGYFJ06201__coassemble_634_pt1 | contig 31332 bp, 27 predicted proteins | sample DGYFJ06201__metabat2_high_PE_004 | metagenome-assembled genome bin DGYFJ06201 | reverse complement strand
TTCTCAATGCCCCAGAGACCCTTTTGAGAGTCAGAAGCGTTCAATTTCTCACCGACCTTAGAAGAGAGGGTGAAGTTCGAAGACAGCGAGGTCTCCTGCTTCTGGGTTTCGTCATTGGAGCTCTGTGCGAAGGCAGGGGTTGCGGACAGTGCAACTACGGCAGCTGTAGATGCAGCGACAAGGGATTTGCGAATAGAACGCATCAATTTTCTCTTTCGGCAGTAGGGAAAATTCAACTTTTACACAGCGTGCCATTAGGAAAGGCACAATGCCTAACCTTTCATCTTTTATTTCACCGTGAAAGCGATTTATTTCAAGCGAAAAACTAAGCCGTCGTAGCGGAACGCTTTGCCGCCGCGCGCTTGGCGGCTACCTTGGCCACGATGCGGTCGATACGCGCGCGCTCTTCCAAAAACGCCGGCGGATTGTGCCCGCGCATGGTGCGAACATAAGCAAAGTGGGATTCCACCACAGTGCGGTACCAGCCGTGGCATGCAGCGCTGACCTGCTGGCCGGTGCGGTTGTACAGCTGCGGCAAGGAAACCATGTCCAGGTTGCGCGCGACGGCATCGGTTTGGTCGAGGACGTATTCGACGACATCGCGCAGAAAGTCCGCAGTCGCAGCCGTGCGGTCTTGCAAAGCAGCGGCAAGCTGGTGGACGGCAACAGGCGGGCCATCGATAGGGAAATCGGCTTCGAGAGTCTGCGCATTGAAAATATGCGGAGCCTCCACATCATTGTGACCAGAAGCGGCAGCAGAAATGGTGCCAGAGCGCAAGCCCGAAACCAGAGCCTGACGCAGGCCGATAAGCTCGCCTACGCAGCGGCCGGAATCCACGCGGGCATCTTCGATGATGTCACCAAGCTCGGCTAGGCAGTCCATGGCCAAGTCATTGTCCCAGTCCTCGATGGCCTCGATGAGGTTTTCAATGTACTGAGCGACTTCATCCCCGATGTTGTAGATTTCCTGGGTTAGTTCGCGGTGCCGAAGCTCGGCGGCAATCTTGCGCATTGTCTTAGCCTCTCCTTCCGCAATCTCTAGCCCAGTGGGTCCTTGCCTACAAAATTCCTGACCCTCAACTTAAACTTGAGAGTAATGGTTAACGCGACTGACTCTATTGCAGATCTTGAGAAATATCTGTTAGACACTCCGTAATTTCACAGCCATTAACCTTCGTCAGACCTCGCGCCCGCGTTTAGCGGGTGTAAAGATGATCAATTGCGTCGCTGTAGCGCTGCGCCACAACATTGCGCTTGACCTTTAACGTCGGGGTGAGTTCATTTTCTTCCTCGGTCAGGTCTGACTCCAGAATATAAAACTTCTTGATGGCTTCGGCATGCGACACCGTGGCATTGACCTCATTGATGGCGTCTTGGATTTCTGCGCGCAGCTGCGGTTCTGTGGCCAGCTCTTTAGTGGAGCGGTTTTCCGGGATATTGCGGTCCAGTTTCCAGCGCTTCAAGATATCCGGGTCCAAGGTAATCAGCACGCCGACAAAAGGCTTACCATCGCCGACGACCATGGCCTGCGAAACTAACGGGTGTGCACGCAAGATATCTTCCATCGGCCCTGGCGAGACATTCTTACCTCCCGCAGTGACGATGAGGTCTTTCTTACGGCCGGTGATCATCAGCTTGCCGTTATCGAGGATCTCGCCCAGGTCGCCGGTGTTGTACCACTCGCCGTGCAAGGCTTCCTTGGTGGCTTCCTCGTTATTCCAGTAGCCGGCAAAGACGGTGGGCCCTTTGACTAGAATCTCGCCGACGCCATTAGTGCGTACGGTCATGCCACCAATGGGTGGGCCAACAGTACCGATTTGCTGGTCGTCAAAGTCAACGGTGACAGCTGCAGCGACTTCGGTGAGACCATAGCCTTCATACACTGGCACGCCAATGCCGCGGAACCAGTGCAGGAGGTCCTGGCCCATCGCAGAACCGCCAGTGATGCAGTAGCGCACCGAACCGCCCACACCTTCACGGATCTTGGAATACACCATGCGGTCAAAGACCTTGTGCTTGGCCTTTTGAATCCGCGTTGGGCCTTCCTCGGTATCTAAAGCCTTGGAATATTCAATGGCAGCTTGTTCAGCTTGTTCAAAAATCCCGCGCTTAAAAGCCGAGCCATCTGCGGCCTTTTGCGCCGCCGAGTTACGGACCTTCTCAAAGACGCGCGGCACACCCAAAATCAGGTTCGGGCGCGAGCGCTGAAATTCCACCGAAAGCGAGGAAAAGTCCGACCAGTGATTCTGCGTCGCACCACCAATGGCGACCGCCAAAGACACCGCGCGGGAAAACACGTGCGCCATGGGCAAAAAGGTCAGCACGCGCGAGCCGGGCACCGCAATCGCGCCAATCGGGTTGGTCAGCAGTCCGCGAACTTCCGCCAACCAGTTCTTGTGCGTCAAAATGCAGCCCTTAGGCTTGCCAGTGGTACCAGAGGTATAAACCAAAGACGCCAAATCATTGGTAGAGGTTGCGGCAATGCGCTCATCGACGACATCGTCAGGCAAAGAGCGACCTTCAAATTTCAACGTATCTATCGCCGAGGAATTAATCTCCAAAATGCGGCGCAACTGCGAGGTGGAGCCAGAAAGTGAGGGGTTGCCGGAGTCATCGACAAGCAAATGCTGCACCAGCTCTGTGTGGTCCTGGCTTTCGGTAATGGCCAACACCGCACCCGAATCTTCTACCACCCAGCGCACCTGCGACAGCGAGGAAGACGGATAAACCGGCACCGAAACCGCGCCCGCCGCCCATACCGCGAAGTCTAAAAGCGACCATTCATAGCGGGTTTCCGAGATAATAATGATGCGGTCACCCTGCTCCACGCCCGCGGCAATAATGCCCTTAGCCACGTCAAATACTTCGCGGATAAACTCCTTGGCCGTGACATTAACCCACTCATAATTAGCAGGCCTGGTAAACATCACGCCATGCGGACGAGCTTTCGCGGTGTCCATCAACGCAGTTAGGCAGGTTTCATTGTCTAAAATTTCAAATTCTGCCGGCGTATGGGTTTCTTGCAAAGTCACAGCTGAGCCCTTCCATATGGCTTTGGGACGAAAATAACTCTTTTCAGCTTATCAATGCTTGCAATGTGGCAGAATAGCGTGGTGTGACATACCGCCAACTATTAGAAGAGCTCGCAGCCAACCACGGGGTGACCACCGGCTATCACTCCCAAGGTGGTCAGTGGATCGATATTTCCGATGCCACGCTGGAATATACTCTCCGTGCCCTTGACGTTTCCCTCTCCGCCGACCCTACTGAACAAGAACTCACTGACCGTTTGTACCTGGACTACCTGGCGCGTTCTTCTCGGCCTTTGCCTGCTGCCGTGGTCGCACCTGCAGGTGCTGAAAAGTCTTTTCTCGTCCATGTCCATGCGGGTGCATCCGCCGATGTGCACATTGAGCTGGAAGACGGCGGCAAGCGTGAGGTCTACCAAGACCCCAATGACACACCGCCTGTCGATGTCGATGGGATTTCCTGGGGTGAGGCAACTTTTCACATCCCGGGTGATTTGCCGCTGGGCTACCACGAGTTGGTGCTGTGCTCTGATGGCTTTGACCACCCCATCACTTGTGCGTTGATTATCTACCCGCCGCGGCTGACCACTGCGGATAAATACGTGGAGTCTCCTGCCTATGGTGTCATGGCGCAGCTGTATTCGGTGCGCTCGGAGGAGTCCTGGGGCATGGGCGATTTTGGGGATTTGGCACAGTTGGCGGAAATCGCGGCGCAGGAAGCGGGGGCGGAATTCTTGCTCATCAACCCGCTGCACGCGGCCGAACCGGAGCCACCGGTGGAAGACTCCCCGTATCTTCCCACCACCCGCCGGTTTATCAATCCCATATATTTACGCATTGAAGACATCCCGGAGCTTTCGCTTCTCGATGCCTCCCAGCAAGACAATATCGCCGAACTCGCCGCCAAATTCCGCGAGCGCAACCATAGCGCTGACCCGATTGAGCGCAATGCAATCTTCGAGGCCAAGCTGGCGGTATTGCGCGAGCTTTTCGCGCTGGAACATACCCCGGAGCGCACTGCGGAATTTTTGGAGTTTACGCGTAGTGAGGGCAAGGGCCTGGCGCAGTTTGCGCTGTGGTGTGCACGACAGGAAGCGGTCTCCGGCAGGCACGCCATCGATGACGAGGAAGAGCAAGACTACGCGATTACCTTTTACTCGTGGCTGCAGTTTTTATGTGATGAGCAATTCCGCGCCGCGCAGCAGCGTGCGCTGGCAGCGGGAATGAAAATTGGCATTGTCACGGACTTGGCCGTGGGCGTGCATCCGGGTGGCGCGGATGCGGAAGTCTTGGCGGAGTTTTTGGCCCCGCAGGCTTCCGTGGGCGCACCGCCCGATGAATACAACCAGCAGGGCCAGGATTGGTCGCAGCCGCCATGGCACCCGGTGCGCCTGGCGGAGTCGGGCTACCGTCCGTGGCGGGACATGCTCGAAGCAGTGCTTCGCAACGCTGGCGGTGTGCGCGTGGACCATGTCTTAGGCCTTTTCCGCCTGTTCTGGATTCCGCGCATGTCTCCGCCAACGAACGGAACCTATGTCGCCTATGACTTTGAAGCCATGCTGGGCGTGCTCGCACTGGAGGCTGAACGCACCGGCGCCGTCGTTATCGGCGAAGACCTGGGCACCATGGAACCGTGGATTCAAGACACCCTGCGCGATAAAGGGTTTATGGGCACATCCATCGTGTGGTTTGAACGCGATGAGCAGGGTGCTCCCCTGCCGCAAGATCGATACCGCCCGTTGGCTCTTGCCACGGTAGGTACTCACGATCTTCCGCCAACCTTGGCTTATCTCGGCGGCGAGCACATCACCCTGCGTGAGCGCCTGGGGCTGTTTACCCGCCCTGTGGATGAGGAAATTGCCGAAGACCTCGACTTCCAGGCGCAGGTGCTGCACTTGATGTCTGAGAGTGGACTTTTGCCTGAGCGCGATTTCGCGCACCTGTCCCGGCAGGAACGCGGCAATCCAACCCAGCTCATGGGCGCGCTGCACGCCTTTATCGCCGGCACTCCTGCGGCATTAACGTGCACCAATTTAGTAGATATGGTCGGCGATATTCGCGCGCAAAACCAGCCGGGCACCACTAATGATCTGTATCCGAACTGGTGTATTCCGCTGTGCGATAGCTCAGGTCAGCCAGTGTTAATTGAACAGCTAGCGGAGAATCCGCTATTTCGCACCATCTCCGCGGCCAGCAAACGCACTGTTTAGCAGCTAGAAGAAAAGTCCCCACAGCGCGGCGAGGATCACCAGCACAAACATCGCACGCAAGGTGATATTGACCCAACTCCTCGGCAGTGCGCGTTTGCGCTTGACTACCGGAACCGGCGGCGCTGGTTCCGGTACTGCGGCTTCCTCTTTGACGCCTTCTTCGCGCTCAGCCCGCTCGGGGTCCCACAGGCCTTCGCGTGGGTCGTAGCTGGGGTCGAGGTTAAACGGCAAAATATCGTCAAAACCCACGCGTTCTTTGCTTACGCGTTCTTTATCCTTGCGATCGGAGTCATCGGAGGATTGCGGATTAGATTCAGGGCTTGACACGGTGTCTATCTTAGCCCGTAGCCTATGAATCCGACGAAATCACTTTGCTAAGAGCAGCACTAATGAGGTCAATAACCCCCATGAGCACCCAGGCCAGCACGATGAGCGCTGGTACGCCCACCAAGATGATGGTGCCCATTTGCTGCCAGACCGGCGCTGTGACGAAAGGCTCCGTGAGCCCGTCGCTAAATTCTCTAAACCACTGCATCACTTCGAGATTTTAGCTCATGCGCTAGGCGGCAAACCGCTAAACTGGTGTGTCATGTCTACTGTGTCTACCGTGCTCGTGAAAGCACCTGCGGGAACCTATCAAGGTCTTTCCCACGATGGTGTTAACTTCTTCCACTCCATTGATTTTTTGGATTTACCCACGCGCTTCGCGCCAGCACAACCAGCAGAATTTGCGCCAGAGCAGCTTTTCGATGCCACCGTTGAACGCCCCCATGAAATCGCACTCAGCATTTCTACACCGGACGATGCTAAACCAGGCTCGGATCATCCAGTAGTTGTCTATATCCACGGTGGACGCTTTGAATCCGGCACACATGAAGACCCGCGTGCCGAGGGCACGGCGAATGCGCGCCACGGCGTTGTCCAAGTCCAGCTGGGTTACCGCGTGGGCTTGGAGGGTTTTGTGCAGTTTCCAGGCGATGAACCTCACGCCTACCGAGGAATTGATGACTGCCAGGTGGGGCTCGAGTGGGTGCAGAAAAACATTGAAGCCTTCGGCGGCGACCCGACTAATGTCACTATCATTGGCCAATCCGCCGGCGCCACCACCGCATTGTGGTTGATGCGCAAAGACCACTATCGCGGGGGCTTTCGCCGGGTCATCGCGATTTCCCCGTGCTATCCCCGCCATTCTTTCGCACAGCGCAAAGGCACCTTGCGCGCCTTCTTTGGCAAGCCGATTACCCGTCGGTCTTTTGAAAAGGCCTCGCCAAAGCGCCTAAAGCGCACATTCAAGTTATTCCGCACGCGCTATATTTTGGACATGGCGCTTGGCCCCGCGCCTTTCCAGCCGGAAGAATTAGCCGATGTGCCAGTACTTTTGGCATCTACGCGCGATGAGTTCTACCACGATATCGGCGGCAAATGGGCCGATAATTTGAAAGACAGCTTCTTCAAGCGCTGGATCATCAAGAAGACTTCTATCTTGATGGGCTTGCGCCAAGAGTCCTATGACCTGTGGAAATTCACCGCTGATAAGATTGATCCGACCCGCACCATGGGCCGCAGCATCGGCGATACGCAGATTCGCCGCTGGGTCGCCTGGGCAGGTGACGCCGCACCGGGTGATACGTGGATGCTGGAATTTACCAAAACCACTAAACCCGCGCTGCACTGTGATGAGCTGCGCTATCTCTTTGGCGTGCACACCGTCGATGTCCGCGATGAGAAAAAGGCCGAAACCGCGCGCATTCTCAATAACTGGGTGCAGTCTTTCATCCGCACCGGTAAGCCCGAAGGGCTGCCACAATACCGTGCGCAATCCGAGGAAGACCGCCGCACGGTGATGGTGTACAACTTAGAGACCGGCGAGCAGACAATAGAAAAGGGCACGCTGGATTACTTATATCCGGCGTACCCAATGAACTTAGAAGAGATGGGCTTCTAGCGCCCGAGCAAAGTCTCGCGCAGCTGCGAGTGCGAGAGTTCTTCTACCATCCACGGGGAAAATACCCCGGGGGTGGCGTCAATAGCTGCGATTGCCTTCGCAATATCAACCCACTCATAAGAATCCACTTCTTCTGGGTTGGGTTCAAAGCTCGCATCTGCGGCAAGCGTCGTGATGAACACCGGGCAGATTTCGTTTTCCACAATGCCGGAGGAATCCACCGCGCGGTAAGCAAAATCCGGGAGTACTTCTTCCGGCGCCGAGAGATCTGCTGGGTCAATGCCTAATTCCACCCGCGCGCGGCGATACACTGCCTCGGAATTGCTCTCCCCTGGCGCTGGGTGCCCACAGAAGGAATTGGTCCACACACCCGGCCAGGTCTGCTTCGTCAAAGCCCGGCGCGTGAGCAGCAGCTTCCCGTCGCGTACCAACCATGCGGAAAAGGCAAAGTGCAACGGCGTATCCGCGGTATGCACCACGACCTTGTTTTCGGTACCCGCTGGCTGACCGTTCTCATCCGCAAGGATGACAACTTCATCAGTGGAGTGTGTGTTTAGATTTTTGTGCATTAAAGAGTCAGTGATCCTTCCCAGACAACATTGCCGATTTTTAATCGCGCATTCCACAAATTCCCGGGCGCAACATCGAAACGATACTGCAAATTAGTTGAGGCCCCCGCACCCAATGGCCGGTCCAGACCGGGTGCAACCACATTCGTATTCACATCAGGGTCATAAGGCAAAAGGTCAACGCCAGACCAACCACCGTTGCCGTCGGCAACTTCAAGTACCGGGTCGGAGATGGCATCGGCAGGCAATGGCAAATCGGTGTCATTGCGTACCTTGATGGTGACTACGGAGCCGGAAATATTATCCTGGTACGCGCCCTGATTCCACCAGGTCACGCCATAGCCTTCGTCCTTGACCGGTTCGGTGATATCACCGGTGATGAGTTGCTCTTCGGTTTCTTCAGGCTGGTACGACGGAACCTCAGAGGTGCTGACCACGAGGTCTTCATCAGAGCCCAATCCGCTTGGTTCAGGGTTGAAAAAAGAGCAGCCTGCAAGGGCTACGCCCGCAATACTTACGCTGGCTATGGCAGATACAATGGCGCGGGATGATGGCACTTGAGGATCTTTTCCCTTCTGGCATGACACAAACTTCTCAAACTGCACTTTAGTCTACCCACTCACAAAACAGGGCATCGCTTGGATAAAAGTGGCATACTTTCAGGTCTGAATATCCCCATAACTTAAATAAAATCTCTGGAGCATTAGTTCGTGAATTCTCTGGCCAAAATTATTAAAAATGCCCAAGCATTATGGCCCTTTTACCTTGGCGTTATCATAACTTCGGCTATCGGCGCCGCACTAGCGCTCGCCTCGCCTTTTATCGTCCGTGAAGCAACCGACACCATCGTGCAAGCTTTAAACGGTGACCAGGTTATTCGCACCGCGCTGGTTACGGTCTTAAGCCTGGCCGTCGTTTTGTTGATCGCTGATGCGCTCAACGGCGTCGTCGGCAATATCGGCGGCTATATCGGCGATGTGATGATTTCTCGGCTGCGCCAGATTTTATCCACCCGCTATTACGCCAAGCTGCTGAGTCTGCCGCAGGGCTATTACGACAACCAGGTCACGGGCACGATCATTGCGCGACTGGATCGCTCAATCATGTTCATCACCCAGTTCCTGCAGTCTTTTTCCAATAATTTCTTTACGATGATCATCCAGGTCATCGCAATTTTGGCCATCACGGCCTTTTATTACTGGCCGCTGGCAATTTTGCTGGCAATTCTTTTCCCCATCTACATGTGGCTGACCGCGCTGACCTCTAAGCGCTGGTTGAAGTTCGAGAAGGTCAAAAACGAGCACATCGATATCGCTAATGGCCGCTTTGCTGAGGTCGTCGGCCAGATGAAAGTAGCAAAGTCTTTCGTCGCCGAAATCCGCGAGCTGGATGTCTTTTCCAAGCACTACCGCGGCTATGTCTCCACCACGCGCCCACAGTCACGCTGGTGGCACACCATGGATACATTCCGCAGCTTGGCGATGGCCGTCGTTTTCTTCGGCATCTACGCCGTCATTTTCTGGCGCACGCTGGAAGGCCATTTCTCCATTGGCGATATGGTCATGCTCATCCAAATGGTCACCATGGCCAAGCAGCCAGTCTTCATGATGAGCTGGATGGTGGATTCGGCACAGCGCGCCATCGGCGGTTCGCGGGAGTACTTCGAAGTCATGGAGCAGGAAGTAGAGCCCACGGTGGATAAGACACTTATCGATGCCACCCGCGCCATCCACGAACCTGAACTCGATATCACCCAGGTGCAGCCCCTGGATGTGCCGGCTAATCCATCAGAGCCGATTTTCACATTCGATGATGTCACCTTCGCTTATGAAGAAGACAAGCCCGTTATCCAGGGCGTGAGCTTTAGCGCCCGCAAGGGCGAGAAAGTCGCACTGGTTGGCGAGTCCGGTGGCGGTAAATCTACTCTGGTCAACTTACTGCTTGGCCTTTACCAGCCCACCAAAGGCAACCTGGAAGTACTCGGCCACGACGTCGATGAGCTCACCACCGCACGCCTGCGCGCCTCCGTCGGTGTGGTTTTTCAGGAAGCTTTCCTCTTTTCCGGCACGATTAGTGAAAATATTGCCTACGGCAAACCTGATGCCAGCGAAGAAGAAATCATCGAGGTGGCCAAGCGCGCCAATGCCCACGAATTCATCCAGGCTTTCCCCGATGGCTACAACACCATCATCGGTGAGCGCGGCCTGCGACTTTCCGGTGGTCAAAAACAACGCGTCGCCGTTGCCCGCGCCATGTTAAAAGACGCCCCCATCCTGGTATTGGATGAGGCGACCTCCGCGCTTGATACTAAGTCCGAGCGCGCCGTGCAGGCAGGTTTGGAAGAGCTGATGAAAGATCGCACGACGTTGATCATCGCCCATCGCTTGTCGACGATCGCCAACGTCGACACCATCATCACCTTGGACAAGGGAGTGGTGGATGAAATGGGTTCGCCAGCCGAGCTATCGACCACCGGTGGCATCTATGCGCAGTTGCTGAAATTGACCTCGTCGGCATCGGCTGCAGATCGCGCGCGCTTGAAGAAGTACGGGTTTTCTCATGAGTCCGGAGCTGAGAATGAATCCATAGACGAAGATGAGGTTGTAGAGGACTAGGGTAGAAAACATGAAGTTTCCTACTCAAGATGAATTACGCGCCCGTTTTACCCGTAAGTGGACTCAGTTTGAGCCCGATGTCCTGCCACTTTTTATTGCCGAAAGCGATTTTCCTACCGCGCCGGTTATCAAAGAGGTTCTGCTCGAATACACCGAACGCGAATGCTTTGGCTACAGCCCAGCACCGGGCACTGTAGATCTCGGCGGAGCGGTCTCTGAGTTCCACGCCCAGCGCTACGGCTGGCGTCCAGACCCGAAGAAGGTTTTCTGGATCGGCGATGTCGTGCGTGGCCTGCTGCTGGGAATCCAGTACTTCACCCGCCCGGACTCCCCCGTCGTGGTTCCACTGCCGGCTTACCCACCTTTTTTGGAATTGCCAGAAACTGCCGGGCGCAAGCGCATCGATGTCGGTGTTAGCCCTGCCAACGGTGATTTGAAAGAAGGCGAAAAGCCTCGCCTCGACCTGGAATCGATTGAGCGCGCTTTTGCCGACGGCGCCGGCTCCATCTTGCTGGCGAATCCTTATAACCCACTGGGCTACGTCTTCGACGAAGAACACCTCCATGAACTGGTGGAGTTGGCCGATAAATACGACGCGCGCATCTTATCTGATGAGATCCACGCGCCGCTGGTTCTCGACGGCCAACACATCTCGGTTGCTGGTCTCTCCGATGCTGCAGCACGGGTAACGATGACCATTACCGCAACGTCGAAGGCCTGGAATTTCGCAGGACTTAAGTGCGCGCAGATCATCTTCTCCAATGATGAAGACGTGAAGACCTGGAATTCTTTGCCTCACGTAGCACAAGATGGCGTCGGAACCTTAGGCATCATCGCTGCTGAAGCTGCCTACCGCGATGGCATCTCGCACCTCGAAGAAGAGATTGAATACCTACGCACCACTCGTGACTGGCTGGTCGAAGAGTTGCCAAAGCGTATCCCCGGGCTGATTACTTCTAAGCCGGATTCGACCTATCTGTTGTGGTTGGACTTCCGTAATACGGCGATTGGAGATATAGAACATCCAGCCGCCTGGCTTATCCAGCACGCGCGCGTGGCCTTTAACGAGGGCGTGACTTTCGGCGAGGGCGGCGCGCACCAAGCACGCATGAATTTCGCGACCTCGCCGGAGATTCTCGAAGAGGCCATCGACCGCATCGCCACTGCTATTGCCAAGGTGTCCGACAACTAAGCTATTGCGATCTCACGGTGCGGAATGTAATATCCCACGCACTAAGTAAGTGCGGATTCTTCCGCGCTTAGACGACCATTTTGCACACCTACAATTCCAAAGGACGGGCACTTTAATGTCTGACACCGTCGCGTCTGCACCTGCGAAGTCAAAGGTTCCTTCGCCGCTGCTTACCATCGTCATCGCCTCGTTAACGCTGTTTTCGATGTTCTTTGGTGCCGGCAACCTTATCTTCCCACCGATGGTGGGAGTTAGCTCCGGTACTAACTTCTGGCCAGCGATCATCGGCTTCCTCATCGCCGGAGTGCTGCTTCCTGTGGCTGCGATCGTCGCCGTAGCAATTTCTGGCTACAGCGTGCGCGACCTCGCAGCACGCGGCGGCGTGTTCTTTGGTGTTATTTTCTCCGTGATGGCTTACCTTTCCATCGGTGCTTTCTATGCACTGCCGCGTACCGGTGCTGTTGCCATGGAAACCGCTGTCACCCCGCTGGTCGGCTGGGAAGGCACTGCCGCGAATGGCATCTTCAACCTGATCTTCTTCGGTATCGCCCTGGCTTTGTCTTGGAAGAAGAACTCTATCATTGACGTGCTGGGCCGCTTTTTGACTCCAGCTCTGGTCATCTTGTTAATCGCTTTGATCTGCTTGGCAATCTTTAACTACGAGCGCCTGCCTGGGGCACCGACTGAGGACTACTCCTCGACCCCTATGGTCACCGGCCTTTTTGAAGGCTACAACACCATGGACGCCATCGCCGGCCTGGCTTTCGGCATCGTGATCATTGGATCCCTGCGCGCTAAAGGCTTCGGCAGTGGCGGCACGCTGGTGCGTTCGACAGTTCTGACCGGAGTCATCGCCGGCGTTTTGCTCGCAGGTATCTACCTCGGCCTGGGTTACATGGCGCAGACTGTTCCAAATGGTCAGTCCTATGAATCTGGCGCGGCTTTGCTCGCAGATTCCGCGAACCTGACTATGGGAACTCCAGGTCAAACCATCTTCTCGCTGATTGTTATCCTCGCATGCTTGACCACCGCGGTCGGCCTGATTTCTGCAACCTCCGCATTTTTCAACACCCTGGTTCCAAAGTTGAGCTACCACGTATGGGCAATCATCTTCACGGTGCTGTCCATCGCCATTGCTTTCCGCGGGCTCGATGCCGTTATGGCCGTTGCGGTTCCATTCATCGTCTTCTTGTACCCACCAGCGATCACCTTGATCGTGCTGACTTTGGTGCAGCCACTGGTACGCAAGGTCGTTGGTTTCTACTGGACATACCGCCTGGCGCTGTGGACCTCAGTCATCTGGTCGGCACTGACAACCATCGCCGCACAGGGCTGGGGAACAAATATCTTGGAACCGGTGTTGAACCTATCGCCGGGTCAGGATTTGGACTTAGGCTGGATTACGCCTACCTTCATCGTCATCATCATTGGTGTCGTTATTGATATCGCCACCAAGAATGCACGACGTGAGGCCGCCTAGTAAATAATGAACAAGTAATTATTTACTTAGCGTCTGGCTAATTTTTAAGCAAAATTAGCCTCCTGCCACCCGCATCCTGGTTGGCAGGATTTTTTATGCACTCGAAAAGGATTGTTGGAGAAGATTTTAATGACTGAACCGAAAAACACCTCGCGCGCGCAGCTGTCCGTGCTGGATTTCTGCACAATCTATGAAGGTGAAACCCCGCAAGCATCAATCCAGCACTCCGTCGATTTGGCGCAGCGCGCAGAAGAACTCGGGTACTTGCGCATGTGGTACACAGAGCACCACAACATGCCATCGATTAGCTCTTCTAGTCCCGCGGTTCTAATCGCGCACATCGGCGCCAAGACCAACTCCATTCGCTTAGGCGCCGGCGGCATCATGTTGCCGAACCACTCCCCTTATGTCATCGCCGAGCAGTTCGGCACCCTCGAGGAGATGTACCCCGACCGCATCGATTTAGGCCTAGGCCGCGCCCCTGGCACCGATGCGCAGACGCTCGGGCGTGCACTGCGCCGTGACTACAATGCCGCTGAGCGCTTCCCCGAAGACGTCCGCGAGCTACAGGCCTACCTAGCGGATAAGTCGCCTATCCCTGGTGTGCAGGCTGTTCCCGGCGCTGGCACCAATGTGCCGCTATATATTCTGGGCTCATCCATGTTTGGCGCCTCACTCGCTGCCAAGTACGGCTTGCCTTATGCTTTCGCATCGCACTTCGCGCCCACGCACCTAGAGCAGGCGACACGCTACTACCGCGAGAATTTCCAGCCCTCTGAGGTCCTAGATGCCCCTTATGTCATCGCCGGCGTCAACGTCACCGCCGCCGAAACCCAGGACGAAGCTAATGAGCTTTTTGAAAAGGTGTGTTTCAACCGCGTGCGCACCATGGTCGGCCGCGGACGTTACCTCACCGACGAGCAGGTAGAACAAATCGTTGCAACCCCACAGGGACAGCAGGTACTCGATATGCTGCGCTACTCTGCCATCGGTACCAAAGACGACATCCGCGACTACCTCACCGACTTCCAGGAACTCGCTGCTGCTGATGAACTCATGATCTCTTTGCAGGGCACATCGCGCGCCTCGACCTTGCAAAGCTTAGAGATCCTGGCCGATGCATGGGGTATTAAATAACAGCTTCCGGAGATTCAGACAGTTAGAGATGATGCCCCGCTGGCTTCACCCCCTCTAACTGCCGTGTGGGGAAGACCTTGTTAAACTTCCGAAGAAGCACCAAATAGTGGTTGATTGATAGATAAAGACTTTTCAGGAGCCTAACCTACCCAAATTCAACCCTGCCCCACTGCCTGAAATAAGTTTTGGGGCTCGAAGTACCCTAAAGAGGAGCCACTCACGATGTCTGCCCGCCGTGTGCCTCAGCAGCATATAAAAATTGCCGAACACCTACGCGGCAGAATCCTGTCAGGTGAGATTCCAGCGGGTAGTCTTCTGCCATCCGAGGCTGAGCTTTGCGAGGAATTCGATACATCTCGCGGCCCGGTAAGACAGGCTCTTGCCTCGTTACGGACGGAGGGCTTTATCTCGTCAGGTCGCGGTCGCCGTTCTGTAGTACTTGGGCACGAAAAAACTGAGACCTTTGAGACTTTTATTTCTACCCACGACTGGATTGAATCCAACGGTTGGGAAGCAAGCTCCAAGACTTTGTGGATGGCGCGCTGCCCCGCTCCTGCTCATGTAGCCGAGATGCTCGCCATCAAAGAGGAAGACCCCGTGGTCTTTGTGCACCGCGTACGCTATGCAGACGGCTGCCCTATTGCCGTTGAACGCAGCTACTTTAGCCTGCCAGTAGGCAAGCACGTCCTTTACATGGATCCCGATGAAGGTTCCCTGCACGCTAAGCTTCGCGACGTCGGGCTCGGGCTCGACCATGGCCGCCGTGAAATGTACGGCGCAATCGCTAGTGAAGAAGACGCCAAACTGTTGGAGATTGCAACGGGTTCGCCCACTGTTTTTTCTAAGATTTCACTCTCGGATCATAGCGGCACCCCGGTTGAATACACGGAAATGCAGCAGCTTTTTGAAGGCCTGACATTGTCATATAACTGCATAGCTGGCACCCCTTCCCCGCTGAATATTTCCATGCGCAATTCTGAAATTTTTGCCAAGTAGGTAAATTCCACTTTTTAGCGGGCATTGGTTACTCTTCCTGTATGACTTCGCCCACTAGAAATCGGCTTCGGTTTCTAACACTGACCGCCAGCGCACTGGTGTTGACCGGCTGCGCCGCGGGGCATACTGCTGTTGTCAATCCTGAAGACTCCGGAAGCTCCAGCGCTTCTGCGATCACCATTGCCACGACATCTTCAGCAACCTCGCTGGATTTCACCACCACCGGTGGCGCAGCCATTCCCGCCGCGTTGATGGACAATGTCTACGAAACCCTTGTGACCATCGATCCTGAATCCGGTGACATCATCCCCCACTTGGCCTCGTCGTGGGACGTCAGCGAGGATGCCACCACCTATACTTTTCATCTTCGCGATGACGTGTATTTTTCCAATGGCGATAAATTCAGCGCCGAGACGGCGAAATTCTCTATCGACTACGTACTCAATGAGTGGTCCAATGGCATCGCCTCGCAGATGGCACCGGTAAAAGCCGCTGAGGTCCAAGATGAGCACACTTTAAAAGTCACGCTCGAGCAACCTTCGCAGTCCTGGCTGTGGAACATGTCAACGGCGGTTGGTGCGATGATGAGCCCAGGGGGCATCGATAAGCTAGCAACTGAACCGGTGGGCACCGGCCCTTATCAGCTGCGGCAGTTTTCGACCGGGGAATTTATTGCACTCAAACCCAACCCAAACTATTGGGGCGCCCCGGCAGCCTCTGCTGTCACCATTTCCTTTTACCCGGATGCACTAAGCTCGCTGAACGCTTTGCAGGCGGGGCAAGTTGATGTGGTCTGGTCGATGCAAACCCCGGAGCTGCTCAATACCCTGCCTGAGGAATTTGATGTTGAGGTCGGCACCACCAATGGCGAAATCTTACTCTCGATGAATAACAACGCAGCGCCTTTCGATGACCCCCGCATCCGCCAGGCTGTAGCCTACGGCGTGGACCGCGCGGCCTTAAATGAAGTGATTTGGGAAGGTCTAGCAGAAGATACCGGCGGGCAACCTGTGCCGCCGACGGACCCGTGGTTTAGTGGGAAGAACTTCTACGACTTCGACCCAGCCCGGGCCCAAGAATTGATGCGTGAAGCCGGCGCTGAAGGAACCAAGCTGACCTTGACCATCCCCACGGTGCCCTATGCGCAAATTGCATCCGAACTGCTTTATTCGCAGCTGACGGAGATTGGTTTTGATGTCACTCTGGAATCCGCTGAGTTTCCCGCGGTGTGGCTAGGTCAGGTCATGGGTGCGCAGGATTATCAGATGTCGCTGATTTCGCACGTCGAACCGCACGATGTCCCAGTGCTTTTCGGCAACCCGGACTATTACTTGGGCTACGACTCCGAAGCCACACGGGAGCTTTTAGCCGCGGCCGATACTGCGGATTCACCGGAGCGCTACCACGAGCTGATGTTGGAGGCGATTTCCACCATCATGGATGATGCGGCGGCGCTGACTTTGATGAATATGCCCAATATTGTTATCTCTGACCCGGGCATTTCCGGTTTGCAGGTCAATGCTATTACTGATGCCATGGTCTTGCGTAACCTCAAGGAGGACGCCCAGTGACGCTGCTCAAAGTGCTGGGGCGCTACGTGCTGACCCTGGCTGCTGCCTCCGTGTTGATCTTCCTTCTCATGCGCGCCGTCCCCGGCAACCCGGCGCGCGTGGCGCTCGGTGTGAACGCGACCGAGGAATCCGTTGCGGAATTGACCACCACCATGGGCTTGGACCGCCCACTGCTTGCGCAATATGGCCAGTGGCTCGGTGGTCTTCTCACCGGGGACTTCGGGGTTTCTTTAGCCTCGCAGCAAAATATCACCGCGCAAGTTATTGACCGCGCGCAGGTCTCCCTCATCTTGGTCGGGCTGGCACTGCTGCTCGCGTTGGTCATCGCAATTCCTTTGGGCATGTGGACGGCGCAGCGGAAGGCATCGATAAGCAATGCTTTCACGCAGCTGGGTATCGCCATCCCGAGCTTCCTCGTGGGCATTATCCTGGTTGCTATTTTCGCGGTGCAGCTAGGCTGGCTGCCGGCCAATGGCTGGTCCCCGCCGAATCAAGGCGTGGGCGCATTCCTTTCCCACCTGGTCATGCCGGTGATTGCGTTGGCGCTGGTGCAGGGCGCGATTTTAACCCGCTATGTCCGCTCGGCCATTTTAGATGTTTTAAACCAGGACTACATCCGCACCGCGCGCGCACTCGGTCAATCCCCAACTAAGGCCCTGTTGCGGCATGGCTTGCGCAATGCTGCGCTGCCGGTGCTTACGGTGGCGGGCGTGCAATTTACCACGCTGATTGTCGGCGCCGTGGTCATCGAAGAGGTTTTTGTCATTCCAGGTTTAGGCTCCATGCTTCTCGATGCCGTCTCCGTCCGCGATTTAACCACCGTCCAATCACTGGTCATGGTGCTCGTGGCTTTTACGTTGACGATTAATGCGCTTACCGATGCCGCCTACCGCCTAATCGACCCGCGCCTGCGCCAAGGAGCACGCTCATGAGCTTTTTGCGACGACTATCTGTCACGGGCTGGATCGGCCTGATTATTGTCGGTGCCACGGTGCTTGCGGCCCTGGTGTCTGTAGTGTGGACTCCTTATGATCCTTTGCTCGCGATTCCTCAGGAACGTTTAGTAGGAAGCAGTGCCGAGCATCTTTTGGGCACCGACCGCTTCGGCCGCGATGTGCTTTCGCGTTTGCTGGTGGGCGCGCAGATTACGCTGTTTGTTGGCATCATCGCCGTGGCGATTTCCGCTGTCATTGGCGTACCGCTGGGTATTGCCGCCGGCATGCGGCAGGGGAAATTCTTCGACTCCCTAGTTATGCGCAGCGCTGACCTGTTGCTGGCATTTCCGGCGCTGTTGCTGGCGATTATCGCCGGAGCCGTGTGGGGACCATCGACGCTAACGGCCATGATCGCCATCGGTGTCGCCGGTATTCCCTCTTTTGCCCGGGTGTCACGCTCTGGCACATTGCAGGTGATGTCACAAGACTTCATCGCAGCGGCGCGCGTATCTAAAGTCTCCGAATTTCAGATTGCCTACCGCCACGTCTTTCCCAATATCTCCGGGTTAGTTATCGTCCAATCCTCGGTGTATTTTGCGCTCGCCATCTTGGCCGAGGCAGCTTTGAGCTACCTCGGTTTGGGCACCTCCCCACCCGCCGCATCTTGGGGGCGCATGCTCCAAGATGCCCAATCTCTGCTGGCGGTTAACCCCACGCTGACGCTGTGGCCAGGGCTTGCCATCGCATTGACAGTTTTGGGCTTTAACCTGCTTGGCGATGGCCTTCGCGATATCTTAGATCCGCGCCAACTCACCCGGAGGAATTAATCATGACTGATGCTCCTATTCTTCAGATCACCGATCTACAGGTCAGCACCAATTCCACTCCACTACTGGAGGGCATATCTCTGGAAATCCCCCGCGGCGGACGCGTTGGTCTTATCGGCGAATCCGGCTCCGGCAAGTCACTGACGGCTTTGTCCATCATCGGGCTTTTGCCACAGGCTTTACGCACTTCCGGCTCGATTACTTTCCACGGCCGTGAGCTGCTCGGGTTGTCTGACCGCGAGATGTCGAAGCTGCGCGGTAAGAAGATCGCCATGATCTTCCAGGAGCCTATGAGTGCACTGGATCCGCTGATGAAAATCGCCAAGCAAATTCCTACCTCCGCATCTGCTACCACGCGGCTTTTGGAAGAAGTCGGCCTCGATGCTTCCTTTGGTCCGCGCTACCCGCACCAGCTATCGGGCGGGCAGCGCCAGCGCGTCATGATTGCGATGGCGCTCGCACAAGACCCCAAGCTACTCATTTGTGATGAACCCACCACCGCACTCGATGCCACCACGCAAGCAGAAATCTTAAACCTGGTAGAAAAGCTGGTGGAGGACCGTGGCCTGTCTTTGCTATTTATTACCCACGACTTAGGCGTTGTGGGTCGCATGTGCACCGAAACTCTCGTGCTGCAATCAGGTGTGATCGTCGAATCTGGTGCCACCGCCGATGTGCTGAACAACCCACAGCACCCTTATACCCAGGAACTTATCGCGGCTTCCCAACTTGGTAGCCCCACAACGCACCCGGCTGCCGCAACGGAGATTGCCGTGCGCCTCGATAACGTGAGCAAAATCTACGGCACAAATACCGCCGCACACCAGGTCAGTCTAGAAATCCCCCGCAGCAGCCGCTGGGGTCTAGTCGGTGGCTCCGGTTCCGGAAAGAGCACCCTGCTGAACATGATTGCAGGGCTGACTCAGCCGACCTCAGGAAATGTCACCGTGTCCGGCTCGCTGCAGATGGTTTTCCAAGACCCCCAGGGCTCTTTGGACCCGCGCATGACCGTGCGCTCGATTATCGCCGAAGGCTTGCCGGAAAAGCACGATGTCACCGCCCAGGTGGACAAAGTACTCGCAGCAGTAGGTCTTCTACCCGAGCACGCCACGCGCTATCCGCATGAATTTTCCGGCGGGCAGCGTCAAAGAATCTCCATTGCGCGCGCAATTGTCGGCAATCCTGATATTTTGCTTGCCGATGAAGCAGTCTCCGCGCTCGATGTCTCCGTGCGCTTGCAGATCCTCGATCTTTTAAATTCCTTAGTCGAGCAGCTGGATTTGACTCTGCTATTTATTTCTCACGACTTAGCCGTCGTTCGTCAGCTCTGCACACACGTAGCGGTGATGCATGAAGGGGAAATCGTTGAGCAGGGCCCCATTGAGCAGATATGGGAAAACCCCCAGCATAGCTACACCCAAGCACTACTTTCTGTTACGTAGCTTGAGAGCTAACTAGCTCGAATGCACGTCCAATAAAAATGACCCATCGAGCAAGTGCTCTTCCGAGTACTCAAAGACCGCGAAGGCTTCTTCCAAGCAAGCGATCTCCGCAGCGTGCGATCCTTCCGAAGGGGAGTTCATGAGCGCTAAACCCACTTTCACTTCGAGGTATAAATTTAAGTTCCACGAACCAATATAGCTTACAACGATGGAATTTTCCTAAGCACTAATGATGGCGAACACCTCTGGTTAAAGCTGATCAGTCTCCCACACTTGAGCCTAAAAATTGTGCTGTCCTGGGTTTTTCGGAATAATGGATAGCCCTCATTAATTTATATAATTTTGTAATCGATCTCTTAAGGATCAGCATGAGCGATAAACCATCGCAACCTCCCCAAGGCGGTAGTCGCCAAACTACCGTTGGAATTTATCCCCACGACATGCACCCTGGCCTGGTTCCAGGTATCCCGGTTGAAGAACAACGCAACCGCTTCGCAGTCGATAAAATCATTTTCTCCGTTACCGCGGTACTCGTTGTTAGCTTCATCATCTGGGGTGTGTGGCGCCCCGACCAAGTCTCCGAGGCTGCATCGACAGGCTTTAGCTGGGCCATCACCAACGCCGGCTGGCTGCTGAACTTCACCATGATCATGGCCATCGCGGTCATGGCCTATGTGGGATTCTCCAAGCTCGGGCGCATCAAGCTAGGCAAAGACGACGAAGAGCCAGAATTTCGGCGCTTTTCCTGGGTAGCCATGATGTTCGGCGCGGGCATCGGCGTGGGTCTGTTTTTCTACGGACCTTCCGAACCGCTGTCGCATTACATCACTCCCCCGCCACACACCGTCGATGGCAATAGCGTTGAAGCCTTGCACCAAGCAATGGCCCAATCGCACTTCCACTGGGGCCTTTCGCCCTGGGCAGCGTATGCCCTAGTCGGCGCCGCGATTGCGTATTCTTCCTACCGTCGCGGCCGCGTGACCTTGATTTCTTCTATTTTCAAGCCGCTCTTTGGCTCCCGGGATACCGATGGTCCGCTGGGCAAACTCATCGATATTCTCGCGCTGATTGCCACCTTGTTCGGCACCGCTGCAACCTTGGGCGTTTCCGCCGTGCAGATTGGCCAGGGCGTGGAAATCGTCTCCGGCGCAGGTCCTGCCACCAACACCACCTTGGTTATCATCATCGCGGTTTTGGGCATTGGCTTTATCTTCTCTGCCGTGTCCGGCGTTTCACGCGGGGTGCGCTACCTGTCCAATATCAATATTTCGCTCACCCTGGCTTTTGTGGTCTTCGTATTCATCGTCGGCCCGACACTCTTGCTGCTCAACCTTTTGCCTTCGGGTATTTTGATGTACATCAACGAGCTGTTGCCGATGATGGCAAAATCCTTGTCTTGGGGCGATGAAACCATCGAATTCCAGTCCTACTGGACCGCCTTCTACTGGGCCTGGTGGATCGCATGGACACCATTTGTCGGCATGTTCGTAGCTCGCATCTCCCGTGGCCGAACGCTACGTGAATTCACCGTCGTTACCGTATTTGCGCCAACCTTGATTTTAATTTTGGCCTTTACCGTCTTCGGCGGCACCGCCATTACGTTCCATCAGCAAGGTGTCGAAGGCTTCGACGGCTCAGAAGGCGGCGAGGCTGTGCTCTTTGCGATGTTCCAGAACCTCCCGCTCGGCCAAATCACCCCGTTTATCTTGCTCTTTGTGCTGGCGATCTTCTTCATCACCTCTGCTGACTCAGCTTCGGTGGTCATGGGCACAATGTCGTCCAAGGGCAACCCGACCCCGAATAAACTGCTCGTCGTTTTCTGGGGTCTATGCATGATGGGTATCGCAATCGTCATGCTGCTCACCGGCGGCGAAGATGTGCTTTCCGGTCTGCAGAACCTGACCATCCTATCCGCGTTGCCGTTTAGTGTGGTGCTTCTGGTGATGATGGTCGCCTTTGTCAAAGACCTGCGCAGCGACCCGATGTTTATCCGCCGCACCTACGCGCAAACGGCGGTCGCCAACGCGGTTATCCGCGGCCTGGAAGAACACGGCGATGACTTTGAGCTCACCGTGCGCTCGGCAGAAGAGGGCCGCGGCGCCGGCGCTGACTTCGACTCCACCTCTGAGCGCTACACTGAGTGGTACCAGCGCACCGATGAAGACGGAGACAACGTCGACTACGACTTCGACACCGGTAAATGGGCCGATGGCTACGAAGACGAGTCAAAGAAGGATTAATCCTCTGGAGCCTTCACTGGCTCTCCCGCTTTCGCACTAGGGCTGCCCGTTTTTACCGCTGTACGGGCAGCCTTTGTGATCGTCGAAGGATGCTGGTCTTCGGTGGCAAGGCGCTCAAAGGCTATCGATGCCAACGCGGCTGCCTGATCCCCCAAAATGGAGTCATCGAAACGCGCGAGCGGCGAGTGATTCCATTCGCGCTGTGCATAAGGGGTCTGCGGGTTTGCAGTACCCAGCCAGAAGAAAGAGCCGGGGACCTGTGCAAGGACCGCGCCGAAATCTTCAGATGCCATCATTGGTGCCTCAAACTGGCGGATGGAGTCGGGCCCAAATTGCGCGCCCCACACGGTCGCTGCAAATTGGTTCTCACGCGCGTTGGTCTTGGTGGTGGGATACAGCACCTCGAAGTCGACTTCGACGGAACAGCGGTGCGCAGCGGCGATATTGGAAGTGACTTCGCCGATCACTTGGCGCACGGCGTTGATCTGCTCATCACGTAGCACGCGAACTGTCGCGCTAAACGATGCCTGATCCGGAATCGCGTTGAAAGCACCATCGCCCGCGCGCAGATTGGTCACCGTCAACACGATGGGCTCAAGTGCATCGAAACGGCGTGTAATCGCGGTTTGCAGCGAGGTAATGATCTCTGCCAAACAGGTCACCGGATCCACAGCATCGTGCGGACGCGAACCGTGCCCACCCTTGCCATAGACTGTCACGGCCAGGTTCGAAGACGAGGCCATTGTCGGGCCATTGATGTAATGGAAAGTGCCGCGGTCTTGCGGTCCTACGTGCAGGCCATAGGCCGCAATTGGGCGGCGGCCAGCGACATCCAACACGCCTTCATCAATCATGATGTCCGCGCCGCCCGGGCCTTCTTCACCGGGTTGAAACATGAAGATGACATCGCCCGCGACTTCTTCACGGTGCTTGGACAAGATCTGCGCAGCACCCACCAAGGCCGCGGTGTGCAGGTCATGCCCACATGCGTGCATGTACTCATTGGTGGATGCAAAAGGACTGCCGGTACGTTCTTTGACCGCCAAGGCATCCATATCCGCGCGCAAAAGCACCGAGACGGGGCGCTCCCCGCGCTTGCCGCCACGCATCACTGCGGTCACCGAACTTAAATCTTGACCAAGGGTAATCTCCAGCGGCAAACCCTCCAGCGCATTCAAGACGGCCTTTTGGGTACGTGGGAGCTCTAATCCAATTTCTGGATAGCGGTGCAGAGTGCGCCGCAATTCTTGGAGCTCTTCGACCATCGCAGTGCCGGTTTCCCGAAAGACCTCACCGGCACTGCGCCCCTCAATAGTCGAGGCTACATACGGCAAAGGCGGCAGCTGCTGCCCTTGCCGTGGAAGCTTACGCTTCGGCTTGAGTTGGCTATAAGGACTTCCAGAAGGTGATTCCATGCCAACCAAGTCTAGCGATGTTTATCCCGGTTTTATTCCGAATCCGTAGACAGTGCCGCTACGAATGCTTCCTGTGGAACGTTGACCGAACCAATCGCCTTCATGCGCTTCTTACCGGCCTTCTGCTTCTCCAGCAGCTTGCGCTTACGGGAAATATCGCCGCCGTAGCACTTAGACAACACGTCCTTGCGCATCGCGCGAATATTCTCACGGCTGATGATCTTCGAGCCAATCGCTGCCTGGATAGGCACCTCAAATTGCTGGCGCGGAATAAGCTCTTTGAGCTTCTTCGTCATCTTATTGCCGTAGTAATTGGCGTTATCCTTGTGCACGATGGCCGAGAAAGCATCGACTGGCTCACCTTGAAGCAAAATATCAACCTTGACCAGGTCTGCTTCCTGCTCGCCTGCTTCTTCGTAGTTCAAGGAAGCATAGCCCTTAGTGCGCGACTTGAGCATGTCGAAGAAGTCGAAGATGATCTCACCCAAAGGCATGACATAGCGCAGTTCCACACGGTCTTCAGACAGATAATCCATGCCCTGCATCTGCCCGCGCTTGGTCTGGCATAACTCCATCGTCGGGCCGACATAAGCCTCCGGAACGATGATCGTCATCTTGACGATGGGCTCGTAGACCTCCGGGATCTTGCCACTTGGCCAATCCGAAGGGTTGTGCACCATTCGCTCCGAACCATCTTCACTCACGACGCGATAGGTCACCGAAGGGGCCGTGGAAATCAGGTCCAGGTCAAACTCGCGCTGCAAGCGGTCACGGGTAATTTCCATGTGCAACAGGCCCAAGAATCCACAGCGGAAACCAAAGCCCAACGCGACGGAGGTTTCTGGCTCGTAGGTCAAGGAGGCATCGTTAAGCTGAAGCTTTTGCAACGCATCACGCAAAGCCGGGAAATCTGCCTGCGAAATTGGGAACAAGCCCGAGTACACCATTGGCTTCGGATCGGCGTAACCGGTCAGCGGCTCATCCGCGCCCTTGGCAGCCCAGGTGACGGTGTCACCCACCTTGGTCTCACGCACGTCTTTCACGCCGGTAATCAGATAGCCGACCTCACCCGGGCCCAGGCCCTTAACCGGTGTTGGGGTTGGGGAAACCACACCGAGCTCTAAGATATCCAGCTCCACGCCAGTGTTCATCATGCGGACTTTTTGACGCGGCTCCAATTTGCCATCCACCATGCGGATGTAGGTAACCACGCCGCGGTAGGTGTCATAGACCGAGTCAAAAATCATCGCCCGTGCTGGCGCATCCACACCGAAATCACTAGTCGGCGCAGGGATCAACTCCGTGACCTTGTCCAAAAGCTCCGGTACGCCTTCACCAGTCTTACCGGAGACGCGCAATACCTCTTCGGGCTCCACGCCAATGATATTCGCGATTTCTAGCGCATACTTTTCTGGCTCTGCATTAGGCAGGTCGATCTTGTTGAGCACTGGAATGATTTCCAGGTCATTTTCCATCGCCATATAAAGGTTAGCCAGCGTTTGTGCTTCGATGCCCTGAGCGGCATCGACAAGCAAAATGGCTCCTTCACACGCATCCAAAGAGCGCGATACCTCATAAGAGAAGTCAACGTGACCTGGGGTGTCAATCATCTGCAGGACAATTTCTTGCCCCTTGTGCTCACCCGAGCGAGGAATCCACGGCAAACGCACGTTCTGCGCCTTAATGGTGATACCGCGTTCGCGCTCAATATCCATGTTGTCCAGATACTGATCGCGCATATCGCGCGCTGCAACAACATTGGACAGCTGCAAAATACGGTCTGCCAACGTCGACTTACCATGGTCAATGTGCGCGATGATGCAGAAGTTCCGGATCCGGGCGGGATCCGTCAACGTCGAAACGGCAAAATTGTTAGTCAAAAGGTTCCTATTCCATTTCCATGCACATAAAGAAAGCTTGTACCAACCATACCGAAGACAACCTATAAAATAGGAGTTAGGATGGTGAATATGAATAACACCTTTGTGTCCCGCTTGCGCAAGGTCGCTGGCATTGAGGTGAAAGAGCCCTTAGACCTCGGACTTTCTCGCATCAATGCCCGCTTAGGCATGCACGGAACACATGGCGGGACCGATCCCCGCAGACCTGCCAAAATTCGTGTTGAGCACACCGAGGCACGCGCACGCTCAATCTTTTTCGCACCCGATATGGACGGCCAAGCCGACTCCGGAGAAGTCGTGTGGGTGTGGGCACCAACTGAAGGCCCCAGCTCGCCACCGACGGAGCGCGCCATTTTATTAGTCGGCCGTACTCGTTCCACGGTTTTGGGACTTTTAATCTCCCCTAATGCCTCGCATGCTGACGATGAAGCCTGGTTGGCCATCGGCTCAGGTGAATGGGATGATTCGCGCAGGCAGTGCTGGGTGCGCCTCGACCGTGTACTAGAAGTATCGGAAGAGCAAGTACGCCGCAAAGGCATCCTGTTTCCCGAGCGCCGCTTTGAGCGCATTGCCAACCGCCTGCGCCAGAAATTCCATTGGGGATAAGAATTTGAATATTTGCCCCAGCCCTTGGTACTGTATCCAGGTTAGTTAACTTTTTGTGCGCGATTGCGCTAGCGGTCAGGACCTTGGGTCCGCTCGTTAATCGCCAAAACTTCCCTGCGGGGAGTTGGGAGCTGTGCACATGAGGTTAAATATCCAATCACTATAGATTTACAAGAGGTATATCTCATGGCAAATATCAAGTCCAAGCAAAAGCGCGTTCTCACCAACGAGAAGGCACGTCTGCGCAATAAGTCCGTTCGCTCTGCAGTCCGCACCGAGATCCGCAAGTTCCGTGCCTTGGTTGAGGCTGGCGACAAGGCTGGTGCTGAACTTCAGCTGCGCAAGGCTTCCCGCGCATTGGACAAGTCCGTATCCAAGGGCGTCTTCCACCGCAACAACGCGGCTAACAAGAAGTCCGGTATGGCTGCCGCTTTCAACAAGATGAACTAATCTTGGCTTAAAGCATCACCTGGTGCCCCATGCAAGCAATTGTGTGGGGCACCAGGTGTTTTCTAATGATGTTCGAACTAATGCTGGGTTAGTCCGGCGGGGCGGCTAAGATACTTTAACGATGACGAACCTGAAGCCCTTGGTAAAGTGGGTCGGCGGAAAACGCCAGCTTTTGCCACATATTCACGCTGCCCTACCGGCAACGGGCTACTCAACCTATTTTGAGCCCTTTCTAGGTGGTGGCGCGGTTTTGTGGTCCCTGGCTCCAGAAAAAGCCGTGGTCAATGACCTCAACGTTGAGCTGATCAACTTGTACACCGTGGTTCGCACGGATGTAGAAGCGCTCATCGCGGAGCTTCAGGATTATCCCAACGATGAAGAATTCTTCTATCAGCTGCGCGCACTAGACCGCGACGCCGAAGTATTTGCTGCGCTCTCCCCTGTGAAGCGCGCTGCCCGCACGGTTTATTTAAACAAGACCTGCTACAACGGGCTGTATCGCGTCAACCAGGCCGGCCAGTTCAACTCGCCTTTTGGGCGCTATAAAAAGCCCCTCATTTGTGATGAAAAGACTCTCAACGCCATCAACGTCTATCTGCGTGACAATGACGTCTCCTTTTTAAATGGCGATTTCCAAGATGCCGTCTCGTCAGCCCAGGCCGGCGATTTTGTCTACTTCGATCCGCCCTATGACCCGGTCAATGTCACCAGTAACTTTGTTGGCTATGCCGCCGGTGGGTTCGGCCGCGACAATCAGGTGGAGCTCAAAGAGCTGTGCGATGAGCTCACAGACCGCGGCGTGAAGTGGATGCTGTCTAATTCCGCCACGGAATTCATTCGTGAACTGTACGCGGAGTACCACGTTGATATCGTAGGGGCATCCCGCGCGATTAATTCCGTGGCGTCCAAGCGCGGCAAAGTCGATGAGGTGCTAGTAAGAAACTATGACAAGTGAAGCTGAGCTCCGCACACTCTTCGGCGTAAAAAGCAGCCAGACGCTAGGCCGCAATGACTATGGCTGGTTGCGGGTTTTTAGGCACAAGCAGCTTAACGATGCCGGCTTCTTCCGTATCACCGCCGCCGAACTTAAAGAGCTCTCACTGCGTGAGCCCCGCTTGATGGCCAAGCATGATTCCACAGCGGCCAGGCCTTGGATTTTTAAAGAGCTAGGCCTTAATATCATTCCGCTTTCGCGCTTTGAGTACTTAGTGGGCAAGTTCGACCTTTTTGCGAAGTTTCCCGAACCAGAAACGCTTGGCCCCGTCCGGTATATGCCTTTTCCGGATGATATTGAATCGCTGAATCCAGATGACATCACCTCTGAAGCAGCGGCGCTGAATGCATCCGCATTGTCCCATATCTTGGATGACTTTCTAGAAACATCTACGCTGCAGGCCACCGTGGCGGGAAGAATGTCTACCGGGAGCATTGATGTTCGCCTTGCCTGCGGTGATTTCCAGGTGTCCAAGGCGCAGATGGAAATTGATGCCGGCTTGGAATCAGCGGATGTGCTGGGACTTATTGAAGCCAAAAATCACCTGTCGGATGATTTCAATATCCGCCAGCTCTACTTCCCTTTCCGGCGCTTTTCTCAAAGCCTGTCTAAGCCAGTCGCCCCAGTTTATCAGGTCTATTCCAATGGTATTTTCCATCTCTACCGCTTCGACTTCGACGATGTACTGCGGCCGGAATCCATTCGGCTTGTAAAGTCGGCGCGCTATACGCTGACACCGTCGAGTATCACGCTGGATGTCATCGATAAGCTGCTCAAGACAGTGCCCATCGCCGCGGAGCCGGAAGCTATCCCCTTCCCACAGGCGGATAGCTTCGCGCGCGTGATTAACCTGTGCGAACAGCTGCAAGATTCTGAACTCAGTGTTGAAGCGATTACTGAGAACTATGATTTCACCTCGCGCCAGACCAATTATTACACCGGCGCCGCGAAGTATCTGGGGCTGGTAAACGATACCAACCGCATGTGGTCACTGACGGATTTTGGCGCGAAGGTCATGGCCAGTGAGCGCAACGAACGCAACGTAGCGCTCATCAAAGCGCTGCTGCGCCATGAAGTCTTCCACGCGGTGCTCGCTCGCGGCTTAGAGATAGGAAAAGTTCCAGACCGCGGCACCATTGTGTCCATCATGGAGGCATCGAACCTGGAACTATCCGCATCCACCGTCACCCGCCGCGCGGGCACCGTGTTGTCGTGGATGCAGTGGGTATGGTCGCTGGCAACAACCGAAGAGCTTAAGCTTTAAAAGCCGACGATATCGCGCAATCCAGTGATTGCCAGTGCTACACCCGCCAGCATGAAGAAGGAACCAGCGGCGATATCAATCCACGGGCCCGCCGCCAAAAGCTTACGGCGTACGGCCTTTGTGGAGACCACGAAAGCGATAATGACGAACATTACGTAGCAAGAAAAGCTCATCGCCAAAATCAGCGTGATCGCTACGCCTATCGATGGACTCGCCGGCAACAGTGGCGCAATCAACGCCGAGAGGAATAAGACGATCTTGGGGTTGGAGAGATTCGTCGCTAAGCCTGTGCGAAAGGTATGCCGCAGCCGACCCAACTGGGCTTCCTGCTCCGCAAGCGACATCGGCACCGCGCTACGCGAATCCCACCCTGCCTTGAAGGTGGCATAGCCCATGTAGACCAACCAGCTACCGCCGAGTAGCTGCACCAGACCTAAAAGCTGCGGGAATGCCGTCAACAAGGCTGCCGCGCCCAGTACTGTCAGCGAGGTCCACATCAGCACGCCCACTTGGATACCTGTCACCGCGGCGACGGCATGGCGCCGGGATTTCGTGGCTAGGCGCGTAATCAGGATGGTGTCAGGGCCTGGGCTCAGCGCGCCCAACAGGTTTAGAACAACGATTGTGGCAAGGGACGACAAACTCACTCGAAGCGTCCCAGAAGATCCTCGCGGCCGAACATCTTGGCGGTATCAACCGCATTGGGAGTACCAGCATGCGGGTTGGCACCCGCTTCTAGTAGCGCGTCGATGACGGCGTCTTCTTTCTTGAAAATAGCGCCCGCCAATGGCGACTGGTTGCGATCATTAAGCAGGTTCACATCTGCACCTACTTCGACCAAAGCCTTGACCAGCTCCGGATGCCCGTTATATGCGGCGAGCATGACAAAAGACTGGCCATCTTGGTTGACCATATCTACGCTAACGCCCTGCTTAATGTACTCAACCAGGGTGATATCGCCATTGCGCGCTAAGTCAAAAAGTTTGCTCGCGAACTCGGCGATTTCCTGTTCACTATTTTGTTCACTCATGCCGTTTAGTTTATCGTGCAAGCTGCGCGATTTGCCTAACGGCCGCCTCAACCGCATAGTCCGCACCATCGCGGCCTAAACTTTTGACCTGTCCATCGAGGTCAGAAACAATAATGACGGCCTTGCTGATGTTATCGCCCGACCAGCGCCTAGCAATCGGCGCGGTTTTCTCCGCGACATAAGGATGCAGTCCCGACTGTTTTGCCAAAGAGAACTTATCCCCACGCGCGGTATACAGCCTGGCGATCACGCCGACCTTATTCGCCAGCGCCGCCGCAATGCCCACGGGTTCTGCGCCTAATTGCAGCGCACGACGACACGTAGCGATGGCCTCGCCCGCGCGCCCTGCCACCGCCGCATCAGCGATATCCCAGTTTTCTACTTCAGCAACACCGGCGTAGTACCGCTGGACTGTTTGCCGGGTGACGTTGCCACCGGTATCAGCTACCAGCTGCGAAATCGCTGCCGCGAGCGCGCGCAAATCCGAACCCACACCTGAGAGCAACGCATCCACAACATCTGGAGTCGGCCGAATCCCGTGCGCTGCGAACTCACGCGTTGCCCAGGGCTTGACCTCATTGTCATAAAGGCTAAAGACCTCATGCACGCGCGCGAGCTTTTGCAGCTTCGCCATCAACTCCGGCGGCTTCTTGCGGTTCTTAAGGTTCTTCCGCGACGTCGCGAAGTTAATCACCATCGTCATGCCCGGCGCGGGATCTTTCGCCGCATCGACGATGAGCTTGATCAGCGCCGAGCCAACTCGCTCCGTATCCGCAATGACAATCACGCGGGTCTCACCAAAGAGCGACGGGCTAGTCGCCTCAATCAGCTCCCATTCGGTGACTTCTGCCGCACGCAGAATCTTCAGCTCCGGCTGTTCCCCGGTTTCTTCTGCCACCGCTTTTTGGATAGACCTGCGGGCACGCTCTGCCAAAAATTCATCATCGCCCACAATCAGGTGCACCGGTTCCATGCAGACCATCATAGAACACCTAAAATCTCCCGTCTGCAGCGTGCTGGGTTCCATCCGAATACACGGTGACTTCCCCATCGCGGTTTGGATATAGCACCGGGATACCTTCGGGGGTTTGGATGCCGCGGCTGCTCTTGTGCCCCTCGCCATCGAGAACAATAATCGCCTGGGTGCCAGCAGGAACATTATCGATATCTTCTTCACTGTTCACGGTGTGCACCTGCGTAATCTCCAATGGTTGCGGGCGCGGTTGGAAATTGATTCCGAAGATGATGAGCAGCCCGGCGATGGCAGCGAAGGTCTTTCGCGGATGTCCACAAACAAGGCCCGCGACAATCCAACCGTAGGCAAGCAGCACCGCGACGGGTGACGCGGCAATCACGGCGAGTGGAAGCTGTTGCGCGCCGGCCGCGATGTGATAGATCCACCAGGTGCAGGGTTCGATGAGTTTCAGCAGAAGGATGGCGGGGGCATCGATAGGCAATTGTGCAAGACCTGCTGCAATGAGCCC
>DGYFJ06201__coassemble_609_pt1 | contig 34768 bp, 32 predicted proteins | sample DGYFJ06201__metabat2_high_PE_004 | metagenome-assembled genome bin DGYFJ06201 | reverse complement strand
TCGTGGGCGGCGCGGGCGGCGGAAACACCGTAGCGGGTTGCCAGGACGCGGTCGTAGGCGGTTGGGGTGCCGCCGCGCTGGATGTGGCCAAGCACCGTGGTGCGCACGTCGTATCCAGTGCGGGCTTTGATCTCGTCGCCGATGACTTGCCCGATGCCGTTGAAGGTTTTGTGCCCGAATTCGTCTTCTTCGCCTTCGCCAAAGTTCATGGTTCCTTCCTTGGGCAGAGCGCCTTCGGCAACGCAGATGATGCCGTACTTCTCCCCCATTTGGAATCGGCGTTCCATTGCCTTGCAAATATCAGCGACATCGAAAGGCACTTCGGGAATCACGGTGTAGTGCGCACCGCCAGCCATGCCGGCATGCAGCGCAATCCAGCCAACGTGGCGGCCCATGACTTCAACAATCAGAATTCGGTTGTGGGATTCCGCCGTGGTGTGCAACCGGTCAATGGCGTCAGTGGCAACGGATACGGCGGTATCAAAACCGAAGGTGTAGTCGGTAGCGTTGACGTCATTGTCAATGGTCTTGGGAACACCAATGACGGGCACGCCGTTATCAGCGAGCCACTTCGCGCCTTTGAGTGTGCCTTCGCCGCCAATGGCGATGAGTGCGTCGACTCCGGCATCGTCCAGATTGGATTTGATGGTTTCTAATCCGGCTTTGAATTTATCCGGGTGCAAGCGGCCGGTGCCTAAGATAGTGCCGCCGCGCAATAGGATGCGGTCGATGGTGGCGTCGTCATATAGGTCGCGGCGGCGGTCTTCCATCAGCCCCACCCAACCGTCTTCATAACCTACAACGGTGTCGCCGAACTCATTAGACGCGGTGCGCACAATAGCGCGAATTACGGCATTTAGGCCGGGGCAATCGCCGCCGGAAGTCAATGTGGCTAGTCGCATAACCACCACACTAGTTTGGAATCTTTCCCCGCGCTTTTCTGCACGTGCTAAAGGGGAAATCGAGCTCCGAGAAATTTACCCTTTAGGCGTCAAAGTATTTTCAAAACAGGCCACGGCAATAAGACCGGCCACCATCACGGCTGCCGGCAGCACGAGCGATATCGCCATGCCTTGGTGCAGCCCGAGGCTGGCGGAGCCGACCTGCATCGCTGCACCTACGGCAGCGGCACCCACCACGGCGCCGACTTGGCGGGTGGTGTTGTAGACGCCCGAAGCCGCGCCCATATAGCGCAGGTCAACGGTGCGCATGGCGGTCACCGAGTTCGGTGCCCAGACAAACGCATTGCCCACACCCAGTAGCGCCGAGGCGCCAATGAACCAGAACAATGCAGCATCGGTGTACATGATGCCGGCAATCCACAGCAGCGCAGCAATGACCGAGCCAAAGCCAAACACCGACAGCAGCCGCGGCTTAATCCGGTCAGCCAAGGGGCCTACCAACGGCGAGCCCAGACCTGCGGCCACAGCCATGGGAACCATCATCAGGCCTGCTTCAGCAGAGGTGAGCCCCCGGCCGGTTTGAAACCACATCATGATCGGAAGCATCTGCGATGCCACAGCAAAACCCATGGTCGAGATAGAAAAAGCACCGAGTGAGTAGTTGCGGTTTTTAAACAAAGGCAGCGGCACCAGCGGTTCGGTACCGCGTTTACTCGCCGTGGCTTGCAGCCGCACGAACCAGACAATCAAACCAATGCCACCGATAAGTAGGACAAAAGTCCACCACGGCCAGCCCAAGCCCGGGCCTTGCTGGATGGCGATAACCGCAGAGGTCATACCGACTAAGGTCACCACGACGCTTAGCTTGTCGATGCTCCGTGCATACGTCGGCAGCTTCGGCACCCACAGCGCAGACAGCACCAAAGCAGCAATGCCCAATGGCAGGTGCAGTACGAAGACGCCGCGCCAGCCAAAGGTGCTGATGATAAAGCCGCCCAGCACAGGTCCTACTAGTGAGGCAACGGATCCGACTGCGCCCCACACACCAAGCGCTGGCCCGCGGGCGTCTTGGGGGAAGATGCGGTTGATAACCGCCATGGTCTGCGGGGTCAAAATCGCGGCGCCTAAACCTTGGACTGCACGCGCAATGAGCAGCACCGTCAAGTTCGGTGCGAGCGAGGCAGCAAGTGCAGCGACCACAAAGACCGAAATGCCCAATTGGAACATCCGCGCCTGGCCAAAGCGATCGCCCAAACGTCCGGTAAATAGCAGCGGTACAACCATGCACAACAGGTAGATGGAGGTTACCCACACAACTTGGTCAAACTCCGTATCGAAGTTCGCCATAATTTCAGGTGTTGCTACCGCAACGATGGTTTGATCCATCAGCACCATGAAAAAACCCAGGCACAGCGCAGCCAAAGCGCGCCAGGCTTGGGGCTTCGACACTGAGGGCATCGGGGTAGGTTTAGTAGTAGACACGCAGGCTATCCTAACTGGATGTTTCACCTTCCGGTGAACCCTGACCCGATACAGTGTCGACAGGTGTCGTTGTCGCTTCGGAGGCAACAAAGCTTGGTAGTATATTTTGCCCGCGGATCATCGCCCACACCGCGACTAACATATAGGCGGCAACGAGTAGGACAGCCAGTTGGTAGATCGACAAGGTGGTCAACAACCCCGATGCGATAACTAGGCCAATCGGTCCACCGAATTGCATGATGGCGGTGAACAGAGAAAATGCACGCCCACGCATGTGTTCGGGGGTTTCTTCGGTAATCAGCACCATCTGCAAAGGTGAGAGCATGCCGCCGGCAAGACCTGCGATTCCACAGCCGATGACGACGAGCCAGGACACGCCGAGGGCGGCCATCATCGCAAAGCCTATGGCTTCAACCCCGATGGCCACGGCCCACACTAAACGACGGCGTGAAGTGCCGACTTTGGCAATGCCTGCGCCAGAGATCATCATGCCGATGGCATAGAAAGAAAAAGCCAAGCCGAGCAGGAAGGGTTGTTCTGCTTTTTGGAAATGCGCGGGCATCAAGACACCTAAAAATGGGCCAACGAGTGCGACACCTACGAAGGTCAAAATAGCTAGCATCCGAATGGGAGCGGGACTGATGACCTGTCCCCAGCTCTTGAGCGCTTGCAGGTTCAACGCATTATCTGCTGCGGCTGCCCGCTTTTCTTCTTCTGTGAGCTCTCGCTTGGCCAAACGCAAGAAGGTCGTTAGCAATGCTGCGAGGAAGGAACAGGCCGCGGTGATAATGAGCACCAAGCTGGATTCCAGCGCAGCAAGCAAAACGCCTGCGACAGCAGGGCCGACCAAAAATGCCACGCCTAAGATGGCTTGGTTTAACCCTGCGATATAGTCCACGGTCTTGTTGGATGATTGCGCGACATCCCCTACCAACGCTGAGCGCGCTGCCATGCCGGGGATATCTCCCACACCGCCGATGATGCCTAAAGCGATAAACCAGGCGATGGTCAGCCCCAAGGTCTGATCAATTAGGACGACACCTGCGACAGACGCACCGGAGATGATGTCTGAGATGACCGACATGGGTTTTCGCCCGACGGTATCGATGAGGTAGCCGCCGAGAAAGGCGAAGATGACAGAGGGTACTGCTACTGCTGCAGCGACCAGGCCCGCGGCGGCGGGGTCGCCGGTGCGCTCTAAAACGATCCACGGCCACACAATGCCCGCAATCGAGTTGCCCAGCGCAGACATTCCCGCGGAGCCAAGATATATCCAGATATTCACTAGCGGAACTGTACGGCAAAACGGCTATCATAAAAACATGTCTGCAATTGATATCAAAAAAGCGAAAAAAGTAAAGACTGCGACTGTGGTTAGCGCAGGCCTGCTCGGTGGTTTCATCACCGCCCGGGAATCTGGAATCCGTCCGCTTGGCGGTGTTGTGCTCGCTGCTGCGGGTGGCTGGGCAGTGCGTTCATGGTTGGCGAAGACTGATATTCCAACCACCGTCGGCCTGACCGCGTTGTACATCGGCGGTTTCGGTGCTTCTCACCCACTGGCGAAAAAGATTGGTCCGTGGCCAGCGGTCTTTGCAGTCACGGGAGCATCGGCAGGCGCGGCTTACCTGCTTTCTGACAGCAAGTAGGCTTCAATAATTATTGAAGCCTGAGTCAAGGCGAAGAGCCCGCATTCTCACAAGGTGAAAATCCCAAGTGAGAATGCGAGCTTTTGTCGTGCTTTGGACGTGCCTTATCCCTCTGTCACGCAACTTAGCTTAAATTAATTTGCATGAGAGCTGAGGCGCTCTTCTTCTGCCTCAATCTCCGCATTGAACTCCTGCTTGGAGGATTGCCACTGGTCTTCGGTCATGCCGATACGCCAGTATCCAGAGATGGAGACGTCCTCGCGTGGGATTTCGGATTCGACGAAGAGGAAGCGACGCATCTCTTTAATCATTTCGGCAACGCCGTGCACGAACCAGCTGGTTTTCTTACCTTCTGGAACGCCGGCACCGCGGACGATGCGGGAGAGTTCCGTGCCATGCGTTGCGCCGTTGCGGTAGACCCACTGGATGTCGATACCTTCACCCGTTGGTACCTCAAAGGTACGGTCTTCGGATTCAATCTCGATATAGGCCGTTGCGGTGGCACCTTCTGGCAAGCGTGCCAAACCAGCGCTGATAGCTGGCGCAGCTGACTCGTCGCCGGCAAAGACGAAGTGGTCGTAGGATGCTTCCGGCTCCCACTTGCCGCCTGGGCCGAAGAAGCCGATCTTCGCTCCTACTTCCACATCACGGCCCCACGGACCTGCCAGACCGGAATCACCGTGGGTGACAAAGTCTGCCTCGAAATCACCGGTCTCGGAGTTGAGGTTAAAGATGGTGTAGGTACGGGTAATTGGCTGCTTATCGCGTGGCTGTTCCTCGCGGATCTGTGCTGCATCGAAAGGCCATGCGTAATCTGCTCCCTCTGGAACAAACAGCAGCTTGATGTAGTGGTCGGTAAATTCTAATTCCTGGCCCACAAAGTCTGGAGAATTCAAGCTGAGACGAACCAGGTCCGGAGAAAGCTGACGGCGACCAGTAACGGTTGCCTCGTGTGCCTTCCGTGCCTTGCGCTTGGGTGCTGCTTCTTTGGCTTGGGCAGCCATAGTGATCACTATCCTTAAACAATTCTGGGGTTGCTTCGTACCGGCGGAAATCTACACGCCGCACACTTAGGCAAGGCTAACACATTAACGGCCGACAAGTTATTGAGACCTTCATGACACAAAACTAAACCCGCTGGCCACAGCGCCGTTATGAGCGCTTGGACCAACGGGTCTAGGGGTGAAACGAGTGTTTACTTGTTTCGGCCAGCCTCATAAGCTGCGCCGACCTTGTACAGTCGGTCATCCTGAAATGCCGGTGCCATGATCTGCAGACCGGTTGGCAGGCCAGTATCGGAGGCCATTCCGGACGGTACAGACATGCCGCACAGACCAGCAAGGTTCAAGGGCAGGGTGCACAAGTCGAAGTTGTACATCTCCATTGGATCCTCAGTCTTTTCACCGAGCTTAAACGCGGTGGTTGGCGTGGTTGGGGAAACCAACACGTCAACCTGCTCAAAGGCGCGGGCGAAATCTTCTGCGATCAGGGTACGGACGCGCTGTGCCTGCAAGTAGTAGGCGTCGTAGTAGCCGACCGACAGAGCGTAGGTTCCCAGCATGATGCGACGCTTGACCTCAGGACCAAAGCCTTCAGCACGGGAGATGCTCATGACGTCATCAGCAGAGTGCGAGCCGTCATCACCAGAGCGCAGGCCGTAGCGCATGCCGTCGAAACGCGCGAGGTTCGAAGACACTTCACACGGCATAATCAAGTAGTACGCAGCAAGGGCATCATCAAAGTGCGGGCAGTCGACCTCAACGGTCTCAGCGCCCTGCGCTACCAGCTGGTCAACCGCCGCGCGGTACGCTTCCATCACGCCTGGCTGCCAGCCATCGCGCTCAAATTGCTTAATCAGGCCAACCTTAACGCCCGACAAGTCACCCTTTGCGCCTTCGCGCGCAGCAGCAACAACATCTGCCACTGGACGGTTAACGGAGGTCGCATCAAATTCATCGTGGCCTGCGATAACCTCATGCAGTAGCGCGGTATCGAGGACAGTACGCGCGGAAGGACCGGCCTGGTCCAAAGAAGAAGCAGCTGCGATAAGTCCGTAGCGCGACACCGTGCCATAGGTTGGCTTCACGCCAACGGTGTTGGTCAGTGCTGCTGGCTGGCGGATCGAACCGCCGGTATCGGTACCGATACCCAAAGGTGCCTGGCCCGAAGCCAAGGCAGCAGAAGTACCGCCACCGGAGCCACCTGGGGTGCGCTCCAGATCGTGTGGATTGTGCACGGGACCGTAGGCAGAGTTCTCATTCGAAGAACCCATGGCAAATTCATCCAAGTTGGTCTTGCCCAAGATCGGAATGCCGGCCTCGCGCAGTTTCTTGGTCACCGTGGCATCGTAAGGCGAAATCCAGCCTTCCAACATCTTGGACGCTGCCGTAGTTGGCGCGTCCGTCGTCGTCAGCAAGTCCTTCAATGCCAAAGGCACACCAGCCAACGCCGATGCTGGCTTCTCGCCCGCATCCAGTGCTTTATCAACAGCATCGGCAGTAGCCAAAGCTTCTTCTGCACCAACGTGCAGGAAAGAGTTCAAAGCATCGTTGGTCTCAGCGATGCGATCGAGATGCGCTTGCACAACCTCGCGGGAGGTAACCTCACGGGAGTGGATTTTTTCCGCTAGTTCAGCAGCGCTTAACGATGTAAGCCCCTCAGCAGGAACTACGTAGGACATTTATTCGCCTCCCAAAATCTGAGGAACTACAAAACGATCATCTTCAACCGCTGGCGCCTGATCCAGTGCCTGCTCCGCGTTCAAGGTACGCACAATGACATCTTCACGCATCGAAGTGGTAATCGAATGCGGGTGGCTCATCGGCTCCACCCCTTCGGCATTGACCTTGCCCACAGCCGAAACTGCATCCACAATCTCATCGATTTGGCTGGCAAACTGGTCAAGTTCTTCTTCGCTCAAAGCCAAACGTGACAGCTTGGCGAGATGGCTGATTTGTTCCCGCGAAATCTCAGACACGCGCTACCCATCCTTTTCCACAACGTTAATTATTTTTCTGCCTACCCATGCTACTGCACAGCCTGTTTCGAGATAACTATCCCCCGTGCCCTTATTTAATGCCACCTTTAGGTGCAAAAGTGAAGGTGGAGGTTGTAGCATGGAACACAATAGCCTTGCCTTTGGTTTAGTTTATTTAGAGAAAGCCTTTCATCAACCAATGTCTTTTTTAATCCGTGTCCAACTTCCCGATACTCCCGGCAGCCTTGGTGAATTAGCCGAAGCTATCGGCGCCGTCGACGGCAATATTAAATCCGTCGATATTGTAGATACGGCCCCTGATGGAACGGTAACCGATGACATCGTGGTCGAACTACCCGTTGGCACCTTGGCTGATACACTTATTACTGCAGCCAGCACCGTGAAAGGTGCCGAAGTAGATTCCATCCGCCCATTCTCCGGGCGTGTGGATCGGCGCGGGCAGATTAACTTGCTGTCCTCTATCGCAAAAAAGACGCACAATATTCAAGCCGCCATGGAACAGCTCGTCCAGGCTATGCCGCAGGCACTGACTTCTAGCTGGGCAATTGTTGCTGATACTTCAGGAACGATCAAACGTGTCGCGGGTTCTTCTGCTGCTCCCGAAGATGACGGCACTGTCCCCTCCGACTTGGAAGTTGATACCGCGCGCCACCTCAATCCTGACACAGAGGATTGGATCCCAACTTCTTGGGCGCTGTTGGACTCATCCCTTGCGGCAACGCCCATCGGTTCTACCGGTTTAGTGCTTATCATCGGCCGCGTTGGCGGACCAGACTTCTTGGCTTCTGAGGTTGAGCATTTAGGAAACCTCGGCACCATCTTGGGCGCATTTTTAAACAAATAGCCGCCTGTTAATTTTCACCGGCCCATCTTGCCGCCAGTAAGTTGTTGCAGCTCACTGGCCAGGTCGGTCGGTGTTTTGCTGCGGGCGTAGATAGCGCATTTTCTGCCCCAACGTACATCCTGGTTTAGACTAGAACGCTTAGGCTATAATTTGGCCGAATTTTCTCCTCTTTTGTTATAAATAGAAAAAGGTTCTAGTGCGTTCCCGCCTTTCTCAATCTGCTTCTGTAATGCAGAAGTCCCCAGAAATTTCTCCGCAACAATCCTGGCGCGCTTTAGCCGCGCTGTGCACCGGGTTATTTATCACCATGATGGACCAGACCCTGGTGGCCGTTGCACTCCCCCGCATCCGCGAAGACTTGGGAGCCAGCATTAACCAAGCAGTGTGGGTATCTGCGGTCTATCTCCTGACTTTCGCAGTGCCACTGCTTATCGCCGGTCGCCTGGGCGACCGCTTCGGTCAACGCAATGTGTACCTCGCAGGCATTAGCCTGTTTACTTTAGGCGCAGTTGCCTGTGCTTTTGCTCCAACGATTGAAATGCTTATCGCTTTGCGTGCTGTACAAGGCCTCGGCGCATCCCTGGCCAACCCGCAACCGCTGAGCGTAATCAACAAAATCTTCCCACGTGAGCGCCGCGGTTCCGCCATGGGCGTGTGGAGCGCTGTCGCCGGTTCTGCTGGACTTTTCGGTCCCGTCGTCGGTGGCGTGTTGGTAGGTTTCGTCGGCTGGCGCTGGACATTCTTCCTCTACTTGCCACTAGGACTGGTGTGCCTGACGTTGGTTGCACTGTGGGTGCCGAAGCTGCCAACGATGAGCGGCCGCATCGATTTCCTAAGCGCTCTGGTTTCTCTAATCGCCGTGCTCGCTGTGGTTTTCTCCGTACAGCAGGGTCCCGATTTGGGCTGGCCGCTGTGGCTGTGGGCACTGCTGGTCTTAGGGCTCGTGGCCGCGGTGGTGTTTATCCGTTTACAAAAGACCGCTTCCCGGCGCGGCGCCGAGGCGCTTGTCCCCCTAGATTTGTTCCAGCACCGCAATTTCTCTCTAGGCCTTTTCGCTGTCGCGATGCTCGGGTTTACGGTTTATGCCGTGAACTTGCCCATCATGTTGTACCTGCAAGAAAGCGCTGGCCTAACCTCGCAAGCCGCGGGTCTATTGCTGGTTCCGATGGCAGTAATCTCCATGTTCATCGCCCCAGTGATTGGCCGCATTACTGACCGGGTCAGCCCAGGTGGCGTATCCATCCTCGGGTTTTCTTCGTTGATTTCATCCATGGTGCTTTTTGGAATCTTCATGTTCTTAGAAGTTCCCGCCGCTTGGATGCTGGTGCCGATTATCTTATTGGGTGCAGCTAATGGTTTATGTTGGTCGCCGAATTCTACGATTTCAATGCGTGATCTGCCGCCGCACCTCGTTGGCGCTGCATCTGGTGTGTATAACACCGCCCGCCAAGTGGGCGCGGTATTAGGCGCAGCCAGCCTTGGCGCAGTGATGCAGATTGCCGGTCAGCATTTCTCTCTCCATAGCGTAATGGGCGCCGCGATGTTATTCCCAGTGCTCTTCTTAGTCTGTGGCCTTATCGCGGTTGCCAATTTTCAGGCGCATCCCCGGGTTGTCAGCACTTCGAAGCCTTAATACGTCCCAAGAGATGGGGTCTAGTTGGCATTTATTGCCGCCTAGACCCCAATTCTGTTTCATTGGTGATACGACTACAGGTACTAGCCTTCTTCCGGGACAGCGCCGGTAGCCAGCAGAGTTTCAAAGCCTGCTTCATTAAGAATGGTCACGCCTAGGTCGCGGGCTTTAGTTTCCTTCGAGCCAGCGTTTTCTCCTGCCACCACGAAGTCAGTCTTCTTCGATACTGAGCCGGATGCTTTGCCACCGCGCGAAATAATTGCTTCTTTGGCGCTATCGCGGGAGAAGTTTTCCAAGGTGCCCGTGACCACGATGGTCAATCCTTCCAAAGTCTGTTCTGGCTTTTCGGATTCATCGATAGCCATGGTGACCCCAGCGGCAGACCACTTCTCAACGATGGTGCGGTGCCAATCCACCTCAAACCACTCTTTGAAGCTTTCGGCAATAATGTGTCCCACGCCATCTGTTTGCGCGATATCTTCTACATCAGCGTCGCGCGCGGCCTCTAAAGAGCCGTAGCGTGAAGCGATCGCACGCGCAGCTGTTGGGCCGACATGGCGGATAGACAACGCCACCAGCACGCGCCACAAATCTGTGTGGCGCGCGGTTTCCAGGTTGCTGAGAAGCTTCTTGCCCGAAGCATTCACATTGCCAGCCTTGGTGGTGTAGACATCAGACTTCTTTAATAGCTCTTCCGTCAGGTCAAAGAGTTCTGACTCATCTTCTAGAACACCACGTTCAATGAGATCGATAGCGCCCTTCTCCCCTAGTGCCTCAATGTCGAAGGCACCTCGCCCGGCAAGGTATTCCAGACGCGCCGATAGCTGCGCTGGGCAGGTACGGGTGTTGGGGCATCGCCAGTCGGCATCGCCTTCTTTTTGCGGCGCAAGTTTCGTGCCACAAGATGGACAGTCTTCAGGGAAAGTCCACTCGACCTCACTGCCATCACGCTTTTCCAGTACTGGGCCCAGCACCTCTGGAATGATTTCGCCGGCTTTACGGATAATGACGGTATCGCCAATCAACACGCCCTTGCGCTTGACCTCAGATTGGTTGTGCAAAGTTGCCATCGAAACCGTGGAGCCTGATACGAAAACAGGGTTCATCACCGCATAAGGAGTAACGCGTCCAGTACGTCCCACGCCGACTTCAATATTCAACAGCTTAGTGGTCACTTCCTCTGGTGGATACTTATAAGCAATTGCCCATCGAGGCGCACGAGAAGTCGCGCCAAAGCTGCGCTGGGTTGCCAGGTCATCGACCTTGATGACCACGCCATCCATCTCAAATTCAGCGTCATGGCGGTGGTCCGCCCAATACTTGACCTTGTCTTGGACTTCCTTGGACGTAGTCACGCGCTCGGTGTAAGGCGAAACCGGCAAGCCCCAAGCAGCAATCGCGGCATAGGCATCGTGCTGGCTTTGCGGAGTAAACCCATCGCGGGCACCAATGCCGTGTGCGACTAAGCGCAAGCGACGCTTTTTCACCTCTTCAGGGTTTTTCATACGCAAGCCACCGGCTGCTGAGTTTCGAGGATTGGCAAAAGCCTGCTTACCGTCAGCAGCGCGTTCCTCGTTGAGGGTGTCGAAGTCTTCTGGGCGCATGTAAATCTCTCCGCGGATTTCCACCAAGGCAGGCACCGGGTATTCATCCGTTCCCTGGAGCTCATGTGGAATCGATTCAATTACCTTCGCATTTGCGGTGATATCTTCGCCTACGCGGCCATCGCCACGCGTTGCCGCGGTAGTAAGCTTGCCGTCCCGGTAGACCAAGTCGATTGATGCACCGTCGATTTTCAGCTCTGCTAAATAAGCCTTGGCCGGAGTACGGTCTAGCCAGTCTTGTAGCTCGGAAGCATTGAAGACGTTGTCCAAGCTCATCATTCGCTCAAGGTGCTCAATATCTGCGAATGCTGAATCAGCCGCCGGTGCTGAACCTACCTCTTGGGTGGGCGATTCTGGAACCACCAATTGCGGATGCGCGGATTCCAGCGCCACAAGCTCTTGAAATAGGGCATCAAAATCAGCATCGGGGATCGATGGCTGCTCGTTGTAGTAAAGCTCACGGTGGCGTCGCACTTCTTGGGCAAGCTCGGCCCAACGCTTCTGTGCTTCTTCCGGGGTTAGCTGGTCAAATGAATCAGTAGCAGTCACGCTTTCCAATTCTAGTGGGATCGAGGTTGCAACCGGGATATTCCCCCACTCGGCGCCAATGTCTGCCCCTGCCTATAAAGTAAAGGCCATGAACTTCGACGCCTCCAAGATGCTTTCCTTCGACCTTGAAACCACCTCCGTCAATACTCGCGAAGCCAAAATCGTTACCTCTGCGGTCATTCGCATCGCCGGCCGTGATGTAGTGAAGAAAGAAACCCTCGCCGACCCGGGCGTAGAAATCCCCGAAGCAGCAGCCAAGATTCACGGCATCACCACGGAAAAGGCTCGTGCAGAAGGCCGCCCGCACGATGAAGTCCTGCATGAGACCGTCAATGCCATTAAAGCTGCGTGGGACGAAGGTTTTACCCTCATTGTCTACAACGCGCCTTATGACCTATCCGTGCTGCGCAACCTCACTGGCGACTTTACAGTCACAGGCCCGGTCTTTGACCCTTATCTCATCGACCGTGTTAAAGACCGCTACCGCAAGGGCAAGCGCACCTTGGGCGACTTGTGCCGCGAGTACAAGGTCACTTTAGATAATGCCCACGAAGCAACCGCCGATGCTTTGGCTGCCGCGCGCATTGCGTGGAAACAAGTCAACCAACGTTGGCCTGAGCTTAAAGACATGGACTCTGATGAGCTCATGGAGTTTCAAGCGGTTAATTTCTACGACCTAGCTGTTGATCAGAAGAAATACTTCGAAGGTATCGGGCGCGATGTCTCCGACTTCAACATGTCCTGGCCGCTGCAGGGCTAAATACTTAGATAGTTAGCGCTCACTCTCCACCTATTCCAAAAATTCCAACCCCCTTGTAAATTAAGGGAATTATTTCCTGATTGTTGAAATTATTCCCGCAATGATGGAAGATGGGTTTATGCCTTCGATCCCAGAACCGCAACGCAACACGAGGAACGCCACGCAGCCCGCCAGCGCCGAAGAGCGCTTGGCGGCGCTGGAAGCTCGTGTTGAGGCGCTTGAGAACGCCGCTGCAGAATCTTGTGCGGCACAAGGGTTTTGGGTTGTGGATGCTCTTCATGCTCAACGTGACCAGATTCCTGAGGGCTCGGTTATTTTCGGCGGCGATATCGACGCAGCCGGTGGCAGCTATAGCTACCAGTGGCAACGTCCCATCTCAACGCTTACTGAACCTTCAATGTGGAGTGAAAGCTTTGAACGCCTTTCCGCACTGGCACATCCGGTACGCGGGGAGATTTTGCGCCGATTACTGCAAGCTCCGGCTCAGGTCGCAGAGCTTGTCGATGAAGAGATAGTCACATCCACGTCGACGGCATATCACCATCTATCTGCGCTTTCTCATGCTGGTTGGATTAAAAAATCCGGCAGCGGGACTTATGAGATTGCGCCAGCGCGGGTAATTCCGCTGCTGACCATCATTTCAGCTGGTGAGGACCACTAGCTCAAGCAAAGGGGTAAGCGCCATGAAAAGATCGGTTCTTTTCGGCATCCTGGCATCCGTCGTCGTACTCATCGGACTTTTGATCGTCGGTCCACAGCGCATCGCGTTGGCAAAGAACAACACGGGCGATGAGGAATTAGCACACAAGCTGCGAGAAAACGCAGGCAAAACCCAAAACCAGATCACTGCCTTTACTTTCCACAATGGCGAAACAACCTTCGCAGGTGTCGGTGCCGATGAAAACACTGAAGTAGAAGTTGGCTCTGTGACCAAGACTTTCACCACTGAGCTTTTACGCCAGCAAGTCGAAAGCGGAGACATCAAATTAGACACCACGGTTGGAGACATCATTGATGTCGAAGGCAGTGAAGTCGCGGATGTCACCATGCTGGAATTGGCTGAGCATACTTCCGGTCTTCCGCGCTTGGACAAGGATAATTTTAAGATTTTCGGGAATCTTTTTGCGGCAAACCCTTACCTCGGCATTACTCAAGAAGATATCTTCGATGCTGCTCGGACAGCGAGTTTGAGTGGTCGAGGTGAGGAGAACTATTCCAATTTTGGCGTCGCACTACTCGGACAGTTACTAGCGGTCAACGCCAATGCCGACTACGCGGACTTGGTCGAGGATAATATCCTCGACCCCGCAGAAATGAACGACACCTACGTAGGTGGCGAAACCAATATTGCTGCGGATGCACCACGTGGGTTGGCAGCTAATGGAAAAGAGACTGCGCCTTGGGGTATGGACGGCTACGCCCCTGCTGGTTCAATTCGCTCCACGGCGGCAGACATGTCCAAATACGCCAGCTTCTTGCTGGAAAATAGCGAGTTCGAATTCGGTTGGTTCCCCGAGGATTCCGGCGGCTACTGGCACAACGGTGGCACCTACGGCTTTTCCACCATGCTAATTGTGGACCCAGAAAAGAATGAAGCCTTCTTTACCAGCGGCAACACTCCGCAAAGTGTCGAAGAACTCGCCGTGGCTATCCGCCCAGGAGGTAATTCCTAATGCTTATCCCCTACGTGCTCTACCTAATACTGGCGCTTATCGTTGGCGACAATATCTACCAGATGTGGAAGCTTACTCGCCCTGTGCAACCCGCAAAGTCCACAGCCAAGGTTTTAAGCCACTTGGTCTTTACCCTGGCCATCATTGTGTTTATCGCCTACACCATGCAATGGAATGTCCTGATCTCGATATTCATGTGGTGGCTAATAGCAGTAACTACCGCGGCCTATGCGGGCGTTGCTATTTGGCGCGTATTGCGCAATAGCGAAATCAAGCAGGCTTAAAGATCGCCGGCGTCACGTTCGAGGATGCCGGCGATCTCCGCTACAAAGCGGTAAGCCGCCGCCATGTCTTTAAGGCTTTCACCTGCGGTGGCGGGGACAATATCAAGATTAGTGGTCAGGCGGATACGCGAGTGACCGATACGGTCCCAGGCTTTGGCAATGCTGATGGAGACTTGGCGTGAATCTTTCAGGCTGCCGTCGTCAAAGAAAGGATTGATCGCCAAAGCGAGGCGGTGGCCTTCTTCAATGTGCTCGCCGATGCCGTCTTGGTCAGTCGTTAACAGGTTGACGTCAATTACGGCAGTCTTTGCCACGCGGGCTGCTTCCCAGTTGGGGTGTTGCCCGGTGAAGTTCAGCAAGTCCGCATCAAATTGTTCTATGGCATCAGCTGCTACTTCAGATGGAACGGGGCGCACGGGATCGAAATCCGTGGTGCCTTTGAGACCTGCTAGGACATCACCGTAGAGAGGTTCATCAATCTGCACGGCAATATCGCAGTGGAAACGGTTTTTCAGATCCCGGATATGCTCATCCAAACCGGCATGCAAAGCAGCGGTGAGATCACGCAGGGCACCAGAATCAGTTATCGCACGGTGACCATTGGAAAGCTCCAGTGAGGCAGCAAGGGTCCACGGGCCAATAACTTGCACCTTGAGATTGTCGAGGTCATCGCCCCACAGCTCCTGCAAGATATCGAGGTCACGGTCCATGCGATCCCACATGGCACGTGATGCCAACTGTGGACGGTCGGTCAAGCGCCAGCTGCGCGGGCCCCGATCGACAGACACCGCTTCCAAAAGCCCCGCGGTGCGCCCGATAGCATCGGATCCCAAACCACGGGTGGGAAGTTGCGGCAGGTGCAAATTATCGCCGGTCTCCCCGGCGATAATATCCGCAGCAAGAGCAATATCGGTGCCAGGCACCGGGCCTAATCCAAACGCCGTCATCTATCTCGTGCTAAGCCGTTTCAATAATCGTGCCGGAGCCGATGACAATATCGCCCAGCTCATCCGGAGATGGGAAGTACAGCACGGCAGCCTGTCCTGGAGCGACACCAGAGAGTGGCTCGGTGAGTTTCAAAACCATGGTGTCGGCATCCCGATCTACCTGCGCATGGCATGCCACGACGGACCCGTGCGCACGTACCTGCACGTCGCATTCAAATTCGCCGTCCATCGCGGGGTGCAGATACTTCAAGCGGTCTGCGGTAATTTCCGTGACCTTGAGGTCCTCGCGAGAGCCAACGGTTACGGTGCCAGTTTGGGCATCGATACCGGTGACATAGCGTGGGCGGCCATCGGCAGCCGGTGCCTTAATGTCCAAGCCCTTGCGCTGGCCGATGGTGTAGTTCCACGCACCATCGTGCTCGCGCAGCTCAGTACCGTCCTGGTCCACAATCATGCCCGGTCGCATGCCGATGCGCGCGCCTAAGAAAGCCTGAGTGTTGCCATCAGGGATGAAGCAGATGTCGTAAGAATCTGGCTTGGATGCCGTGGAGAAACCGTGACGCTTAGCTTCCTCACGAATCAGCGGCTTCGGAGTATCGCCGATTGGGAAGTAGCAGTAATTGAGCTCTTCTGCGGTGATAACACCCAGTACGTAGGACTGGTCCTTGTTCTCATCCAAGGAACGGCGCATATAGCCGTCCTTGTCCAAGGTAGCGTAGTGGCCGGTGGCCACGGCATCAAAGCCGAGCGCCATGCCCTTGCGCAAGAGCGCTGCGAACTTAATCTTTTCATTGCAGCGCAGGCATGGGTTAGGGGTTTCACCGCGGGCATAGGAATCCACGAAGTCAGTGATCACTGCTTCCTTGAATTCTTCGGAAAAGTCCCAGACGTAAAATGGGATGCCTAATTTATCGCAGATGCGTCGTGCATCCGCGGAGTCTTCCAATGAGCAGCATCCACGTGCTTTCTCACGGGTTTGTTGGGCATCTTTGTGCAGGGCAAGGTGGACGCCGACCACCTCATGTCCTGCTTCAACGGCACGAGCCGCTGCGACAGATGAGTCGACGCCTCCTGACATGGCAACCAAAACTCGCATGTTATGGGAGTGTACTCTTTATTAGCTATGGGTAAAAAGCGTGGCAAACGAGGTCACAGTTCTTCTTCATCCAGCGTTGGAGCACAGACCTCACCAATTGGTACTTATGAGATTTCCACGGGTACTGCGGAGGTTGAAGCAGACCCGTTTCGCGATGGTGCATATGTCTTGCACGTCAATGGTGTCCCCAGTTCCCATATTGTTCCGGGTGAGCCGCGGGAACTCGAATTTGAGTATATGCGCTGGATTGCTGCTGCCGTCGAAGCTTTCGCACCAGGTCATCGTCTAACTCATTTAGGCGGCGGTGCATGTTCGCTCGCGCGCTACTTTGCGGATATCTGGGATGACTCGAAGAACACCGTCGTGGAATTTGATGCCAAGCTCGGTGAGCTCGTCCGCGAGAAATTCGATATCCCGCGCGCACCGAAGGTGAAGATTCGTGCGGGTGAAGCTCGTGAGGAAACCGAGAAGTTTCTGCCGGCCTCCCGCGATGTCATCATCCGTGATGTATTCGCCGGCGCTGTCACGCCTACTCCCCTGACCACCGTGGAGTTTTTCCAAACGGCGCACCGCTCACTGGTGCCAGGTGGACTCTATGTCGCCAACTGCGGCGATCATTCTGATTTGCGCGGTGCCAAAGCAGAAATCGCCGGACTCAAGGAAGTCTTTGGTCACGTCGCGGTTATCGCAGATCCGCCCATGCTCAAAGGCCGGCGCTACGGCAACATCATTCTGATTGCTTCAGATACTGAATTGCCTTCGCAGCACCAAGAGATGACCTCTCTCCTACTTGGCGGCGCGGTGCCTGCACACTACAAGGGACCAGCCTGGACTGAAAAGTTCGCAACTGGTGCATCTGGTCGCCACGACGAGGATGACTAGTAAGCGTTAGTGAAGCACTAGTGGTGTATGAAGCTCTAACGCTTCTTACGGGTTTATTGCTGGGCGATCTCTGTGAGCGCACCGACGGCGGCTTCATACTCTGGGGATTCGGCAGCGCCTGCTGGCGCCACGCCGTTCTCTTCAGCAACGTGCTGGGCGTTATCCAGCAGCAGCACCAAGTCGCCTAGGGTGTAGTGGCCATTGGCCATCTCTTTAAGTTGTTCGACTGGCAAATTGTTCTGCGCAATCAGGTCATTGACGACATCGGGAAGGCCGTCAAGGTTGGCGCTCTCGGCGGCATCGACAAGCGCTGGCGCTGCGATGACCCCTGCTGCCAGAGCTAAGATAACACCGATGATTGCTGCGGCGTCGCCACCTAAATCAATACCTTCGTCAACGGTCAAGCCTTCCAGCTTGCCACCGGAGGCTTCCAGCTGACCCGCGGAGAACATATTCAACTGATTTTCATCGCCGTTAAAGAGGTTCAAGTCCACGTTTCCAGCAATGCCATTGACGCGGCCGGCATCAGAGCGCTGCCACATATCCAGTTTGTCCCAACCGCCAACCGGCTGCGGTGCGGTGGACTGATAAGCCGCCAGCCACAGCGGGTAGTTCGCAAATTCCTGGGAGTTATTCATCTGCTCAATCCAGAAATAGCGGTAGGTATAGACCATTGGCGTGCGGCCGGTTAGTGACTGCAGCTCGTTTAAGAACTCATGCGTCCAGGCGCTAAGCTGCTCCGGGCTTTTGCCTTCAGCAACTTCTAAGTCCAGCACAGGTGGCAAAGAGTGATTACCCACCTGGTTATATTGCGCGGCATAGTGCTGAGCCTGTGCACGTGGGTCACCCGCGGGGCGCGCGTAGTGGTAGGTACCGACTTTCATGCCGCTTGCCGCAGCCTGTGTGGCATCTTCTGCCAAGTGTTCATTAGTCCACGTGGAGCCTTCCGAGGCCTTGATGACAGCAAAGGATTGGCCGTCGGTGCGGACCTGATCCCACGCAATCGCTTGGCCATCAGGGTGCTGCCAGCGGGAGACATCCACACCGGAGGCGATACCTGGCACGGTCGATGCCGTGGGGTTTACAGAACCCGGCACAACGCCTTCCGGCAATTCGATCGGAAGATTCGCTGGTAGACCAGGAATCGCCGTGGCAGGAAGGACCAATAAGGATCCAGCAACGGCAGCGGTGGCGGTCACGGCAGTAAGCAAGCGGAGTTTACGCATGCATCACAGCATAACTGAATTCACTTTAGTCACATACGTTTCATGCGTAACAATTTCGACATTTCATCCAACATTCATCTTCCGCGCCCCCTTCGAGAGGGTTTCCCGTGCCGGTCAGAAAGCCAAGGGAAAATTTAAGGAAAAGTCTGCATAAAAATAAAAATCTTCAGCACGCGGCGAGTTGCGAAGTATAATTTCGCGCTCCACGGTGCCGAAGATTTCTTGTGCTGGAAGTCGTAGCTGGCTAAAAAGATAGCCACCTAGACTGAGCGGGCGAGCGCCACGACCTCTGGGAGGAGGCCCAGCAGCTCATTGACGTCGGCTTCGGTGCTTAACCGGCCCAGGGTAAAGCGCAGGGAGCCTCTGCCCTGCTCATCGTCAACGCCCATGGCTTCGAGCACATGCGACATGCGGTTAACCCCTGCGTGGCAGGCAGAGCCAGTAGCGGCCTCAACCCCGCGCTGGTCCAGCAACATGATCAGACTATCGCCATCGGTGCCGGGGAAAGAGACGTGCAGGTGTGAATCCAAGGAAGGTTCATTGGTGTTGATGACTGCATCATCGATGCTGCCCAAAATGCCCTCGCGCAGTTGGTTGCGCAGCGCAAGAATATGCGCAGTTTCCTGCTCCATCTGCTCGACAGATTCTTTCAATGCAGCGGCCAGGCCCGAAGCGCCAGCAACGTCGTTGGTGCCAGGGCGAATGCCACGTTCTTGCCCGCCGCCAAACATCAACGGTCGCGGTGCTGGGGTGCGCTTGGCCAGCAGGAGGCCAATACCGCGCGGTCCACCAAATTTATGCGCGCTGGCTGCCAGTGTGGCAACACCTAGCTCGTGGAAATTAACCGGCAATTTGCCCACGACCTGCACAGCATCCACGTGAACGGGAGTGCCCGCGGCCGCTGCGCGGGCAACAATATCTGCGACCGGCATAATCGCGCCGGTCTCATTATTGGCCCACATGGCAGTAGCCACAGCCGCCGGAGTATCCAGCGCCGAGAGCTCGCTGATGTGCCCATCGCGGCCAACCGGTAGGAGATCAACCGTGGCGCCGTGTTCTTGTTCTAAGCGAGCAACGGTATCGCGCACCGCAGAGTGCTCAATCGGCGTGGAAATAATCCGGCCTGCGCCAGCTTCATTCGAAGAAGCGTGGAAAAGACCCTGCATGGCGATATTGTCAGCTTCGGTGCCGGAGGCAGTAAAGATCACTTCAATCGGCTCGCAGCCCAGTAGCTCAGCCACGGTTTCCCGGGCGTCATCTAATACCGACCGGGCTTTGCGGCCCGAGGCATACTGCGCACCAGCATTTAACATGCCGGAAGCGTTAACCCACGCATCAATCGCAGACTGGCGCATGGGTTGGGTTGCTGCGTAATCGAAATACGACATTAGACGCGCTTCTTCAATTCTTCGACGAGTGCTGGCACAAATTCATGCAGGTCAGCAACTACGCCGAGATCGGCGATCTGGAAGAAAGGCTCATCCTGGTCTTGGTTGACCACGACGATGGTGCCAGAGGTCTGCATGCCGGAGGTGTGCTGGATAGCACCGGAGATGCCCAGACCAATGTAGAGATCCGGAGAGACGGTTACACCGGTCTGTCCGATCTGCAGCGCTGGGTCGTACCAGCCTTCATCCACGGCGTCGCGGGTAGCGCCCACGGCAGCGGAGAGAGCATCGGCCAGCGGTTCTACTACCCCGGCGAATTCATTGCCTACACCGCGGCCACCGGCCACGACGGTCTTGGCAGTGCCCAATTCCGGACGCGCAGACTTCACTGCTGGTGTGAATCCTACAACCTGCACATCGCGCTCGGTTGCTGCTGGCAGCGGCATTGGCACAACCTGCGCCTGCGCTGGTGCCTCGGAGGGCTCTACTGCACCTGGCTGCACGGTATACACCGGGCAGTTACCGTGAGCAGAAGCGGTGACCTCCGTGGAGCCGCCGAAAATCGACAAGGTTGCTGAGCGGTCTTCAGCAATCGCTGAAACATTAGCCAAGACACCGGAGGCAAGGCGTGCGCCCAAGCGGCCAGCAATCTCATTGCCCTTGCGGTCTGCCGCGATGATAATCGGCGCTGGGTTAGCCTGACCCAAAGCGTGCAGGGCATCGACCTCTGGGGTGATTAGGCGCGCGTCATAATCAGCAGCGGTGGCATTAACAACCTGCACCGCTCCGAACTTTTCCAGCTCCGGGGCAAGTTCCTCAGCGTGTCCACCGACAACTACGGCAGATACAGCGCCCAAAGGACGTGCTGCAGTAATGAGTTCGGCGGTAACTGGGGCTAGCTGGCCGGCATCGTGCTCGACCAAAACATAGACGTGAGACACGTTAATTCTCCTACTAAATTAAGTTCTTCGAGGCCAAGAAGTCAGCGACCTGCGCTGCCATCTCCTCTGGGCTACCGGAATCAATAACTTCACCTGCGGTACGCGCTGGCTTTTGTGCCGACGAGTTCACCACGGTGGTAGAGGCTGCAAGGCCGACGTTGCCAGCATCCACGCCGATATCAGCGATAGACCACACGGTGACATCGTGCTTCTTCGCAGCCATGAGTCCCTTGAAGTTCGGGAAGCGTGGCTGGTCAGCCTTGTCAGTGACGGAGACAATAGCTGGCAGTGCGGCAGAAAGTTCCCAGTGCCCAGCCGCGTCTTCGCGGGTGCCGGTGACTTTGCCATCGCCCAGGTTCACAGAGAGCACATTGGTCAGTGCAGGGGCCTGGCGGTATTCTGCCAACATGCCTGCGAGCAGGCTGGTTTCACCATCGGTGGAGGTATTGCCCAAGACCACCAAGTCAACGCTACCGTGCTTTGCGGCGATAGCGTTGAGTGCATTGTGGATGACCCAGGTGGTTGCCAAAGCATCAGAGCCAGCAAGTGCGTCATCTTGTACATGCACGGCATCGTCAGCGCCCATGGCCAGGACCTTGCGCAACGCTTCATCCGCATCTGCTGGTCCAACGGTCAGTGCCACGACCTGGAATTCCGGGTTGGCGTCTTTGAGCCGCAGGGCTTGCTCAACGGAGTATTCGTTGATTTCGTCCAACATGTTGTCAACCGCTTCGCGGTTTAGCGTGTGGTCGGAGTCTAAGGTCTTGGTCGACCACGTGTCAGGAACGTGCTTGACCAGTGCCACGATCGTGGGCATTAGGCATTCACCTTTTCTTTAGATCAGTTAAATGTTGCGAAATTCATTCAACTGCCCATAGTAGTAGGCATACCTACTTTAGAACTACTTTAAAGTCTCCAAAGGTGCCTAAGCCCACTCCCGCGCGGAGCAAATTAGAGCCACGCCGCGGGTGCCAATGCGGGTAATAATCACGGCATATTCTTTAGTCCCGCGCAGTTTAAGCTTCTTTCGCAGCAGGTCAGGGTCAGTATCAAGGCCGCGCACTAAAATTTCTACACGTCCGCAGTCAAGGGCTGCGAGCGCAGATTTTAATTTCTTGATGGGTACTTCTTCGATGAATCGAAACCCTGAGCGCCCGGTCGGAATTCGCGGTCCGGTCAAATATGCGATGCGATCATCTATCTGCCACAGGCCCTCACGCGCGGCATAATCTTTGACCAGCCCGGCGCGCACGATGGCTCCATCGGGGTCGATGAGAAATTCAGAAATTTCCCCGGCAGCGGGTAGGTCCTCGCGGTCGCCGGAATATTCTTCTAGGACATAAGGGGCAGGTTCGCTATCGCCTTTGCTTGTCGATGCCAAAAGCACCGCCCTGCGGGTCTTCTTCAACTGCGGGCTATATAAACACGCTTCTTTGACTCCCCCATCCAGTGAAGTCACGGTAATACCGCCGTCCCAGTCGGAGAAATCCAAACCGGGTGCGCACTTCACCATGAGCGCTTTATCAACGTGGGTAGATACTAAATCCGGCAATGGCGGCAATAAGTCTGCTGGGGAGGTAATCCTTCGCCCGCCTGCCCGGCGCGCGGGATCGGCAAGAATCACTTCGGCATTGGTTGTCTGCGTCAGCGCATCTGCTTGAAAGAAGTGACCGGTGGGAACGTTGTGGCGGGCCATCGATAAGCGAATGCGATCGATATCGCTGCCGAAATAGCCGATACCCGCCCTGCGCAGTGCCGCGCCTTCAAAGCCCACGGAGCACGTAATGTCATGCACCGTTGAAACTCCCATGCTTTGTAGCTCTTGGGCGCGAAAGCGCGCTACGGGTTCCGGGGTTGCTTGCTGGATGGAATCGGTATCCACCAACCACGTGAAAATTTCAGCCTCGCTATCGCTCGCTTCATTTTCACTCCGCTCGGATGGAAGGAAGCTTGCTGAGCCTCCGGGGAATTTGTGGGTACGCACCCCTGCCCTGCGCGCGGAAATCAGCTCTGCGACCGCGCGGGAGAACTCACCAAATTGCGTGCGCAACACAGTCATATCCGCCATGGTGGAAGCTTTGCTCAACTCCAGCGTGTGCGCAGTAGCCGCGATAACTTGCTGGTGTGCGGTGAGATATTCTACCTCTGCTGATGAGAACGCCATGTAATCCGATCGATGGGAGTAGTGGTGAAAAAGTCATGGTAGCGCGGGTCATCTTCGGGGTCACCGATAACCGGGCGGGTATCAGAAAGAGAAGCTGCATCGATGACTTCTGCCACCGAGTCATACTGCGCCAGGCGTTGCAACTGCGCCCAGGTAGGGATGACCAAACGGACCAGACCCGCTTTCCAGCCGTCGAGCAATAATCGCGGTGGAAACCAGTTGGCATCGGCTGCTTCGCCGGTTTCACCATCGGGCGTTTGTCCCTCGGGCAATAACGCTACGAAAAAGAAGGTATCAAACCAGTTTTTCGCACCAGATGAGCCCACCCACCGTGCCCACGGAATGAGCAGATCAGAGTTGACCTTCATGGAATTCTCCGCCAGAAAATCCGTAAACGACACTTCGTGGGTCTCGAGTAACTGGCGCTGATCATGAAACGGCGAAGAGTCTTGAATCGGGCCGTCATCATCAACAACCAACAGCGTGCCCGATTCTTCGAATAGCTCGCGGGCTGCGGCAAAGACCAAGGCGTGCGCTTTATATTTGGTCACGCCCATCCGCCGGGCCATCGACACAACAGAGCGCCCTGCCCAAAATTCACCCGAGTCCCAGGACCGCGGTGGAAAGTCACGGCTATCTACCCCGCCCCCGGGAAAGACCACGTATCCGGGATAGTTGACCATGGTGGAGACGCGCTCTTGTACCCAGACTTCCAGGCCGTTTTGCCCATCACGAATCAACAGGACGGTCGCTGCCATCCTACCGCCGTTAAATCCCGTGGTATCGGCGTGATCAATCGCATCAATCTGAGCTGGGTCAAAATGTTGAGCTCTACTCAGATTCTTATCTGTATCGCCCATTTCCCTTATATCGTACGTCTTCCCTCCCCAAAGCTAAGACTGCTTGGAAGCCTCTACCCCCAACGGTGCGGCAAGTAGTGCTGCCGTGTCTTCGACACTTCGCACTACTTGCGGTGGCTGGTGCGCGCCGAGCGGATACGGCGAGCAAAATAGCGATCGCCGATGCGATCCACCTGAATCGGCTGATGGAATGCCTGGGAAAGATTCTGCGAGGTCATCACCGAGTTGATAAGGCCCTTGGCGACTACTTTGCCCTCGTCCAAAATCATCGCGTGGGTAAAGCCATAAGGAATTTCTTCTACGTGGTGGGTAATCATCACGATTGCTGGGGCATCAGCATCCAAAGCCAAATCACCTAAGTAGCCGACTAAGTCTTCACGTCCGCCTAAGTCCATGCCGGCGGTTGGCTCATCCAGGATTAGAAGTTCAGGATCAGACATTAACGCGCGGGCTAAAATGACGCGCTTGCGCTCGCCTTCGGACAAAGTGCCCCACCTCCGCGTCGCCAGATGGTGCGCGCCGACCTGGTCGAGGATCTCGCCGACGCGGTCAAAGTCCATATCGTCGTACTCCTCGCGCCAGCGTCCTAAGACTGCATAACCGGCGGAGATAACTAAGTCTTGGACAACCTCCTCATCCGGGATGCGGTGCTGTACTGCCGCCGAGGACATACCAATCGCCGCGCGCAGATCGCGCATATCGGTCTTGCCGATGCGTTCCCCCATCACAAATGCCGTACCCGCAGACGGGAATTCTTCTGCTGCTGCCATGCGCACCAGCGAAGTCTTACCCGCGCCGTTGGGGCCAATCACGACCCAACGTTCATCTAATTCCACTTGCCAATCCACTGGGCCAACCAGCGTATTACCACCGCGGCGCAATTCCACGCCCCGGAAGTCGACGAGCAAATCATCGTGGGTTTCTAAAGTCTCGGCGGCAGCCTGCGCCGGAGATTGAGCTGAAGAGTTAGACATAGGTGCATTCACACCCTCTATTGTGTCCTAATTTTTGGTTGACCGGTGAAAGTGACACAGCTCGACTAACCTAGCAATCATGACTCAGCGCCTTGGGATAGATGACGTCCGCCCGCGGATCGACAATGGAAACTTAGCCGTCAAAGCAGTTGTGGGTGAAGTAGTACCCGTTACCGCTTTGGTGTGGCGCGAAGGCCACGCCGCCATCGCCGCCACTTTAAATGTGTGGTCCGATAGAGATCCTGACACTGTGGCTACCTCCACGATGACCGTGGACCGGTTTGTTCCCGACCGCGTGCACGGCATTTTCACCCCCGGCACCGAAGGCACCTGGTACTTCCGCGTTGACGCCTGGTCAGACCCGATAGCGACCTGGCGCGACGGCGTCGAAAAGAAACTCGCTGCTGGCCAAGACGCTGAAGAATTAGCCAATGACTTAGCCCACGGCTCTAATCTCTACGCGCGCGCCGGGCTGGAGCTTGACGGCGATAAGGGACGCACCTTGTTGAAAGCGGGTGTGGCGCTCGATGACCGCAGGGCTGGTCTCGAAGAGCGCGTGGAATTAGCGCTTTCCGATGAAGTCCGCGAGATCTTGTGGCACCACCCTTTTCGCGAGCTGCTGACCGAAGGGCCAACGCAGCAGGTACGTGTGGAGCGCCCCCAGGCATTATTTAATTCCTGGTATGAGCTTTTCCCGCGCTCCACCGGTGGCTGGGATGACAACGGCAAACCCGTGCATGGCACATTTGCCACCACTGCCAAAGCACTCGAGCGTGTAGCTGCGATGGGCTTTGACACTGTGTACTTCCCTCCGATCCACCCCATCGGGCAAGTACACCGCAAGGGTAAAAATAACACCTTGACCCCAGAAGCTGATGATGTGGGATCACCGTGGGCCATTCAAGACCACACGGCCACGCACCCAGAGCTGGGCACCATGGAAGATTTCACAGCACTTGTTGAACGCGCGAATCAACTGGGTCTTGAAGTGGCACTCGATTTAGCGCTGCAAGCCTCCCCCGATCACCCGTGGGCGACAACTCATCCGGAGTTTTTCACTGTCTTAGCCGATGGCACCATCGCCTATGCAGAGAATCCGCCGAAGAAGTACCAGGATATCTATCCCATCAACTTCGATAACGCACCGGATTTGGTTTATGAAGAAATCTATCGCGTGGTCATGCTGTGGGTCGAAGCTGGCGTTAGCACCTTCCGCGTGGATAACCCGCACACTAAGCCCACGAATTTCTGGTCGTGGCTTATCACTAAAGTCCACGCGAGCCACCCCGGCGTCATCTTTCTCGCCGAAGCTTTTACCCGCCCCGCGCGTTTGTACGGTTTAGCTAAAAATGGCTTCTCTCAGTCTTATACCTACTTCACGTGGAAGACCACCAAGGAAGAACTCACAGAGTTCGCTACGGAGCATGCGCTGCAAGCAGATTTCTGCCGCCCCAACCTCTTTGTCAACACCCCGGATATTTTGCACGAGTCTTTGCAAACCGGCGGTCGCGCGATGTTTGCCATCCGCGCCGTGCTAGCGTCGACCCTCTCGCCGCTGTGGGGTGTGTACTCCGGCTATGAGCTCTACGAACACGTGCCGGTCAAACCAGGCAGCGAAGAATACCTCAACTCGGAAAAATATGAACTGCGCCCGCGCGATTTCCAGGGAGCCGTTAATTCCGGAGATTCGCTGGAAAGCTTCATCCGGCACTTGAATATGCTGCGCCGCAATAACCCTGCCTTGCAGCAATTGCGCAACCTGCATTTTCACGACGTCGATAACGCCAATGTCATGGCTTATTCCAAGGCAGATGCCGCCACCGGCAATGTCATCTTGGTGGTCATCAACCTCGATCCGCGCAATGCCCAAGAAGCCACCGTCACTATTGACTACGACGCAGTTGGACTCAATGCCGAAGGTAAGAGTCCAACTGCGTCCTACCAAGTCGATGATCTTATCTCGGGCAATAGCTACGAGTGGTCGAGGCGAAACTTCGTACGCCTTGAACCACTGCGCGATGTCGCCCATATCTTCTTGCTGCCTCGGGTGCCACGGGAGCATCGAGAAGCACTGGCGTATCGCCATGTCACTGATTACCGTCCCTAATCCCGCCCCTTACTTTCATTTTCCAAGGTAGCGTTAAACCATGAGCATTCCCGCAGATGATCTGCATCTTTTAAACCAGTGCCGCCACTACAATCCACATGGCCTCTACGGCTGGCACGACGGCACAGTGCATACTCGCCGCCCTGGGGCACAGCGCGTGGAACTTGTAACCGCCACCGATGTCATAGCGATGCGCAACCTTGGCGATGATATTTTCTTCGCCGAGTTAAAAGACAATGAAGATTACCGTCTGCGCATTACCTACCCGGCCCAGCCCCCGCGCGATGTTGCCGATGGCTACCGATTCCTGCCGACTTTGGGTTCTTTGGACTTGCACCTAATTTCCGAGGGGCGTCATGAGCGCCTATGGGATGTACTTGGTGCCAATATCAAGACCTTCGACTCTGAGCTCGGCTCCATTACCGGCACAGCTTTTGCCGTGTGGGCTCCCAATGCCGAAGGTGTTTCTGTCGTAGGTGATTTCTGCGGCTGGAATGCTGCGCAATACCCCATGCGTTCTTTGGGTTCGACAGGCATTTGGGAAGTCTTTATCCCCGGCATTGGCGCGGGCGAGCGGTATAAGTTCGCCATCCAGACCAAGGACGGCCACCGCATTGATAAAGCAGACCCGATGGCGCGCAAGACCCTGGCGCCACCGGAGACAGCCTCTATCATTGAAGAGTCTTCCTACCAGTGGAATGACGAGCAGTGGCTCCAATCGCGCAACTCGGACTTGAACGTCCCGATGAGCGTGTATGAAGTCCACGTCGGCTCCTGGAAGCAAGGCTCCAACTACGCAACGCTAGAAAAAGAGCTCATTCCTTATCTTTTGGAGCACGGCTTTACCCACGTGGAGCTCATGCCCGTGGCGGAGCACCCCTTCGGTGGCTCCTGGGGCTATCAAGTATCGAGCTACTATGCACCGAGTGCACGCTGGGGCAACCCGGATGAGCTTCGCTCGTTTATCGATGCTTTACACAACGCCGGCATCGGCGTCATCGTCGACTGGGTGCCAGCACACTTTCCCAAAGACTCCTTCTCCTTGGGCCGCTTCGACGGGCAGGCCTGCTACGAGCACCCTGACCCGCGCCGCGGCGAGCAACAGGACTGGGGCACCTATGTCTTTGACTTTGGCCGTAATGAAGTTCGCAACTTTCTCGTCGCCAATGCCTTGTACTGGGCAGAAGAATTCCACGTCGATGGCCTGCGCGTCGACGCAGTCGCCTCCATGCTGTATTTGGACTACTCCCGCGATGATTGGATCCCCAATGTCCATGGCGGCCGCGAAAACCTCGAAGCGGTGCAGTTTTTACAAGAAACCAACGCCACCTTGCACCGCCGCCACCCCGGCGTACTGACAATCGCTGAAGAATCCACTTCCTGGCCAGGAGTTACCAACCCCACCGACAACGACGGCCTGGGCTTTAATTTGAAGTGGAATATGGGCTGGATGAATGACACCTTGGACTACTTCCGCCATGACCACATCCATCGCAGCTACCACCACAATGAGCTGACCTTTTCCATGGTCTATGCCTATTCAGAGCGCTACATGCTGCCCTTTAGCCACGATGAGGTCGTCCACGGCAAGGGCACATTGTGGACCCGGATGCCCGGCGATGACTGGAACAAGGCCGCTGGCGTGCGCGCGCTGTTTGGTTATATGTTTAGCCACCCCGGCAAGAAACTAATGTTCATGGGCTGCGAATTCGGCCAGACCACCGAATGGGCCGAAGCCTATTCCGTAGACTGGTCCAATTTGGACGGCTGGGGCCATGAATACCACCACGGTATTAAGCGCCTTGTTCGCGACCTCAACCACACCTACAAAGCCCACCCGGCACTGTGGTCTCAGGATTTCACCCAAGATGGCTTCCAATGGGTCAAGGCTGACGATGGCAACAACTCCATCCTCGGCTACGTACGCTACGGCGCAGATGGCTCCACCATCTTGGCGGTGTGCAACTTCGCCGGCACCTCACAGCCTGCCTATGGCATGTGGGTGCCTTTCGACGGCGAGTGGGAGTTAATCTTAAACACCGACGATGCCGTCTATGAAGGCGCCGGCAATGAGCTTACCCGCACCCTCACATCCAGCGATAACAACCTGCAACTACACATTCCGGCCAACTCCGTGCAGTGGTACAAGTTTCGCTAGTAGAGCGAGCTTGCTAGCTTCGTGCGGGCGGTGAGAACGCGCGGATCGGCGGCGTCGAAAAGCGCAAAAAGCTCCAGCAACCGATCGCGTACCTTGGTCTTTTCTCCGCCGACGTTGCCGGCAATCAACGCAATAAGGCGATCAAAAGCTGCCTGGGGATTGCCCGCAACGATCTCGGCATCGGCAGCAGCAAATTGCTTATCGATGTCCTCCGGTGCCTGCTGCGCATCCGCAATCGGATCCGTGGTGCGATTGGCTGGGTCCAAGCGCTTGAGCAACATCGTGGTATTGCGCGCCTGCTTGATATCAGCGTTATCTGGCTCCTGCGCGAGGATGGAGTCATACACACCGAGTGCCCCGTCAAAGTCCCCGCTGTTGAGCATGCTTTCGGCCTCCGCTAGGCGGGGGTCTTCTGCTGGCTGCGGCTCTTCCTCCTGCGGCACATCTTGGGCCTCAAGGCCTTTGAGCTTCGGCCCAATCTGCTCGACTAGGGCATCAACCCACTGCTGCAAAGCCTCTTTGGGCTGTGCCCCCTCGAAGTTGGTCAACGGCTGGCCTGCACCAATGGCAACCACGGTTGGGAGCTGCTGCACGCCAAAGACCTGTGCAATCTGCGGGAAAGTATCGGCGTCAATGTAGCCAACGAGAAACTTTAAGCCGCCGGCCTGCGCGAGTTCTTGAAAATCTGCTTTAAGTTGTTCCGACGCGGGCGAGCGCTGGGTGCCGATAATCGCAATAACCGGCACCTGCGTGGAACGGCGCACCACATCATTTTCAAAGTTGGCGTCTGTAACCTCGAAAAATGGGGCAATTCCCCCACCCTGTCCTTGGGACTGGGCCTGATTCTTGGCAGCTTCGCGGGCTTCGGCTTGGGCCTTCACCTGGCTTAAATCTAAGGCTCCACCCACAAAGCCGGACTGCGGATTCGTCATATGAAAAATACCTCTTTAAAAGTAGCTAAATTTTACTGTGCAGAATCTGGACCGAGGTGACGGTCGATGGCCTCAACCTTGCCGCGAATCCGGTCTGTGTAGCCCGGGCGGATATCCGCCTTAATCACCAATGACACCCGCGGGGAGACAGCTTCAACCGCAGCAGTTGCTTGTTTAATGACGCCAAAGACTTCATCCCACTCACCTTCAATGAGCGTGAACATGGCGTTAGTTTCATGCGGAAGACCCGATGCGCGAACTACGCGTACTGCCTCCGCGACGGCCTCGGACATCTCAGCATCTGCGGATGGGGTGCTTGTAGGAGCTACAGAAAATGCAACAATCATGGCTTCTACTCTACCGCTCGCGGCAATCTGCGTGGGGTTGAAAGTGCGATGTGATCGCAGGTGGTTTAAGCCAACCACCACACCACGAAGCCCATCACCAGGTTTGCGGCAAAAAGCACGAATGGCGCCTTGGGAGGCAACTGCTCTTTAACGTGGAAGCCATAGTCTTGCCAACCGGCGCATTCTTCAGTACCTGGCAGCATGAGTTGACGAGGTGACCAGGTACAAATCACTAGCCAATCGATGATGACAAGGTCGAAGAGCGCAAACATGATGCTCAGTGCCCCTGCCATTAATGCCACCTCAGCAAAGCTGGCGTCCGGGTTTTCTGCCGCCCACAACCACACTACGCTGGTGAGCGATAAGAATAAGACCACAATGAAGATGATTCCGCTTATTAACCCGGAGCGTTTCTGCGCCGTGGTCGGGGCGAGTGCAGCGTTGCGGATGTCTATTGGGTAGTCATCGATGCGCATATGGCGCAAAAAATAGCACTGCTAGAAGCACTTCCCCGCTTAATAACACGGCGATTGCGCCGTAGGTCGCGGTGTGTAGCCACCATGACCCCCATGCAACAGTGGACACTGTAGACACTGCAGTCCTTCCCTACGCTTTAGGGGAAAGCCTAGCGCCGTTCCCAACACCGAGTATGCCAATGTCGGCGTTCTTCTACGCGCCCCCCACCTTCCTGGGGCCATGCCACGATGTGCGCCATGCCGGCGAAAATGGTGCCATTGCATCCCGGACACACATAGTTTTTCTGCGCGCCGGCTGCTCCCACCCGACGCAAAATATAGGGGCGGCCAAAGTCCCACGAAGGTCCCTCAACGGTCTCAGCACCAAAGAAGGCGGCAGCATCACGCGGCAATGCACGCGGTGTCTGCTGCGCACGTGCGTGACGGAAGGAACCTTTACCCCGACGACTTTTGCGACCCATAATCTTTTAGTCCCTTAGCATTCGCCGGATTAGAAAAGACGAAGTTCGTTGGATTCAATACCGCGCAGTTCTTGATAGTCCAAGATTACGCAGCGAATGCCTCGGTCTTCCGCCAAGGTACGTGCCTGTGGCTTAATCTCCTGGGCAGCGAATACACCTTGCACGGGGGCTAGAAGGTCATCGCGGTTGAGCAATTCGAGGTAGCGAGTCAGCTGCTCTACACCATCAATTTCACCGCGGCGCTTAATCTCAACGGCTACATATCCCTTCGAGGCATCCTGCGCCATCAAATCCACCGGACCAATGGCGGTTGGATACTCCCTGCGCACCAAGGTGTAGCCCTTGCCCAAAGTCGTGATGTGCTCAGCTAAGAGCTCCTGCAAATGGGCTTCCACGCCATCTTTGACCAAGCCGGGGTCTTCACCGAGCTCAGCTTGAATATCTTGGTGGATCTCTTCAATGGTGATGCGCAGCTGGTCACCCTTTTTATTTTCCACCAGCCACAGATACTCCCCCGTGGGCTCACCATCGATATCTTTAATCTCTGATTCTTCTAAGGTGCACGGTGGCGTCATCCAGTTCAAGGGCTTATAGGCCCTATCGTCCGCGTGCACCGAAACCGAACCATCGGCTTTGAGCAACAGCAGACGATCTGCCATGGGAAGGTGGGCATCCAAGCGGCCGACATAGTCGACGGAACAACGGGCGATGACTAAACGCATGCCCACTACATTAAGCGTTCAAGCGCGCGAACAAAAACTAGCCGCGCGCAGAAAAGAATTCGTGGGAGGATTAATACCTTAATTACTTACCGTTATAGCTTGACCATGTCGATGGATCGTAGGGCATATTGCTCCCCCGCGGACGCGTTGCCCGTTCGCGCAAACGACGAAAATCAATCTGTTCCTTACGCTGCGACGGCGAGGCTTCCACCCACGCGCCAAAGGCCATCATGGCGTGCTGCGTACACGCGAGCTCGTAGCCCTTGCCAGCTGCGCTGAAGCAGAAGATCAAATAGTCCTTGGAAATGAAAGCAGCCTCGCCATCAGTTGCGGGACGAGAATCCAGCAACTCGATGTCGAGGCGACTAAATGAGTGATCGGCCATAGGCCACACGGAGCGAAGCTTGTAGAAATCTACAGTGTCTCCCTTGTAGCGCAGCACACCATGGCGCCAGCCGTGGTAGCCCTTGGCCGGGAGCTTGCGCATCAACACTGAAGCACCGCGTGACCGCAAGGTGAAAAAGCGCATCGCTGCGAAGAAAATACATAGTATGGCAATAATGGCGAGCAACCAAAGGATTACCGAAACCACGCTCATCAGTCCCGCTCTTCCCTTCTCCGTCACACCCGCTCATGGCACGGGCGAGGCAGAACACCTTATCTGAACTGCCTCAACCAAACTGCCTAGAAGCGGTTCAATCAATCTCAAGTTGTTGAATAGTCTACAGAGCGCCTGCATAGAGTCACAATAAATCGTTTGGTTGACTACCTCCGCCCAGACCCCTGCTATAGTTTCTGCTCGGGCTACAGCAATAGTCTTCGCACACAAGCTGGCTAAAACGGCAAAAAAGAACCCGCAGCAATTATTACTGCGGGTTCTTTATGAGAGAGGAAGGGCGGTCATTGCTGCCCTAAATCTCCGAATCCTCGGTGCTAAAGCAACCTTTAGAAAGAACGAGTCTTTAAAAGGATTAGCTTTCGCGGGAACGAGCCAAGGCGCGAAGCGCTGCCTGTCCACGAGAAGAAACCAATTCATCGGAAGACAAGGCATCTTCTTGAGCCTGAGATTCATTAACCTCATCTGCCCAAACTGCCCAGTCCGCCAAGACGGTGATCTTCTCGGTGGATACGGAGAGGAAGCCACCCTGAACAGCGGCGACCTTGCGGTCACCGTCGACAGGACGGAAGGTAACTACGCCATTCTCAGCCAGCTGGCCAAGCAATGGTTCGTGACCCGGAAGCACGCCGATCTCACCCTCGGTGGTCTCTGCGGAAATGATGGTGGCCTTTCCAGACCACAGCATGCGCTCAACAGAAACCAGTTCCACGGTGATGTCAGCCATGTGCCTCTCCCTACTTCTCAGTCAGCTTCTTGTACGCTGCTTCGACGTCGTCCAAGCCACCCAAACCGTTGAAGGCCTGCTCTGGGTAGTGGTCGAATTCGCCGTTGCAAATGCGCTCGAAAGCGTCGATGGTATCTGCCAAAGGCACGTAAGAGCCTGGCAGGCCGGTGAACTTCTCTGCGACGAAGAAGTTCTGGCCCAAGAAGCGCTCAATGCGACGTGCGCGCTGAACGGTGATCTTGTCATCTTCGGACAGCTCGTCCATACCCAGAATCGCGATAATATCCTGCAGTTCCTTGTTCTTCTGCAAAATGTTGATCACGCGCTGAGCAACAGCGTAGTGACGCTCACCGACGATGCTTGGCTCGAGAATACGAGAAGTCGACGACAGTGGGTTCACTGCTGGGTAGATACCCTTGGAAGCAATTGCACGGTCAAGCTCGGTGGTTGCATCCAAGTGAGCGAAGGTGGTCGCTGGAGCTGGGTCGGTGTAGTCATCGGCAGGAACGTAAACGGCCTGCAGAGAGGTAATCGACTTACCCTTAGTAGAGGTAATGCGCTCCTGGAGTACACCCATCTCATCAGCCAAGGTTGGCTGGTAGCCCACAGCGGAAGGCATACGGCCCAGAAGGGTCGAAACTTCAGAACCAGCCTGGGTGAAACGGAAGATGTTATCGATGAACAGCAGCACGTCCTGGTTCTGAACATCGCGGAAGTACTCCGCCATGGTCAGACCGGACAGAGCTACGCGCATACGAACTCCTGGTGGTTCGTCCATCTGGCCGAACACGAGGGCGGTGTCCTGCAGTACGCCCATTTCTTCCATTTCCAAGAACAGGTCGGTGCCCTCACGGGTACGCTCGCCAACACCAGCGAACACGGAGGTACCAGAGAACTCGCGTGCGATACGAGTAATCATTTCCTGAATCAGAACGGTCTTACCAACACCCGCACCGCCAAAGAGGCCAATCTTGCCGCCCTTGACGTATGGGGTCAAAAGGTCGATGACCTTAATGCCGGTTTCGAGGATCTCGGTCTTGCCTTCGAGCTGGTCGAATGCTGGTGGCTCGCGGTGGATGCCCCACTGCTCGCCATCGCGGCCCAGACCTGGCTCATCCAAGCAGTCGCCCAATGCGTTAAAGACGTGGCCCTTAACAACATCGCCAACTGGCACGGAGATTGGTGCCTTGGTATCGGTTACTGCCGCACCGCGAACAAGACCATCGGTAGGTGCCATCGAAACGGTACGAACCAGGTTGTCGCCGAGGTGCTGTGCAACCTCAAGGGTAATGGTGCGTGCAACAGACTCGAGGTTAATCTCGACGGTCAGTGCATTATACAGTGCCGGTAGTCCGCCACGCGGGAACTC
>DGYFJ06201__coassemble_523_pt1 | contig 66427 bp, 64 predicted proteins | sample DGYFJ06201__metabat2_high_PE_004 | metagenome-assembled genome bin DGYFJ06201 | reverse complement strand
ACTAGTGCTACGCCACAATTTCTTGTGAGGAATTCGGCGGCGCTCCTTAAGCACCCCGATCCCGCAATCCCAGAAACGCCAATGTCCCCCTCAACCGAAGTTGAGGGGGACATTGGACCTTAGTAGCGGGGGCAGGATTCGAACCTACGACCTCTGGGTTATGAGCCCAGCGAGCTACCGAGCTGCTCCACCCCGCGACGAATGAACTAAAAGTTCACCTGCGCTTTGCTTAAAGTTCAAGCATTGGCGACTTGTTCAAGTATACACACAGCATAGCCAACACCCAAATCGCGTCATGATATACAAAGTGCGGGCCTTCCTGGTTAATCAGGAAGGCCCGCACTTAGTTACTGCTTGTAGGTGAGTTTAGCTATTACTCAGCTGGCTGTTCAGCAGAATCTTGCAAGTCCTGGAAGCGCTGTACGGCGCGGTCCAATTCATCCAAGGCACGGCCGTACTCCTCATGGGAGCCATCGCGTGCATCTTCCAAACCAGTCAATGCGTCATTGATGGAATTCAATGCTTCATCAGCATTTTCTGGAAGCGGTGCAGCTGGGGTTTCTTCTTCATCAGCTGGTGCTTCATCGACAGGCTGTTCATCAGTGCTGGTATCGCCACCGTCATCGACAACCTCGATATCTTGTACGGCATCGGAGTTAATACCGACCTGCTCAAGCGCAGCATCCACCGTTGGGGCATAACCAACACGGCCCTTGTAGGAAACCAGAACACGCAGCAACTTCGGGAAGGCCGAAGCCTGGTCCTTACGCTGCGAGTAAATCGGCTCCAAGTACAAGATCTCGCCGCCACCGACTGGTAGAGCCAGCAAGTTACCGTTGTGCAGATCATTCGAGCCACGCCACAAGGTCATATCGCGGGCAACCTGGTCCGAAGACATCATGGCGTCCTGCGCCTGCTTTGGACCCTGAGTTTGGGTATTGGTCGGCAGTACGCGAACAGTGATATCGCCGTAGCTTTCTGGATCCGAGGAGGCAGTCATGTGAGCAGACAAGAACTCACGGGACAGACCACGGAAGGAAGAAATCAGCTGGAAGGTTGGCTCACCGGTCTCAGGATCGGCAGCAACTACGTAGTACGGAGGCTGATCCAAGTTCTCTTGGTCGGCACCGGTTGGGTCCGCTGGGACAGACCAGAAGGCGTCATTGTTAAAGAACACTCGTGGGTCATCAACGTGGTAGCGCGCCAGGATGGAACGCTGCACCTTGAACATGTCCTGTGGGTAGCGGAAGTGCGCGCGCAGCTCATCAGAGATTTCTGCCTCTGGCTTGACCACGCCTGGGAACACACCTTCCCATGCCTTCAGCACTGGGTCTTCAGTATCGAACTCGTAGATTTCCACACTGCCGTCATAAGCATCGACGGTCGCTTTAACGGAGTTACGGATGTAGCCAACACGGTCGGAGATCAAACGCTGCTGAGTACCTTCGGCATTCAAAGCATCCGCAGTAGCTTCGGTCAGGCTCTCACTTTGGGAATACGGGAAGCTATCCAAAGTGGTGTAGCCATCGACGATCCACTTGATGCGTCCGTCAACGACCGCTGGGTAGGTCTCGGAGTCAGTGGTCAACCATGGCGCGACCTTTTCGACGCGCTCACGTGGATCGCGGTCGTAGAGGATCTTGGATTCAGAGCCAACACGGTCGGATAGCAGCAGGTTCATTTCCTGGTAGCGCAAAGCATAGGCAACGCGGTCGAACATGTTGCCAATGTCAACGCCGCCCTTGCCGTCATAGGTAAAGTTGGAGCTGTCAGTATCAAATTCCACGGGACCGCTGCCGGTATCGCCGACGATGGCATAGTCCGCGCCATCTTCAACCGAAGCAGTTACAGGACCGTAGTAGATACGTGGCTGTTCAACGTTAATACCCAACTCGGATTCAGCATCCAGGGTCTCGCCTTCGCCTTCGGCTTCCTCGCCGGCCTTGGTCTGCAAGTCAGAGACATTAAAGACTGGGAAGCCACCACGGGTAGAACCCGCGTCCTGCGCCACTTCGTCAACGCGGTTTGCCTGTGCAGCAACGAAGCCATTGCCGTGGGTATATACCGTGTGGCGGTTAATCCAGTTCAACTGGTTCTCACGCAACGCATTAGGGTCAACCTCACGTGCTGCGACAACGAAGTCGCGTAGTTCGCCGTCAACGATGTAGCGGTCCATAGACAGCTGATCGGCAAAGCCGTAGAAGTTACGCAGCTGCTGCATCTGGGTAAAGGTTGGTGACAAAATGTCGGGGTCCAAAAGACGCAGGTTAGAAATCGTGGCCTCATCCGCTGCGACGTCTTCATCGGAAGCTTCTTCGGCGCCCCAGTTTTCGACGTAGGTTACTTCGTCATCGGTAAGCCCGTAAGCAAAGCGGGTCGCTTCAATATTTCGTGAAATGGACTCTGCTTCTTTTGCCTGGCGGTTTGGCTGGACGGAGAAACGCTCCATCAGGATTGGCCATGCCCCACCGATAACGATGCCGGAGACCAGCATCAGCACTACAGCCAGTGCTGGGATGCGCAGATCCTTGAGGACGGTAGCAGCAAAAAATGCCACGGCGACGAAGACGCCGATGACCATCAGAATGATCTTTGCTGGCAGCTGTGCGTTCAAATCAGTGTACGAAGCACCGGAGAACATGTCATTGGAGTTGTACAGCAACTCATAGCGTGCCAGCCAGTAATCGATGACCTTCAGAAGCATCCAAATACCAGCGGTTACCGCCAGCTGCACGCGTGCAGGCTTAGACAAAGAACCCTTGACGCCGGCCGCCTGGTTACCAATGCGGATACCGCCAAGAACGTAGTGGCCAACGAGTGCAATGATCAACGCGACGATGGTCAACATCGATAGCGTCGAGACAATCATCTGGAATACGGGCAGCTTGAAGGCATAGAAACCGTAGTCAAGGCCGAACTGAGGGTCAGTTTCGCCGAAGTCGGTGCCGTTGACGAAAAGCAAAATGGTGCGCCAGGAACCCTGCAGCATAAAGCCAGTGAGCAGGCCGATAAGAAGCGGCAGCACCTTCAGGAAGGTTCCGACTGACTTTTCAATCGCCTGACGGTATTGGTAGACCGGCGAGTTTAAGTCGCCCAGATCTAGGATGTCGGGGCGTCCACGCCATACAAAGAAGCCAGCTAACCATACGACTAGGGCTGCGATGATGGCGGTAACAATGAACAGGACTACTCGAGCAATGATGGCGGTGTTAAAAACCCCGCGGTACTCAATTGCGCCAAACCACTTCCAGTCGGTATACACTCCAACGAACAAAGGTCCGATGAAAAGTATTACAGCGATGATACCGAGCACCCACGCTAATATGCGGGGCGGTCGCTTCATAGGGGCGGAGGGTTGGGCTGTATGTGAAACCAACGCCAGCTCCAATCAAATCGTATGCCAAAATTGTCTATTAGTTGGCCAATTTTAAGGCCAGTACCATCTAGCTAACGAATGAGGTTGCTTATGAGTTCCCCAGGTTTTAACCAACAAGCATTAAACAAAGCGATGATGGAAGCTGTTGACTTCGTTCACGCTGAGGGCTGGGAGGCTCCCCCAACGCTTTTCGCATTGGTTCCGACCGAATTAGTCGTTGATCAAATTGAGCTTGACGATGACTCCGCGCCGCTAACCTTGGTTGTGCAGGATAACCTGCCAGAAAATATTCTCCCCGGTTCAGAAGAGCTGGCGGAATATGTCTCGCGCATCGCGTGGCCGCGCCAGGTTGAAGGTGCGGTGCTTGCGCAAGAGATTATGTTCAAAGACACTGCTGCCCCAGATTCAGAGCCACGTCCTGCCAGACTTTTTTCAGGATGTTTGCGTGAAGAAGGCTTGGAATTGACTGTGTTGCAGATCCGCCCAACCGAGGAAGAGCTCGCGGAGGCAGGTCCTTTTGCAGAAGATGATATTCAGCTGCGCGGTGGCCCTGAGGTGGCGCCCGGAGTTGTTGCGGCTTTGCGCTATGGGCTGGAGCAAGACCCAGATGAGTTACTTTAAGCAATTCGTCTAGACTATTAAAAGCAAATCTCACGCATTACTTTCAGGAGTAGGTTCCCGTGCTTAAATCCCGCAAGCCGCGCATCATTGAACTGACTGGCGCTGTCTTTTTAGCAGCGACCCTTGTTGCATGCGGCAACACGCAAGAACCTGCTCCCGAACCCGCACCGGAGACCTCTGCTGCGGCAGAATCCTCGCAGTCGACCTCCGAGACTTCAGAAGAATCCAGCTCTGAGGCATCGGAAACTTCGTCTGAATCCAGCACCGAGACAACCTCAGCAGAACCTTCGGAGTCGGAGTCTGACGAGCCGACAGAGACGACATCGGCAAGCGCCAGCGACTTTAGCGATGATATTGAAGCTGCCTATGAAATCTTCGGTTCTATTGCTCCGCGAGAGCTTTTCGCCCAATTCGATTCTTGCGACTCCGTGGGCAGCGAACATAACTACAACTGCTCCGGCCCAGAAGTAGGCCAGATGCAGTTTTCTAAATCTTCTAACCGCGCAACGCAGACCACCCAAGTGCTCACCGAACTGCGCAGCTCCACCGTCTTAGAAGACAGTGGCGACCGCGTGGTGGGCTGGTCCACACTGGGCAGCACCGCAGTGCTGACAGTGGTGGATAACAAGGAGGGCTTGGTCCTGCAGCAGATGCTGTCCACCGACCAAGAAGATCCCGAAGACCGGCTCATTGAGCTCGGCCTCTACGATCCTGCGGGATAAACTGAGCTTTCCGTTCTCCCCCGCGGAATAACCTGAGCGTCACGCGAAGGTTATTCCGCGCAGGTCTTAACCTCTGCCCCGCTGGCGAAGTCTTCGATGGCGTGGATGGCATCGTCGAGGGTCTCGACGGAAGCAATGACCATGTCGCCGTGATCGCGGCTGGTGGCCGCCTCACAGTTGGCGGCTGGGGCTAGGAATAGCTCAGCTCCTGCCTCTTGGGAGGCCTCGACTTTGTGTTCAATGCCGCCGATGGGTCCAACGGTGCCATCTTCGGAAATCGTGCCGGTACCTGCCACAAAGTGTCCTTCGGTGAGGTGGTCTTCGGTGAGTTTGTCAATGACCGCCAAAGAAAACATCATGCCTGCGGATGGTCCGCCGACATCTTGCAGGTTATAGGTGACATTCATGCCATCGCGCGGTGCAGAGGACATGGTCACACCCAGCAACGGGATTTTGGAATCGTGGGGGTGCTCGCCCAAAGTAATGGTTTCTTCGCGCTCTTGGCCGTTGTTTTCTAGGGTCAACGTGACCTCATCGCCAGGAGCTTTGGCGCGGATGAGTTCTTGCACCTCGGCAGGCTCGGATACTTCTGTGCCATCTACTGCGAGAACCACGTCCTCGGGCTTGACCCTATCGACAGCCGCGGAATCATCCATAACGCCTGCGACGACCACGTGGACGGGAATGTCCAGGTAATTCATCGCGGTAACGGTGGCCGCTGCCTCTGATTGCACAAAGGCCTGTTGGTTGGCTTCCTGCATTTCTTCAGAAGACGTACCGGTGGGAATGACAGTTTCCAGCGGCACGATGGTGTCATTGGTTGTCAGCCACCGGCCAATGGCCTGCGACAGCGACATATTCGTGCGAACAGCCACCGTGGTCATGTTTAACTGGCCGGAGGTGTCATAGGTTTCGGCGCCGGAGATTTCTACGACATCCTTGCCTTCCACACTCGACAAAGTATCCACGGTAGGCCCTGGCCCTTGGGCCGCATATGGCACGGTGAGAGAAATATCGGTGCCAGGAATATGGTCAATGCTCATTAACCCACCGAGGGCAACGATGGGCACAGCACCCAAGGCCAAAGTGGTTAATCGACGGTTCGACGGTGTACTCACGCCAAAATACCCTACCCTTGTTCGCTGTCAGCGTAGCTATCACCATGGAGATATCCACCTCACACTGGGTACATTGGGAGTATGAATAATGGATTCGGTTTTTCATTCAACAATGATGACGACGACGAAAACAATCGCAATAACAACCCATTCGGTTTTAACTTTGGCGGAGCCGGTGGCGGCGGCCTAGGCGATATGCTGAATCAGTTCGGCGCCATGCTATCTGGCATGGGCAGTTCCATGAATTCGCCTGAGGGCTCAGGCCCAGTTAATTATGAGATGGCGGAGCGCATTGCACGCCAGCAATTAGGTTCTGAAAAGACCATTAGCGCTGAAGATACCCGCGCGGTCGAAGAGTCCGTGCGTTTAGCGGAACTGTGGTTAGACGAGCACACCACGCTGCCAACGGCTTCTGCATCGACTGAAGCCTGGAATGCGCAGACCTGGCTGGATAAGACCATGCCGATGTGGAAGCGCATGGTCTCCCCTGTTGCCCAGCACATGGCGGATGCGCAATTAGAGTCCATGCCTGAGGAGGCCCGTGAGATGATGGGCCCTATCGCCAATATGATGACGCAGATGTCTGGCATGAATTTCGGCATGCAATTAGGTCATGCTTTAGGTGATTTAGCCCGCCAGGCCCTTACCGGCTCTGACTTCGGTTTGCCGGTCGCTCCAACTGGCATCACGGCTATCTTGCCGCACAATATTCAGTCCATCGCGCGCGATTTGAAGGTGCCAAGCCAAGAGATTCTGGTTTACATCGCAGCGCGTGAGGCCGCCCGCCAGCGCCTGTTCAAGCACGTTCCATGGTTGGTAGAACGCCTGGTCTCCTCCGTGGAGGAATACGCCATGGGCTTGGAGATTGATACTTCCCATATTGAGGAAGCAACCCGTGAGCTCAACTTAGAATCTGGTGATCCACAGGCGATTCAAGATGCCATCGGCAAGCTGCAAGGCATGGACTTAAGCCCTCGAATTACCTCCCGTAATGCTTCTGCCGTAGCGCGCCTGGAAACCCTACTGGCGCTAGTCGAAGGGTGGGTTGAGTACGTCGTCAATGAGGCACTTAGCTCGCGCATTCCTTCGACCCCAGCGATGGCCCGTGCGTGGCAAAACCGCCGTAACTCTGGCGGCTCTGCGGAAAAGGCTTTCGCCAAGGTTGTCGGTATCGAATTTGGTGCGCCAAAGGTTGAAGCCGCAGCAGAGTTGTGGCGCCGCTCCACCATCGCTGTTGGCGTGGACAAGCGTGACCACGTCTGGGACCACCCAGACCTTCTGCCTGCTGCAGAGCACTTGGAAAACCCTGCTGCCTTTATTGACGGCTTGCTTGACGATGCCCCCTCGGATGACTTTGATGCCGAGTTTGCCAAGCTCGAAGAAATGCTGCGCAGCGGCGACACGGGTGTAAGCGAAGACGAAGAGACCAAGAAGGCTCAAGACGTAGATTCTGACTCAGATACAGACGCAGCCGCCGAGGATAAAGACAAAAAGGACGGTGAATCCGATTCTGATTTTGACTCCGGTTCTGACTCCGATGAGAAGTAATTAATCTTCTTGGATGTGACCAAAGCGCGCGAAGGCCTCAAGGTAGCCCTTTGCGCGCTCTGCTTTTGGTGCTCTATCGGCCCAGTTCCAAAACTCTTTGGGGTGCCCGGGGATAAACGTGTGCGTAAGTTCGTGAATAATGACCGAATCTAGAACATAATCCGGCACCTTCTGTAGCCGGTCAGAGATACGGATATCTCCTGTCGCCAGCGTAGTACTGCCCCAACGAGTGTTTTGATTACTCACCCACCGAATCGAGCCGACGGTTGCCCGATTATCTAAATACTTAGCGTTGAGCTCATGTGCGCGCTGAGTCAGCTGTTCATCTGAAGCATGCTGCGTCGTGGTGCGTTTAGCCACCCGCGATAGCATGTCAGCAACGGCTTCGGCTTCTTCTCGCTGACTCATCCAGCCCGGAATCCGCACTTCTAAAACTCCGCTGTTGATGCGTCCTGCCACCGTGCGCTTGCGCCTTGCGGAGCGGATGACCTTGACGGGCATTTCAGAACTACTCGACATAACAGTCAATATTATCCTGCGCCCATTTCCACTTCGTGGCAGACTGAAGTTTAAACGGGGGTACGACATAATGACAGTAGATATCAGCGAACGTGCGCGGTATTTTCTCAGCACCGATATTGGCATATTTTTACGCGATGAAACCCATATTCAGTTTGGGTTAGACTCCACGCGCGCGGGCATCATTGAATCGCACAACGCTGAAACTTTAGTAGAAATCTTGCGTGCAGGACAGCACGAGGGCGCGCGTACCAGGTATCAGTGGGAGCGTGCTTTCGCCGCTGGTGGCATGTCCATGTTGGCGGCACGCAGCTTGCTACATGATTTGGTGGAGTACCGGATCATGCACCTAGAAACTGCTCCCCCGCGTGTGGTGATTCTAGGAGATTCTCCTCTGGCGCAATCTATCCGCAAAATGTGCTTTGACCGCGGTTTGGGTGTGCGCTCACCGCTGGATTGGGAAGCGCTGGGCGTGTATTTATCCACCATGGAAGATGACACGGTGGTTTTAGCTGTTGACCAGTTGTATCGGACTCCGAAGGTTGCCGCGGCCTTGTATTCACTGCCTGAGACGTGTTCGTGGATGCCTATTTCGCTCGTGGATTCACGCGGGTTTATCGGACCTTTGCATTTAAAAGGCAAAGGTCCGTGCCCTTTGTGCTTTGAGCTTCACCGCGCGGCTTTTGACCCGCGCTGGGCAGTCATTACCGAACAGCTAGAAGAGACCATCATCGCCCCTAATGACCAAGTGCTTGCGGCGGTAACCGCGCAAGCAGCGGTTATTATTGATTGGCTAACAGGCCGGCCTTTTCCGCCCGGCGCGCCGCACAAGCGCTTTTATGCCGGGGAGCTTTTTGATATCGATATCTACGGCAAATCCCAGCACCAGCTAGTGGGCGCGCACGAACTGTGCCCGGCTTGTTTCCAAGCCTAAGCGCGCAACGAGTTACGCGCTTAGCTGCGTACCTAGCTGCGTACCGAAGAAATCACTTCTAAGACTTCGTCGCCGTATTGTTCCATCTTGGACGGACCAACGCCGGAGATAGACAGCAAGCCATTCTTATCGGATGGCAAGGATTCGGCCATCGACAGCAAGGTCGCGTCGGTAAAGACGACATAAGCTGGCTTGCCGATGTCCTTGGCTACCCGCGCACGCCACTGGCGCAAGGCAGTAAAAACCTCTTCATCAGCTAAAGATTCACAAGTCTCGTGCCGGCCCAGCACTTTGTCGGCGGGCGCATTGAGATAGCCATTGCACACCCGGCAGCGTTTAGGCCGCGATGCACGCGAGGTGTGTGCGGAGGCATCGCCAAGTTCTGGCACCACACCGTCGAGAAAGCGCGTGCGCTGGCGCGATGCGCGCGAGCCCGTGGTCTTCGCCAGCGCCCAAGAGCACAGCAGGTGGATGCGCGCGCGGGTGATGCCGACATAAAACAGTCGGCGTTCTTCCTCAATGGCTTCATCATCACCGCGATCATCTTGGGCTTTAATCGCCTGATTAATGGGCAAAAGCTTTTCGGTCAGTCCTACCAAAAAGACCGCGTCCCACTCCAAGCCCTTCGCCGCGTGCAGCGTTGATAACGTCACGCCTTCCATGGTGGGAGCTTGTTTGTTGCTAGCGCGGCGTTGCAGATCCACAATCACCCCGGGCAAATCGATGCCGGGCTGGTCGCGCACGATGGTAGAGATCAGATCCACCAGCGCGCTCAGCGACTGCCAGCGCTCACGCGCCTGGGCGCCTTCGGGCTCAGCCGAAGACAGCCCGATTTCCATAAACGCTGCCTTGGCAATAGCGACTGGGTCGTTGGGCAGATCGGTGCGGCGAGCTGCGCGATGCAGCGCGCGGGTGGCTTCAATGATTTCTTGTCGATGAAAAAAGCCATCTCCCCCGCGGACTTGGTAGACAATGCCGGCATCAGCCAGTGCTTCTTCGAAGACTGCGGACTGGAAATTGGTGCGATATAAAATAGCGATCTCACTCGCAGCAACGCCTTGATTTAACAGGGTGAGAATTTCTCCGGCGACTTCTTTCGCCTCAATTTCTTCTGACTCATAAGCGTGGAACTTCGGAACTGGTCCCGGGTCACGCATACCTTCCAGGCGCAAGCGTGTGCCTGCAGCGCGTCCGACGGCTTTATCAATAACCGTGTTCGCCAGGTCAGTTACTTGCGGCGTCGAGCGGTAGTCACGTTGCAGTTTGACCACGGTGGCATTGTCATAGGTCTTGGAAAAATCCAACAGGAAATCAGGCGATGCGCCGGTAAAAGAATAAATCGTCTGGTTCGCATCACCCACCACGGTTAAATCATCGCGCTCGCCTAACCACGCGTTGAGTACGCGCTGCTGCAAGGGCGTGACGTCCTGGTACTCATCGACGACAAAGGTGCGGTATTGCTGGCGGAATTCCTCAGCCACCGCGGGCGCATTTTCTAAAGCACCCGCGACATGAATAAGCAGGTCATCAAAGTCTAATAACATCCCATCAGGCTGGGATTTAAACTCTTCATAGCGCTGATAGACCTTCGCTACTTTCATTGGGTCCTTAGGCGCGATGCGGTCGTGCGCTTTTAAGGCTTCGACATAACCATCGGCAGAAATTAGCGAGGCCTTCGCCCACTCAATTTCACTTAAGATATCGCGCACGGTTTCCTTAGAAGGATCCATGCCGACATTGCGCACGGCACGCGAAACAATCGGGAATTTATTATCTACCAAACGCCACGGCAGATCGCCTGCCACCTGCGGCCAGAAATACCGCAATTGGCGCAGCGCAGCGGCGTGGAAGGTGCGTGCTTGAACGCCAGTGACGCCCATCGACAGCAAGCGGTCGCGCATCTCCCCTGCTGCTTTCGAGGTAAAAGTCACGGCCAAAACGCGCTGCGGGGAGACAAAACCTTGGTCAACTAAGTGCGCGATCCGATAGGTAATAGTGCGGGTCTTACCGGTTCCCGCACCAGCCAGAATACACACCGGTCCCCGGGGCGCGGTTGCAGCAACGCGCTGGTCATCATCCAGCGCCTCCAAATCTAACTCGAAGGAACTCACTGCGAATACCACTCCTCTAATAACCTGTGCGCAATTGAACCTGGGCCTGGCAGATTCAACTTATCAATCTCAGTCTTGCCCACCCAACGAACTTCAACCAATTCACCATCACGCGGGCCGGGGTTTTCCAAAGACTCTTCGGTTGCCACCGCACTAAACCCAACCATCAAAGAGCCCGATAAAACCCAGGGCTGCGAACCAACGTATCGCACGTCCCGGACATCAAACCCTGTCTCCTCTTTGACTTCACGTGCAGCGGCTTCTTCCAAGGACTCACCAATGTCCACATAGCCAGCTATGATCGAGAAATTCTGCGGTCGCTTCTTGTCACGACCCATCAAAATCGCATCCTTTTCTGGATGGTGCACCCGCGTAATCACTGCCGGATCAACCCGGGGAAATAGCATTCCAGGACGCTGTTCCGGATGGCCCACCACGCCAGTATCCGGAAATTCCAGACGCTGCCCTGTCGCCGCGTCAAAGCGGTGCAGATAGCGATACTTCATCATGCCGATCGCACGCGTCATGAGTCGATCCCCGAAGAAAGCACGCGCTGAGACCAACGTTCCCAAACTTTGAGCGTGGTCCTCGGAAATCGCGCACGCCCACAGCTCGGGAGACTTGGATACCCGCACCGTCATCTGCCCGGACGGAGCATCCAACAAGATAGGTTTGCCAGTACTATCAACCGGCACAAAGCCGTGTTCAGTAACCGGAACAAACATCTACTCATCGTCCAATATCTCAGAAGGATCTTCCGTGTCGTGTTTGATGTAGAGCAAACGGTCACCGGGTTTAAGCGCCGAAGCACCCGCGGTATCAACACGAATCAATTCCCCATTGCGCAAAACCGCCAGCACAATATCGACCAAGTGTCGGGGATTCGAGCCCACCTCATATTCACGCACTGGACGCTCGGCGACCGAGAAACCTTCGTTTGGAGAGAGCAGGTCTTCCATCATCTCCACCACTGTCGGCGTGACGGTGGCAAGTCCAAGAAGGCGTCCTGCAGTTTCCGCGGAGGTAACTACAGAATCAGCACCAGATTGCAGCAGCAAGTGCCGATTCGCTGATTCTCGAACTGAAGCCACTATCTTCGCCGATGGAGCCAACTCGCGCACCGCTAAAGTGCACAGCACAGCCGTGTCATCCGTGGAGGGGGTAACGACTACTGCTTCCGCGTGCGCAACGCCCGCGATTTTTAACACGTCGTTTTTAGTCCCCGAACCAAAGACAGTTACTAGTCCGTGATGCTCTGCATTGGCAAGAGCCGCGCGATCTTGGTCGATAACTACGATTTGTGCTGGGGAGATGCCGTCGGCAAGCAAGGCGGCAACTGAGCCAGCGCCCTTGGTTCCGTAACCTATAACGACGGTGTGGTTGCGCAAAGTTCTTCTCCAACGTGAAATCTGGAATGTACGGCGAGCTCGGTCAGTCAATACAGATAAAGTAGCACCCACCAACAGCACTAAGAAGGCAAGACGAGCAGGCGTAATAACAACCAAGTTCACTAAACGCGCCTGCTGGGTCACGGGGACAATATCGCCGTATCCCACGGTAGTCAATGAGACCGAAGAATAATACGCTGCATCAATAAGTGTGAGCTCCTCACTATATCCCTCCCGGTCAAAATAGACCACAAAAGTCACAAAAATAACCAGAGAAAAGGCCCACATCAAGCGCTTAGCCAATTGCCGCCACGGGCTGGCCACGTCGTTGCGAGGCACCGTGATCACATCAATCAGTGCATGGTCTGGCTGCGAAGACAACTCTATCCCGGGCCGAAAAGACTCTGCGATCCGACTTTTCATCCGCTTCACTCGTTGTGCCATAACCTTCCGACGCCTTCCTTTCTGCGTGCGCGAAGCCATTAAGACTGATAAGCATATACCTACTTTGTGGCCACCGTTGAAAACAGCCGCGCAAGTGCCTCACCGTCGGGAAGATTCCGTGGCTCAAAGGTAAAATTGTCCGCAACATAATGGAACCCGGCGCGAATCGGTTGGCCATCGGCAACAATTCTGCGCCACGCTTCACGGTAGATGGCCAGCTGCAACGCCGCATTGTCCATGTCACGACCTTGTGGTGGCCGGCCAGTTTTCCAGTCCACCACAAACCAGGAGCCATCTGGTTCTTTAAAGACTGCATCCATACGTCCGTTAAGAATCTGCCCACCGGAGTTAAAACGAAATGGCGTCTCCACTGCAAAGGGTGTGCGATCCGCCCACGCCGATTCAAGGAATTTCTCCTTCAAAGCTTCAACATCAGCGATTGGCACTTCGCCAGTTCCTGGCAGTTCATCTTCTTCCAGCAAGGCTTCCATGCCAAAGCGTTCTTCCAGCCACGAGTGAAAGGCTGTACCGCGCTTGGCATAAGAATTTGGTTTAAAAGGCACAGGGCGACGGCGCCGGCGCGCAAATTCCTCCGGGTCAGTGGATAAACTCACCACATCAGAGGCCGTGAGCTCACTGGGCATAGTTACTTCAATCACCGGTGTGGTCAGCGCACGGTGTTCTTCAATCAGTGCGGTAGCATCGCTTTCCCACAGCCCAAATTCCTCACCGGATTGTGCCTTCGGCAGTTCCTGCTTAGCGGCATCGACAAGCAGCGCGCCCGCAAGTGCTTCTGGGGTCGGCTGCAAGAAGGGAAACTTCGCTGCATCCATCGCCGTATCAGCAGCCTCATCAGCAGGGTCTTCAGGAATAGTCCACTCCACCACGAGGTCGGGGAATTTCTCCGCCAACATCTCGAGGTAAACATACGGCCCCTTCTTCGATCCATGGCCGGCCTTGTAGCTATTGGTGCCACCGCCGGTAACGGTCAAAGACTTCTCCGTGCGCGTCATCGCCACATAGAACAACCGCGCGGATTCCTCCGCGTTGGCGTCTTTGTACTGCTTGTCCAAAGCCTTCGCCGCTTTGCCATAATCCGTGCGCGTTACCGGTTTCTCATCGCCATTTTTGTCATATTGCGGCTCTGGTTCAATCACATCCTCATCAGAGGGAACCTGTTCGACTTTGGTGATGAAAGAATTCGCTTTGGCGCCATACGTCGTCGAATCCGCATGCAGGACACAGACATGCTCCCATTCCAAGCCCTTGGACTTGTGCACGGTAAGCACCAGCACGCGGTCATCGACAGCCGGGACTTCGCCGGGATCCAGACCATCTTCATGTTCGCGGGCAAGGTCCAGAAAATCCAGCAAGCCGCCAAGGCTATCTCCTTGATAACCAGCAACAATATCGGCAAATTTATCCAGATGCGTTGCACCGCCGGCACGGTTTCGCGACAGCACTTCGGTGCGCAGGTTGAAGATAGCTTCGATATCAGAAAACAAGTCAGCTAGGGATTTGCCCAAAGAATAGGTTCGCAGGTGGCGCAGCTTCGACGCGAGCTTTTCGATGCGCCCTCGCCCCTCCTCCGTATAGCGCTCCGCCTCCCCCATATCGGCCACGGCATCAGCTAATCCCAACACCTGCTCAGGACGGTGTGTGGTGGCACTAGCTACTTGCTGGTGCAGCTGCGCGCGCAGGTGCTCGAGCGGATCATCACCTGGGGTATACACGACGCGTTCATCCGATGCGCCTGTCATATTGTCCACGCGCTGGCGCAACGCCAAAATGTCCGACATGCCCAGCCCACATAGCGGACCGGCCAAGATACGCAGTGCTGCAGCAGAGTCTTGCGGGCGTACCAGCATGGTTGCCAGTGCGACTAGGTCTTGGATTTCTGGTTCCCACAAAAGACCACCTAGTCCAACGATTTCATAAGGCACGCCTTCTGCTTCCAAGTGGCGTGCGATCTCGGCCGCATGGCGGTTGGTGCGAACTAAGATAGCCGCGCTTAAAGGCTCTTTATTTTCTTGGGTTTTGTCATAGATTGCGCGCATATGACGTGCAACGAATTCGCGCTCTTTTTCTTGGCTTTCAAAATATCCCAACTGCACATCGCCGTCGTCGGCGCCAGGACGCGCGCTGAGCCTATCGACTGGGCGCGGATTAGCGCCGGCAAAGATGTCATCTGCAACAACGTTGGCTAAATCCAGCACGCGGGAAGGATTACGCCACGACACTGTCAGCTGATCTTGTGGCGCCGGAGTGGAATCGTCTACGGGAAAGTCCCTCACAAACTCGTTGAGGTTCTCGGTGGTCGCACCACGCCAGCCATAAATCGCCTGCATCGGGTCACCGACGGCAGTAACGGAAAGATTCGGGTGCGCAGTTCCGCCAAAGAGACTGCGCAATAACACACGCTGCGAGTGCGAAGTGTCCTGATATTCATCAAGCATGACCACGCGGTAGCGCTGGCGTTGAATCGCACCAATGCCTGGGTTTGCGGCAGCTACGCGCGCCGCGAAAGACATCTGCTCGCCGAAGCTGACTACACCTTGAGCATGCTGTTCTGCTTGCACCGCTGCAACAAGTTCCAGATACTCCACGCGAATTCTTTGCACATCGAGAATCTTTTGTAATTCTTGAGAAAACTCCGGGCCACTCTTGCGCGCTTTCGGCAGCTCAGTGGCATCGCTGAGCATAATCCGTGCATGCTCGCGGATATCTTCTTCACTCATGAGCACATTGCCCATGTTGTCCGCGAGCTTCAGCACGGTCTGCGCCACGGTTGCCACCGAAGTCTTCGTGGTCATCTCACCCTCAAAGTTGCTGACTATCTCATGGGCAATCGCGAAACGCTCAGCATCAGTAATCAGCCGCGCGCTGGGCTCGACCGGCAGGTACAAACCATATTCGCGCACCAATTCACCCGCATAAGAGTCATAGGTAGATACCTTCGGCGCAATCGACTCTAAAGACTTAGCTACCTCACTGCCTGGGGCGAACAATCCCGTATCGCGCAGTTGAATCAAGGATTTGCGGATGCGCTGTTCCAGCTGCTGTGCGGCCTTGCGGGTAAAGGTCAAGCCTAGTACTTGTTCGGGGCGCACCAATCCGTTGGCAACCAAAGACACCACGCGTGATGCCATGGTTTCGGTCTTTCCGGCGCCTGCGCCCGCAGTCACCAGCTTCGGGCCGAGTCCACCAGCAATGACCTGAGCTTGTTCATCGGTCGGCGCAAACTTTTTGCCGACTGCCGCGGCAATATCCGCGGGAGAAAAATTAGGCGTTGACATCAGTAGTCACCTTTCCTTCAGCTTGCACCGGGCAAATGGGTTTCAGTGGGCAGCGATCACACTCGGAGCTGATCCTGGCGGTTACCCGCGGGCCAGCTAATTCCTCCAGCAAAGGCGGCAGCGCCGCTGCGAACTCTGCCAGCTCCTCATCTTCTTTCCGTGCCTGTTCTGCTGTGCCAATTTTCTTCGTATCCACGCCCGGATATACCAAGGTCGCGCCATCGCGTTCTTCTCCCTGCTGCGAGGAAACTACCCTGGTGAAACCGTCAACCTGGCGCAGTTCACCGTGGGCAAGCACCAGTTGATAGGCCATTAGCTGCGGGTGCGCAGAAGTCTCTTCATCAGAGGGCTTATACGCGCCCGTCTTTAAGTCAATAACGCGCAGGCCACCGTGCTCGCCATTCTCGCCGACGGCACGCTCCAGACGGTCCATATAACCCCGAATGCGCACCCCCGGTTCAGTTTCCACATCCACGCGCACTTCCACATCCACGAGTTCTAATACCCCGCGGGTTTCTTGAATCCACTGGTTGGTACGCACCAATAACCGTTCAAACTCTTCACGCTCTTGCGCGCGCTTCCAGGACGGCGAGGTCTGAACCTGGGAGAATGCCTCGACGGTTTCCCGGCGCGCTAGTTCTTCATCAGCTCCACGTCCTAGCGCTTCCATGTATGCGTGAGCCAGGTTGCCACGCACCAAGTGGTAAGTATCGCTGGTGTTATCTGCCGTATCTTTCAACATCGCGTTCAACGGGCACTTCAACAGCGCCTCAATGCGCGAGGGGCTCAGCCGTGGATTGTTATTTAACGGCTTTTCTTCCGAGATCGTCTGGGTTGCCCACCACTGAGCGGGGTCAGCACCCGGCACGCCAGCTTCAGCCAAACGCGCAAGTTGCCGGGCAGCTTGTGCGCGTGCGGCCTCAGTTGCTTGAGGGTTCCCGACCACCGTGCGCATCTGGGCGATAAACGACGACACCGATAACACGGACACTTGCAGCGGGTCGATTTCTTTGTCAGGTTCGTGTATCTCGACGGTCGCGGGCGGTTCTAACCCCATCTCACGAGCAAGCAACTGCTTGCGGAAAGTCTCTTGCCGCGCCAGGCGCTGCAGTTGCTCCGGGATATTGCGAGCACGCCCTGCACGATTAGCGAATTCATCAATAAAGCGTGATGGTTCAGCAACTTCATCACCATCTGGATTATCAATTGCTACCAACAGCATGCGTGAAGTGTGCCGCGTGGTGGCAACGTGGAATAGACGGCGTTCTTCATGCAGGCGGTCTGCGATGTTGTTGACGGGAATATTTGGATCGATGCCCAGATCGACTAGATCGATGAGTTCTTCTTGGGCAAAGATAGTGCCGGTCTCCCCCAACGCTGGCCAGGCACCTTCTTGGGCGCCAACGACGGCCACGGTGTTAAATTCCCGGCCAACTGCACCATGCGCGGTGAGAATGCTTACGGCATCTGGCACAGCCGTGCGCCTATCGCGTACACCGGTCGGTAGTACTTGCTCGGTGATGTGGTTGATAAAGGCACTAAGTTCGGCGCCGGGGCGACGCTCTGAGTAGTCACCTGCGGCGTCAAAAAGACTCATCATGGCATCTAAGTCACGGTCTGCTTGTGAACCCGTAGCGCCACCGCGCAGAGACGAGTTGCGCAGACGGTTAGCTAGCTCGGTCTTATGCCAAATCGCCCACAGCACTTCTTCCGGCGAGCCATTGTGTTTAAGCACTTCGCGGCCGCTATTTAAGATGCCAATGATGCGCTCTAAGGTCGCGGTTTCGTAGTTGTTGAGAACTTCTTGCAAAGACTCTTCGATTTCTTCGCTCGCGAGAATCTCCCGCAGCATATCCATACCGCGGGCTTCTGGGTTCCAGCGGCGCAGCGCACGAATCAAGCGACGCAAGCCAACTGGGTCAGCACCACCGATGGGACCCGTTAAAAGTTCTTCTAAGTCTTTATTATCCAGTGGTTCTTCAAGCGCCCGCACGGCTAAAAGAATCGCCGCAACGAGGCGTTGTTCAGATAAGACAACGTCCGTGGGATTGATGTGTACGGGCACGCCAGCGGCTAGCAGGGTGCGGCGAATCGGGCCCAAATCTCCCGAAGAGCGCACAATACACGCGATGTCTTTCCACGCCACCCCGTCATCTAAGTGGCGCCGGCGGATAAAGTCCGCCAAAACGTCGCGTTGCGTGCGCTCTGAATCAACGATGCTCACGCACGCTGGTTCGGGGTTACGCAGTGGCGTAGACAGCTCAAGGTGGTGCTGGGCTGGAAAGGTTTCTAAAAAGTCGGTGGTTGCACCGCGGAAAGCAAAGACCGCTTGGTTGGGATCCCCGCCGACAACAACAAGCTTGGCGGTCTTCGACAAACGCCGAATCAGCTCCCCTGAGGTAGGATCCAAAAGCTGTGCCTCATCCACCACGATGGTCTCCCACGGATGTGATTGCGTAAGGTGCTCGCGCAATAGCACTTGGGTCACCAGCTCTGCTGCAGAATAAGAGTGTATGCCGGATAGCGCCATGACTTGCTCGTATTCACGCAAAAAATGCCCGGCTGCAGTCCACATGGGCTGGTTATGCTGTGTGCCTAAGTCAATGAGCGAGTCTGGGGTTTGCTGCCTTTCGATGGCGCGCAATAAAAAGTCACGTAGTTGGCGGGCAAAACCGACATAGCCCAAGGCAGGGCGAATCTCTGCCGGCCAGTCGCCTGCATTATTTTCTACATGCCCTTCTAGCAGCTCGCGAATAACGGCGTCTTGCTCAGCGCCAGTAATCAAGCGGATTTCTTCGTCGCTATCTTGTCGCAACAAAGCAAAGGCCAGTGAGTGAACCGAGCGCACAATGGCGGATTCGGCAATAAAATCTTGACCTTGTGCTGCTGCCAAGCGTGTGGTGATATCTTCGCGCAGACGCGAGCCAGATTCTTTCGATGCCGCAACCACCAGGATGCTATCGGGGTTTTGCCCTAGCTCAATCTGGTGCAGCACAGTATCTGCTAAAAAGCTGGTCAGGCCCGAGCCAGCGGTTCCTTTCACCACATAAGAACCCGCGGTGGGAAAGGAAAGATCCCAGGTGCGCGGGGTGATATTTTGTTCACGCGGGATTAAACGCGTGGCAAGATCAATGCTTCCCTCAAGACTCATACACCCATTGTCGCATTGACACGGGACAACAGATATTCTTCGACCCTTTCAATGTGTGAACGGGTGTACGATTTCGACTCCGGGTGCAGGTTATTAACGTGCCTGCGATAGGCAATAGCACGCAAAAGCAGCTGGTCGATGCACGGAACATGCGCAAAGCGATCGCAAATACCGTCATCACACGCACCGGCGATGAGTCCATCAACAATGACTAAAGCCGCCGAGTAGCCTTTCGGCCGCGGTGCAGCCGTGGGAATAACGTCGACGATCGCAGGTGACTTAGAACCGGAGTAAATAGTGGTGCCCAGCAAATCTGCATGGCCTATGACCACAGGGCGATTGGCGGGTAGTTCTTGATAGCCTTCGCCAGTTTCTTTCCAGGCGATTTCTTCAGCTTGTGCGAATACATCATCCCGCGCAAGCACCTGTTCGGACTGCTCCAGCAAGACTTCATCCCAGCGCAAAGCAAGCGCTGCGGTTTCATCGACACGCTTGCTCAGCTCTCCGGGCACATGCTGATTGGCCTTCCAACCGCCGACCACAAACCTGCCATCGGTCGCGCGCATGGGGCGCACCACACGTGCTCCGGGAATTTCTAGCTTAAGACGAAGCTTGGCTGACCAAGCGGCGATATCGGTCGCGCGTGCAAAGACTACATCGCCCATGCGCCACCCATAATCCCAAGCCCCGGACATTTTCTCCGGTTGGCTAACGCTCGCGTTAAAAGCACTTAAAACCTGCTCAGAAGGCTGCGGAGATGCAATTTGTGCCATCAGTTTTTCTTCCTACTGGGTTTGCGGATAAGGCCACGGGTTTGGATTACACGTGATGTCTTCGTCAGGATAGACCTCTTCCGGAGACAACTTGAGCAGCTCAGCATTATTGAGTGACAAAGTCTGCTGCATCATCACTGGCGCTAACTCTTTATCGCCACCGCAAGCCTGGTGCTCGGCATAACCTATGGCATGGCCAAATTCATGATTAATCAAGTACTGGCGGTAATTGCCCAAGTCGCCTTCAAAAGGAAGTGCGCCGCGCACCCAGCGAGCTTCATTAAGCAAGACCGTCGATTCCCCAGTAATACTGGTGTGGCAGGAAGTCTCCGTCTCTAATTCCGCACCGCATAGCTCCGCTGCAGTCGACAAAGACGTGAGCTGGATGCGGGTATCCGGGCGAGAATCTGCCGGCACGTGGACAAATTTAAAGCGATTGTCCTTCGTCCAGCCGCGTGGGTCTGCCAAGGTGGCATCGACCATCGTGGCAAAGGCAGTGTCTCCACCATAAGGGGTGGTATCAATTCCGTTTTCTACTTCCACGGAATAGCGGACGATAACTTCGCGTCCTTCCCCGACGTCTTGACCAGGGGTACCAACGGGGCGGAAAGTGCCATCGCCGCCGTCGGAAAAAGCCCCACCGGCGGGAAGCGCATTGGTCACCGCTGCTACTGCAGCATTAACTTCTGCTGGATCCGGGCCGGTTTCTTCAGGCTCTTCCTCCGCAGCCTGCTGCGAAGTTTGCACCGAGGTGGCATCAGTAGCCGGCTGCGAATTGGCTGCCGGCTTATCCACCGCAATATCTACTAGGACCCAAACCGTCAACACCGCCAGAATTGGGATGGCAACAACTCGCCACCATCCAAATTCTTCAGCGAAATGCACAATTTTTTGTACAACAGGGTTGGCTTCTAGACGCTGTAACGCGCGAGAAAGATTGGGCCTAGAAGAATTCATGTGCCTTAGGTTACCGGGATCTTATACGCCGGCGAAACCAACCTGGCGCTGGCTGGTGCTACCCACCTCGACGTAGACAACGCGGTCGGTGCGCACGATGAACTTCTTGCCCTTTTCATCCTCGATTTCAACATTCGAGTTATTAGCAAGTGCCTCATTAATTTGCTGCAGGTAACCGTCCTGCTCACCTGCCACACGAATGACAAGCTCACGAGCAGTATCAGCGAAACCGAACTTAATATCCATAAAAATTTCTCCTATCTTTTTCACTTACTAGCCCCACTATAACCCCGACAGATAGTATCTAGGTGTGTCAGTTAACAACACTACTTCGCCGACCTTTGCGGCCATGGGTGTTGCAGCAGAGATCTGCGACGCGCTCGCGGCCCGAGGTATTACCCATACCTTTGCCATCCAAGAACTTACTTTGCCGATCGCATTATCCGGCACCGATCTGATCGGCCAAGCCCGCACCGGCATGGGTAAAACCTACGGTTTCGGGGTACCTTTATTAGACCGCGTTTTTGACGCCGCTGACGTGCCTGAACTGGACGGATCGCCGCGCGGCTTAGTGGTTGTTCCAACCCGTGAATTGGCGGTCCAGGTGGCTAATGATTTAGCTATCGCTGCGGCCCAGATTCCCGTGCGCGTAGCAACGATTTTAGGTGGCCGCGACTTTGATGAACAACGGGCAACTTTGCGCGCCGGAGTCGACGTTGTCGTAGGCACCCCAGGTCGGTTGCTTGATCTCTATCAGCGCAAAGATTTACGCCTGGATAAAGTCTCCGTCTTAGTTCTCGATGAAGCCGACGAGATGCTGGATTTGGGCTTTATGCCCGATATCGAAAAGATTTTGGCGGCTCTGAGCGACTTCCCGCATCAAACCATGCTCTTTTCGGCCACGATGCCCGGCGCGATTGTGCGCCTAGCGCGGACTTTCATGACGCAGCCGGTGCATATTCGTGCTGATTCAGAATCATCTGCCCCCACCCACGCTTCGACGCGACAAGTAATTTTCCAAGCCCACCGCATGGATAAGCTGCCGGTGTTATCAAGAATCTTGCAAGTACCCGACCGTGGTCGCACCATTGTCTTTACTCGCACTAAGCGCACGGCGGCGCAAACTGCGCAGGAATTAGCTGACTTAGGTTTTCATGTTGGTGCAGTGCATGGGGATTTGCACCAGCAAGCACGTGAGAAAGCCCTGCAGGGTTTCCGCGATGGCACAGTTCCAATCTTAGTGGCCACCGATGTGGCATCCCGCGGCATTGACGTTGAAGATGTCACTCACGTCATCAACTACCAGGTACCTGATGACGCCATGACTTATGTCCACCGTATTGGCCGCACCGGCCGCGCGGGTAATTTTGGAACCGCCATTACTTTGGTTGGCTTCGACGAGCTGCACAAGTGGCAGGCTATTGACTCGGAATTAGACCTGGGCCAGCCTGAGCCGCCGCAGTGGTTTAGTACGTCAGAAGAATTCATCGACAAGCTAGATATCCCGGCTGATGCTCAAGACGCTGTGGGACCTGCACGCAAAGTTGCTGGCGGAGGCGTTGGCGGTGGTGGTCGCCGCCGATGAAAGCCCCCATACTGCGCCGAACGCGCGCTGATTGGCTCGCAGTTGGTGTTATCACGGCGGTTACCGCTGCCGCGGTGGGACTGAGCGTTGCAAATTCAGATATTTCGCACGCGTCCTTAAGCCCAGTGTCACCTCCTGGTGCTGAACATCAAGCAGAGCTTTTAGACGCTGTACCCAACTCTTTGGAAGAAGCATTCCGGGTGCCACATGATGGTGTGCCTGGGGTGTATAAGCCTGTAGTTGCTCAAGGTTTGCTCATTAGCAATGATGCACACACCGTTACCGCAACTAATCCAGATGGCTCCACAGCATGGACTTATACCCGCGATAACGTGGAGATTTGTTCTTTAGCCACGGCGTGGAATCGCGTGGTCATTACTTTCCGCAACGGCCGCGGCTGCGGTGATGTGGTCGCCATTGACGCCGCGACTGGCCACTATGCCCATACCCGCAGCGCGAATAACTCTGATGAAGTCATTGCGATCTCGTCTAATGACCGCGTGGGCACGGTATCTTCTGACCGCGTGGATTTATGGCGCTCTGATTTGGTGCGCACCGTCGAATATGGCGATGTTGAAGCCAAGCAAGAACCCGATTTGCAACCGCACGAAGAATGCACGATTAACTCAGCACTCACGCGTACAGAACTGCTGGTCGTCTCCGAATCATGCCCCGGGAACACACAAGTAGATCATTTGCGCTTTCAAACGACTACTCCGGAAGATTCCCGCGAGCCGGAGTTAACGCAAGAAGTCACCATCGACGGTGATGGGGCACGTCTTGTTGCCGTTGGACAATCCGCCGCAGCAGTATATGTGCCAGGTGAAAGGCCTGCGATCATCTCCTATAACGATGAAGGCCAGGAAACCTCACGCACGGATGTTGCCCCCTCTGCAAAAATCCGTGACTCGGCATCGCCTTTTGCGGCTGCGACCGCTGATTTACCACACCACATGACGTGGTTCGACGGCGAGCGTCTATATCTGTTTACCCCGACTGCCCTGCGCGTTACGCAGGTTATAGAGCAAGCCATTGGCACGGGAGTATCTGCTGGGGACAAAGCCTTAGTCCCCACCCGCGAAGGCATTGATGTTATCGATTGGACTACCGGTGATGTCCAACGCAGCATCCCCGTGGACCGCGAAGGTTATGCCGGCGAGGTCTATCTCGCTATTGCTGATGGCAATATTGTGGAAGCCCGCGACGGCGAGCTGGTGGCGTTAACTAGTAGTTAAGCGCGAACCATTCGCCGGAGCTTTTCACGCCGAAGATCAAAAATACGGTCAAAATGGCGGATACTAAGGTGACAATTCCCAAGAGGATGGATCCGCCAGTCATCATCTGGAAAGAGCTCGCGCCGAGGATGAATTCCACCAGCACGATGGCACCGCGTCCCCATCGCTTGCCGCGCGTCATCGCCCAGGATGAGGCGATGACAAATCCAAAGATGATGAAGATGAAGATGGCGGTTCCTGTGCCCACGTGCGAAGCAGTGCTTGTCGATGTCACCATCGAATCATTTTCCGCCCCCGTAAAATCACGCACCATGAGAAATGCCCCAAAGACGATCGCTACTAAAGACTGCAGCGAGGCTAAAATCGCCGCGTAGAGGATCGATGGCGGTGGCGTTGGCCCCTTTGTCACTTGCTTTTTATTCTTTTGGCTCACGCGCCACATCATACTTTGGTTTGGTGCGCGGTGGTTAACCAACATCCACCCCCTTCCCCACATGCGATTTGACGCACACCACGAAAGTACACTCACGTGTGTTTTTTAAAAACTGCAGGTTATCCACCCGGGGGTTTAAGTAAGTCAACCCTAAGTTGGTTAATATTCTTAAGTCACCAGGGGTGATAAGCGTTAGGTTAGTCACAATTTGACCTTTACCCCTAGCCAACGGTAGGGAAACGTGCGATTATTTCCAAGTAGCAAAAACAACGAACTGTTTAACAGTTCCTAACTTTGGGTAAGCCCGAAGTTAACGCCAAGTAAATAGCGCGGTCGAGCGACGCGAACCTGATTCCCACTGACTCACCGCCTCTTGGCACAAACCACGAACACTTTTGCGTTGCCTGCGCGCAACGCGTGAAATCGCTGTCTTTTAAAAACTAGTTAGGAGCATTAACCATGGATTGGCGCCACGAAGCAGTATGCCGAGATGAAGACCCAGAACTGTTCTTCCCAGTAGGAAATTCCGGCCCTGCACTTTCCCAGATCGCAAAAGCAAAGCTTGTCTGCAACCGTTGCCCTGTTGCAACCCAGTGCATGAAGTGGGCCCTGGAGTCCGGTCAGGACGCTGGTGTTTGGGGCGGACTGTCTGAAGAAGAGCGTCGCGCACTCAAGCGTCGTCGCAACCGCGGCCGCGGCCGCACCCGTATCTCCGCTTAAGAGATACCCACCCCAATTTATGTCCCGGCGTTCTTTGCCGCTAAAGTAAACAGAAGTTCATTTGACCTCAATATAAGGAGTATGCGATGAGCAAGCGTGGTCGTAAGCGTAAGGATCGCCGTAAGAAGTCCGCTAACCGCGGCAAGCGTCCTAACTCATAAGACAAGCCCTCAAAGACCCCGTCATTAATTTGACGGGGTCTTTGACGATCTGAAGCAAGGTGGGTTTCAATGACTGGAGAAAGAAACGCTAGCGCGAGCAAAAGAAATAGGCATGTAAAGCCTTCCCAGTTTGCTCCACTCCCCGAGTTATCTTTGGCAACTAGGCTTTAGGCATGCCAAGACGCAGCACCATCGCGCATACCACGGCGAAGCAGGCCTAGCCCTGCCAATGGACCGTCGTTTGTGACATGTGAATTTGGTAACTGATCTTCTTCCGCAGCGTCTCTGGCGCATGCGTTGATTCGTCGCAACCTTTAACAATCTGGCGAACGGTCTCTTCCGAGTCCAGGCGCGAGGAACAACACGAGCACTCCGAAATGCGAGTGCGAATCTCTTCGGCTCTTTGCTCAGAGGTGCAATTATCTAGAAGTTCGCAGCACAGACGCTCTATTTCTTCGGAGCTGCACCGCGAGTGATCTTCTTTCGACATTAGTTGTCCTCCATATCCGGGTGTCCTATTCCAATTCCTTGTTCACGGGCTACATCCTTCAACGCCTTTCGCAGTAATTTTCTTCCCCTATGAAGCCGGCTCATCACGGTTCCCAAAGGAGTTTCCATTACGTCAGCGATTTCTTTGTAGGCCAAACCGACAACATCGGCGTAGTAGACCACCATCCGGTAGTCCTCCGGCAAGTCATTCATGGCCTCCGACACCGTCTGGTTCGGCATGGACTTCAAGGCCGCAACTTCCGCTGATTCGAGGCCCGTCGAGTCATGGCCGGAGGTGGTATAAAGCTGAAAATCTGTCAGCTCATCTGCAGAAGACTCCGTGGGGCGCCGCTTGGCTTTCCGGTAGGAGTTGATATAGGTATTGGTCATAATCCGGTACAACCAGGCTTTGAGGTTCGTTCCCGGTTTATAGGAATCGAAAGCGTTGAAAGCCTTCAGATAGGTTTCCTGAACCAGGTCCTCTGCATCCTGCGGATTCCTGGTCATGCGCAGGGCGCCACCGTAGAGCTGATCAAGCAGCGGGAGCGCTTGTTCCTCGAAAGAATCAGCCACTGGCGTCCTCCTTGTAGTATTGGCAGCCATCTTCACTATTCTAACCTCATGGCAAAAACTCCAGCGCTACAGGTAGTGGCAGATTCCGGTACCGAGCACACCATCCATACTTTTGATGCCGGTTCCAGCAATTTTGGCGAGGATGCAGCCCATTCCATGGGTGGAGATCCCACACGTATTTTCAAAACCCTGGTTATTGAATTATCCACCGGCAAATTAGCCGTGTGCGTTATTCCGGTGCCAGAAAAGCTCAACCTCAAGCGCGCGGCGAAGGCTTTCGGCGTGCCCAAAGCAGCCATGGCGGAAACGGCGAAGGCGCAGCGCTCCACCGGATATGTCCCCGGCGGTATCAGCCCGCTGGGGCAGAAAAAGAAGCTTGCTACGGCTATTGATTCCAGTGCGCAAGACCATGACACGATTTATGTCTCCGCGGGTCGCAGAGGCTTAGAGCTAGAAATCTCGCCGACATCGCTTGCAGCGCTTTGCGATGCCACCTTTAGCCAACTAACTTTGAGCAATTAACTCTGGATAATCATTTTTCACATTGCCCACTGCTTTATCCACCGGGCGAACTTCAAATAGCTCCCGCAGCTGCTTTGGCGTCGGCTGCAAAAGTTGCTCATCCATGCTCCCTGTAAGCCACGGGCGGATCTCTTCTTCCGTTAAAAAGCGTGGCAGTCGGTTATGCAGCCAATCCATGGGTTCTAGGGCTTCGGTGGTCACCATGGTGGCTGACAGTCGGTCTAGGCCGGTTGCCCATAGCCCTGCTACCCACATCAGCTCCCCGTCACTGCGGGTGACATAATGCGGGACTTTCTCATGCCACTCGTAATAACCGTTCATGGGAATCACACACCTGCCAGATCCATTTGTGCCTTTGTAGGCATCCCGGAACGAGGGCTTGGACGCGACAGTTTCGCCGCGGGCATTAAACAGTGGTGGCCCCTCGAGGTCCTTTTTCCAGTGTGGCAAAAGCCCCCACCGCCCCGGATCCACTTGGGCTAGGGATTCTTGGACGCGGATGACGGGCACCATCATCGTCGGGGCAATATTGTATCTAGGTCCTGGCACCCCATCGGGGGCGTGGACTTCTTTAATTCCAGGCAGCTTTCCCACGTGGTCTAGGAGCTCGGAGGTGAATAAAACAAATCGTCCGCACATGGCTCTATTATGGTTGATATGACAAATTCGTGGACTGCACCCGTGGCCCAAGGCCCTATTCAATGGACCCAACCGATTCCAGGGTCCAAATCAATAACCAATCGAGCCTTCATCTTGGCCGCCCTTGCGGACTCCCCCTCGTTGCTGCATAATCCGCTCACCTCGCGCGATACTGATTTGATGGCGCAGGCGCTGCGTAGCTTAGGCGTTGGTGTTGAAGCTGAAGGCGATGATATTCGCATCACCCCCGGTGAGCTTTCCGGTGGTTTCATTGATTGTGGGCTCGCGGGTACCGTCATGCGTTTTATCCCGCCTGTGGCAGCGCTGGCCTCCGGTCCAGTGGAAATCGATGGCGATGAGCAGGCCCGCGTACGCCCCATGGCAACCATGTCGCAGGCGTTGCGCGAGCTCGGCGTGGAAGTTTCAGCTGACACGCTACCGATGACCGTGACCTCAACTGGCGTACCGGCCGGCGGCGAGCTCACCATTGACGCCTCCGGCTCCTCTCAGTTCGTCTCTGGGCTACTGCTTTCGGCTCCGCGTTATGAGCAAGGGATTACCGTGCGTCACGAGGGAGGCACCTTGCCTTCAATGCCGCACATCGAGATGACCGTTGCCATGCTGCGTCAAGCTGGCGTGGAAGTTGAAGTAGGCGAGAATTGGTGGAAGGTTCACCCAGGCACTATTCAAGGTGGCACCTGGAAGATTGAGCCGGACCTGTCTAATGCCACCCCATTTTTGGCAGCTGCGCTGGTCACCGGCGGAGTCTTAACCGTCAATGACTGGCCAGCCACCACTACCCAACCAGGAGATGCTTTCCGCCAGATCATCATGGATATGGGCGCTACTGCTGAGCAGACTCCGGAATACTTCCGCGCTGTCGGTAATCCAGAAGGCAAGCTCAAAGGCATCGAGCTTGATATGTCGCAGATTGGCGAGCTGACCCCCACCGTCGCTGCTCTCGCTGCTTTAGCAGATACCCCCTCGCGCCTGACCGGCATTGCGCACCTGCGCGGGCATGAAACTGACCGTCTCAAGGCGCTGGCTACCGAGATTAATAACCTCGGTGGCGATGTCACTGAGCTTGAAGACGGCTTAGAAATCAACCCTGCGCCTTTGCACGGTGGGCTGTGGAAGTCTTATGCCGATCACCGCATGGCTACCGCCGGCGCAATTATTGGTCTGCGCGTTGAAGGCGTAGAAGTCGACGACATCGACACCACCGCAAAGACCTTGCCGGGCTTTGCACAGATGTGGGAGAAGATGCTCAACGCTCATGGCTAGACGGTATGACGAATCTGATGTCCGTGTCCGCCCCGGCAAAGGCTCACGCCCACGCACCAAAGACCGACCTCTACACAAAGACGCGAAATTTGGGATGGTCATTACCAAAGACCGCGGCAGGTGGGGTGTTGCGCTAGATAATGGCCCCACCGTAGTCGCTATGCGTGCGCGCGAAATGGGCCGCACGCCGGTGGAAGTCGGCGACCGCGTCGGTGTCGTAGGAGATACTTCAGGGCAAAAGGATACGTTGGCGCGTATCGTCAAGCTCGAAGAGCGCACCTCTGTGCTGCGCCGAACCGCTGATGACACTGACCCTTATGAGCGCATCGTCGTCGCCAATGCTGACAAGATGTTGATCGTCACCGCGGTCGCAGACCCACCACCGCGCGAAGGTTTTGTCGAACGCGCCCTGATTGCGGCCTTTGTGGGCAATATCGACCCCATTTTGTGTCTAACCAAGACCGATCTGGCGGATGCTGCCCCCTTTGCCGAGGCTTTCGCGGACTTGAACGTCACGGTTGTCGAAGCCGGCGTCGATGACGGCCTCGAGGCTGTTTCACAGATTATCTCCGGGCATGTCACCGCGCTCATTGGGCATTCAGGCGTTGGAAAATCCACCTTGGTTAACCGCTTGGTTCCTGATGCGTTTCGTGAAACCGGCGAAGTTTCAGCAGTCGGCAAAGGCCGTCACACTTCTACCCAGTCTGTTGCGCTGCGTTTGCCCGATGATGCCGGCTGGATCATTGATACCCCCGGTATCCGCTCCTTCGGGCTGGCACACGTGGACGCAGACACCGTCCTCGAGGTATTTTCCGACCTCGCGGCTATCGTCGAGGACTGCCCCCGTGGCTGCAGCCACGCCGGTCCCCCAGCCGACCCAGAATGTGCCCTAGACACAATAGAAGAGGGCACCTCGACTGCGCGCAGACGCGACGCAGTAAGGGCCCTCTTAACTGCCTTACGCAGTAACGACGAGTACTAGCGCTGCTCTTATCGAGCAGCTCCGTCAAGAAAGCTCGATTAGAGTAACTGCCCTAAAGAAGCTCGACGAGGAATGGGAGCTCGCTGACATCGTAATAAGCCATGAAATTATCCAAGGCATCACCGACAGCGAGCTCAGCATCCTGATCTCCTAAATCGGCGGTGTCTATGACCTCGATGGCTTTCGCCGTCGCGGCCTCAGATTCTTCGACGTCAACGTGTACGCACACAACGTCATCTAAGCTCACGCGCGCAGGATCCAGCTTGACTACTGGGTCGCCCATATCGGGCATCGGAGTAATCTGTGCGTCATCGATATCCGCGGAGATGACCACGCGACGGCGTGGGAAGTGTGGTTCATCGCCGATTGCCAAAAGACGAAGTGAAGCCATAGAAGCTTCGAGGAATGCCGAGTAGGCAATCTCTTCTTCATCACCTTCGGTGTAGAACTCTTTGAGTGCCTGCGTGGAGGCAAAGCCCCAACCAGAGCGCGCAAAGAACTCACTATTTTCATTGAGTTCCACCAGCATGTTGAAAGTCGCGGGTAGGTAGACGCGCACTTTAGAACTCACCCTCGAGGTCGAAGACTGCCTGGACTTCCACGCTGGTGCGGTCAAAGACCGTGTACAGCATGCCAATCATGCCGTTTTCTACTGCAGCGCGAACATTGAGGATGTTGTCATCGACCATCACGCAGTCGCTCAATGGCAAATCGAGTGCATCTGCAGCAGCCTGGAAAGCAGCGCGATCTGGCTTTTCTGCGCCCACCTCACCAGAGAGGATTACCGCATCTACTAGGCCCTTGTATTCCCACTCGCGGATAGGTTCTGCAGCAGGGCCACCTGGGTCATTAGACAAGATCGCGGTGTCGACCCCATTTGCTTTAGCCGCCGAGAGCAGCGTCTTCCAACGCTTTACGTCTTCGTCTGGCCCGTCTAAGACGCCGACATAGTCAACGATCAGTCCACGCATGTAAGTGCTTCCTCCAAAAAGATTTATACGAAATTAAACTCGAGACTAGCGCAATCTCATGTAATAATGCTTGCTAAGCCCACAATCTACCGCCTGGGACCCTCATTTGAAAGGTCCCACCACGTGTATCAACCGATCCCTGGATGTGCTCATTTGATGCGCTTTATCCCAGACGACCCAATTATTTATTCAGCTCCATCCAGCAACATGGACTCTGAACAAAAGGTGTTCACCAGCAAACTCATAAAGATCGCGCTCGATGTCGCCTCCGGCTTAAGGCCTTTGGCGCATTTATCACCCAGGTACTTTGACCCCTCTATCCTCACGCATTTGAGCTCATGGTCTCGAATCCACGGCCGCAATAATGCGCGGATGTGGATGAAATCACTGCACGCGCGCGAAGATGGCGAATACTTCGGTACCGCCATCTTGGGTGATAAGCAGTTCGCATTTACCGGAAGGCTTTCTGCGCAACAGGACAAGCTGCGCGCCTTCCGGCTGCTTTAGGCCTGCTTTTGCTCCTGCTCTTGGGCAGTCATCTGCTTGCGCAACATGAACAGCTGGCGCACGGTTTCTTCCTTGATGCCTTCGTTCATGGCGTTGAACATATCGCCGCCTTCCTTTTGGTATTCCACCAAAGGATCACGCTGTGCCATCGCGCGCAGGCCGATGCCTTCCTTGAGATAGTCCATCTCATACAGGTGCTCGCGCCACTTATTATCAATGACCGGCAAGATGATCATGCGCTCAGTATCACGCATTTGCTTCTCACCACCGATAGCAGAAATACGCTCTTCCAAGTCGTCGTACTGCGCCAAAGCATCAGTGACCAATGCGTCGGTAAGTTGCTCGGCGGTAAGTTCACCTGGGGCGCCGTACTCGGAGCCATCGACAAGCTCTTGTGCATCAATATTTGGCCCGTACAAGACGTCCAAAGCATTCCACAGCTGGTCTAGGTCCCAGTCCTCGACATAACCCGTAGCAGTTGCTGCAGCGACATAATCAGCGACAGTGTCAGCGACCATGGAACGGATATTGTCCTTGATATCGGATGCTTCCAAAATCTCACGGCGGGTTGCGTAGACAACCTTGCGCTGCTCGTTGAGGACCTCGTCGTACTTGAGAACGTTCTTACGCATCTCAAAGTTCTGGTTCTCAACCTGTGCCTGCGCGCCCTTAACGGAATTGGACACCATCTTGGAGTCAATCGGAACATCATCTGGAACATTCAGGCGGTTCATCATGTTTTCCATGGACTGGCCAACGAAACGCACCATGAGCTCATCACGCATGGACAAGTAGAAACGAGACTCACCAGGGTCACCCTGACGGCCTGAACGACCGCGCAGCTGGTTATCAATACGACGCGACTCATGACGTTCCGTACCTAGGACGTAGAGGCCGCCGGCTTCACGGACTTCATCACCGAGGCGCTTGGAACGCTCACGCTCATCCTCGATTTCCGCGTCCCAGGCTTCCTGGTATTTCTCTTCATCATCGAAAGGATCAAGCCCGCGCTCGCGCAGCTTCATATCCAAGATAACTTCGGGGTTTCCGCCCAGCACGATATCGGTACCACGGCCAGCCATGTTGGTAGCAACCGTAACGTTGCCGGGGCGACCCGCACGCGCAACGATATTGCCTTCTTCTTCGTGGTACTTCGCGTTGAGCACATTGTGCTTCACGCCCCGCTTGGTCAAAAGCTCCGACAAGTATTCCGAGCGTTCCACAGAGGTGGTACCAACCAGAACTGGCTGCCCCCGCTCCACGTGTTCGGCAATGTCATCCACAACGGCAGCAAACTTGGCTTCCTGCGTCTTATAGATGCGGTCAGAGTGGTCCTCACGCTGGTTCGGACGGTTAGTTGGGATAGAAACAACATCCAGACCGTAGATGGAATTGAGCTCCGCGGCCTCGGTCTCTGCGGTACCGGTCATGCCAGCGATCTTGTCGTAGAGGCGGAAGAAGTTCTGCAAGGTAACAGTCGCCAGCGTCTGGTTCTCGTTTTTAATCTCGACGCCCTCTTTGGCCTCGATAGCCTGGTGCATACCTTCGTTATAGCGACGGCCCGCAAGGATACGTCCGGTAAATCCGTCAACAATAAGGACTTCGCCATCGCGCACGATGTAGTCCTTATCGCGGGTGAACAGCTCCTTGGCTTTGAGCGCATTGTTTAGGTAGCTCACCAGCTGGGAGTGTTCAGGCGCATAAAGGTTATCGATGCCCAATTGGTCTTCGACGTATTCCACGCCTTCTTCCAAGACACCAATGGTGCGTTTTTTAATGTCAACCTCATAGTGGATGCCCGCGCGCATGCGCGGAGCCAGGGTGGCAAAGACGCCGTAAAACTGCGACGAGCCATCAACCGGGCCAGAAATAATCAACGGAGTACGAGCCTCATCGATCAAGATGGAGTCCACCTCATCGACGATGCAGTAGTGGTGTCCACGCTGCACGCAGTCTTTCAGGTTACGAACCATGTTGTCGCGTAAGTAGTCAAAGCCAAGCTCGTTGTTGGTCGCGTAGGTGATATCGCAATCATAAGCTTCCTTGCGCTCCTGCGGACGCATGTCATTTAAGATCACGCCAACAGATACACCCAACCAGCGGTGCACACGGCCCATCATCTCCGCGTCACGACGCGCAAGGTAGTCATTGACAGTCACAATGTGCACACCCTTGCCTTCCAAGGCATTCAGGTAGGCCGGAAGCAGGGAGGTCAACGTCTTACCTTCACCAGTGCGCATCTCAGCAACGTTGCCAAAGTGCAAGGCCGCGCCACCCATGATCTGCACCTTGTAGTGCTTCTGGTTCATCACGCGCCACGCAGCTTCGCGCACGGTGGCAAATGCCTCAAGAAGGATGTCGTTGAGTCCTTCTCCGTCGGCTAAGCGCTTTTTAAACTCATCGGTCTTGCCTTTGAGCTCTTCATCGGAAAGCGCGGCAAAATCGTCTTCAAGAGCAATGACTTGGTCAGCCATTTTGTCGAGCCGCTTGACGGTACGTCCTTCACCCGCCCGTAGCAGCTTGGAAAGTCCAAACACTTGTATTTTATTCCTTTACTTCCACGACATTGTTGACTAGCTCCCCGCTATTGTACGCAAGAAACGCATTAGTACTGCCTTAGCTCCCCAGTAAAACGTAGAAAGCTCAGTCGCACTTGCTTTCAAATGCGACTGAGCAAACTAGTTAAGACTTAGGATTCTGCGTCCTCGGTCAAAGAAATCAAACCATAGTCAAATGCGTGACGACGGTACACCACGGATGGTCGCTGCGTTTCTTCATTGATGAAGAGGTAGAAATCATGCCCGACCAGTTCCATCTCGCTCAAAGCATCATCGACGCTCATTGGCGTTGCAGTGTGCTCCTTGGAGCGCACTACCTGACCTGGGCGCTGGTCCTCAACGGTTTCTGCGTATGGGTCAACCAGGCGGTCTTCGCGCGCCTGTGCACGTGCTGCCTCTGCGTCAGCAACGATTTCAGCAGCGAGTTCTCCAGTGCCCTTGCGTGCACGGTGACCGGACTTGGTAGCTTCACGGCGCACTTTAACCTTGCGCAGCGAACGTTCCATCTTTGCCACGGCGGTTTCTAGCGAGGCGTAGAAGGAATCTTCCTTTGCCTCTGCACGGGCAATGTGTCCCTTGCCAGTGGCGGTAATCTGAATGCGCTCTGCCTGCGCGTCACGGCGAGGATTTGGCTCATGCTGCAGTTCTACGTGGAAGAAGGTCAGCGTTGGATCAAGTCGTTCGATCTTTGCCAGTTTTGCCTTTACTCGGTCGGAGAAGTGCTCTGGCACCTCAACATTGCGTCCGGTAATGGTGACCTTTGCTGCGGTGGTGGTGTCGGTCATGACTTGCCTCCCTGTGATCGCGGGGTCAAACATTTGGACCCCTGGGGCCGGATGTACTCACAAGCAGTAAACAATCTCTAGTAGGTAATTGTTTACTAGTTAGCAATTGCTACTGTGTGTGACAACTCCCATTCTAGCAGTGGTCATAACCTATGTCCCTAAACATCGGCAAAAACTAATCCCCCGGCGATTTTCGCCCCCGCTCCACGCAGTACTTCTACGGTGGCAGCAAGCGTGGAACCTGTGGTCATAACGTCATCAATCACCATGACCGGGGACTTTGGCGCGGGGGCATAAAGCTCAACGCTGCGGCGCATATTATTGCGACGTTCTTCGGCCGAGAGGGTGGACTGGTCGGCAGCCCCTTTAAAAATCCGCACGCACCGATGAACTTCCCTTCCCGTAGCGCGGCACATATCCACCACCGGGTCCCCGCCTCTCAACGCCGCTGACTTTTTACGCGTGGGGGCAGGCACGAGCGCCACCGTGGCTGGAATATCTCCACGGGCAACCAAATAGTCCAATGCTGCATGTATCACCGCTCCAACATGAGGACGTACCGCGCGATTGTTATATTCCTTCATCGCCAAGATGATATTTCGCCGCACCTCGGAATAGGAGCCGAGAGTAAACACGGGGACATCGAGAAGCGATCTGCGATAGATACGACGCGGTGGCTCCCGTAATTCCTCTTGACAGCCCCGGCACAAAACTGCCCCCGGTACGCGACACCCCGCGCACGACCGCGGGAGTAAAAGCTCCATCTAATTGGCCACAATCGGCGCGGAGCGCATTCCCTGCATGCTCGGGACCTCACGCCAGTAGGTAGATTCAGTTTCCACGGGCAACTGCAGCATCGCGTGATAATCGGTGATGTACAACGTCGACGGCGACGCGGCAATCGACACCACGGGAATGGTGATATTGCCCGAAGGCAAAGTAGACACCGAGGAGCCATCTTGCTCCACGCGCCACACCGGCGCTTCTTGGGTGGATGTGCCCACCACCAAGGAGCCATCTGCCTGCCAATCCAAACTCAGCGCAGTGCCACCCAATTCGCTGGCGGGGGTGTAGATATTCGTCAGGCGGAAATCACCTGAACGTTCACGCTCCACAACACCGATGTAAACCTCACCACCGATAATCATTGCCGCTTGCGCACCTGAATTTGAAAGCCGAATAACAGAGATTTCACCCTCGATAGAGTCCAAATCTGTGGTAATGACGCGCGTGGTGGTCAGCTCCCCAGTTTGCGGAGAGCGCACAACACGCATGACTTCATCGCCATCGACGACGGTCCACGCAGACTGGCCTGCATTTTCAAAGGTCGGGCGCGAAATAGTCTCAGCGCTTAAACCTTCTTCGATATCGCCTTCAATATCACCGAAGATAAATCGCGATTCATCTCCCTCTCGGCGTACCGCAGCGATAACTCCATCAGCGGTGATATCGGCAGATTCAATATTGCCGCCGTCGCCCAATCCCCCGGCTACAGGTTCAGCGGCATTGGCGGAGACCTGCAAGATATCGCCTTCGTGGAGAGCATAGAGCGGCGCTACCGAATTAGAGGCAACGCGGGGGTTATATTCCGCGAAGTCATCGGTAGTCATGGTCTCTAGATTTTCTACCAGCGGGGCACCATCTGCCGTTACCGTATAAGGTTCCTGAATACCCGCGTGCGATAGCGTCCATACCAGCTCCGCCGCAAAGCGCAGGCGGTCTTCAGGAGACATATTTTGCATGCCGGCGAAGTTATAGACACCGTTCTCAAAGCCTAAGAACGCCGCATCATCGGGTACGACATTGGTGGTCGCCGGTGCCAAGCGTGAGGAAGGGCCCGCCAATAGCAAGGTAATCAATTGCGCATCGAGCGAGTTTTGGCTGCCAAAGAGCCAGCGCCGATCTGTAACTAATACCCCGCCGGTTTGACGATAAAAGTAGACGGGCAATGGTTGGTAATGATTACGCAGCTCAGTGCGTTCAAAGACCACGCCATCAGGCAAGTCGGTAATGCGCCATTCGTCATCGACCTGCTCCATACGGATGGTTGTTTCATAGCCCGAATTTTCAGGCACATAACTTCCGCCGGAGGCAATCGAACCAATGACACTGCCTCGCACGGTGAAAGCACGCTGGTCCGGACGGGTGGTGTTTTGTGAGGTCAGTTCAATGAGGTCCACAATCCGCATGGATTCTTCGGGATCCCAATTTTGTGCAGCTTCTGGGCTTAAAAAGGAGCGTGCAGCACCATAGTCCGAGGAAGGAATCGCAGCTGCAGCATAAAATTCGCGGACCAACAGGTCAGCTTCCTGGCCAGGAGTTGGGCCCACGGCCGGGTCTACTTCAGGTTGCGGGGAAAAAGAACGCAGAATATGCGGGTCTGAATTATTCGGCAAGGTTGAACAACCCGATAGCACTAAAGCTGGAATGGCGAGGGCAGCGATGAGACGTTTTTTCATTACTTCTCCTCGCTTTCTTCATCAATGACCACTGGTGCGTTTGGAAGCACCAAAGGCAAAGGTTCTTCCCCAAACGCTGCTCCAGGTTCACGCGGGATAATAAGGCGGAACCGGGAACCGATGCCTGGGATACCCGTGGCATCCAGGCTACCTCCATGCAATGCCGCATCCTCGCGGGCAATCGCCAAACCCAGCCCGGTGCCGCCGGAATGACGCTTACGAGAAGCATCGGCACGCCAGAAACGGTTGAATACTAACTCTTCCTGGCCTTCCTTAAGGCCCACGCCTTGATCTGTCACAGCAACCGCAACCGCAGTTTCGGTGTGTCCGATATCTATGGTGACGGGGTTGCCTTCGGAGTGGTCGATGGCATTGGCCAAAAGGTTGCGCAGCACGCGTTCAATGCGGCGGGAATCGGCTTGCACATTAACGGGATAGTCCGGCAAGTTCGCGTTGATTTTTACATCAAGTTCTTTAGCCAAGTGCTCGGTTTGTTGCATCGCAGATTCGATGCACGAACGAATATCCATCGACGATGCTTGTAGGTCTGCAACGCCGGCATCGTGGCGTGAAATCTCCAGCAAGTCCGCCAGCAGTTCCTCAAAGCGGTCGAGCTCACGGGTCATCAACTGACTAGCACGGCGCGTATGCGGTTCCAGGTTGTCCGCATCATCCGCGATCAAATCTGCTGCCATGCGCACGGTGGTTAGCGGCGTGCGCAGCTCGTGCGAGACATCGGAAGTGAATTGGCGCTGCAGATCACCGTATTCTTCCAGCTGCGTAATCTGCTTCGACAGCTTATCCGCCATGTCATTGAACGAGGCAGCCAAACGCCCCATCTCATCTTCGCCGTCAACCACCATGCGCTCGCGCAGATGTCCGGCGGCAAGCCGCTGAGCGATGCGCGAGGCCGAACGAATCGGGGTAATAACCTGCTGAATAGCAAGCCATGCAATACCGACCAACAGCACGACTACGACCACCCCGGCGGCAGAGAGCAAACCGCGCATCAGTGCCATGGTAGATTCTTCATTTTCCATGGGCATGACCAGATAAAGCTGCAGTTCGGGAATATCTGCCATGGTCGGAGTACCCACCACTAGCGCGTGGTAGCTCGACCCGCCTGGCTGGTCAATCGTTGTAAATTGATACGCCACCTGGTCATTAGCCACTGAATTACGCAAAGGCTCAGGAATGCGATAGCCCTCGGGTGCAGTGGTTATTTCCCCACTGGAGTTTTCCACCACGATGACTGGCTCGTAGGTGGTATTCGACTCCCCGCCTTCGGCGCTTAGCTGAGTCAAAGAAGCCCGCGCTGAGTTAATACGCACTTGGACAGAGTTCGCTGCCCCAGTGGCATTAATTTGCTGTTCGACGGCAATGCGCGCGCGATCAATTTCTTGATCCCCGATGCCAATCTTTTGATCAACCAGACGCTGCGTAAGCACCGATACAAGCGCATAAGCCAAGATGATCATGACCACCGTGGAGGCAACCAAAATCATGCCAATGACGCGTACCTGCAACGAGGTACGCCACATTTCACTTATGACGTCGCGTAAATGGCGCAACCGGGACTTAATAACTCAATGCCTCCATCACTGATGAAAAACTAACTAGCAACTAGTCGTTTTTACCAGTCTTATAACCAACACCGCGCACGGTCAACACAATCTGCGGATCTTCAGGATCATGTTCAATCTTGGCGCGCAAACGCTGCACGTGCACGTTCACCAGGCGAGTATCCGAGGCGTGACGGTAGCCCCACACCTTTTCCAATAGCTCCTCACGCGTGTGGACCTGGCCTGGCTTACGAGCCATCTCCACCAGCAGGTCAAATTCCAGCGGGGTCAAAGAAAGCTCTTCGCCTGGTCCGCCCTGCGGGGAGCGGCGGGTCACGGTGTGCTCAGAGACATCAACGAACAAGTCGCCGACCTCGATAAGCTCCGAGGACTTTGTCTCCGTACGGCGCAGACGCGCACGCACGCGCGCTACCAATTCCTTCGGCTTGAAAGGCTTAGTGACATAGTCATCCGCCCCGGATTCCAAGCCCAGCACGACGTCAACGGTGTCAGTCTTCGCGGTGAGCATGACAATAGGAACGTTGGAATCTCGGCGAATCGCGCGGCAAATGTCCACGCCATTCATTCCCGGAAGCATCAAGTCCAACAAGATGAGATCCGGATTATGCTGCTCAAAGGCTGGGACTGCATCATTTCCGTCGGTAATGGGGATGGGCTGGAGCCCCTCGGATTCGAGGACAATAGTCAACATTTCCGAAATGGCAGGATCATCATCTACCACCAGGATTTTTGGCGCCACTTTTACTCCCCTACGAGGTCGAGAACTTTGCCGATGATACTACCTTGATCCGCGGTAGCAATCCACTGGCCAGCCCAATTGCAAGCTGCGAGTCGCTCATAAGCGGCTGCTGTTGCAGCCTGCAGATCAGAGTCTTTTTCATACTGGTCTTTCTCGCGGGTGGCATCTTCTGCTTCTCGTGATGAGGCGCGTTGCGCCGCAACCTCAACCGGCGTGGAGAGATACACCTGCAAGGAGGGCTTAGGTAAGCCAAGACGATCGAATTCCAGCTCATAAACCCAGTCCATGACCGCATCATCACCCAGTCGGGCAGCAGAGTATGCAGCATTCGATGCCGCGTAGCGATCCAAAATCAACAGCGAGGAGCTCTCTGCGGCCGCCTCTAATTGCGATTTCGCGCCGTGGCGATCCAAGGCAAATAACGTCGCCATGGCATAGGCCGACGAGGTCAAGTCCCCCATGCGGCCGTACAGCGCTTCCTGGGCAAGCTGAGCGTGAATAGAATCCGCATACCGAGGAAAGCTCAAGACCTCCACCGGAATATCTAATGCGTCGCGCAGCTTGTGAACCAGCGTGTTTTTTCCAGCGCCGTCAATTCCTTCAATCGCAATAATCATTAAGCGAGGGCTTCAAGAAATGGCTCGAGGTCAAACTCTTCTTCTACTTCTTCAAGAAGCTCGGTTGCCTTTTCGTTCAAAGACTCAGCGGAGTAGCCCACTAGGTCACGGATATATGGGTAGTTGGATACAACATCCCCCGCGGTGAAAGGTGCACCTGCCCAGATAGCAGCAATGGTGGCTGCCGCGAGTGCATTTTGCTCTTCTTCTTCGGTTGCTTGGCTTTCTCCGGTGGCCAGCATGATGGCGTCGTGGATTGCTTCGATGACGTCATCTTCTTCCAAGGAGTTCAAATCTTCGAGAAATTCGACATTGTCTTCACTGGTGAAAATATGCTCATCCCAAGTGCTCATGGGCTCTGCTCCTTTTAACTTTTTCTCGTGCTTAATAGCGGATTACAAGGCGTGGCAATTCTGCACAATCGACACTAGCCAACTTGGTCACGCTAGCCTAGTAATAACTGCCGGGCGTGGCTTCAATTAATAACAAGCAAGCCACAACACTCACTCTTCCACTGGCGTGAGGTTGACCACAAATGGGGCTAGTTTCACGACCATGCCTGAAGAAAACGCCTGCTGAAGCCGCGTTTTTCCTGCCGGGAAAAAGATCGCGCGAAAGTATTCCCCTCACTAGACCCTCGTGGTACTCTCGTTATTAATTTGTTACCAACCTAGAAAGGGCGCCTGTGAATTCAGATATTCGTCGCGTCACCATATTTTTCACGGTAGGACTGCTTGCTGCGGCTGCCGTGGGTTTTGGTGTGTGGCGAATGGGCAGCCCTTCATCGGTCAACGCGGATCCGACTATGACGACGCAAACCTCCTCAGAGAATACGTCGACGGAGAAGAAGGATGCTCAGACTACTGAAGAGTCTGAAACCCAGGAACTCCGTGAGCAGGAGTCTGTTCCTGCCCAGGCCGCTGCCCCGAATTACGGTGATGACCCGTTCTTGGCGCCTAATTCCGTGGTCAATCCTCAGCGTGAAACCCCAACTCCGACCAATGTGTATCGTCCAGAGCCAATTTTCGGTGAGGAATACGATTCTTATGCGCAGAGCTCAGGGGCTCAGAATGAATTCGACGCCGATGGCGATGAGAATCAGACTGAAGAAGCTTTAACATCTGATAGTGAAGCTACGCAGTCTCCTGATGAGACCACTGACGGCTCGGCACCTTCGACCAGCCCAGATCAAGATGGCGACGATAATGTGACTACTCGCCCATCGGGTCCGAGCGAAGAGCCAACGGAGCCAAATGAGTCTACGCAGCCAGCTGAACCTTCAGAGCCAGTGGAGACGTCGAAGCCAACCCAACCTGGCAAGCCGGTAAACCCTGCTGCTCCGACTGAATCCCTCAAACCACAGACGACTGTGAGCCAGTCGCCGACGGCAACGCGGACGCAGCAGGCGCCCGCAACTACTGGTAGCTCTTACTGAACTCGTGCGATAAAAGCTTGAGCTTTACCCTGAGTACTCAAGGTGACATCACCATCGGAGGCAGGTAGCCATGCGGCATCGGAAGGCAGAAGCTCCAAGCTGGAGCCATCTTGAGCCTGCAGCGTCAAAGTACCAGAGGTGCATAAAATAATGCCTGGCCCCTCACTTTCGGATACGACCTCATCGCCTGCCTTTAGGTCACACCGCGTGAGTGTGTATTCTTCTACTGGCACTGGGTAGTTCAACACTTGCGCGGAATCTGACAAGCTAATCTGCTCAACACGTGGGTCGCTGATCGTGTTAAAAGATAGAACTTTCACGAGCTCAGGTACATCAACATGTTTTGGAGTTAGCCCGCCGCGCAGCACGTTATCGGAGTTGGCCATAATTTCCACGCCCAGTCCACGCACGTAGGCGTGTAATTGGCCAGCGTTGAGATAAATCGCCTCACCAGGGCTTAGTTGCACGTGGTTGAGCAAGAGCGCACCTAAAACACCCACGTCACCGGGGTAAAGCTCGTTTAACTCAATGATGGTCTCTAAAACTGGGCGCATCCAAGAAGTGGAGTTAAGCGTTGTCAGCAACTGCTTGGAAGATTCCATCAGCGCCGAGATCAACTCGCGGCGGGTGGCTGCAGGAATAGTAATCCAGGTGGTAAATAGCGCCCGAAGATTATCTGCTTCTTCTTCTTTAGTCAGACGTCCTTCGGCAATATGCATGCTGGTAAACCGGTTGAGCTCTTCACAATCTAGGGCATTGAAAAGCTCACGAGTGTGCACCAGCGGGCGAAATCCTGCCATGGCATAAAAATCAGTTAAGGCAACGATGAGTTCCGGCTTGTGATTGTCGTCCTTGTAGCTGCGCTGCGGCGCATCCATGGCGACCTTTTGGGAATTCTCGCGTGCAAAGCCCTGGCGCGCTTGTTCTTTAGACGGGTGTGCTTGCAAAGACAAAGGTTCATCAGCGGAAAGAATCTTCAGCAAAAAAGGTAACTTGCCGTCAAATTCCGCAGCGACATTTTCCCCGAGGGCTGCTTGGGGGTCTGCTGCAATAACCGCATTCAGTGGCTCATTTTCAATCGTCGCAGGCCCTGCTGGGTGTGCGCCGTACCATAGCTCTGCGATGGGATAATTGGATGCAGCTTTGCCTTGCAAGTGCGGAATGAGTGTCTTGGAACCCCACGAATAGGTTCGGGTGGCACTGTTAAGCAGTTGCATTAATCTTCCTTCAAAACATCGTAAGCGGTCGCGGCAAAGGCGCGGATGAGCAATTGAACGGCGCAAACCAAATCACTGAGGCCAGGATCGGTGCATGCCATAGCGAGGGAATGCGGCAGATGTGACTCCGCCTGCCCCCACACAATTATTTTTAAGGGTACTAGAGTCTTTTCCCCATCCAGGAAAGGGTCATAAAAAATGTCATCGCGCGCAGAGTTATCTTGGTTGCGTTCTAACACCATAGGTACGAGTTCAGGTTCTACAAATTCACCTGATAGCCCGTGCGCTGACCAGATTTGTGCGGCACATCGGGCAACAGCCATTCCAACATTGATTCCGACTGGCAGATCCGCTGGCTTATCGATGCGTGATGCAGTGTGCAGTACACGCGCCTGGGCGGTAAATTCCCGCAGGGCACGCCCGGGGTTTACTGTGGCATCACGTTCTGGGGAAAGCTGCTGTAATTCTTCATCAGCGATATCGGCGAGCTCATGCAGGCGCTCAGCGACGATAACCTCAGCGTCAGTGATCGACCACAGCACGGCTAAAAGTCCTGCGATATAACGGCTTGGGGATCCCCCATCAGCGGTCGGCGGTAGTGGGAAAGTCAGTGTCTCGTGCGGTGCATCTTCTGCTAGTGGCCCACGATTTGGTCCGATAAGCGCTGTAGTTGCTCCCCTGCGCGCGGCAGTAATCAAGGCCAAAGAAGCCCAATCGGCATCGGCGCGCTCTCCTACCGCTACGACTAAATCAAGCGGGCCTACAAAGTGTGGCAGCTTGTCAGCAATGGTAATCGGCCAAGCAAGCGGTGATATTAATTCAGACACCATCTCTGCGCTGGCGCGCGCAACTTGGTCAGTTGGCAGGATAACAATGGAGCGATATTCCGCCCCGCGCACGACGTTTAAGTGCTGGATATGCGCGGCGATAGCGCGAATGTGTGCGCCTTCGTGTGCAACATCGAAAAAGCGCACGGTTTCTGGGTCATACTGGGAGCCAGAAAAATAGCCTTCATCTGTCATGGCTTCAAGCCTAGTAAATGCTTGCTTGTCGTGGTGGCGCGGTAATCTATTTACATGAGTCTTTCAGCACATTTATCAGATTCCCCTAAGCCTGTGGTTCTTATCGGTGGTGGCCCAGGCGCCTGGGATTTAATTACGGTGCGCGGCATGCATGCATTACAAGAAGCTGATGTCATTTTGACGGATCACTTAGGCCCAGCTCCGGAACTGGACAAGTTGTGCGATGTGGATGCGAAAGAAATTATTGATGTTTCTAAGCTGCCCTATAAGAAATCGGTGTCGCAGGATCGCATCAATGAATTATTGGTTGAATATGCCCGCGCGGGGAAAAAGGTCGCGCGTTTAAAGGGCGGAGATCCTTTTGTCTTTGGCCGGGGCTTTGAAGAGGTTCAAGCTCTAGCTGAAGCTGGTATCACCTCAGAAGTCATCCCCGGGGTGACTTCCGCGGTCTCGGTTCCCGCGTGTGCCAATATTCCTGTCACTCAGCGCGGTATCGTGCATGCTTTTACTGTAGTGTCAGGCCATTTGGCACCAGGACATGAGAAAAGCTTGGTGGATTGGGAGGCACTTGCAAAATCTGGCGCTACCCTGTCGGTCATCATGGGCGTGCGCAATGCCACCGCTATTGCCGAGGCCTTGCTCTCCGGTGGTCTTGCTTCTTCGACCCCCGTGGCAATTATTGAAAATGGCACCATGGATGAAGAACGCGTGGTCAAAACCACCTTGGGCCACATGGGCGAAAAGACTGCCGAGGCACAGATTGTGCCTCCAGCAGTCTTTGTCATTGGTGAAGTCGCAGGATTGCGTTAGATAGCTTGGGCTAGCCGCTTAGTGCTTAGCCAGTCTTGGCTTCTTCATGGGCGCGGATGGTTGTTTCTTGAACAGCCTCCGCGCTTTGTGCTTCTGCGGCTTTCTCAGCAGCCCGCTGGGCACGAGATTTCAGGTGCCCACGAATCGTTGCGCCAATACCCACAGCAATAATGGCGCCGTGAATAACGACCACCCAGAAGGTCGACGGTGCATAACCCAGGCCTTCATAAACATTAGATACATTCAATGCGGCGATGGCGGTTCCCACAAATCCACCCAGCACGATGGGGTTAAGCCGTGAAATCAGCCACGCTGCAATCGGTGCTGCAATAGAGCCGCCAATTAACATCGCAACAATCGCGCCCAGGTGAGCGACGATGTCCTCCCACAGACCAAAGGCAAAGCCGATGGTAGCGCCTAAGGTAACCAAGAACTCAGCGGCGGAGACGGTACCGACAATGCGGCTGGGTTTTTCTTTGCCTGCGGCCAACAAGGTCGAAGTCGTGACCGGTCCCCAGCCGCCGCCACCGGTGGCATCAACCATGCCTCCGACCGAACCCAACACAACAAGGAAGGGTTTTGGGTGCGGTTTATTAGAAATGGTGCGTTTGATATGCCCGCGGCTAAAGCGCCAAATCAGATTAATGGCAATCAATAACAAGATGCCCGAGGTAATCGGCTGCGCCGCTTCCATGGACAGATTCGATAACAGTGTCGCGCCAACAAAGGCAGCAATGCCGCCGGGAATCGCAAGAGAGAAGACAATCTTCCAGTCCACATTGCCAAAGCGCCAGTGACTAAAACCAGACACTAAGGTGGTGCCTAATTCCGCCGCGTGGACTACCGCCGAGGCTTGAGCTGGGCCCAGGCCTGCGAGGAAGATTAATAACGTGGTGGAGGTGACGCCGAAGCCCATGCCAATTCCGCCATCAACTAATTGCGCAGCAAAGCCAGCTATGGCAATAAAAATGAGCGTTGGCATGTGTTCATCCTAAGTAGTTTGGGGCACTTGCGCTGGGGAAGCGACTTCAGTGCGTTGTGCGTGGGAGAGGCGGTGTGCAAGGATATCGGCGAGCTGCGACCCCAGTGGTGCAGAGCTTGTAATCTGCGAGCCGGTGATGTGCATGATCTCTGCCATCGCGGTGTTCGCGGAATCTAGCAGCAGCCCTTGGGTCACAAATAGCGGCAGCAGGTGAATGCGTGAATGTGCGGTTGCTTGCAGCCGCAGTCCCTTATTTCCCCACAGAAAACCTGCTCTTCCAGCACCTGGGGTGGCAAAGAGCGTGCTGGTTTGAAAACCTGTGGCATCGGCAAGGCGCACGCCCAAGCGCACGACTGCTTCATTGGCTGCAACATTTGAAGAGCCCACCGCGTATAAAATCACGTGCGGGTTATCCTCGGCTGCAACATCCTGGAAAAGCCGGGTGCGTAGCTGTTCCAAGACCTCAGTACCAGTGCCAAGACCTGCGGTGGGGTGTAGTTCCACACCACTTATCCGCTGGGCTTCCGCTACCACATTGGGCACGTCATAGCGCATGTGAAAGCCGTTGGTAAAAAGCAAAGGCATCAACGTCGCACGCTCAAAGCCGCGTTCTTTCAGGCTCACGGCGGCATCGACAAGCGAAGGCGTATCAAATTCCAAGTGCGCCGCTTGCCCGAAAGCTCCCGTCACAGAGGAGGTACGGGCAACTAGCTTGTCGATGCCCACCGCCGCCTGCGGGTGCCTAGAGCCATGCGAGAGCGCGATGAAGGCTTGACTCATAGTTCATGGCCTTTCCTTTTCAAGGAATTCGCAAGTGCCTCATGCGAAGACCGCGCTGGCTCCGGCTTTACCGGTGGGTCATCTTGACCGTGGAATTGCACGGAAAATACCCTCAGGCAGTCTTGGCACGACCATGCGAACTCGGTTTCTTCATCGGGAAAAAGCAGCTCGCTGGCGCAATATGGGCAGTGCAACGGGTGGTTGCGGTTCGGGTTGGGTTTTCGCCGAAACCTCATGACAAATCCTCATCCTCAGCGCGCAGTACCCAATCACGGAACTGCTCGCCTGGGTTTCGCTGTTCCTTGAAGTTGGTGACAACGCGCACGACGTAGTCCGTAACCTCAGACGCCTTAACCTTGTGTCCACGCAGTTTGCGGCCGAAGTCTGGGTTCAGACCCATTGCTCCGCCCAAGTGAACCTGGAAGCCTTCGATACGGTCGCCGTTTTCATCGGTAAGCGTCTGGCCCTTGAAACCAATGTCAGCAACCTGTGTGCGGGCGCACGAGTTCGGGCAGCCGTTCAAGGTAATCGAGATTGGCACGTCGAGATCGCCAATGATCTCTTCCAGCTCATCGACCAATTCGATCGCACGAGACTTGGTAGTGGTGTGCGCAAGCTTGCAAAATTCCAAGCCGGTGCAGCTCATGACGCCGCGGCGGAACTCCGATGGCTTCGGGTACAGGCCGGTTTCGGACAGCTTCTTCGACAAAGGCTCAATGACATCTTCATCCACGTCCAAGAAGAGCAGTTCCTTCATCGGAGTGGTGCGGATGCGCTCGATACCGAAGGATTCTGCAACCTCGGCGATAGCTACAAGTTGCTCACCAGTGGTGTGTCCCACGGTCGGCTTAACGCCGACGTAGAACTTGCCATCCTGCTGCTTGTGCACACCGACGTGGTCACGGTTGCCCATGTGCGGAACGGTTGGGATGCCATCTTGCAATGGGGACTCGAGGTATTCATCTTCGAGCACCTGCCGGAACTTCTCTACGCCCCACTGAGCTACCAAGAACTTCAGGCGTGCGCGGTTGCGCAGACGGCGGAAGCCGTAGTCACGGAAGATAGAGACTACACCGTGCCATACCTCTGGAACGCGCTCAAGCGGTACGAAAGCACCAATGGATTGCGCAAGCATAGGGTTGGTAGACAGACCACCGCCGACAAAGCAGTCAAAGCCAGGGCCATATTCTGGGTGGTTGGTACCTACGAAAGAAACATCCTGGATCTCGTGGGTAACATCCTGGCGGGCATTGCCTGAAATGGCGGTCTTGAATTTACGAGGCAGGTTCTGCACATCTTCGCGGTGCAGGTACTCGTTAACAATGGTCTCAATAGCTGGTGTGGCATCAATAATTTCATCTTGAGCAACACCTGCGACTGGCGAACCTAAGATAACGCGGGGTACGTCGCCGCAGCCCATCATGGTGGAAAGGCCCACTGCTTCTAGCCGCTCCCAGATTTCTGGCATATCTTCAATGCGAATCCAGTGCAGCTGGATGTTTTGACGGTCGGTAAAGTCCGCGGTGGAGCGCGCAAACTCCTGCGAAATCTCGCCGACTACACGCAGCTGCTGCGGCGTTGCACGGCCGCCATCAAAACGGATACGCAGCATGAAAAATTCATCTTGCAGTTCCGAGTTTGGAACTTGTCCAGTAAGCTCACCACCAAGGTTTTGCTTACGCTGGGTATAAATGCCAAGCCACTTAAAACGCGGGGCTAGGTCCTCTGGTGGAATGGAGGCAAAACCTTGCTTGGAGTAAATATCAATAACGCGCTGCTTCGCGGAAAAGCCAGGATCTTCCTGCTTAATGCGCTCGTCGTCATTGAGCGGCTCCGTTCCGTCAATCTTCCACTGCCCCTCCGGCTTGGGAGTGCGCTTCGGGCGTGGCTTCTTGTCAGTCGCAGTGGTCATGTGATTCCTAACGTGGGGAAGTTAAATCGTTTAGAACCAACCTATCCACACCACTTAGTTCACACAATACATACCGCTTGGTCTATATTTTAATTCACAGAAGTACACCCTCCAAGCTGCACGAATGCGCAAGTGCCCGACAGAATATAAAGATGCCCTAAAAAGACAATTGCCCGCCAGAAACCTGTCCTGGCGGGCAATTTAAAAGAGACTTTTGCTGCTTTTTAAGCGCGAATAATGCCTAATACTCGGTCAACAATCTGTGTGACCTCGTCTTCGGTCTTAGCCTCGACGTTGAGGCGCAGCAATGGCTCAGTATTGGATGCGCGAACATTGAACCACGCATCCGTGCCTTTCAGCTGCACGGTAACGCCATCGAGGTGGTCTACTGACTCAATGTCGTCGGCTAGCTGCTCCAAGATCGCCTCTTGGCTAGCTTGCTGGTCCGCGACGGTGGAGTTAATTTCCCCCGAAGCGTGGTAACGGGAGTACTGCGCCATAAGCTCTGACAAAGGCTTGTCTGTCTGCCCCAGGGCAGCCAGCACGTGTAGGGCTGCGAGCATGCCAGAATCAGCGTTCCAGAACTCTTGGAAGTAGTAGTGCGCCGAGTGCTCGCCACCAAAGACGGCCGCGTGTTCTGCCATCTGCGCCTTAATAAAGGAGTGTCCCACGCGCGTGCGTACAGGCTTACCGCCGTGCTCGGTGACAATCTCCGGCACCGTCTTGGAGGTAATGAGGTTATGGATGATGGTCTCGCTAGGGAATTTCTCTAGGTAGCGTTCTGCAATCAGGGCGCAAATCGCCGAAGGTGAGACAGGCGCACCCTTTTCGTCAACCACAAAACAGCGGTCGGCATCACCGTCGAAAGCAAGGCCGATATCCGCGCCTTGTTCCACGACGAATTTCTGCAAGTCCACGAGGTTCTTAGGATCCAACGGATTAGCCTCGTGATTCGGGAAGGTGCCGTCAAGTTCAAAATACAACGGACGAACATCGAAAGGCAGCGATTCAAAGACCGCTGGAACAGTATGTCCACCCATTCCGTTGGCCGCATCCACAGCTACAACGAGCGGGCGTGATTCCTTCAGCCCAACTAGGCCATTAAGAAAGTCTGCGTAGTCGCTGAGAATATCGCGATGGGTTACGGTGCCTGGGGTGACATCGTCGGGCGCAATGCCTTCGACCATCTTGTTCTTGATGGTGGCAAGTCCCGTGGCTTCACCAACCGGGGTAGCGCCCTTGCGGCATAACTTGATGCCGTTGTACTGCGCTGGGTTGTGCGATGCGGTAAACATCGCGCCAGCGCAATTGAGGGTGCCAGCGGCAAAATAGAGCTGGTCTGTGGCACACAGCCCCAACTGGATGACATCTAAACCTTGTGAGGTCACGCCTTCGGCGAAGGCATCGGCAAGCTGCGGTGAGGATGGCCGCATATCGTGGCCAATGGCCACCGTCGTCTCGTTTTCTTCGCGCAACAAAGACGCAAACGCTGCCCCCACATCGCGGACAAAGGCTTCATCAATGTCTTCGCCGACAACGCCTCGCACGTCGTAGGCTTTAATCACTGCATCTAGTGCTTCACGGTTACGCATAACCCGCAAGTTTAGCGGTGCCGGGCTTGCTACCGGCTACTTGCGGCCCGATGTAGGCAACCTTGTTGCCTAGATCATAGCCCTGCCAGGGGTTTTAAACCTCAGGCGTGACATCCGGCACGACGGACAAATGCGCACGGCGTCGCTGATGGGCGTCGGCAACCCGTCGGGTGCGAAAGACCGGATGGTTAGACCGTTGCGGGTCTGCACCATCAAAGTTGGCTTTATAGTCGATCGGGTCTTGCCCACCACCAGCGGTGGAATCATCGATCAGACCGGTGGTCACACGACCTGCTTCGCGAACGGCCTCAGCCAAAGCCAGCAAGTCTTCATCATCTTCAAGCTCGATGTGGTCCACACGCACCAGCTCCCAGCCTTGGGGAGCGGTGATTTTATCTGCGTGGTGCGAGCACAGATCCCACGAGTGGGGATCTTCCTCTTCTACGAGCGGGCCTACAACTGCAGTTTGTTCACTGTAGGCATAGGTCAACGTCGCTACGGCCGGACGGCCGCAGCCAGGGCGGGAACAACGACGAAACTCATTCACGAGATTCAAGTCTAAACCCAAACTTGAGATTTAGATAGTCCTAACTTCAATCACGCTCACACCAGCATGTTCACACGGTCCCACTTTCGCCACCACACCCGGACCTGACAAATCCGTCGCTCCACATACGACTCAAACGTTCTACAGGCACCTCACCGTCGTGGCGCATCCGTCGCACTGGCGTGGCGCAGGCGCTGCACTGGCGTGGCGCGCCTGGAAATGGACGGGATCCGCCTTAGAATTAATGCCATGTCTCCTGCGCGCAACCACCTTCGTCCCGCCCGCGACCGCCATGGCCGCGGACTGCGAGGCCCACTTTTGCCGCAGCAAACCCCGCGCTTTCGCACGCGCGGCCAGCGCTTCGACATGGAAGTTTTAGAAGCCTACTCCCCCATCCACAATGCCTACCTCGATGAGCTTCTGGGCCTAGACATTGCGGTAGACACCGTACCGCGCATGCGACTGCGCGCTGACATGTCCATCCTGCCCGACGATATCGTCGCCGACGGCCCTGTACCCCTAGGCCGCATCGTGCCCGCGGGCGTCGACTCAGCAGGTCGTCCCACCCGCGCCAGGCTCGTCATCTTCCGCAAGCCCGTGGAGGCACGCTGCGCCAACCGCGCCGAACGAGAAGAGCTTTTAGGCGCAGTGCTCACCGCGCTGGTCGCCAACTACCTCAACATCGATCCAGAGGTCATTGACCCCCGGTTTAACTGGTAGTAAAACAACAACAACCCCACCACAAGGTGAGGTTATGTTGTTTAAAAATATCTTCCCCGAGTATCGCGCCTATCACCGTCGGCTTTTACCAGACTTTGATTTACGCATCCCCCTTGAAGATTATTAGCCAATCTGGCGCTTAAGGCGGCGACGCTCACGATCTGAGAGCCCACCCCAAATACCAAATCTCTCATCATGCTCGAGTGCATATTCCAAGCACTCATCGCGGACGGCACAAGCCTGGCAAATGCGCTTGGCTTCGCGGGTCGATCCACCCTTTTCAGGAAAGAACGCCTCCGGGTCAGTTTGCGCACACAAGGCTTGGTCTTGCCACTCCTGCTCGACGGCACCAAAGAGTTCATCGAGCGTCATCTCTGCAGCAGCACCGCCACGGAGAATGGCGTTATTTTTTGGTTTGTCCACGCCGATTCCTTCCTCCGTAGTTGGGTTAAATATGGATTGGTTTTACACCACGCACTGGCAGTGCGGCGTAAATAACACTGTTGTGATTACACACCGAAACACTAAATATCGTCAACCCGATTTGAGGGAATATTTCACCCAACCAACGAAAACGCACGTCATTAACCACAACAGTCACACTAGTAACAAGAGTTCATGGCAAGGGCTACTTTGCGGGGGTACTACATGTAGTGCCGACTGCAAAGTATGTGAACTATTTTCAGGAAACTACGGCGTGTCGCGCCACTTTCCCGGTTTTCTGGGATCCAGCTGTGAACAATTGCACTTTGGATCCTGCCTAGCCCCCGGGGAAGGCTCATGGAAAAGGAGGGACACGTGCTAGCAAAATGCACGTGTCCCTCCTTCTAAAACAAGCCGTTGATTCTAAGCGTCAGAGCTAAACCGCACACCGGCGTCCGGAATATCTACACCGGGGAAGATTCGCATCCCATTGAGCAATTCACACCGCGCGCCGATGAGCGCGCCTTCACCAATGACGCAGTCTTCGATATGGGCATTCGCGCCAATGCGCGCCCCGGAAGCAATAATGGAATTGGCGATATGGGCGCCAGGTTCAATGGTTACGCCATCAAAGATGACGGTGCCATCGAGGCGGCAGCCCGCACCAATTTCACTGCCCCGGCCAACTGAGGTGCCAGAAAGCAAGAGCACTCCACCGGCAACGCCTGCAGATGGATCCACCAGGGATTCACCAGTCTTGCCTTCCAGCAGTGGCGAGTGTGCAATTCCGCGGACCAGATCTGAGGAACCGCGAACAAAGTCATCGGGACGGCCCATATCTCGCCAGTAGGAATTATCCACGTGACCAAAGACCTTGTAGCCTTCTTCCAACACACCAGGGAAGGTCTCACGCTCAACAGAAACCACGCGGTTTTCTGGGATGGTGGCAATCAAGTCTTTTTTAAAGACGTAGCAGCCAGCATTAATCTGATTGGTCGGAGGATCTTCAGTCTTTTCCAAAAACTCCAGCACTCGGCCATCGTCATCAGTTGGCACGCAGCCAAAGGCACGTGGGTCACGCACATTGAGAAGATGCATGGTCAAGTCCGCATCTTTGCTGTGGTGGGTATCCAGGATGCCGCCGAGGTCCATCCCGGACAAAATGTCACCATTAAAGACCATGACGGTGTCATGGCGCAGGTGGTCATAGACATTGCGAATACCGCCGCCGGTGCCTAGCGCGGTGTCTTCGACAACGTATTCAATTTCTAAGCCCATGTCTGAGCCGTCGCCGAAGTACTCTTCAAAAATTTCCGCTTTAAAAGAGGTCGACATCACTACGTGTGTGATGCCGGCGGCTTTAATACGTGCCAGCAAGTGCTGCAGGAAAGGGTGATTGGCGGTCGGCAGCATGGGCTTTGGGGTACCGATGGTCAATGGGCGCAAGCGGGTGCCGCGTCCTCCGACCAAAATCACCGCGTCTACTGCCCGCGTGGTGGCAGGCTGCACATCAGCGACACCTGAATTATCGTCGCTTGCTGCGCCGTGAACGCTATTCGCCATGGAGGCAACCTTTCAGTTCTTGATGAGGTAGTGAATAAATTGTATGCGTTGTCAGCTATTTTGCGCGCTGCGGCGCGGGCTTTAGCTTTAAGAACTAAGCAGTCTAGACCGAACCTGCAGGCCAGTTTTAATTACCCACCGCAACGGCGCCTGCCACGGCTTTGGATGCCGGTCAGAAATGAATCGGTATGCAGAATCATGGTGGGCACGCAGCATCTTTTTGGAATGCACGGCCGTGGAATGTCCTTGGGCGTGATTAATCGTGGCATCTGGGCAGAAGATATTAAGGTAGCCCGCACGGCTCATCCGGTCTGCTAAGTCGATGTCTTCGAGATACATAAAGTAGCGCTCATCAAAGCCACCAATGGCATCGAAAGCATCCCAGCGTACTAACAAGCAAGAGCCTGATAGCCAGCCTGAAACCCTTTCGGTATCCATATCATCATCGTCGCGGTAGGCCCGAGACCACGGATTTGAAGGCCAGATATCAGCAAAGATCGAATGCCCAATGCCATTTATAATGCTGGGGATAGCACGTGCCGAAGGATAAATTGTGCCATCCGGCTCCACAATCTTTGGCCCTACAGAACCAGCCTTGTCCCATCTACGCGCACACGCAATTAGCTTGTCGATGCTTCCCGCGTTAAATTCCACATCCGGATTCACCAGAAGGAGATATTCTGTATCTATCTCCCCGGCCTCCCGCATAGGGCGCAAAGCGTTAGCCCCCGCGTTCATGCCGCCGCCATAGCCAAGGTTGCCACCGGTATCTAGAAATTCCACCCACTCGTACTGCTCGGCTGTGCGCTCGGGCACGCCATCGGTAGAACCGTTGTCCGCGAGAATAACGCGCGCTTTTTGGGACACCGCAGTAGGAATGGAGTCGATAAAGCGGCCGAGGTACTCGCCCGGTGAATAGGTCACCGTGACAATCCCCAGCGGCGCCCGGTTGCCCGGTTCGCTTGGTGTGGAAAAAGAAATTGAGTCGTTCACGATGGCCCTTAGCGTACCCAAGCTTTCCGCCATCCATCGCAATTGACACTGTGCGTCGTATAACTATGTGATGGGTACCTCCCCCGCGTGTTTTCACGGCTACTTAGCTGCATTGATTGTCATTTGCGCGCTAATAGAGGCGCTTGGCGCAGGCGCCGGGGAGAATCATTATGCGGTTTTGATGGTTCTATGCCATAGAATGATGGATCTTAAACCCTGCCCGCTTAGATAATTGGGAAGCGAAATATAAGTGAGCTCTGAGAATTTCCGGAAGGCGCGCGATATCCAGCCTGCGCCAACGAGTGCTCCGGTGACAACTCAGACAGGTTCTGCAGCAGTGAAAACAATCATTGCGCTCTTGTCTGTCATCGTGCTGTTGGTATCAGGTGTTGGTTATTTTACCGTCGGCCGCCTTGGCGGAGGAATGTCTTCTGCCTCTAATCTGAACTTGGGCGGTGACGGAAATGGCGGCCAGGGCTTTAAAAATAACGTCGATGGTGCAGTCGATATTTTGCTCGTTGGTTCAGACTCCCGCTCCGACGCACACGGCAACCGTTTGTCTGATGATGAACTTGCGGCACTTCACGCCGGTGTTGATGATGGCGAAGAAAACACCGACACCATAATGGTTATCCGCGTGCCTGACGATGGCTCGCGCGCCACCGCCGTGTCGATTCCTCGTGATACCTATGTTCATGATGCGGAGCACGGCAACATGAAGATCAACGGTGTATACGCAGCACACAAGTCCGCCAAGGTTGATGAATTGGTGACTGCCAATGAAGCTGCTTCCGATGACTCCGAGAAGCTTTCTGAAAAGGAGATCGAGCAGGCCGGCGTCGATGCTGGCCGTGCTGCCTTGCTCGATACCATTCGCGGGCTGACGGATATTGAAATTGACCACTACGCCGAGGTCGGCCTTCTAGGATTCGTCTTGCTCACCAACGCTGTGGACGGTGTCGATGTCTGTCTCAACAATGCAGTTGATGACCCAATGTCTGGTGCTAAGTTCCCCGCTGGCGAATCGACGCTCGATGGCGCTGAAGCTTTGTCCTTTGTCCGTCAACGCTACGGCCTGCCACGCAATGACTTAGACCGCATCGTTCGCCAGCAGGCGTTTATGGCGTCTTTGGTTAATAAGGTGCTTTCCACTGGCACGCTAACTTCGCCTGGAAAATTGAGCAAGATTTCGGAAGCTGTGGAACGCTCGGTGATCATTGATGAGAACTGGGATGTGATGGGCTTTGCTACACAGATGGCTAATCTCGCTGGTGGCAATGTCACCTTCAACACCATTCCGGTTACTTCTGTTGATGGCACCGGTGACTATGGCGAATCTATCGTGACCGTGGATCCGAACCAGGTGCACAAGTTCTTCGAGGACTTGGCAGTAGCCGATCCTTCTTCGGAAGCACCTGCTCCAGAAGAAAAGCCTGCCGACGAAGAATCTTCAGATACCGGCGAAACTCCAGTGGCAGATGATCTTTCCCTGCACGTGCTCAACGCCGGCACCGTCTCTGGTATGGCCAGTGGCTTGGCAGCATGGCTCGAGAAAACTGGCTACACCATCGAAGAGACCTCGAATGCGATGCCAGGGGTTTACTTCGAGTCCCAAATCGTCACCGCAGATCCTTCCGACCCACGCGCCATCGCGCTTTCTGAGCAGCTCGGTGGCTTGCCTATTACCGCTAATGAAGGCCTGGATGCTTCTTCCTTGGTAGTTGTCACCGCTGATGACTACACCGGTCCTTTGGATGAATCCGAGACCGAACCTGAGACCTCACAAAATGAGCCAAGTCCAGAGGACACCGTCGGTACCCCAGGCGAGGACTTCGGTGCTGCAGAAGTCAGCCCAGAAATTGACGCTGGCGGCGATGGCCCACGCTGTGTGAACTAAGCCTTTCCGCTCATCACTACCCCGCTGTGCTGCCCGTTTGAGATTTACAACGGAGCGCCAGCGGGGTTTTGCCTACGATGGGCAGGTATGGACATGCTTAATCATTTATTAAACGCCGATGCTGCAGCTCCCCGCCTAACCGTTTATAACGAATCCACGGGCGCCCGCATGGATTTCTCTGCGCAGACTTTGGAAAATTGGGTCGCCAAGATTGCCAATATGTTAGAAGAAGAGCTGGAATTAGATGATGACTCTGCTCTGCTGATTGATTTACCCGTCGCTTGGCAAGCCGCTGTTATCGCACTGGGCGCCTTGGCTGCTGGCATCGAATATGATTTCGCGAATTCCTCGTTAGCAGATGATGACGCTGATGCGGCGTCGCAGCTTCAAGCAGATGCGGTCTTTACTTCCCCCGATAAATTTGATCTCTACAGCGTCGGTGATGTCGCTACTTCCTTTGATGGATCCGCGCCTGATGTTGTTTTAGTTACCGACGATCCTTTTGGCCGTGGCGTCGTTGAAGCCGGCGGGGAGCTTCCTTCAGGAGCTATCGATTTCGGACCTACCGTACGGTTTTATGGCGATGACTACTTTGGTCAAACAACGCCTTTGCCCGAGCTTTTCCCTGATGCAGGTTCGGCCTCCCGACTACTGTCGACGGGCTGGCATGACAAAGAAGGATTTACAGTCAGCGTTTTGCATCCCCTCGCCGCCGGTGGATCTGCCGTGGTGGTTTCTGGTCTAACTACCGCCGAGCGTTTGCAGCAAATCGCGGATAATGAAAACACCACGGCACGCCTCTAGCAGTCACTGGGACCGTGCTCCCAGGATTCGCGAATAAGTACCTCTAATACTTCTAGGTCAATGTCTTCCGGTTTATTGACATAAACACAGGAAGCACCAGTGGTGTGCTTACCTAGCTGCGTGCTGAGTTCATCCCAGCGTGGGCTTTCTTGTATTCCGTAAAGCGATAGCTTCGCTTTACGCGGTGAGAAGCCCACCCGAAAAGTATCTCCCTCGCGCCCAGTTGCATATTTATAGTGTGCTTCACCGTAGCCGATCATGGACGGCCCCCACAGCCGTGGTGCATCACCGGTGGCACGTGCGAATATCTCCAGTAGCAGTGCTGCATGGTCTACGCGCCGGCCCTCCAGAGTGGAAAGATACGCCTGCAGATCATCGTCGCTACCAGCATGGGTTTTAATGTCTTTACCTTGGACACCGGTATGACCAATTGTCCACTGGTTCTTACTTGGGCTGGGCTCGGGGATGTTGCCGCTAAGGCTGAGACCTTGCGCGACAAGAGCTGCTTGCAAGCGCTCTAAACCCCGCTTGCCGATGCCGTGCATCGCCAGCAAGTCCTGATAGTTTGCACCATGGAGTGACTCTAGGTTTGGATAGCCATTCTCGGCCAGGGCTTGGCGTGCAGGTCTACCAACGCCTGAGACATCTTCAAATTCAGTCATGGCTCTAAGCCTAAACAATGCCCGGCAGCTGCAACAGCATTCTTTCCGCCAGCTCCCGATTGCCCAATGCAATTACGGTGCGCGTACGCTATGGTGCGGTTCTATACACGCCGAAGAAAGGCTAGCCCGAAGTGGACATCATTTTCTCCCATGACGCACTGCCCTATATCTTCCTAGGGCTTATCATCTTTGTTGGTGCGACCGTCCAAGGTGTTATTGGCTTCGGGCTCGGGACCATCTCAACGCCCATCATGGCGCTTTTGAAACCAGATCTGGTTCCTGTTGTCGTGCTCTGTCTAGCTTTTATCATCGCATGTTCCACTTTGCATCGTGCGTGGGCAGAAACTGACTGGAAGATGGTGTTATATTCCAACATCGCCCGTCTTCCCGGCACTTTCTTGGCGGCATGGGCACTGGCGGTGTTATCGACTAATTCGCTGCAGCTGTTTATTGGTTGCGCGGTCATCTTCACCATGGTCTTGAGCTCTTTGGGTTGGACTCCCAAGGTCAATGCCGGAAACACCGTTATCGCTGGTGTGCTGTCCGGCTTTCTCGGTACCTCCACTTCAATTGGTGGCCCACCCATGGCGCTGTTAATGAAGACCTTTAATCCTGCCAAAGCCCGCGGCACCCTCGCCGCTACATTCGTGTTCGGCAGTATTGTCTCCATGGTTACCTTGGCACTTGGTGGCCAAGTGACCACATATCAGTTGAAATATGCGCTGATTTACTTACCGCTGGCCGTCTTAGGGCTGGTGGCAGCGAACTACTTTAATCGCTTTGTTGATCGCAAAGTTCTCAACCGGATGGTGGTCATTGTCTCCATCGGAGCATCAATAGTACTCATTGCCCAGTCGCTTGTGGGCTAACGCACATACGAATGGCTAATGAACAGCTAAATTCTTGTCCCACAGATCTATATTTCAGACTAAAGTGGATGAGGTCAAGAAAGTTTATGAAGGAGATTTAAATGACTGCAAACATCTCAGAGGTTTTGTCCCTCGTTCCAACCGGCTTATTAATTAATGGCCAGTGGGTTGACGCACAGGACGGCGCAACCTTTGATGTGGAAAACCCTGCGACCGGTGAAGTTATTGCAACGCTTGCTTCTGCAGGTGAAGCGGATGCAATGGCTGCGCTGGATGCAGCTTGTGCAGTTCAAGACGAGTGGGCGGCAACTTCTCCACGTGAGCGCTCCGCAATTTTGTCCCGCGCTTTCGACCTGGTTCAAGAGCGCGCGGAAACCTTCGCCACCTTGATGACCTTGGAAATGGGCAAGCCTTTGGCTGAAGCCCGCGGCGAGGTCACCTACGGCGGCGAATTCCTGCGCTGGTTCGCTGAGGAAGCAGTCCGTGATTACGGCCGTTCCTTCCCAGCTCCTGAAGGCACCCTCAACATGATTACCCGCCGCAAGCCAGTTGGTCCATGCTTGCTGATTACTCCATGGAACTTCCCACTGGCAATGGCAACGCGCAAGGTTGCTCCAGCTGTAGCGGCTGGCTGCACCATGGTACTGAAGGCTGCAAAGCTCACCCCATTGACCGCGCAGTACTTCGCTCAGACGATGATCGATGCTGGTCTGCCAGCAGGCGTTCTCAACGTTGTCTGCGGTAACTCTGCATCTGCAATCTCTGGCCCAGTCATGGCAGACTCCCGTCTGCGCAAGGTGTCTTTCACTGGTTCTACCCCAGTGGGCAAGACCTTGCTCAAGGCTGCTGCAGATAACGTTCTGCGCACCTCCATGGAGCTCGGCGGCAACGCACCATTTATTGTCTTTGAAGACGCCGACATTGACCAGGCCGTCGAAGGCGCAATGGGCGCCAAGATGCGCAACATCGGTGAAGCTTGCACCGCTGCTAACCGCTTCATCGTCCACGAGTCTGTCGCTGAAGAGTTCTCCAAGAAGTTCGCTGACAAGATTGCGGCACTGAACCTCGGCAATGGCCTTGAAGAAGGCATCACCTGTGGTCCACTGGTTGAGAAAAAGGCTCAGGATTCCATCGCATCCTTCGTTGATGATGCCGTGGAAAAGGGCGCGACGGTTCTCGTTGGTGGAGAAAAGCTTGAGGGCGCTGGCTACTTCTACAAGCCAACCGTACTGACCAATGTCTCTCCCGACATGCGCGTTACGCAGGAAGAGATCTTCGGACCAGTAGCGCCAATCATCACTTTCTCGGAGGAGGATGAAGCACTCAAGATTGCCAATGACACCGAGTTCGGGTTGGCATCTTATGTCTACACCGAAAGCATCGACCGCATGTTCCGCGTCGCTGATGGCCTGGAATTCGGCCTCATGGGCGCTAACGCCGGTGTTATCTCCAACGCTGCTGCCCCATTCGGTGGCGTCAAGCAGTCCGGCATGGGCCGCGAAGGCGGCGCCGAGGGCATCGAGGAATACACCACGGTGCAGTACATCGGTATCCGCAATGCTTACGCTAACAAGTAAGAGCTAGAAACCACAATGTCCGCTGCGCTCCTTCTGGGAGCACAGCGGACATTGTCTTTTATTTAATAATGAACGCTACATCACGGCCAGCGCTTAGCGCTTTGATTTTGCACGATCGTCTTGTGCAGGTGCCGCAGCAATATCTCCTACGTTTCCATTGGCTGCTTTGGACTTAGACTTTGCAGCAGATTGCTTACGTACTTCCTTGGTAAGAAATACGATGGCCACAATCACGATAGCAAAAACCACAATCAAGCCTAGCGCGGGAACAATGCCGTCACCGGTGAATATCGCGAGGACGGCACTCCAACCGGCAAGGCCGACACCGCTGTAGATGGTTGCCCAAGCAATCGCGCCTGGGATCTGCGCAACGGTGAATTTCCACCATTGGATACGCACTAGCCCTGCTGCGGCAAGCACTGCCGTTTGCAAGCCGACGGTGAGATAGCTCAGTGGCACGGCGACTACACCGATCTTATGAACGAGGGTTCGCCCGGTTTTTGTTCTATCGCTATTGAGCCAGGCTTTAATTTTGGCCCATTTACTATCGTGATCTTCTTCAGAGCCCACATGCGTTGCTGCGCTGGAGGCGCCTCGTCCTATCCAGTAGGTCCCCTGTCCGCGCAAGGTACCGAGGATATACATGAATATCCAGGCTCCCCAGAATGGGAAGTTCGACAGCATTTCATCCATACAGCACTCGCTCCAACCAGTTTTACAAGGAATCACTCCAAGTACATTTAGCCTTAGCTTACCGAAGTAACCCTAAGGAACCTCAAATCTTAATTTCGCTGAAAGATAAAGCACGCCTTTGCCTCAGGAATCCATACAGCCTGTGAACGATGACGGGAGAATACCCCCATACCGTTTAATGAATAAATATCAGCTAACAGCAAGCGCACAGAAAAGTCACTACAAGCTTTAACTTTATTGCCCGAGAAAACCGTGGTTGATCAGATCCATCGTTTCTTCAAACGATTGCAAATAACTGAAGTTGATGACACCGACACAAAACGAAATGAAACCTACGCCACACCCGGCTACCCCCGCATAGAGCTTAAAGTTGCTGCGTGTACCCATAATAGGTATCTGCCTTCGCCAATAGCCTGCTGCGAACCCCACAAGTTTGTATTCTTGAACTCGTGTCTGGGACCAATAAAACATCCGTGAATACCTACGAATCAGCTGCCCCGGTATCAGCAGCTGTGAGCTCATCTGCAACTGAGCAAAACGCAAAGAAATTCCGTCGCCCACGTGGCCATCGTGCGGGATTAAATATTGAAAAGATCGTCGACGCAGCTCGCGCCTTGCCACAAAACCAACTGAGCATGCAAGCCGTGGCCAATTCCTTGGGCGTTGACCGCAAGGCATTAAACCACTACGTCCACGACCGGGAAAACCTACTTTCCATCGTTGCTGCTATGGAATTTACCGAAGCCTTCGAAAAGCTCGATATCCCCGATGATGCCGACTGGCGCACCGTAGCTCTAGCCTTTGCCCACAGCAACGCCAAAGGGATGCTTGCTGCAGGATTACTATCTGATTACCTGCGTACCGGTTCCAACAACGCCGTTCCTTTCTTACACGCCTCGGAAATGCTCTTGCGCTCTTTGACCGATGCCGGCTTGGATCTAGACACCGCCATTCGCAGCGTTGCTGTCATTAACAATGCCTGCGCAGCATTTACCCGGGACGTGGTTATCGCGCGTAACTCTACAGCCGCACTACGCCATGAGCTTCTAGAAGAATCACTCAATGACGAGAACCGCGATATCTTTCCGCTCCTGCACGAGGTTGCCAAGCTTCCTATTTTGACTACCGATGATCAGCAGCTGGATTTCGCGATTTCGGTGGTTTTGGACGGCATCGAAGTGCTCATCGACAAGCACAAGGCGAAATAAACACCCTATTAAAGAGGCACCTTGGCGAGTACGCTGAGCACTATGCAGAAGATCGTGCCGAACTTATGGTTTGACCAAAATATTGACCAGGCCGCCAACTTCTATGCGTCCGCACTTCCCAATGCGTATGTCCAAGAAGGCTTTAGGCACCCAGACACTGGCGAAGCAATTACCGCGGACGTAGTCATTGAGGACTACCGCATCACGTTGATTAACGGCGGCCCCTATGCCACGCCCAATTCCTCCATTAGCTTCTTTCTTAATTTCGATCCTTCCCAGCGCCAAGATGCCGAGGCCGACCTCAAACGCGTGTGGAACGCGCTCACCACAGACGGTGAAATCCTCATGGAACTGGGTGAATACCCTTTTAGCAAGCTCTACGGTTGGGTAACAGACCGCTTTGGATTTAACTGGCAGCTCATGCTGAGCAACCCAGATAATGAGCCGCGACCATTCATTGTGCCGAGCTTGATGTTTTGCGGTGCAGCACAGGGTAAAGCCACCGAGGCAGTGGACTACTACACAGAGCTTTTCGATGTCGCAGCCCTTGGAAACCGCGTCACCTACGAAACGATGGGCGTCGCCGGTGATAAAAATTCACCAGATACTATCCCTCAACCATTGCATGTTGCCTTTTCAGATTTCCATATTCACAATCACTGGTTCGCTGCCGCGGATTCCGGGGTTGCGCAGGACATTACCTTCACTCCAGCCGTGTCTTTCATGCTGTTCGTGCAAGACCAATTAGAGCTTGACCATTACTGGAATGCGCTTTCCGCATCGCCAGAGGCAGAACAATGCGGCTGGTTGGAAGATAAATTCGGACTAAGCTGGCAGATAGCTCCGCAAAATCTTCCGGACCTGCTGTCGAAGCCTCACGGTTTTGAGAACATGCTGAAGATGAAAAAGCTTGTCATTGATGAGTTTTAGACTCGGAGCATCATCACCACGAGGAGATCGAAAATGAAATTTTACGGTTCCACTGAATGCTCACGGTGCCGCGCTGCCATCGCAGAATTAGATGAAGCAGGCACCGAGTATGAGTTCTTTGACGTCATCGAGTCAAAAGATAACCTCAAGGAATTTTTGCAGCTGCGTGATTCCAGCGCGCTATTCGATGTCGCGCGGGCAGAAGGCCGCATCGGCATTCCCGCATTTGTGAAAGACAATGGTGAGCTGACACTTTCTATTTCCGACGTGAAGTAATTCAACGAAAGGTATAAAGAAATGGCTTTGAAGTTCTACGGCACCATGCTCTGCCCTGATTGCGTTGATGCGCACAAGGTTTTGGATGAGTCCGGCACACCGTATGAGTTTGTGGACATCACGGGGTCAATCCCAGCGCTGAAGGAATTTATGTTCTTGCGTGATGCCAACCCCGCATTCGATGGAGCAAAGGCTGAGCAATACCTTGGCATTCCGGCTTTTGTCACCGACGATGACCCAACCACCACAACTCTCAACGTTCAAGACGTTGTGCAAAAGTAGCGCATAGGTTGCAGAACTAGCATCTATTCGCACAGTTAATCGCCGTTAACTAGGAAAAACATGGCCGCAGGTCACATTTTTGCCTACAGTGGGATCCAGTTCCCACAATTTCGATGACTAAGCGAGGATGAAGAATGCAACAGTATCGCACCCAAAATCCGGTCAATGATGAAATCGTCGCATCGTACGATTTCACCAGTGACGCGGATATTAATATTGCACTAGATGATTCTGCCCAGGCATATAAATCATGGTCAAAGCTATCCTTCGCAGACCGCGCAGAAGTCGTGCACAAGATTGCAGACCTCATGTTGGAGCGCCGCGTGGAACTCGCGCAGATTGCCGCGCAGGAAATGGGCAAGCGTGTGGGCGAAGCAGTCGGCGAGGTAAAATATTGCGCTTCCATTTTAAAGTACTACGCCGACAACGGCGCGCAGTTTGCCGCCGATCAAGAAATTCCTACCAATTCTGACGGCAAGGCCATTATTCGCCGCCTGCCATTGGGCCCGCTGCTTGGTGTTATGCCGTGGAACTTCCCGTACTACCAGGTAGCGCGATTTATCGCTCCAAACTTGATGCTGGGCAATACTATTTTGCTCAAGCACGCAGAAATTTGTGCCGGATCTGCACTCGCTATCCAAAAACTTCTTGATGATGCGGGCGCTCCTAAAGGGGTCTACACCAACCTTTTTGCAACACATGATCAGATCGAAGAGATTATCGCCGATAAACGCGTACAGGGCGTATCCCTGACGGGTTCTGAGCGCGCCGGTGAAATCGTCGCGGCACATGCCGGAAAGAATTTGAAGAAGTCCGTGCTCGAGCTCGGTGGCAATGACCCGTATATCGTTTTGGACACCGATAATGTCGCTGAAGCTGCAGCGCAAGCATGGTGGACCCGGATGTCGAATACCGGCCAATCGTGTACTTCTAACAAGCGCTTGATTGTGCATGAGGATATCTACGATGAATTTGTAGAAGAGCTGGTCAAGCTAGCTACGCAAATGACACCCGGTACTCCAGATGACCGCGATGCAGCGAAGTACTGCCCATTGTCCTCACGCGAGGCCGCTGAGCGTTTGGCTAAGCAGATTGAAAAGGCTTCCTCCAATGGCGCAACAGTGCGCGCTGGCGGTGTGCTTGCCGATGCCGGTGCCTACTACTCCCCTACGGTTTTGACCGATATCCCCATGGATTCTGAGTCTTTCCACGAGGAGTTCTTCGGCCCAGTCGCGTCCGTGTACAAATTCTCCACTGATGAGGAAGCTGTGGCAATTGCCAATGATTCTCTCTTTGGTCTCGGTGGCTCGGTCTTTTCCACCGATACTCAGCGTGCACAGGTAGTTGCGTTACAGGTTGAAACCGGCATGATGGCCGTCAATGCACCTGGCACGGCCGGCGCCGAGATGCCTTTCGGCGGTATCCAGCGCTCCGGCTATGGCCGCGAGCTCGGTCCACTGGGCATGGATGAGTTCGTGAACAAGCAGCTCTTCTTCGTAGCCAACTAGTACTGGCCCAAAGGAAGGGCGTTTCCCGTGACCATGCCATCGCGCTTATCGAAGATTTGCTCGCAGATGGCAAATAGGTCCACCACGTCCCCATCAGGCAGCTGAATACCAGGGTGCAGCCACCGGTCCGCCGGGTGCTGCACCCACTTAGCGTCTGGGACCTGATGCCGGTAGAATTCCCCAAATATCCGCAGGTAGGCTGTTTGCAGATAGAAATTCTGTGGTTGGGAGAAATCCGCATAGTCAGCGAAAGTATCCAAGAGCTGACACTCCAGCGCCATCGCATGCGCGAAGTTGAGCTGTTGAACATCTACCTCAAAAAATACGTCGTGGTTTAAAAACTCGTGCACCACCGCAACGGTGTGCTCTACCCAGCCGGCGATATCGTCGGCCGGCCAATTGAGATCGATTGCTTCTACGCGCTTGCCGCTCGGGGCACGGGCAGGCATATTTTGCCGGCGCCACCCGGCGCGCGAAGCAACAATCGCTCCGGGCCTAGGCTGCGGCTGCATCTGAAAATCTTCCGGGTTTTCATCTGCCCCGACCAGATACCACAGCTTTAACCGGTCCATCGGAACGGAATCAAGAAGCTTTAAGAAGGCATCACCGATGTTGTTTCCATAGTGGGCATCGATAAGTCGTGCCGTGTGCTCCAATGCTGCGCGTCCATCCCGGCCATTGGCTGCCAGAACCATCATGACGGTTTTCCAATGCAGCGGGGACAACCGGTAGCCATCGACAAGCTCTAGCGAAAGCCCCAGCAAACCCTGAATGGACCAGGCCATCAGGTCAATCTGATCTTCAAAGATCTTCAATGGTCCCAGAAATTGGCGCTCGGTGAGCTTAGGAATCTCCGCTTGCGAGCACACCCCGATGGTGGTGGGAATGATATCGCTTAAATCAAAAGGACGCTGCACCCACAGCTCGCCCCATGTGCGCTGGTGAAAGCGATACATATTTGCTGTGGCATCTGCGGGGAGAAAGGTCTCTACCTGCCCGATATCTACCAGCAACCGAAATACCGGCGTGACATACGCCGTTTGGGAACCATCGCTAAATTCTGCCGAACCGGTAGGTGTCTCCACTGCGATATAGGCATTAGCCATACCTGCTACGGGCTTGACCCACACACTGTCAGCGCCGGTGAACTCCTGCCCTTTGAGTGCTTTGACAAAGGCTGATTCAAGCTCACGTTCCAACATCGACATACCAAGATCCTAGCGCCGACTGCTCTAGGTTGCAGGAAGTCACACTTTGAGAAGATTCCTACTACCCTGGGAGCCATGACTGATACTCCACAGAAGATGAACGTTGAATCCTTCAATCTCGACCACCGCGCGGTAGCTGCCCCCTTTGTGCGTATTGCTGACCGCAAGGAACTACCTGGTGGCGATGTGCTGGTGAAGTACGATGTGCGCTTCAAGCAGCCTAATGTTGAACACCTCGAGATGCCCACCGTGCACTCCTTAGAGCACATGCTGGCTGAGCACCTGCGCAATCACACTGATGCGCTCATCGACTTTTCCCCAATGGGCTGCCAGACCGGATTTTATGCCCTCATGCTCAATGTTGAAACCGAGGATTTTCTCGAGATTTTGGAAAAGGGCCTCAATGACGTTCTCAACGCCACCGAGGTTCCAGCAGCCAATGAAGTCCAGTGCGGCTGGGGCGAATCCCACTCCCTCGAAGGCGCGAAGGAAGCAGCCCGCGAGCTGCTATCCAAGCGCGCTGAGTGGAACCAGGTCATGGCCGCTTAAAACCAGACTGGAATAAGTTCTAGCTTTTCGAAGCGCTGTGCTCCGCGGGTGTTATTTTTGCCCGCGGAGCTTGTTGCTTTTCACTGCTAGAGTCTCCCACGCAAGCTGGTGCAGCGGAGCACTGGTGTTGTATTTCTTGGCACAGCGTACGATACCGCCGACCTGGGA